>Ga0335083_10008022_pt1 | contig 12939 bp, 9 predicted proteins | sample Lox_Sample_42_FD_206716 | JGI IMG/M metagenome (GOLD analysis project Ga0335083, IMG submission 206716) | Soil microbial communities from Loxahatchee National Wildlife Refuge, Florida, United States - Lox_Sample_4.2 | ecosystem: Environmental > Terrestrial > Soil > Wetlands | place: USA: Florida...
TTCCACTGCCTCGCGCCGTGCAAAGGCCCACAGCCGTCCGAGACTGAACCGGCTGCTCGCCGCGTGAGCGTGAGTCGCTCCTGCCGCTGATGCGGGTGCCTCTGCGAATGAGGCAGCGTCTCCGGCGGGTTTGGCGCCGGCGAGTTTGTCTCTGGCGTTCGGATCCTTGGCGGCATCCTCCAGGTAGCCGATGAAGGCCTGCTCGAGGTTCTCGGCCTTGCGCTCCTTCACCAGCTCCGCGGGCGGCCCCTGCGCCAGCACCTTGCCGGCGTGCATCATCGACATGCGGTCGCAGCGGGCCGCCTCGTTCATGAAATGGGTGGAAAGAAAGATGGTGACGCCCTTCTCGCGCGACAGCCGGATGAGCAGATCCCAGAAGCCATCGCGGGCGACGGGATCGACCCCGGAGGTCGGCTCGTCGAGTATCAGCATATCCGGCTCGTGCAGAACCGCCACGGCGAGCGACAGCCGCTGGCGGATACCGAGCGGAAGACTCTCGGTCAGGGTATCGGCGACCTGCTCCAGGCCGAAGTCCGTGAGCAGCTCGGCGACACGTTTCGCTGACTTGTCCGGGGGCAGATCGAAGAGCCGCGCATGCAGGACCAGGTTCTGCCGCACCGTGAGCTCGGTGTAGAGCGAGAACGCCTGCGTCATGAAGCCCACGCGCCGACGCGACTCCACATCGCCGCCCTTGACCGGCTTGCCGAACAGCAGCGCGGTGCCCTCGGTCGGCGGCAGCAGACCAGTGAGCATCTTCATGGTGGTCGTCTTGCCGCAACCGTTGGAGCCCAGGAAGCCGAAGATCTCGCCGCGCTCTATGCGAAAGTCGACGTGATCGACCGCGGTGAAGGTGCCGAAGCGCTGCGTCAGCCCCTGGGCCTCGATGGCCGCAGGTCCGCCGCTCGACTTGTAAGGGGTGATCTGCGGTTCCTTGTAGCCGCGTGTGAGCTCCTCCGGCAGCAGCTTGATGAAGGCTCGCTCGAGCGTCGTCTCGTTGGTCTTGCGCCGGATCTCATCCGGTGTACCGGTAGCCATGACCTTGCCGGCGTTCATGGCGACCAGCCAGTCGAAGCCTTCTGCCTCGTCCATGTAGGCGGTCGCCACCAGCACGCTCATCGTCGGGTGTTGCACGCGGATGCGTGCGATCAGTTCCCAGAACTGCCGCCGTGCCAGAGGGTCGACGCCGGTCGTCGGTTCGTCGAGGATCAGGAGATCCGGCTCATGAATCAACGAGCAACACAGGCCCAGCTTCTGTTTCATGCCGCCGGAGAGCTTGCCGGCGGGGCGGTCGCGGAACGAGATCAGGTCGGTGCTGGTGAACAGCTCGGTGATGCGCCGCTCGCGCTCTTCGCGCGACTGGCCGAAGAGGCGCCCGAAAAAATCCGCGTTCTCGAATATCGAAAGCGTCGGATAGAGATTCTTACCGAGTCCCTGCGGCAGGTAGGCGATCCTGGAGGACACCTCGGTACGAAACCTGGCGTCGTCGATGTTGCCGTCGAGAACGGTGGCCTTCCCGCCCTGCATCTTGCGCACGCCGGCAATGATCCCGAGGAGTGTGGACTTGCCCACCCCGTCCGGACCGATCAGGCCGATCATCTTGTTGGCGGGAATCTCGAGATCGACGTCGGCGAGCGCTACGGCCTTGCCGTACCGCTGGCTGAGCTTCTCGACCTTGACGACCGGCCGGCTTCCGTCGTTACCCATGAGTCACGCTCGACTCGCGTGTTACTGCTTGGAGCCAGTCGTGTCGGGGGCGATCTCGGGGAGCTTGGGCCACTCGCTCTCGGGCCTGAGCTGCAGATTCTTGGGCCACTCGGCGCTCGGGTCGAGCTGCACGTAGCCCATGCCGGGTACGCCGACCTTGACCATGCGCTCGAGCTGGCGCAGCCCCTCCTTGTTGGGGATCTGCAATTTCACGCGGAACGTCAGGTTGTGGCGCTCCTCGGCGGTCTCGACGGTCTTGGGCGTGAACTGCGCGTTCGGCGAGATATAAGACACCTGTGCCTTGATCGGAAATCCGGGTAAGGCATCGAGTACGATGCGCGCGTCGGCGCCCAGCGCAAGCTTCCCCGCAGCCCCGGTGGGGAGAAAGACATACATGTAGACATCGCTCAGGTCGAGGAGCGAGAGCACCTTGCCGCCCGCCGCCACCACTTCGCCGGGCTCGGCCATGCGACTCTGTACCCGCGCTCTCAGCGGGGCCTTGAGCGTGTTGTCCTTGATCTCGGCCTGCAGCCGTTCCGACTCGGCGGTGGCGGCTTCGATCGCGGACTGGGCGCGGGTCGCCTGTGCCTGGTAACCGCTCAGGTTTGCCTGCGCCACGTCCACTTTGGCAAGGTCCGCGTCACGTTCCTGCGCGCTCACGGCACCGGTCTTGACGAGCTCGCTGGAGCGCTTGTACTCCTTGTTGGCGAGCCCGAGCTGCGCCTGGCTCGAGCGAACCTGGGCATTCGCGGTGCGCAGGTTGTTCTGCGCCTCGACGATCTTCGCCTGGGCAGCGCGCAGCTGTGCCTCGAGCGGCTCGGTGTCGATGGTCGCGACGACCTGCCCGGCCTCGACCGTGTCACCCTCGTTCGCCTCGACGGTTTTCAGCCGACCGGCGTATTTCGCGGCGATGTCGACCTGGGTCGCCTCGAGGCGGCCGTTGCCGCCGGCGAAGCCGGGCGGAAGCTTGGGCTTGGACATGAGCCACCAGGCCACCCCGGCGCCGACGACCACGACCGCCGCCACGAGGATCAATACCTTCTTATTCATGGGCCACCCGTCCCCGCGCCTCATTCGGACGCGCACTCGTTCAACCTAACAAGCGACCCCCAACCCGGCCATACGCACAAGCCGCAGCGCGGACCGGCGCGCCCGTGACAACATGCAGGCAGCTGCCGGCGGCGGAGCGACCGCTGGCTGGGACCGAGAGGTGAGCGCTACGGACCCCATTCCGCAGCCCGGGGCAGTCTCCGTTGCGCAGCGCAGAGCGCCGCGCGAGCGATCGGCGTGGGAGCGCTGGCTCCCCGGCGTCGATACGCTGCGTCATTATCGCATCGAGTGGCTGCGGCATGACGTGATCGCCGGGCTCGTCCTGACCTCGATGATGGTGCCGGTCGGCGTCGCCTATGCGGAGGCGAGCGGCCTTCCGGGAATCAACGGCCTGTACGCCAGCATCGTGGCGTTGATCGCCTACGCACTCGTGGGCCCGAGCCGGATCCTGGTTCTCGGTCCGGACTCCTCGCTTGCGCCGCTGATCCTCGCCGTCGTGCTGCCGCTCTCGGCAGGCGATCCGCAGCGTGCGGTGCTGCTCGCCGGGGCGATGGCGATCGTCTCGGGAGTCGCCTCAATCGCGGCCGGCTTGGCGCGTATCGGCTTCATCACCGAGCTGCTGTCGAAGCCGATCCGCTGTGGCTACATGAACGGGATCGCGCTCAACGTGCTTCTCAGCCAGATCCCGAAGCTGCTCGGCTTCTCGATCGACGCGAAAGGACCCGTACGCCAGATGTGGGCCATCGTGCAGCAGGTACTCTCGGGCCGCGCCAACACCGCAGCTGTCGCAGTCGGTGGCGGCACGCTGGTGCTGATCCTGCTCCTGAAGCATCGCCTGCGCAGGCCCGGCGTGCTGGTCTCCGTGGCGCTCGCGACCGTGGTCGTCGCGCTGCTCGACCTGCCGACACGCGCTGGTCTGGTGGTTCTCGGCACGCTGCCTCAGGGTCTGCCCCGGCCGGTCGTACCGCTCATTTCCCTGGACGACCTCGTTCCCGTGCTGACGGCAGCGCTGGCCGTAGCGCTGGTGTCGTTCGCGGACACGAGTGTCCTCTCGCGCACTTATGCCGCCCGCACGCGCACCTGGGTCGATCCCAATCAGGAGCTGGTGGGCCTCGGCGTCGCCAACCTCGCCGCGGGATTCTTCCAGGGCTTTCCCATCAGCAGCAGCACCTCGCGCACTCCGGTGGCGGAGGCGGCCGGCGCGCGCACGCAGCTGAGCAGTCTGGTCACGGCGGCGGCGATTGCGCTGCTGCTGATCGCCGCGCCCAACCTGCTGCGCTACGTGCCGCAAACGGCGCTCGCGGCGGTGGTGATCGCCTCGGCTGTCGGCCTGTTCGAGATCGGGGAGCTCAAGCGCATCTACCGCATTCAGCGCTGGGAGTTCTGGCTCGCCATCGTGTGTCTCGTGGCCGTCAGCGTGTTCGGCGCGATCCCCGGCATCGCGCTCGCTATCACCCTCGCGGTCGGCGAGTTTCTCTGGCAGGCCTGGCGGCCGCATTCGGCCGTGCTCGGCAAGGTCGAGGGCAGAAGCGGCTACCATGACGTCAGCCGCCATCCCGAGGCCACTCTCGTGCCGGGCCTCGTGCTGCTGCGCTGGGACGCGCCGCTGTTCTTCGCGAACGCGGAGCTGTTCCGCGACCGTGTCCTCGAGACCATCGCGAGCGCACCCCAGCCGGTGCACTGGCTGGTGCTGGCGGCCGAGCCGATCACGAGCGTGGATGTGACCGCCGCGGACATGCTACGGGAGCTCGGCGCGACGCTGCGTAACGCCCACATCGAGTTCGGCTATGCGGAGGTGAAGGGACCGGTCAAGGACCGGCTGCGGCGGCTCGAGATCTACCCGAAGTCCGAGCAGCGATACTTTGCAACGGTCGACGAGGCGGTGAACGCCTACCTCGAGTCCCACCCCGCCGAGGCCCAAGTCTTCGCCCAGCGCCTCGGATGAGGCACCCGCATCAATGCGTGCGCTCGCCGGCCGGAGCGTCGAACCTCCAGATGACCGTGCGCGTGCTCACGGCACCGCGGCGGGCGCTGCCGCGCAGATGGGGCATCCGCCAGAAGATCCGGCTCCCGCGGCGCACCAGGTGTCCGCGCACGTGATGCAGCCGTGGACTCATCCGGGTCCGGCGCGCCTCGCCCCGGGGCGCGTCGCGATACTCCGGCAGCAACGGAGCGCTCACCTCGAGATGTGCGAGCAACGGTGCCTTGCCGCGGCGCAGCCGTCGCCGGTTGAGGGGCTCGCAGGTCTGCGCGCGCTGGGGGAGTCCGTCGCGCGTCGCGAGCAGGAGAAAGAGCGTGAGCAGCATGGGGATATCCATCGCGATCGTGCCGACGGCGTGCCGCCACAACGCGAGACTCCGCTCGCCCGAGAGCCCGGCGCTCCCGTAGTACTCCGACCAGCTCCGCTCGTAGCGAAAGCGGAAGCAGCGCCCGAGGATGTCATCGTCCGGCCGCTCGCTGTCGAACACTCTCCCGGCGAGTCCCGCCCGGCCGTCGACCGGTTCGGGCTCCTCGGCCGTCGCGGTGTCGAAGTCGAAGTACGCCTCGACGCTGCTCGCGAGCACATCGGCGGGGCTGACGCTCCAGAAGGTCCGAACCAGGCCGCGCCGGCCGTCGCGCGACGAGCGCACCCAGGCTCCGCGCCGGCCGAGCCATTGAGCGTCTGCCGGCGGGAGCCGCAAGCCATACTGCCGCAAGACCCTCTGCCAGGGCTCGCTGCACCATTCCACCCACAAGGCTTGCGCGGGTACGTGCAGAAGATCGGCGCAGGCGACCGTGCCTGCACCCCTCGAGTAAGCCAGGTCGGCACACAGGTGCGTCAGGTCGTCGGTCAGCACGTAACGCAGCGGACAGCGTGCGACGAGCTGCGCGCAGTCCGCGGCATTATTCAGCGCGGTCACCCGGCCGCTCGCCTCGTCGCGCACCACGAAGGGCGCGCGACATTGCGCGACGCTGTCGATGAGATTCACGCCACCAACGTAGCAGCGCGCCACAGCGGCCGAAGAAAATTGTGATGAACTCACCCGCTGCGGTGACGACCCTGCGGGTGTGCGCTACAAGCCTGGCGCCTCCGTTCCGTCCGACCAGCGGGCCACGGGAACGAAGAAGATAGTCTGAGGCTCCGGTACTTCCTGGTGCGACTTGTCGAACACCACGGGAGAGCCCGGCAAGTTGGCTCCCCAGCTCTCGGCCGCGGCTTTCGGCAGGTGAAACATGAGATGCGAATGCCAGTGGCCTGCGTCCGCCGCATCGCCCAGGTACTGATCGCGCGACATCATGAAGGACATCGCCCCCGGCTCGGGGTCCGCGAGCTCCCGGTGCGCGACCGCGGCGCGCACCTCCTCCAGCATCTGCGCCTGGGAGCGTCCGCCCAGCGCCAGCTTCGTGCGCCTCAGTGTGTATGGGAGGACCGAACTCGAGGCCGCGGGGTTGTAGCACACCGGCGCCCTGATCTTCGGGTTCCAGAATTCCGGATGATCGAACGGTGCCGTCCACGACCTCTCCACGAGGCAGGTGAAGCCGTTGCTACCGTTGACGACAGTCTGATAGCCCTGCGGCCCGAGGGTGAGGATCGTGGCGTTGGCGGAGACTGCGGGCGGCGCTGCGCTGCGGGCGAGTGCGACCTCGGCATCGGCCTTCATCAGATACTGCTCGAGGTGCGCCAGGCGAGTGTTGGGAGGTGCGCGGCTCGGAATGTCGCCGGCTTCGGCCGCCGCGAGACCTGCGAGCGCGCAGATCACCCCAGCCGTCGTACCCGCTCCCGTACGTCGCAGACTTCGCGCTCTCTTCATGCGACCCCCCGACCGGTTGCGCCCATCGTAGCGGCGCCGGACCATCGCGTGGGATCTCGTAGCACTCGTCCCTCGAAACGCCGCGCTCGTCCCTCGAGGTTGTGCCGTCTCGGCGCACGACAGGGCGGCCTGCAGCCGCGGCTGCGCGCTTGTGCCATCATCGCCATATGGTGGCGATTCCGGCTGCTCTCTGGCCCAGTACCGCTGCGAAGGTCGAGGACGAGACACCGCTCCTGTCCCGCCGCAGCGTGCTGACTCTCGCCAGCCTGTTCTGGGCTTACGTCACGGCCACGAACCTCGTGTATCACGAGAGCATGCGCATCGAGCTACTCGAGATGACGCAGATCATGGTCTACTTTCCGTGGCAGCTGCGCCTGCTGCAACACGCGCTGATGCTCCCGGTCCTGCTGCTGTGTTATTCGACCGCGGTGCGCATCGGCTGGAAGCCGGCCGTGCGGCGCGTGCCGCAACAACTCGGGCTGGCGCTCGGATTCTCGCTGTTGATGTACTGGATGATGCTGACGGGCGGCGTCCTCATGCATGTGCTCGTCGGCTGGCCGGCCCCGGCCTTCGGCGTCTTCACCAGGGGCGATTGGGCGGTGTGGATGGCGAGCACCGCGACCGGACTGCTCGCGTACGGCTTCGGTCTCGCCGTGCTGAGCGGCGTCGCCGCGTCACGGCGCTACCAGCGGCTGCGGCTGCGCAACTCCGAGCTGCGGCGCGAATGGGCCGGTGCACGGCTCGCCGCCCTGCGCACCCAGCTCTCCCCCCACACGCTCTTCAACGTCCTGCACGCCATTCAGTCGCGCATCTCCGCGGAGCCGGAGGTCGCACAGACCCTGATCGCATCGCTCGGGGATCTGCTGCGGGGTCTGCTGCAGGCGGGAGAACGCGACTTCACCCAGCTGCGCAACGAGCTGCAGTTCGTCGAGCTCTATCTCGGACTGCAGATCGGCCGCTTTTCGGATCGGCTCACGGTGCAGGTGCAGAATGGCGCCGACGTGCCCGCCGTCTGGGTGCCGAGCCTCATCCTGCAGCCGCTGGTGGAGAACGCCGTCGTGCACGGCCTCGCCGACCACAGCGGTCCGGTGCGCATCGAGGTGACCTGGGAGCTGTCGCCTGATCGACTGCGACTCAAAGTCGTGAACTCGGTTGGCGCGTGCGGGTCCCCGGGGGTCGGAGGCTTCGGGCTGCGCAACGTGCGCGAGCGGCTGGCGGTGCAGTTTGGCGGACGTGCAGTGCTCACCTCAACCGCGGTGGATGAGTCCACCTGGATGGCGAGGCTGGATCTGCCGGTGCTGCGCGAGTGGGGCTCGGGGACCGCGCCGGCCACGGTACTGGGACAGGCATGAGAGCCATCATCGTCGACGACGAGGTCGCCGCCCGCAAGGTATTGCGCGAGCGTTGCGCGACCGAACAGGACGTCGAGGTCGTCGGCGAGTACGCCGACGCAGAGAGCGCGCTCGCGGCCCTGCCCAGCCAGGCGCCGGATCTCATCTTCCTCGACGTCAGGATGGGCCGCGTCTCGGGAATGCAGCTCGCCCAGGCGCTCGAGCCGGATAAGGCACCGCTCATCGTCTTCGTCACCGCGTTCGACCGCTACGCGCTGCAGGCCTTCGAGGTGAATGCCGCGGATTTCCTGCTCAAGCCGTTCGACCGCGAGCGTTTCCGCACCATGTTGCGGCGGGTGCGGGAGCGCTACGCGGCACGCAACTCGGCCAACTATCAGATCGCGGCCGCGACGCTCGCGGAGCTGCAGCGTCTGTCGCACGCGCGCCGCGAGGCGCGGCCGCGCCTGCTGGCCGAGACCGGCGGCTCACTGCACATGGTCGACGTCGCGCAGATCGAGCTCGTGACCGCGGACCGCAACTACGTCACCCTCACCGTCGGCAGGGAATCATTCCACGCGCGCAGCACGCTCATTCAAGCCGAGGAATCCATGGGCTCGCAGCCGATGCTGCAGATCAACCGCTCCTGCCTCGTGAACGTGAACCATGTCCGGCAGGTGAGCCGCACGGCGCGCGGCGATTACGTGTTCGTGCTGAGCGGCGGCATCACCGTGTCCAGCAGCGAGCGCTTTCGCCCCCGGGTGCGCGAGCGCATCGAGCAGTTCGTCGTCGGCGGCCCGAAGGACTGATCAAGAGCGCATTCCCGGGCGTTGCGGTCATGCCACCGGGAGTCCGGGACAAGCGCAGGCAATCCGCGGATGAGCGCGGGAGTCCGCTCTGGACGCAGCACGCGCCAGAGGCTGTGATATGCATCGCCATGAATCTTCTCATCGCAGATCACGAGCCGGAGGCCCCGACAGACCGTTCGCGGGCGGCGGCGCGGCCGACGCCCGATGCGCACGGCGCGGGCGCTGGCCGCCCGCTGTTTCTGGTCGGCGAGCGTGAGCATCGGCTCTACCCGCTGGACCCTGCTGCGGTCGACTACGTCCGCTCCGCCGGCAACTACGTCATTTACCACCTCGGCGGCGTCGAGTACATCGCGCGCGAATCGATCAAGCGCCTCGACGCGGTGCTGGCGCCGGCCGGCTTCGTGAGAATCGAGCGCTCATTGCTCTTGAACGTACGCGCCATCGCGTACGCGCAGCCGCTCGGCCACGGCTCCTTCGTATTCACGCTCGTCTCGGGCGCACGCCTGCACTCGAGTCACGCCTACCGCGACTCGATACTTGCGGCGCTGCCGTTGCGGCGGCGCGCGCCTAGCTCCCTGTCAGCGTCTCGTTGACGAGCAAGTTGAGCTCCCAGGTCGCGCCCCCGTCGGCCGAGAACGCCTGCTCGAAACGGCACGAGGTGGGCGAGAGGACGAAGACTTCGAAGCGCACCAGGATGCGCCGTCCGTCGTAATCCTCCTGGTCGTAGAACTCGCCGCGGCCGCCCTCGAAGCTGCCGATCGCCGGCGGGCTCAGGACACCCGCCGCGCTGCTCGAGATGTTCATGCTCCACTGATGCGACTGCGGGTTGTAGAGACGCAGGGTCAGGTATTCGAGGTGACCCGCCGCACCGTCGAGCTCGACCTCCCCTAGATTGGCGCGGCCATCCCATACCTTCCGCACCACATCGGTGCCCCGGTACTCGACCCAGGTCGTGGACCCGGTGAGCGGATGCAGCAGACGACGCACGTGAACCTGCCAATGGCCGAGATCCCAGTCGAAGTCGTGTTGTCCATCACGTGGCTTCGCAGCTGGCGCCGGTTCGGGGTTGCCGGCCGGGCTGGCGCCCCCGGCCGCTTGCCCAACGGGCGCGCCCAGGATCGACGCGCCGGCCAGACAACAGATCAGCGCACGCATGCCGCTCCTGCTAGTTGCAACCAGGGCCGGGGCACGGGCCGATCTTCTCCCCGTTGATGAAATCGACCGCGTCCCGGACGTCCTGATGGATCTTGTCCCGCTGGAACTGCAGGGTGCAGACGCGCGTCGCCACCAGCGACCCGGTGATCCGCTGTGTCTCACACTGCATGGTCTTGAGGTCGGCACTGGCCGCAGGCGGCTTCTCGGGAGTCAGACAACCGCTCGTGCCGCCGAGGAGCACAAGCACACCGAAGGCGTACGTCGCCGGCATCGCTCGCGCAGGCGCAACCATGCCGGCCGCCGGCCCTCAGAACTTGGCTGTAAAGGCAAGGAACAGCTGCCGTCCGAACATATCGTAGACATCGATGGTATTGGCCTCGCCGGCAGGAACCAGCGTCGTCACGATCAGCGGCGGGGCCTTGTCGAGCATGTTGTTGATGCCGGCGCGGATCGTCAGCACCTTGCCGACGTACCAGGTGGTCGCGAGGTCGAGGTAACTGTAAGAAGGAACCCGGGCGTTGACATAGTCGTTCCCGCCGAAGGTCGCAAAGTGCAGGGTGGGATCGGGCGAGTTGTTGTCGTCCGAGACCGGTCCGATGTAGCGCCAGGTCGCCGCGGCGCTGAAGTTCCACGGCGTCTGCCAGGTGGTGCGGAAGATGTGGTGCCAGCGCGGATTGACGGTCTGGCACGTCGCGCCGAAGTAGCCCGCGCAATCGTAAGTATGAGCTCCGGGTTGCGGGGTCGTCTCCATGTGCTCGAGGTAGGCGCCGTTCAGCTCGAACAGGAGGTGCCCGCCCCCGCGCATCAGGTCCTGCCGGTAGGTGAGCTGCAGATCGATGCCGCTCACGAGCGCAGCGCCGAGGTTGAGATCGGTCTGCACGACGTAACCGCCCTGGGCGGGGGTGCCGAGGCTCGTCAGGCCGCCCGTCACCGGGTTGCGGAAGATCTGGCTGCAGTAGAAGGCGTTGCCGGTGTTGGCGCACTGGCTGAAGATGACCGGCGCCTGGAGCGTGTTCACCTCGTCCTTGATGGAGATGTGGTAGTAGTCGATGCTGCCCGCGAAGTTCGGTAGCTGGTGCGGCGCGAAGTTGAAGCCGATGCTGTAGGTATCGGCCGTCTCGGGCTTGAGGTCGGGATTCCCTCCCTGGAGTCCCGACAGCTGGCTGCCCGTTCCCTGCGGGATCGTGTTGGTCGTGCCGCCGTTGCCGTATTGAGCGGCGGTGACGCCGGTGCGCTCGCACTGCGCCAGCGTGAACGCCGCCGGCTGGGCGATCGTGCCGTTGGCGTTGAAGGTGGGCGCGCAGGGATCGGTCCCCAGACCGAGGGTCACGACCACCTGTGGGTTGAAGAGCTCGACTATGCTCGGGGCACGGATCGCCCGGTCGAAGGAGGCGCGCAGGCGGTAGTCGGCGATTGGCGCGAACTGCACCTCGAACTTGTAGGTGTCGGACACGCCGGTGCTGGTGTAGTCGGAGCGGCGGAAGCCGGTGTCGAACAGCAGCTCGTGCGCACCCGTGTAGTTCTGCACGATCGGTACCCGCAGCTCGCCGAACAGCTCATCCACCGACACGGAGTTGTCGATCGGTACTGACGCCGCGCCGAGTCCCGACAGCAGCCCGCTCTCCTCGGCGGCGTCCGGCTGGAAGTACTCGTGATCGTTGCGGTGCTCGTAGCCGGCATCCACCGCCACCCCATCGGTCGCCCAGGGCACGGTAACGCCGTACTTGCCGAGCTCGCCGGTCACTTCTGCGTGCGCCGTCCGCAGGGTCGAGGTGCCCTGCGCGGTGCCGAGCAGATACAGGTACTGAAGCTGCGCGTCGGTCACGCCGCCGTCCGACCAGATGTTGTAGGGCACGCAGGGCGGGCCGCTGATGCACCTGGGGGCTGCGGCCGTGCCGGTCACCTGCAGGGCGTTGTCGATCCCCTGGAAGCTCAGGTAATGCTGGTTCGAGTTGAAGAAGGTGGTGTAGTAGTACTGCCCGTAGACGTCGTAGGTCCAGGCGTCGGCGAAATCGCCGCGGGTGCCGAGCACCGCCCGGTAGTTCTCGTGCTCGTAATCGGACTCGCGGCCGCCACCCTCGATGTTGCGCCGTCCGATGCGCATGTCGACGCAGTTGGGCGAGGTTATGGCTCCCGTAACCGGGTCGGTGTTGAAGATGCAGGCCTGCCCGGGATTTGCGGCGGTGTAGGCCAGCTGGGCCGGCGAGCACATGATCGCCGCCTGCTGTGCGCTCAGCAGCGGGTTGTCGCAGTTGACCGGATACCCGCCGGTGAGGAAGGGATCGAGTGGATTGCTGTCCTTGAACAGCGCCGACGGCGCGACCTGCTGGTGCGTGCGGTCGTCCATGAAGTAGAACTCGGCGTAGGGTTGCAGCGCGTCGTAGAGCGTCTCGTGCGCCAGCACCGCCGCGTTGTAGCGGTCGTCCTCGCGCGTCATGTAGATGTAGGGCTGCGAGTTGAACGACGGCGGCGGGGTCGTGGCCACACTGCCGATCGGGACGAGGCTGGTTCCGGACACGCTGTAGGTGGTGTTGGCATTGGGCCCGGTCAGCGGCTCGAACGAGTTGGAGTTCGACGATCCGGTGCAGGCAACGTCGATGACGTTACTGTTGGCGTCCCGCACCGGGTCCAGCTGGCAGCCGCCGAAATCACGCTGGCTGCTCGCCACCGGGTCGGCGTGCCGGTAGCTCATATAGGCGGTGATGTTGCCCCGGTTATCGGCGAAATTGGTGCCCATGAGCACCTCGAAGGTGCGCTGCCGGCCGTCATGGGCGCTGCCGGTGGCCGGCGTTGCGCCAAAGCCCGTGACGAGGTTCTGCATGAAGGTGTTGTCGTTGTCGTGCCAGTTCTCGTTCCACTGCCCGGTGATCTCGAAGCCCTGGAAGTTCCTCTTCATGATGAAGTTGATGACGCCCGCAATGGCATCGGCGCCGTAGGCCGCGGAAGCTCCGCCCGTGACGACCTCGACCCGGTCGATGAGGCCGGCCGGGATCTGATCCAGATCGGGAGCCGGCGACTGGATGGCGGTGTAAGGCGAGCCCTGGCCCAGGCGCCGTCCGTCGACCAGCACGAGCGTGCGGTTCGGACCCAGGCCGCGCAGGT
>Ga0335083_10008023_pt1 | contig 12938 bp, 12 predicted proteins | sample Lox_Sample_42_FD_206716 | JGI IMG/M metagenome (GOLD analysis project Ga0335083, IMG submission 206716) | Soil microbial communities from Loxahatchee National Wildlife Refuge, Florida, United States - Lox_Sample_4.2 | ecosystem: Environmental > Terrestrial > Soil > Wetlands | place: USA...
CGAGGCGTACCAGGCGCCGAACCACTACGACATGCGCTCGCTCCGGCTGCAGGGCTTCGAGCCGGGCGGCCCGACGGGTTCCTGGGTGGGCCTGTCGCATTTCCTGCCGGGTGGCGGCGCGGGCCCGGACTCCTCGCCCCTCGAGAAGGTCTACGTGGTGCTCGCCGGCACGCTCACCGTTCGCGCGGGTGGCCAGGAGGCCGCGCTCGGGCCGCTCGACAGCTGCTGCATTCCCGGCGGCGAGGTCCGCGAGGTCAAGAATCTCGGCAACGAGGTGGCTACCATGATCGTTGTGATGCCCTACCCCGAGTCCGCGAAGTGAGCGACCTGCTCAAGGAGCCCGCCCGGCTCTTCGACGTACGCGGCAAGGTCGCGGTCGTCACGGGCGCCTCGGGTGCCTTTGGTGCGCTCGCCGCGCGCGTGCTCGCCGCCGCCGGCGCCCGGCTCGTGCTCGCGGCCGGCAAGGAGTCCGAGCTCGCGGCGACGGCGCAGGAGTGCCGCGCACTCGGCGCCGAGGTCGCGACGCTCCCGCGTCGCCCGAACACGGAGGCTGACTGCGAGGCGATCATGGAGACGGGCGTCGCCAGTTTCGGCGGCCTCGACATCCTCGTCGTCGGCTCCGGGCTCAATGACGTCGCGCCGATCGGCGAGATGTCGCCGGAACGCTTCGCGAACGTCATGAACGGCAACGTGACGGGCGCGTGGCTCCTCTGCCGCGCGTTCGGCAAGCGCTTGATCGCGCAGGGTCGTGGCGGCAAGGTCGTGCTCGTCTCCTCGGCCCGCGGCAAGCTCGGCCATCCGGCGGGCTACACGGCGTACTGCGCCTCCAAGGCAGCGACCGACGGGCTCACCAAGGCGCTCGGCTGCGAGTGGGGCAAGTACGGGATCACGGTGAACGCGATCGCGCCGACCGTGTTCCGCTCGCCGCTGACCGCGTGGATGTTCGAGGACAACGACAAGGCGCGCACGACGCGCACCGGCATGCTCGCGCGCATCCCGCTCGGTCGCCTCGGCGAGCCCGAGGACCTCGCCGGGCCGCTCCTCTTCCTCGCCTCGCGCGCCTCCGACTTCTACACCGGCCACATCCTCTATGCGGATGGCGGCTACACCGCGGGCTGACACATGACCGAAGCGGTGCGGATCGCCGTGATCGGCGGCGGACTCATGGGCCACGGCATCGCACAGGTGTTCGCCGTCGCCGGCCACCCGGTGCGGGTCTTCGACGCCTCGGCCGCGACACTCGCGACGGTCACGGAGCGGGTCCGCCGCAACCTCGTCGACCTCGGCAAGGATCCGGGTGCCGCCGCGCGCGTCAGCTGCCACGCGACGCTCGCCGAGGCGGTCACCGGCGCCGCCGCCGTCTTCGAGGCGGGGCCCGAGAACCTCGCGATCAAGCAGCAGCTTTTTGTCGACATCGAGGCCGCCGCACCCGCCGATGCGCTCCTCGCGAGCAACACCTCGGTGATCCCGATCACGCAGATCATGAGTGGGCTCAGGACGGGCGAGCGGGCGCTCGGCACGCACTGGTGGAACCCGCCCTACATGGTCCCGCTCGTCGAGGTGGTCCGCACGCCGACGACCTCGGAGGCCGCGGTCGATGCGATGATCGACCTCCTCGCGCGCGCCGGGAAGACGCCGGTGCGCATCGAGAAGGACGTGCCCGGCTTCGTCGGCAACCGTCTGCAGCACGCGCTCTGGCGCGAGGCGATCTCGCTCGTGCAGCACGGCGTCTGCGATGCGAAGACCGTCGATACCGTCGTCAAGGCGAGCTTCGGCCGGCGCCTCGCCGTACTCGGGCCCCTCGAGAACGCGGATCTGGTCGGTACCGACCTCACGCTCGCGATCCACGAGAACGTGCTGCCCGCGGTCGATCGCACGCCGGACGCCCTGCCGCTCCTCCGGGAGCTGGTCGCGGCCGGCAAGCTCGGCATGAAGTCGGGCGAGGGCTTCCAGCGTTGGACGCCCGATGAGGTGGCGGCCGTACGGCTGAGGCTCCTTCAGCACCTGAAGGCACTTGAGGGACTCGGGATCTGACTGGCGAGGTGACGAGCCATGGCGAAGCCGAACAATAAGGTCATCATCACGTGCGCCGTCACGGGCGCCATCCACACGCCGACCCTGTCGGCGGGTCTTCCCTACACGCCCGCCGACATCGCGAAGCAGGCGATCGATGCCGCAGCTGCCGGTGCCGCGATCCTGCACCTGCACGCCCGCAATCCCAAGGACGGCTCGCCGACCGGCGACCCTGCCGTGTTCCAGCAGTTCCTGCCCGAGATCCACGCGGCGACCGACGCGGTGATCAACCTGACGACCGGCGGGAGCCCGGACATGACCGTCGAGCAGCGGCTCGCCGCCGCGCTCAAGTTCCGGCCCGAGATGTGCTCGCTCAACATGGGCTCCATGAACTTCTCCTTCCACGGCATGGCGGGAAAGATCACCGACTGGAAGTTCCCGTGGGAGAAGAAGTACATCGAGGACAGCGAGGGGTTCATCTTCCGGAACACCTTTCGCGACGTCACGCGCGTCTACCAGCTGATGGCCGAGTACGGGACGCGCTACGAGCACGAGTGCTACGACATCGGGCACCTGTACAACCTGGCGTACTTCCTCGACAAGGGGCTCGCCAAGCCGCCGCTCTGGATCCAGAGCGTGTTCGGCATCCTCGGCGGCATCGGTGCGGATCCTGACAACGTCACGTTCATGCGCCGCACCGCCGACCGCCTGTTCGGCAACGACTACGTCTGGTCCGTGCTCGCCGCCGGCCGCCACCAGATGCCGCTGATCACGCAGGCGGCAATGATGGGCGGGAACGTGCGGGTGGGCCTCGAGGACTCGCTCTACATCGGCCGCGGCCAGCTCGCCGCCAGCAACGCCGAGCAGGTCAGCAAGATCCGCCGCATCCTCGAGGAGCTCGGCTTCGGAATCGCCACGCCGGCCGAGGCCCGGTCCATTCTTGCGCTGAAGGGCCGGGAAAATGTCGCAATCGGACCATGATAAGCTGACCTCAGGCAGCGAACGACTGCCGGGGAACGCAGAGTCCATGGCGAAAAAACCGACCGCCCGGCCGCCGTCGCGCGCCGATGACTCGCCGAAGCAGAGCATCCAGGTCATCACGCGCGCCGCGAGCGTGCTCCGCGCGCTCGAGGGCGAGCCCGACGGACTCAGCCTCGGGCAGATCGCGCAGCGCGTGCAGCTGGCCCGCTCGACCGTGCAGCGCATCGTCGATGCGCTTCGCACCGAGCAGTTCGTGATCGCCGCCTCGCCGACCGCGGGCGTGCGCCTGGGTCCGGCGCTGATCCGCCTCGCCGCCTCGGCGAGCGTCGAGTTCGACCAGATCACGCGACCGGTGATGGCGGACCTCTCGCAGGCGGTCGGCGAGACCGTCGACCTCTCGGTGCTGAAGGGTCACTCGGCCGTGTTCACCGACCAGATCCAGGGCCCGCACCGACTGCGCGCCGTGTCCGCGATCGGCGAGACCTTCCCGCTCCACTGCACCGCCAACGGCAAGGCGATCCTCAGCGTGCTGCCGGACGAGAAGATCGAGCGGCTGCTGCGCGGGCCGCTCGCCAAGCTGACCCCGAACACGATCACGCGCCCCGCCGAGCTCCTCAAGGAGATCGAGAGCTGCCGCAAGAGCGGCATCGCCGTCGACGACGAGGAGCACACGGAAGGTATCTCCGCCCTCGGTACCGGCTTCGTCGATCCGATCGGCCGTGCGATCGCGATCTCGATCCCGGTGCCGACAACGCGCTTCAAGCGTATCCGCGCCGACCTCAGCGTGCAGCTCCTCGCGGCACGCGATCGCATGCTGGATTCACTCGGCGCACGGGTGCGCTGACCCGCGACCCTGCTCAGCGTCCGGCCGGCAGTCCTGCGGCGCCCATCTTCCCGAACTCCGGCAGCCCCGGATGCGCCTCGAAGCGCGTGCGGCAGTCGAGCACCGCCGGGAGCGCCGAGTCGAGCGCGCGGGCGAGCGCGCCCCGGATGTCCTCGCGCCGGGTCACCACCTCGCCGAAGCCGCCGAAGCCGCGCGCGATCGCCGCATAGTCGGTGCCCTCGAGGTCATCGCCGAGCGTGAAGCCGTAGCCGCGCTGGTGGGCCGTCTTGATGACGCCCCAGGCCGCGTTGTTGTGGATGACGGTGACGACCGGCAGGCCGTACCGACGCGCCGTGTCGAGCTCCTGAACCGTGAACCCGAACGCCCCGTCGCCGGTGATGTTGACGACGGGCCTGTCCGGATGGTGGAGCTTGAGCGCGAGCGCGTACGGCAGCCCGAAGCCGAGCTGCGTCATGCCGACCTCGTTGAAGCGCGTGCGCGGCGCCGTGACCGGCGTGAAGTCGCTGGTCCAGAAGGTCGTGTGCCCGCCATCGTAAGTGACGAGTGCGTCGGTGGGGAGGCAGGCGCCGAGCTCCTCGGCGAGCGAGGCCGGATGCATCGGAGTCGCGGTGTCGCCGGCGAGGGCGTGCAGCGTGGCCGCGTGTTCCGCTCGTGTGCCGCGGAGTTGCTCGAGCCAGTCGCGCCGCGGCGGATCCGGCTGGAGAGCCCGTACCGCCGCACTGAGCTGCGCAAGTGCGACTTTCGCATCGGCCAGGATGCCGACCGCGACCGCCGCGTTCTTGCCGAGGCTCGCCGGATCCGTCGTGACGTGCACGACCCTCGCGTTTTTCGATAGCGGCAGGCGCTCCGGGCCGACCCACGGTGACAGCCGGCAGCCCACCGCGAGTACCACGTCCGCCTCGTCGCGCGCACGCGCGAAGGTCGGCCCGCTCGTGACCGTCGCGTGCCCGACGAAATTCGCATCGTTGCTCGCGATCGCGCCGATGCCGGTCTGCGTGGCCGTCGCCGCGGCGTTGAGGAGCTCGGCGAGTGCGCGGAACTCCGCGCTCGCATTCGCCTGGACGACGCCGCCGCCCGCGATCAGCAGCGGCCGGGCGGCGCCCGCGAGCAGGCGCGCGGCCGCCCCGATCTGGGCGGGCGTCCCGGCCGGGCCCTCGGTCAGCCGGTACTGCGAGGGAACGAGCGAGAACTCCGAGTCCGGGTACTCGAAGCTGGCGCGGAGGATGTCCTGCGGCACGTCGAGATGGGCGGCTCCGCGCCGGCCCGTGTGCGCCTCACGGAGCGCCGTCCTGACGAGCTCCGGGATGCGCCGGCCGTCGTGGATCGCGCTCGTCCACTTGGTGACGGGCCGGAACAGCGACTCGGTGTCCATCTCCGCGAACATCCCGCGACCCGGGTAGCTGACCCAGTGCTGGTTGTTCGAGGTGATCGCGAGGAGCGGAAGGCAGTTCGCGTTCGCAACGGCAAGGCCGGGCACGAGGTTGACCGCGCCGGAGCCGCACTCGCCGATCACGACGGCCGTGCGTCCGCTCGCGGCGACCGACCCGGCCGCCATCAGCGCCGCACCGCCCTCGTGGCGGGCACCGACGTAGCGGACGGCGGGCTCGCGCGCGATCGCCGCCATGAACGGGCTCAGCTTGCCGCCGGTCACGCCGAACACCGTCGAGATCTGCTCCGGCATGAGCGCGCGCAGCAGCGCTTCGCCGCCGGTCAAGGTGATCACGGACGCACTCCCATGGCTCAGGCTCCCACGCGCGTCGCGTCGAGGAGCTCGATCAGCGTCCCGCCCGGGTCGCGGATGAACGCAGCGAACGCCGGGCCGCGGCTCCGGTCGGCGGGGTTGGCCTCCGCGGCCATCGGCAAAGTCGGCTCGCGTTGCACGGCGGCGATGTCGACGCCCATGGCGAGCAGGCGTTCGAGGCAGGCCTGGAGGTCCGCGACGGCGAAGGCGACGTGCTTGGTGCCGCCCTCGCGCAGATCCGTGTTCGGTTCGCGCCGGATGTCGGGCACGCGCGCACCGCCCGCGGCCTCCCAGACCTCGAGGCGGAGCCCGCCGCGCTCCATGAAGGCGGCGCGCGCCGGGATCGCGTCGATCGCGAACCGGTGCTCCACCCGGAACCCAAGCACCCGCTCGTACCACGCGAGCGCCGCCTCGAGATCGGGCACCGACACGCTGACGTGGTGCACCTTGAGCTCGGGGATGACGCTCGCCACGGCGCGCTACCCGCCGCGCCCGACGCGGTTCTGCATCGCGGCGGGGTCGCCGGCGAGGTACGCGCGCACGTTGTGCAGGAGGTACGGCAGCGCCTGCTGCGCGTAGATGTCGCTGAGACCGCCGAGGTGGGGCGTGACGATCACGTTGTCGAGGCCCCAGAGCGGGCTGGTCGCCGGCAAGGGTTCGGTCGCGAACACGTCGAGACCGGCCCCGGCGATGCGGCGCGCGCGCAGCGTCTCGATCAGCGCGAGTTCGTCGACCACGTTGCCGCGGGCGACGTTGACGAGGAAGGCGCTCGGCTTCATCGCGCCGAGTACGGCGGCGTTCACGAGGTGGTGGGTGTCCGGTGCGTACGGCACGAGCAGCACCAGGAAGTCCGCGCGCGCGGCCACTTCATTCAGCCGCTCGCGCGGGTGGAGTTCATCGAATCCTTCCGCACTCGTCCGGCTGCTGATGCCGATGACCTTGAGGCCGAACGCCCGGCAGCGGCGCGCGAGCTCCTCGCTGATCGAGCCGACCCCGACGATGACGACAGTCTTGTCGAGGAGGAGCCGCTGCTCCCAGCGCTTCCACTCGGCCCTGGCCTGGTTCGCAAAGATCTTCGGCGCGCCGCGGGACAGCGACAGCATCAGCAGGAAGGTGAGCTCGGCCATCTGCGGTGCGTGCATGCCGCGGGTCGAGGTGACCATGACGCTTGCGGGGAGCTTCAGCGCGTTGATGGGGTCGATACCGGTGGTCAGCGCCTGCACCCAGTCGAGGGCGGGCATCGCGGCGACGATCTCGGCGAGCACGTCCTGCGCCTTGGCGACCACGGCGGTCGCGCGGGGTGCGAGCGCGATGGCTTCGCCGCGCGAGCTGGTCGGCAGAACCTCGAGACTCGGGAACTCCCGGCGCAGCGCCGCCGCGTACGTCGCGACGTGCGCCGGACTGTCGGGCTCATATATAAGTATGGCTTTTGACATAAGGAATCAGAGTTCGATGATCCGCTGCGGCGTACGGTGCAGGCACGGACCCGGCCCGTTCTCGCCCACGAGGTAATTGTCGCAGACGACCGCGAACATGCGCGCGTTGGTGAAGCCGGGGTGCACGACGATGTGCATGCCGGCCGCGATCGGCAGGGACTCGTCGTGCCGGATCAGCGGGCGCTCGACCATGTCGTAGCCCATGCCGTGGGCATTCAGCCGCGTCTCCTCCGGGAGCTTTCGCGCCCGCATGTACTCGTTGAACGCGCCGAAGATCGCGCGCGGCTCGGCTCCCGGGGTCAGGAGTCCGAGCATGAACTGCTGCGCCTCCTTCACGGTCTCGAGCCCGTCGATGAGCTCCTGGGGCGCCCGGCCGAGCACGAACGTGCGCGCGATCTCGGTATAGAAGCCGCCGGGACCGTTGACCTCGACCAGCAGGCTGAAGTGCTCGCCGGCGCGCAGCTCCCGCCCCTTCTGATGCCGCGGGCGGAACACGGCCGGCTGGCCGACCGGGGCGGACGACCCGAGGAAGATTCCCTGCTCGCTGCCAAGATCCTGCGCGACGTGCTGCGCGTAGGCGGCGATCTCGAAGTCGCGCTTGCCCGGCGCGACCCATTTCGCCACCGCGTCGATCACCTTGTCCTGCAGTGCCGCGGTGTCGCGGATGCGCGCCTGCTCCTCGGCGCTCTTGATCGCCTTGATCGCGTCGACGAGCTCGGTCGCGTCGCTGAAGGCGACGCCGGGGAGGCTCCTCTGCAGGTGACTCGCGAAGTCGTACTGCATCTGCGAGGTCGCGACGAGGCCGACGCTGCGGTGGCCACCGGCGGTCAGTTCCTCGATCACGAGGTCGGCGTCGTAATGCTTGGTGTAGTGGATCGAGGAGTAGCTCGGCGTGAACCGAAGCGTGCCGACGCCGCGGTGCTCGGGCTCATCGCCGCGCAGCGTGCGGCGACCGTTCATCGGACCCTGCCCGACGACGGTCATGAGCCCCTCGCGCGGGAAGATCACGCTGATCGGATAGCCGTTGGTCGCCGGCTCGTCGGTGAACCATTTGACGTAGCCGCCGAGCCAGTCCTGGGTGCCCTGCAGGACCAGCGCGTCGATCCCGTAGGTCGCCATCGCCGCCCGCACCGCCTTCCAGCGACGGTTGAGCTCGGCCGTCGAGATGGGAGTGAGGATGCGTTCGTTGCTCATGGCGGACCCCGGCGCCGCACCGCGGGTGCCGCGGAGCGCAGTTACGCGCCCCAATGGCGCACCGCTATATAGTACACGTGTACCGACCAAAAGGATGGTTGGGCCGGCTCCCGGTGGCCTTGCCGCCCCGCCGATTCCTTCAGCCGGCGGCTGCCCCCGTCCGCGCCCGGCGCGAAAAGCCGAGCGCGACCGCGGCGGCGGCGAGGAGCGCCATGCCGATGGCCTCGACCGCCCCAGCCCGGGTGCCTGCGCTGCCGGCAAGGGAGACCACCAGGATCGGGTTCAGGAACATGCCGAAGAAAAGGCTCGACTGGAACGCGCCGACGCCGAGTCCGCGCCGTTCGAAGGGCAGCTCGCGCATGTTCCAGGTCACCGCCGTCGGCAGGAGCAGTCCCGAGCCGAATCCGTTGACCACGGCGGCGGCCGTCAGGGCCGCATAGCTCGTCGCGAGACCCATGCCGATGAAGCCGAGCCCGGTGAGCGCGATGGCGAGCGCCAGCTGCGCGGCGACGCCGAGGCGCCCGGCCACGATCCAGCCAAAGCAGACCGTGCCCGCCATGACGCCGAGGCTGTTGAGTCCGTAGGCGAGGCCAATGTGCTCGGATGCGCGTTCGCCGATCGCATCGAAGAGGAACGCCAGGTGCACCGGCACGATCAAGAAGACGAGCCCGACGAGGAGCGCGACCGCGCAGATGCCGACGAGCTGCGCGGGCCTGAACGTGACGCCCGCGTCGTCCGGCGCGTGCGACTCGAGCGCCTTCGACGGATCGGCCGGCTTCGGCTCCCACAGGTAGACCGCCATCAGGAGCGCGAGAGGCAGGCTGACGCTGTAGACCGCGTACGGGGCGCGCCAGCCGAGCGCCCCCATCATTCCGCCGAGGATGTTGAGAACCACCGCCGACCCCGCGGCGACCGTCGTCTGCAGGGACATGAGTTTCTGGCGTCGCGCGCCGGCGAAATAGTCGCCGATCATCGTCGTGCTCACCGTCATGAGCGCGGCCTCGGTCACGCCCATCAGCGTCCGGCTGACGAAGATGCTCTGCAGGGTCGGAAGCCAGAGCGGCGCCGTGCCGAACACCGCATAGAGCCCCGTCGACCAAACGAGCAGGCGCTTGCGCCCGATGCGATCGGCGAGCGCGCCCGCGAAGATGCTGAGGACCGCCATCACCAGCATCGGTACGGTCATGGCGAGCGGCACCCAGTACTCGACGCGCGGCGTCGCGGCGAAATACGCCTGCATCTTCGGGAGGCTCGGGCCGAGCACGGCCGTCGCGAGCGTCGTGAGCCCGCTCGTGACGAGCAGGATCCCGGCATGAATAGCCCTCGGCTGCCGTACCGCCGTCGGCGGTTGCGTCGCGATAGACACGCCTGTCCCCCTCGAAGTCGCGCCCGGCGGAATCGCCCGGACGGCGCTCGTCCGACGACCATACCCTAGATCGCCGCTGGACCGCAGGGCGGTACGGCGAGCCGCGCGCCCTACGCGATCAGTGCGCGGCTCGCGCCCACTCCCGGATCCAGTCGACCAGGTGCAGCGCGAAGCCTTCCGCGGCCGGCGAAATCGTCCGCCGCGTGGGCCGGTAGAGGCACACCGCCCGCGCGGTATCCGGATCGCGCAGGCGGCGGCTGACGAGGCCGAGCCGGCGCGCCCAGCTGGAGACGTACCCCGGCGACAGGGTCGCGGCCAGGCCGGCTGCCGCGATGCCAAGCGCCGTCGAGATGTTGTCCACGACGTCGACCGGCGTGATCCGCTCGTCGTCCGGAAGCCCGGCGCGCATCTGCGCGACGCTCCGTTCGTGGTCGCGCCCGGCCGCGACGAGCGCGTGTCCGTGCAGGTCGCGCCAGCGCAGGTGCCGGCGCCTGGCGAGCGGATGGTCGGGCGCGCACCAGATGACCCAGGGACTGTCGAAGAGCGGCACGCGCGCGACGTCCTCGCCGCTCGCGCGGTCGGGCCCGATCGCGAGGTCGACGTCGCCCGCCGCCACCGCCGCCACCAGGCGCTCGACGGCCGTGTCCCGAATCCGCGCGACCACGTCCGGGCGCTCGGCAAGATGCGCCTTGATCGCATTCGGCAGCACGACGCTCGCGAGGACCATCGGCGCGGCGACCCGCACGAGACCCGCCGAACGATCCCGGACGTCGGCGGCCGCGCGCTCGGCCAGCCGAAGGTGCTTGAGCACCGACTCGGCGGACGGCAGGAACTCCTGGCCGGCGGCGGAGAGCGCGACGCGGCGGGTGCTGCGCTCGAACAGGCGGAACCCCGTACCCACCTCGAGTTCCTGGACGAGCTGGCTGACCGCCGAGGGCGTGAGCCCGAGCCGCTCGCCGGCGACTCGAAAGCTCAGGGTCTCGGCGACCTGGCAGAACGCGTCGAGCTGGCGGAGCGTGTAACGGGGATGCGGCACGGGAGGCATCCTGTATTACTTAGATAGTCTTAACAATAGTCCCTTTTTTATGGGTTGTGTACGGGATCGACCTTCGGGGACACTCGATCCTCCGCCGTGTACACGGAGAGGTTTTCGTGCTTGATGCCAGCACCCACCTTGAGCTCGCCCGTGAACTCGACGCGGCCGAGCGGACCCGCGTGCAGCTCGAACATTTCTCGAAGCGCTTCCCGGCGATCGAGGTCGCCGACAGCTACGCCATCCAGCAGCGCTGGACCGCGCTCAAACTCGCGCGCGGCCGGACGCTGCGGGGCCACAAGATCGGCCTCACCTCGCGCGTCATGCAGGTCCAGTCGCAGATCGATGAGCCCGACTTCGGCGCGCTCTTCGATGACATGTTCTTCGACTCGGGCGCGCGCATCCCGGTGTCGCGCTTCATCCTGCCCCGCCTCGAGGTGGAGCTCGCCTTCGTCCTCGCGCGCCCCCTCCGGCTTTCGGTCGACGATCCACCGCTCACGATCGAGCAGGTGCTCGGGGCCACCGAGTACGTGGTGCCGGCGCTCGAGATCATCGATGCCCGCATCGAGCAATTCGACCGCGTCTCGAAGGTGCCACGGCGGGTCGTCGACACCATCGCCGACAACGCCGCAAGCGCCGGTGTCGTGATGGGCGGACGGCACGTCGATCCCGACACCGTCGACCTGCGCTGGTGCGGGGCCCTCCTCCACAAGAACGGCACGATCGAGGAGTCCGGCCTCGCGGCCGCCGTTCTCGACCACCCGGCAAACGGCGTCGCCTGGCTCGCGCGCAAGCTGGCGCCGTTCGGTGAAGGGCTCGCGGCGGGCGAGGTGGTGCTCGCCGGCTCCTTCACGCGACCGGTCGCGGCGGCGGCCGGCGACCGGTTCCGCGTCGACTACGGTCCGCTTGGCGCGATCGACGCCGAGTTCGTCTGAGGCACCCATGAACACGCCCGACAATCCATTCAAGGCGGCGCTCGCGAGCGGAGAGACGCTCCTCGGTCTCTGGCTGGGACTCGCGAACGCCTACGCGGCCGAGGTGGTCGCGGGCGCGGGGTTCGACTGGCTGACGATCGACGGCGAGCACGCGCCGAACGACCTCACGACGATCCTCTCGATCCTGCAGGCGCTGGCGGCCTACCCGGTCCACCCGGTCGTCCGGGTCCCCGACCACAACCCGACGTTCATCAAGCAAGTGCTCGAACTCGGCGCGACGACCCTGCTGGTGCCGATGGTCGAATCGCCCGAGCAGGCGCGCGAGCTCGTCCGTGCGATCCGCTATCCGCCGGCCGGCATCCGCGGTGTCGGCAGCGGGCTCGCGCGCTCCTCGCGGTTCGGGCGCTACGCCGACTACCAGAAGCGCGCCAATGACACGGTCTGCCTGATCGTGCAGGTGGAGACGCGCGCGGCCGCGCGCCAGGCGGCGGCCATCGCGACGGTTGACGGGGTCGATGGCGTGTTGCTTGGGCCCTCGGACCTCGCGGCATCGATGGGCCTCCTTGGCCAACCGATGCATGCGGACGTCCGCGCGCTCATGGAAGGCACGATCCGCGAGGTCGTCGCCGCGGGAAAGCCGGCCGGAACGCTCTGCGCCGACGAAGCACTCGCGCGGCACTACCTCTCCGTTGGCGCCCGGTTCGTGGCGCTCGGCGCCGACTCGAGCCTCCTTGCGCAGGCGACCAGTGCGCTCGTGCGCCGATTCAAGGCGTCGGGCGAGCCTGCGCCCGCGCGGTCCGGCTACTGAGGCACGCACCATGAGCACCGATACGCTAGACGTCGCCGGGGTCGCGGTCTCGCCGCATCACTACATCGGGGGCCGGCGGGTCGCCTCGGCCGGGCGCTTCGCGCTCCACTCGCCGATCGACCAGCGCCTGCTCGGCAACGTCTCCGAGGGCAGCGCCGAGAACATCGATGCCGCGGTCACGGCCGCGCGGCAGGCCTTTCCGGCATGGGCCGCCCTCGGCGCGGAAGGCCGCCGCGCGCCCCTCGAGCGCTTCGCTAAGGAGATCGGCGCGCGTACGAACGAGTTCTGCGTGCTCGAATCCAACGACGCGGGCGTGCTCCTGTCGCGGATGCGCCACGGCGTCGTGCCGCGCGCGATGCTGAACATCACCTACTTCGCCGAGCACGCGCTACGCCTCCAGGACCGGACGATCGAGACCGAGCAGGCCCGCCATCTCGTCCGGCACGACCCGGCGGGCGTCGCCGCCATCATCACGCCGTGGAATGCGCCGCTGATGCTTGGCACGTGGAAGATCGGACCCGCGCTCGCCTCCGGCAACACGGTGGTCCTCAAGCCACCCGAGTGGGCGCCGCTGACGAGCTCGCTGC
>Ga0335083_10008024_pt1 | contig 12935 bp, 12 predicted proteins | sample Lox_Sample_42_FD_206716 | JGI IMG/M metagenome (GOLD analysis project Ga0335083, IMG submission 206716) | Soil microbial communities from Loxahatchee National Wildlife Refuge, Florida, United States - Lox_Sample_4.2 | ecosystem: Environmental > Terrestrial > Soil > Wetlands | place: USA...
AAGGAAGCCGTGGGATACCGAGACGAGCCCTACGAAGGACGCAGCTGCGCCAAGTGCGTGCTGTATGCGGGCCACGGAGAGTGCGTGCTGGTCGAAGGTGAAGTGAGTCCCAACGGTTGGTGCCTGCAGTGGACGCCAGCCACGATGGGACGGCTCCGAGAATATTCCACGGCCTGACCCGCCTTCAGGTCGTCCGATTTTCGTCGCGTCGCCATCGGCGATCGCGCCGGTCGGGCAGCTATGATTCCAACGTCGATCTCTATGCGCAGTCGTTTCGAGCGCGCCTTCGAGCACATCCGGTCCGAGGCAAGCGCGCCCTCTATAACCGGACGCGGGCTTCCGCGTCGCTCTTTCTGGACAACGGAGGAGGTATGAGCCGAGCCTTTGTGAAGGGGGACGACAGCGACGTTTCCGGTGAAGAGGTTCCCGAGCGTCCCGTGAGCCCATACCCGAACTACGTCACGCCTTTGGGGCTGTCCCAGTTGCGCGACAAGTACGAGTCGCTCCTGTCGCGGCACGCGCAGCTGAAAGCTGCGGGCGAGGATTTCGACAAACCCAGGCTCATGGCCATCGAACGCGATCTGCGTTACTTCTCGCAGCGGTTGGACAGCGCCATTCCGGTAGATGTCAGCAGCGAGCCGCAGGACGAGGTCCACTTCGGCGCCACGGTGAAGACAGAGACGGTCAATGGGGATGTGCACGAGTTCACCATCGTCGGCGAGGATGAGGCAGATGTCGCCACCGGAAAGGTGAGCTGGCAGTCGCCGCTGGCCAAGGCGCTGATCGGCTCGCGCGTCGCGGATACTGTCAGGTGGCGACGGCCGGCTGGCGATACGGAGCTGGAAATCCTCGAGATCCGCTATCGCTAGGAACGTTCTCCCCGAAGCGCGCTCCAAAATGTTGCAACACGTCTTCCCACGCCTGATCTGAGCAGCGGGGACCACTTCCCGAGGAGGAGCAGCACATGACCGAATTTTCCCGACGCGATGCGCTCAAGGTTCTGGGGGCCGCGAGCGCCGCTGTCGCCGGCGGTTCTTTGATCAGTAGCCGTACTGCCGCTGCCGACCTCAAGTACACACCCGAGCCCGGTGCCCAACTGCGCGTGCTGCGCTGGAAGCGGTTCGTCCAGGGAGACGAGGACCAATGGATGGCGAACACGCGCAAGTTCACCGAGGTATCTGGCGTGAGCGTGCGCGTGGACAGCGAGAACTTCGAGGACATTCGACCCAAAGCAGCGGTTGCGGCTAACGTCGGCAGTGGGCCGGACATCGTCCTCGGCTGGTACGACGATCCGCATCTGTACGCGGACAAGGTGATGGACCTGACGGAGTTGGCCGATTACCTTGGCGCGAAATACGGAGGCTGGTATGACATTGCGAAGCGCTACTGCACGCGCGATGGCCGCTGGATTGCAGTGGGATTGGGCTTTCTCGGCGGCTGCATCACCTACCGCAAGAGCCACATCGAGGCGGCCGGGTTCAAGGAAGTCCCCGCAGATACGCCCACCTTTCTCAAACTGCTGCAAGCGTTGAAGGCAAAGGGTACGCCATGCGGCTTCGCCTTAGGGAATGCGGTTGGAGATGCCAACGCCTGGTGCCATTGGGTCGTGTGGGCCCACGGCGGCAAGATGGTGGACGAGCACAGCAAGGTCACGATCAATTCCAAGGAAACCATAGCGGCGCTCGAGTACGCGCGGGCGATGTACGACACGTTCGTCCCGGGGACACTTTCCTGGCTTGACCCGAGCAACAACAAGGCGTTTCTAGCCGGGGACATCAGCCTGACCCTGAACGGGATCTCCATCTACTACGTAGCCAGGAACTCGCCGGATCCGGCAGTGAAGGCGCTGGCGGCAGATATTTATCACGCGCCCATGCCGGTTGGACCGGTGGGACGTCATACCGAACTCAACCCGTTCACTCCGGGATTCGTCTTCAAATACACGAAATACCCCAACGCCGCGCGCGAGTACCTGCGGTTCATGCTCGAGAAGGATCAGTACGAAGCCTGGCAGAAGGCATCGATTGGCTATGTGCAGCAGCCGCTGAAGGCGTATCGCAGTAATCCCGTGTGGACGGTCGATCCGAAGCACACACCGTTCCGCGACATCCCTGAACGCACGCTTGACGACGGCTATCCGGGACCACTCGGTACAGCCTCGGCCGGAACCATGGCGGACTATGTGATGGTAAACATGGTTGCGGAGGCGGCATCCGGCGCCGCCAGCCCCGGCGACGCGGCAGCGAAGGCGGAGAAACGAGCTAGGCGCTACTACAAAACGTGATTCCTCTAACGGCCGAAGCCAATTTATGCATGACTTAGTGATCAGAGATGCACTGATCTACGACGGACTAGGCGGAGCGCCGGCACATGGCGCGATCGCGGTCAAGAACGGTCGCATTGCGGCAGTAGACAAGGACGTTGGCCCCGGACACGAGATCATCGACGCCGACGGCTTGGCCCTGATGCCGGGGATCATCGATACGCATACTCACTATGACGCTCAGATTACGTGGGATCCTCTGGCCAGCCCCTCTATAGGGCTGGGCGTTACCACCGTGGTCATGGGCAACTGTGGCTTCACCATCGCACCCTGCCGGCCTGCCGATCGCGACTTGGTGATGCGCAATCTCACCCATGTCGAAGGCATGTCGCTGGACGCGCTGCGCAGCGGCATCGACTGGAACTTCGAGACCTTCCCCGAATACCTGGACGCCTTGGATCGACGGGGCGTTGGACCGAACGTGGCTTGCTACGTCGGTCACTCCTCGGTTCGTACGTTTGTGATGCGCGACGATGCTACTCGGCGCGCGGCGACACCGGAGGAGGTGAGCCACATGCGACGCCTCGTAGTCGAGGCGATGCAATCCGGCGCCTGTGGTTTCTCCACAACGCGCAACCCGCAACACAACGGCGAGGCCGGCATTCCGATGCCTTCGCGCTTGGCCGACGAGGAGGAGTTGCTCGCGCTGTCGGGCAGTCTCAAGGATGTAGGTCGCGGCACGCTGATGATGACGAAAGGCGAGCTGACATCCATCGAGTTTATCGAACAGTTGGCGCGCAGCGCCGGTCGCCCGTATCTTGTAGCGGCCTTGCTGCATAGTAATCTCGTGCCTGACGGCTCCTTCGAAGACCTCGCCAAAATCGCGCAGGCGCGACGCCGCGGAAACCGGCTCTACGGTGCCGTTTCGGCTTGCCCGCTTACCTTCGAGTTCACTCTCCACGAGCCTTATGTCTTCGAAGGCCTGGCCGCCTGGCACCCGCTGATGCAGTTGGACGAAACGGCAACCAAGCAGGCTTTGGCCGACGCCGCGTTTCGTGCGGCAGTAAAGGCGGAACTGGCGCAGCGCAGTCGTCGCCTGTTCAACGGTGAATGGGACAAAGTATTCGTCACGCAGGCGGCTCGCCCGGAGAACGCGGGATACGACGGCTGCTCGATCGAGGTCATCGCAGGACAGACCAGGAAGCACCCGGTGGATGTCCTTCTCGACCTCAGTTTGTCGGAGGGGTTGGACACGTTGTTCAGCGCCACGCTGCTCAATTCCGACGAGGACGCCGTGGGTCGCATGTTGCGCGATCCGGACAGCATAGTGTCTTTGTCTGATGCAGGTGCCCATCTCACCTTCCTGTGCGACGCAGGCTTCGGTCTGCACCTGCTCGGGCACTGGGTACGCGACCGTGAAGCCATGCCGGCCGAACAGGCGGTGTACAAGCTTTGTGCCCAGCCTGCCGACCTGTTTGGAATTCGTGACCGCGGTCGACTAATGCCGGGACAATGGGCAGACATGCTGCTGTTCGAACCGGGGACGGTTGGCCGGGGCAAGGCGGAGCGTACATTCGATCTCCCGGCGGGAGCTTCGCGGTTGACCACGCCAGGCGTGGGCGTGCGCGGTGTTTGGATCAACGGCCAACGTGTGGTCGATGGCAGCGGCGTAGCGCAGGACGCGGCAAAGGCTGGCCGAGTCCTGCGCGAATTTGCGCCGTAACTCGTGGCGCATTCGTCTGACGCGGCTGGTCCACTCGCCGGGCTGCGTGTGCTCGAGCTTGGAACCCTCATCGCCGGTCCCTTCTGCACTCGTATCCTTGCAGAATTTGGCGCGGAGGTTATCAAGATCGAAGCGCCCGGCGAGGGCGACCCATTGCGCTCTTGGCGGAAGTTGTACAACGGCACCTCTCTGTGGTGGTTGGTTCAAGCGCGTAACAAGAAATCGGTCACGGTCAATCTCAAACACCCCGAAGGGCAGAAGGTCGTCCGCCGGCTGGCGCAGGGTTGCGACATCCTCGTGGAAAACTTCCGGCCCGGCGCGCTCGAGAAATGGGGCCTCGGTTACGATCAGCTCTCAGCCGGCAACCCGGGCCTGATCATGGTGAGGTTGTCAGGCTACGGTCAGAGCGGTCCGTACCGCGATCAACCCGGCTTTGGCGCGATCGGCGAGGCCATGGGCGGGATCCGTTTCGTGACCGGTCACCCCGATCGGCCGCCAGTGCGCGCCGGCATCAGTCTGGGCGACAGCGTCGCAGCCATGTACGGCGTGATCGGTGCGTTGATGGCATTGCATGCTCGCGCCGCCAATGGTGGACGCGGGCAGGTCGTGGATATCGCTCTGTACGAAGCGGTGTTCAGCCTCATGGAAAGTCTGCTGCCCGAGTACGACATGTTCGGATTCGTCCGCGCGCGCAGCGGCGCTTCTTTGCCGGGCATCGTCCCTTCCAACACTTACCTCACCCGCGACGGCAAGTACATCGTCGTCGGCGCGAACGCGGATAGCATTTTCCGACGCCTCATGATCGCGATCGACCGGCACGACCTCGCTGACGATCCCGCGTTGGCACGGAACGAGGGGCGCGTTGCTCGCACCGAGGAACTGGACCAGATTATCGGCGGCTGGTGTGCGCAACACGATCTGGAGCGCGTGCTGCAGGTGCTGGCCTCGGCGGAAGTGCCGAGTGGCAAGATCTACGATGTCGCGGACATCGTGCGCGACGTGCACTATCAGGCGCGCGGTATGTTGGAGACGCATCGCCTGGCCGACGGAACGGCGGTGAAATTGCCTGGGATCATCCCCAAGTTTTCGGATACACCGGGCACGACGCGCTGGCTCGGCCCGAGTTTGGGAGAGCACACCGGGGAGGTCTTGCGCGCGCTTGGTTATGCCGATGGCGATATCGATCGGTTGCGCGCGGACGGCGTGATTTAGGCCCCACGAAGTATTCCGAAGCACCGCTCTTTTCCTGTCTCTTGGGCCCCCCAGCCCATTCCGAGGAACAAAACTTGCTGGCGGGAGCGGCGGGCCCTATTCCTACGGGGTCGTTCTGGCCCATGGCCTCCCAGCCTGTTACCCGCTCTGGCACCTATGACGCGGCTGGGCACGATTACCAACACGAGAGGATCACGATGCTCGGATGGAACAAAAATAAATCCGACCATCCCATGGCCGACGAGAAGGCGGCCAGGGAATTTCTCGCCGAACTGCCCGCTGGGGACTCGTTCAAGCTGCTGGAGGAGTTGAGCTTCTGGCTGGACCGCACCCGCGGTTCCGTCGAGCTCAAGCCGCAGCGTGTCTTCGAGATCATCGACCAGCTCGATGCTGCCGGAAAGACGGATCAGCGCAAGCTCGCGCAGGAATACCTGAATGCCGGGAATCGAAGGCAGCGGTTTCAGGAGCAGCGGATCTGGAGCGCCCAGATCGAGTTCTGGCGGCAGCTCGGGGCTGCATATGAGTTTTGTCTGGAGAGGATCCAGGCAGGCGTGCCTGGTGCGACGGCGCTCAAGCCGCTCGCGCCTTCTATCACTTGCCGCGCGATGCGCGCCTTGACGTCAGAGCTCAAATGGCTGTTGATTCGCTACGGGCCGATCGATCCCACTCTGTGGGGACGCTTGGGCACCTTGTATGCGCGAGCCGAGACGGCCGGGTTCGCGACAAAGTCCTGCGCTGTATATATGGGGGCTCAGGGTGAATCCACGCCTCAACGCGAGTACCTGAAGGCGTTGATGTTGATGATGTCTGCCACGGATTGCCTGCTGCCGCGACAGCTGGAGTTAGCCGAGCGCATCGTTGCGCAATTCTCCGAATACTTCGTGCTGCAGGATCGACTGGCTAAGGGCTGTCACTATCATATCGACCTTACCGTGGCACGAGCGCCGGCACGGCTGGTCGCGAAAGTAAGATCTGCGCCGACCGTGCGTTACTTCGGGTCCGGGACAGCGTCGGACGTTGCGCAGAGGGTCATCGCCACGATCGCCGAGACCGGGGTGTACCCTTCGGACTTGAACCTCGGCGGCAACTATGAACCGAGCCTGGTCACCGAGGTGTTGCTTCACCTCGCACGTTACTGGGCTCCGATTCCGCCAGCGCGCGCCGAGGAGCGCCGTGGTTCGGTCTCACGGATCCACGTTGTGCACGATTTCGACGACATCCTGGCGATCATTTCCGGGGAGTCGAAGGACCTAACCTTCCACGACAACATCGAAACGTGGACGGTGGAGAACGAAAGCGAGGGCGGTTATGGCGCCATCATTGCTCAGTCCAAGGGAGACTGGCTGAAGGTGGGGACGCTGCTCGGTATCAAGCGGGAAGACGGGTCAGCCTGGGGGGTGGGCATCGTGCGACGTTTGACCAGCGGCAGCGATCAGCAACCCTACGTAGGGATCCAGACCCTGGCAAAAGGCGGGGCGCGCGTCAAACTGTACCCCGCAGGAGGGGGCAACGCGGCCGGCGAAGATGCCTTACTGCTGCCTTCCAGCAAGGCCGACAGCACCGGCACCGGAGAGCTCAACTTGCTGATGCGGCTGGGCAGCTTCTCACCGCGCCAGAGTCTGCAAATGCACGCCTACGAGCGTGAATACCTGCTCGTGCCCAAGGAGCTGTTGGAGGGCGGGCACGATTTCGATATGGCTTCATTTCGAGTTATGCGGCGTGCCGCTTGACCCACTCAGGTGGTCAGGCGACTCGTCAACCAACGTCCGACAACCTCGATTTCCTCAGCACACACCGAGTGCGGCATGTGATATTCGTGCCACTCGACTGGGTAGCCGAGCGTGAGCAGCTTGGAGCACGAAGCCTGCGCTAGTTTGAGCGGAACGATCGGGTCTTCGATTCCATGGGCCATCAACACGGGAATCTCGCGGTTGGCCAGGCTGCGCTCCCGTTCCAGCGTGTGCGGTAGCGGCAGGTAGGTCGACAGCGCGAGGATTCCGGCCAACCGTTTGGAGTAGCGCAGCCCACACTGCAGAGCGATCGCTCCACCTTGCGAAAAGCCGGCCAGCGCGATGTGGTCGGCGGGAACGCCCCGCGCAATTTCGCGCGCGATCAGCTCCTCCACGGCGTGCTGGGAGTCACGCACACCGCGCTCGTCCTCCTTCAATGCGAGATCCTGGTAGCCGATGTCGTACCACGCGCGCATCACGTATCCGCCATTGATTGTCACCGGCTGCAGCGGGGCGTGAGGGAACACGAAGCGGATCGCCAGTCCCTGCAGTCCCAGCTCCGGGATGATGGGGACGAAGTCGTTGCCGTCGGCACCGAGCCCGTGCATCCAGATTACGCTGGCGGTCGGTTGAGGCGCAGTCTCGATCTCGATGCTCGGCAGCAGCTCAACGCTCACGTTTGCTCTCAGAGTTACCGGGGGCGCTGCGCGGATTTCGGTCGGAACGCTTTGACCACGGCTGGATCGGTCTCGACGTACGGGCCTCCGATCAGATCTATGCAATAGGGCACGGCGGAGAAGATGCCGTGCACCAGGATTTTCCCCTCCGCATCCTTCACGCCTTCCAGCGTTTCGCGAATAGACTTGGGCTGGCCGGGAAGATTGATGATCAGCGCCTGTCCCCGTATCACGGCCACTTGTCGAGACAAGATCGCAGTGGGAACGTAGTGCAGGCTGATCTGGCGCATCTGCTCGCCGAAGCCCGGCATGACCCTGTCCCCGATTGCCAGGGTGGCCTCCGGTGTAACGTCGCGCGGCGCCGGGCCCGTGCCCCCAGTAGTGAGAACGAGGTTGCATCGCGCCGCGTCGACGAGCTCCCGCAGAGTGGCTTCGATCACCGGTCGTTCATCCGGGATCAATCGCTTGACCGTGGTCCAGGGCGTGGAGAGAACTCGGCGGAACCAGTCCTCCAAGGCAGGGATGCCTTCGTCCTGGTAGATTCCTTTCGAGGCCCGGTCGCTGATGGAGACCAGGCCGATGGTGATCTGTTGTGTGTCCATTTCCAGCAGGATTTTAGCCGGGCGGACCGGCGCCGTGCACTATTCGAGCGCCCCCGGGTCGGGCGGAAGGATGCGGCGCAGCTCCTGGAACAGCGAACGATAGCTGCGCGGCGGCCTGCCTTCGCTCTCCTCGCGCCGTGCGCTGCGTACGAGCTGGCGTAGTCTCTGAGTATCGCAACCAGGAAACCTCCTGGCCAGCTCCTCGAGCGCGGTCTCGTCCTGCAGGAGGCGAGCGCGCCAGCGCTCGAGGCGGTGCAGATGCGCGTTGGCTTCTCGCGACACCCCCTGCCAGGTCCGCAGCCGCGCTCTGATCGCCTCCGCGTCCACCTCGTGCATCAGCCGCCCGATGTACTGGATTTGCCGGCGCAATGCCCCAAACTTGCTGATGTGTTGCGCGGCAAGCACGGCATCGACCAGCCGATCCGGCAGATCCAGTTCGGCGAGCTGCTGTGCGGTGAGTCGAGTCAGTTCCTGGCCGAGATCCTGCAGCGCGAGGCTGTCGCGTTTGCGCTGCGTCTTGCTCGGCGTGGTCTGATCGACCGCGGTCGGATCCGTTTGCTTGCCTGCTTTGGCGTCGGTCATCGCTGGTATCATACCAACCCGCCGACGCGCCATACGCGGCATCAGTAACAACAACATCTACCACTGGATACCCGTGTCAGGCAGCGAGTTTTCGCACAGCTTCGATCAACTCCGTCAAATCGCGCGCGACGTGCTAGAGCACGCCAAGAGCAAGGGTGCAAGCGCCGCTGAAACCGAGGTGAGCGAAGCCTTCGGCCAAAGTGTGACCGTGCGCCAGGGCGCGGTCGAGACCATCGAATACAACCGCGACAAGGGCGTCGGCGTGACTGTCTACCTTGATCAGCGTCGTGGCCACGCCAGCACTTCGGACTTCACCAGCAAGGCGGTAAAGGAGACAGTCGAGGCAGCGCTCTCCATCGCGCGTTTCACGGCCAGCGATGACGCGGCCGGCCTGGCTGATAAGGCGCTGCTAGCAGATGGTGCTACAGACCTGGAGCTATATCACCCATGGTCTCTACCGGTTGAGGGAGCCATAGAATTGGCGCGCGAGTGCGAAGCCGCAGCGCTGGCGGTTGATCCGCGCATCACGAACTCCGAAGGTGCCTCGCTTTCCACCCAGCAGTCCCACTTTGCCTACGGTAACACACTCGGCTTTCTGTCCGGCTATCCGAGCTCGCGTCACACGGTCATGTGCTCCGTGATCGCTGGCGAGGGTGACGGGATGCAGCGTGACGACTGGTATGCCCAGGCGCGCGCGGCGGGCGATCTGGAGGACGTGCGTGCGGTGGGTCGGCATGCAGGTCAGCGGTGCGTGCGACGGCTTGGGGCGCGCAGACTACCGACAATGCAAGCCCCGGTCTTGTTCGAGGCTCCGATTGCCTCGAGCCTGCTAGGCCACTTCGTCGGCGCGGTGAGCGGCGGCAGCCTCTATCGCAAGGCTTCGTTCCTCCTCGACAGCCTGGGTCAAACCGTGTTTTCGCCGCTCGTCCGGATCCAGGATCTCCCAGATATCAAGCGCGGCCTGGCGAGCAGCCCGTTCGACGACGAAGGGGTCGCCACGCGGCGCCGAGACATCGTCCAGCGCGGCGTTCTGCAGGGGTACTTTCTGGGCAGCTACTCGGCGCGCAAGCTCGGCATGACGTCGACCGGCAACGCGGGGGGCAACCACAATCTTCTGTTGGACAGCACCGGCGAGGATTTCCCGACGCTTCTGAGGCGGATGGGCCGCGGCTTGCTGGTTACGGAACTGCTCGGGATGGGCGTGAATCAAGTCACCGGCGATTACTCGCGCGGGGCTGCCGGCTTCTGGGTGGAAGACGGCGAGATCGCCTATCCGGTCCAAGAAATCACCATCGCCGGTAACCTGAAGGATATGTTCCGCGGCATCGTGGCTATCGGGACCGACACCGTGGTGCGCGGGTCGCGGCAATGCGGCTCGATCCTGGTCGAGCACATGACGGTGGCAGGAGAATAAGCCTTGCGTACGCGCGTCAAAAGCCGCGCTCGGGCGCGGCCTCATCGGTCGATGGCTTGACAGCGGTGCAGTCGATGGAGCCCGCCGGTGCTGCCACCGCTGCCCTCGAATTCACGCGGGTGAGCTGCCGTTTCCCGGACCGCACGAGGCGGGGGCAATACTACCCCGCGGTACACGAGGCCAGCCTGAGGGTAGGCGATGGCGAGTTTGTCGCGCTGGTCGGCCCGACCGGCTGCGGTAAGTCGACACTGCTGAATGTTGCCGCCGGTTTGCTCGTGCCGACGGCAGGCGAGATCCGCGCGTTCGGGACGCCGTTGACTGGCATTAATCGAGATGCTGGCTATCTCTTCCAACCCGACTCGCTCTTTCCTTGGCGCAATGCCCTGGAGAACGTGGCCGCGGGTCTGGAGTTTCGCGGCGCGCGACGCGGCCACGCGCGGCAGCGCGCTCAAGAGTGGCTGGGGCGCGTCGGGCTCGAGGGGCATTTCGCGAAGTATCCGCACGAGTTATCCGGCGGAATGCGCAAGCGCGTGGCGCTGGCGCAGCTGTGGATCCTCCAGCCGCGCGTACTGCTGATGGACGAGCCGTTCAGCGCTCTCGACGTCCAGACGCGGCAATTGATGGAAAACGAGCTGCTGTCCCTGTGGGCGGAAAACCGCGCCTCGGTGCTGTTCGTGACGCACGACCTGGAGGAAGCGATCGCGCTCGCAGATCGAGTTGTCGTGCTGGCGGCGGGGCCGGAGTCGCGTCCTATCGCCGAGTTCGTCGTGGACCTGCCGCGCCCGCGGGACGTGGCCGAAATTGGACTGCAACCCCGCTTCATCGATCTGCACCGGCAGGTCTGGCAGACGCTCAAATCCGAAGTTATCGCGGCCCATGCACGAGCGCGGATCTGACGACCATGGACGCGTTCGGCGCCTGCGGCCGATGTGGCCATGGCATTTGCTGCTGCTGAGCGCCGTGATGGGCGCATGGTATGGACTGACACGCTGGGACGTGTTGCCGCCCTTCTTCTTCGGTGAGCCGCTGGTGGTGGCGCAGCGTATCGCCCAGTGGTTTGCCAGCGGCAAGATCTTTCCGCACCTGGGCGTGACCTTGCTCGAAACGCTGCTGGCTTTCGCCATCGGCACCGTGCTTGGGCTGGCAATCGGCCTGTGGCTCGCGCTAAGCCCGTTCGCATCGCGTTTGCTCAATCCCTACATCACGGCAGTGAACTCGATGCCCCGGGTGATCCTCGCGCCGATCTTCGCGGTCTGGTTCGGGCTGGGTATTGGATCGAAGGTGATGCTGGGCGTGACGCTGGTGTTCTTCATTGTCTTCTTCAGCGTCTACAACGGCGTACGCGAGGTGAGTCCGGTGGTGCTCAACAACGCGAGAATGCTGGGCGCGAGCAGGCGGCAACTGTTGCGTCACGTTTACTTGCCCAGCGCGACGGCCTGGGTTTTTTCCAGCTTGCATGCCTCCGTGGGCATGGCTTTCGTGGGCGCTGTGGTGGGGGAGTATCTGGGCTCTTCCAGGGGCGTGGGTTATCTGATCTTGCAGGCGGAAGGCGTGTTCGACATCGATACAGTGCTGGCCGGAATCGTTGTTCTCACGGCTTGCGCGCTGGTCTTGGACCGGGTAGTGTCGATCGCCGAGCGGCGGCTGTTACGCTGGAGGCCAGGTTCCAGCGCGGAGCACTACTGAGGGAGGTGGCTCATGAGAGGGTTCGGGTTGCTGCTATGGTCGACGCTGCTGATCGGATGCGCGACAGTCCCCAAGATGGAGCCGCTGGAGGTGACGCTGTCGGACGTTACGCCGGGCCAGATGTCCATTCTCGAACAAGAGTATCAGGTCAAGCTGCGCGTGCAGAATCCGAACAACTTCGACATCGCGCTCGACGGAGCAGCTTACACGATCGAGCTCAACGGCAAGTCGTTTGCGAAGGGCGTGGCCAGACAGTCGGTCACGGTGCCGAAGTACGGCGACGCAATCATCGAGGGCAGCTGCATCAGCGATCTGTCCGGTGTGCTCACTCAGATCTCACAATTGACCAAGGGTGCGCCGGAGAAATTCCGCTATCGCATCAAGGGCAAGCTCGGGCGCAGCGATGGATCGAGCATCCCCTTCGACAAAGTAGGCGAAATCGACCTGGCTGGTCTGGGAGGGAGCTGACAGATCATGTGGACGGGCGTTGCTTGGTTGACGTCGACGCTGTGGCTTCTGCTGTGTTGGCTACCTGCGCATGCTGCGCCACCAGAAAAAAGTCAGGTCACCATCGCCGTGGGGGGCAAGAGCGCGCTCTACTATCTGCCGCTGGCCCTGGCAGATCGGCTCGGCTATTTCAAGGATCAGGGACTGGAGGTCGAGATCGCCGATTTTGCGGGTGGATCCAAGGCTCTACAGGCTTTGCTCGGCGGCAGCGCCGACGTGACCGCAGGCGGGTTCGACCACGTCATCGTGTTGCAGGCTCGTGGACAGAAACTCGAAGCCTTCGTGCTCATGCTCGCCACGCCCGCGATTTCGCTCGGTGTGGCTACGCCCAAGTCTGCGCAATACCGTTCGCCTGCCGACCTGAAGGGTATGAAGATCGGCGTCACGGCGCCGGGTTCCAGCACGCACATGTTCGTAAACCGAGTGCTGGCGTCTGCGGGCTTGTCCTCCGAGGATGTGTCCATCGTCGGCGTAGGCAGTGGCCCCAGCGCGATCGCAGCTGTTCGCAGCGGACAGATCGACGCCATCGCCAACGTGGA
>Ga0335083_10008026_pt1 | contig 12932 bp, 9 predicted proteins | sample Lox_Sample_42_FD_206716 | JGI IMG/M metagenome (GOLD analysis project Ga0335083, IMG submission 206716) | Soil microbial communities from Loxahatchee National Wildlife Refuge, Florida, United States - Lox_Sample_4.2 | ecosystem: Environmental > Terrestrial > Soil > Wetlands | place: USA: Florida...
TCTCGACAGGCGTTGCATGGCCTGCCATGACGGCAGCAATCCGCATCTGCCGAACCTCAACGGCTACGACAATCTCAAGAAGCTGACCGAAAAGGACAGCGGCGCCACCATTCCGACCCTGGTGCGAGTCTCCCATATTCACCTGTTCGGCCTGACGTTCATCTTTTTCCTCGTCGGCCTGATGTTCACTCACGCCTATGTGCGTCCGGTCTGGCTCAAATGCCTCATCGTCGCGCTGCCCTTTGCGGCCATCGCTGTTGATGTAAGCTCCTGGTATATCATCAAGATATTCAATCCATTCGTTTACGTGGAAATCGCGGCCGGCGCTCTGATGGCGGCCTGCTTTGCCTCCATGTGGTTGGTGACGATTTATCAGATGTGGCTGTCTTCGGCGCCTCTTGTCGTCGCCCAGCGCGAAAAAGGCGACTTGCCGGTCATCGGGCATAGTCCCAGAATGCGTTGAGCGCAGTGTCGCCTCGGACGTTGACGTTGCGCCACGGTCGCCAATGCAAATTTTTAATTATCGCTGCTGCTGCTTGCCCTTGATCAGCGCGTCGAGCGTGAATGCATTCGGACAATAATCGCGGAAATTCTCGGGCATCACCCCCACGTCCAAATCCAGCGCGCACTGGCGCTTGTGGCCGCACTTGATGCATAACCGTTGGAGATCGCGCATGACCAATGGATCGTCGTGCGCGAGCCCGGCCGCATCGACGCCGAGCGCGACAAGCAGCTTTTGCAGCAGATCAGCCGCGTTCGGACCTTTTTTCCCAAGCGCGGCGAGCTCGTTGGGATGAATCCTGAGTTCGCGAGATATTCTGGCGACATCCTCAGGGCTGCAGGCCATCATCTCGTTGCGCAAACCGCGCGCATAGCAGTATCGCTCGATCCACTGCGCGACCGCGCCTAACACTGACGAAAGGCTTTCATATTCCTCACGGGGGCCGGACTGCTCGCTCATGTTCGCTGCCCTTCCAGCAGGTCTGCAGACGCCGGCCGTCCTACATTCATCCAAGCCGAAGCCGCTCCCCCGATACCTGTCGTTCAGGCGTCAAGAAGAGCGTTCGGCTTGGCAAATTTGGCCAACGCGAGCGGGTTATCGATAAATATGTCGCGCCCGGAATTTCTCACGCCATATTTTGTCAATAATGACAGATTCCGGGAAAGATTTTCCGGGGTCATGCCTAGCTGCGAAGCGAGAGTGCGTTTGTCGCATATCAACTCGAAGGCCTGTCCGTCGCCGTGCATGGCGACTGTCTGCAAAATCCAGTTTGCCAGGCGTTCCGCGCTGGTCCGAAGCTTCATGTTCTTGAGCGCACGAATGGATCCACAATACCGGTCTGCGAGTTCGCTCAGGATCGCCTGCGAGAAATCGGCATCCCGCTCACAAATCGCGCGAATCGTGGTCGCAGGGATTGCCAGAATCTGGGACGGCACGAGCGTACGGGCTGAATAGAGACAGACGGCGTCGTTGACGACCGCCGCCAAGCCAACAGGCGCGCCAGTCTTCACGACGTCAATTGTCGTCTCTTGGTCATTGTGGTTGGCATAGAGCTCGACAATTCCGTCGATGACCACATTAAGGAATTCCGGGCAATCGCCTTCCTTTAGGATATTGGACTGTTTCGAAAGTCGCCGCATCTGCGCATTGCGCAGCAGTTCTTCTACGATCGCCGGACCTGCATTGCGAAGCAGCGGCAACACCCGGATTGAGGGGAAATCTGATTGACGCATGGCGAGGCATCTCTCTTTTCGCTTGAGAGGACAATTACGCTGCGTCGCCACTGACGGTATTGATTTCCATCAATTTGTGGGAGAAACGATATTGCCATAAGTCATTATAAAAAGTGGTGTTTTCAGGAATGTAATTTGTGCAGCCCAGCCCGCCGCTGCGAGGCGAGCCGAAACTTGATCAGGATCAAACGCGCGCCCGGCGCAGTCCGTAATTTCCGTTCAAAGCCAGCGGGCCAGTACGAATATGCGCGATCAAATTGAAAGCCTTGCGCTGGCCGAACGCGCAGTGCCTCGTTACACGAGCTATCCGACAGCACCGCACTTTAATCCCGCCGTGAATGGCGTGGTTGAAGGTCAATGGCTGCACGAGCTTCCGGCGGCAGCAAGCCTCTCGCTCTACCTGCATGTGCCGTTCTGCTCAGCCATCTGCAGCTATTGCGGTTGCCATACCAAAGCCGTTCGCAAACGCGAACCGCTCGATCTTTATGCAACGACCCTCGAAGCGGAGATTGCGCTGCTGTCCCGGACGACCCGCGCGCGACGAACCATCCATCTCCACTGGGGCGGCGGAACGCCAAGCCTGTTAGGCGCGGCCAATCTTCGCCGGGTTGTTGCCCATTTGGGCGAATGCTTTGATCTTTCGCAAATCGTCGAGCATGCCATCGAGCTTGATCCGCGTAGCGTAGATGACCGGCTCGTTGAAACCCTGGCGGCTATCGGGGTCACGCGCGTCAGTCTCGGCGTGCAGGACGTAAACGTTCATGTGCAACGCGCCATCGGCCGGATTCAGCCTGTTGAAGTCGTTGAACGGGCGGCTTGTTTGTTACGCAAAGCCAGAATCCGGGCAGTCAATTTCGATCTGATGTATGGACTACCTGGCCAAAGCGTCGACGATGTGCGCCGCTCATGTGAACTCGCCGTCTCGCTTTCACCGTCGCGAATGACGGTCTTCGGATACGCGCACGTTCCCTGGATGAAATCACATCAGCGACTGGTCGACACGGCGGCACTGCCGGGGTCCGCGGCGAGACTGGAGCAGGCCGATCTTGCGCGAAGCACCATTGAGGCAGGCGGCTATCGGCCGATTGGTCTTGATCACTATGCCCGCCCTCACGATCCCATGACGATTGCATCCGAGAACGGGACACTGCGCCGCAATTTTCAGGGCTATACGGTCGATGCCGCGGACGCTCTGATTCCATTCGGCGCGTCTTCAATCGGTACTCTGCCGCAAGGGTATATGCAGAATGCGGCTGATGTTGCCGGATGGCGGCGGGCCATTGTGGCCGGCAATCTTGCGGTTGCGCGCGGAATTGCCTTCAGCACAGATGATCGGCTGCGGGCAAGAGTCATCGAGCGGCTGATGTGCGATTTTGACGTCGACTACGGCGCGGCGAGCCGCGCACTTGCCGGCGATGAGTCCGCGCTTGATGACGTCGCCGATGATCTCGATGCGCTTCAAGACCAGGGGATTCTTGTCCACTCGCGAAGACGGGTTCGCATGACCGTTGCGGGACGGCCTTTTGTGCGTCTGGCCGCGGCTGCCTTCGACGCCTATTTGCACCGCGCCGCCGCCCGGCACTCAGTCGCGGTATAGCGTTAACGAATTCCGAATAGGCGCCACTGCTGGCTCTTATGGCCAATAACCGTTTGTCGCTTTTGGCTCGTCCTCACGGGGCAACGGATGATGGACCGCGTATGGTTAATTCTTCATTCATACTTTTGCTTAATTTAGATGGATCAAGTCATATGGGATCGTATGCTGCACTGCGCCGCTGGGGGTGAAATGTCTGATCTGACGCGCGTCTCGTTTCGAGATGCCTTTTTGCCCGGGTCGTCAACCGGCGGCAGCTCAACGGAAAGTCAGGTCAACACAAGGCAGCGGCAACCACGCGATTTCGAGCATCCGCGCAGCGATATCGGCACGGTCCTCCTGCATTGGACGACCGCGACCACTTTTATCATCAGCCTTCTCACCGGTCTGCGCATCGCTTCCGACAACCCGAAAGCGGTTGTGTCGAAGTGGCTCACACCGATCCTGCCGCAGGGCGAGATCTGGTCCTGGCATTTCTTCGCCGGTCTCGCGCTGTTCTTTTGCGGCTCGAGCTATCTGCTCTATATGCGCCGCAGCGCGCTCGCGCGTCGCGCCGCTCCCAAGCGCCTGAAGGTTTTGCTGCTGCCGGCGGCGAGCAAGCTGAAATTCGCCGCCCTGAACGTTGCGCTGCACTGGTTCCTTTATTCGGTGGTCGTCGTGATGACGGGCACCGGCATCGCACTTTACCTCGGCTACGGTAATTGGCTGATCTACATCCATTCGACCGTCGCATTTATCGGGCTTGCCTATATTTTCGCGCATGTGACGTCGCACTTCATGATGGGCGGCGTCTGGCAACTTCTGCGCATCGTCCGCCCGATGAAACTCGTAGTGACGCGCGCCGTGCGCTCACGACCGCTTCTGCTGGGGCTTGCCGGCGGGATCGCGGTGGTGGCGGGGATTGCCGGCACCGATTGGCTGACGCGCGACACATTGGTGATGCGCCACGTTGCCGTCGCGCCCAAGCCTGAGCGCCTGCTCGACGATCCGGTCTGGACGAGCGCGCCCGTCGTGCGCATTCATACGTTCCAGGGGATCAATCTCGGCGGTACCGGAGAATCGCTGGTCGAAATCCGCGCCGTCCACGACGACAAGAAGGCCTATTTTGCCTTCCGCTGGGAGGACCCATCGCGTTCGGTGCGCCGCTTGCCGATGATCAAGCAAGCCGACGGCTGGCATCACATCGGCAACAATCCGTACATCGACGATGTGACCGATTTCTATGAAGACAAGTTCGCCGTTCTATTCTCGACCACCGCGCAATTCGGCTCTGGCGGTGTCGCTCACTTCGGCTCCAAGCCGCTCGCCGACAAGCCTGGCTCCCGCAACGGGCGGGGCCTGCACTACACCGACGGTCACATGGTCGATATGTGGCAATGGAAGCCGTCGCGCGGCGGCTTGAACGGGCATTTCGACGACATGTATATCGGGCCGCCGGAGGTGCCGACGCCCGATCAGGCATCCCAGCTTGCCCGCTATCAGGCCGGTTACTGGGGCGACCCCGGCAACGCCTATTACGTCTACAATTTCGAAGCGCTTCGTCCGCCTGAATATCACCCCGGGCAGCCGGTTCATGTGAAGCGGCTGCCGAAGGATCTGGCGGTCACGCAGAAGGCAATGGGGCACTGGGATCCAAATCCGGATGCGAGCGTCGACGACGGCTCGATCTGGTGGATGACCGAAGAGGATTCAGTGCCGTATTCGCCGGAGGCGGATGCGAAGATTCCGATCGGTACCATCATTCCAGGCGTGTTGCATCTCGGCAAATACAGCGGCGACCGCAACGACGTGAGCGCCACGGCCCATTGGCAGGACGGCCACTGGACGCTCATCGCCAGCCGCAATCTCAAAACCGGCAGCAAATACGATCAGGACTTCGTGCCTGGCCGCAATCTCTACATCTGGGTCGCCGTGTTCGATCACACGCAGACCCGGCACACCCGTCATCCGAGGCCGGTGCGCCTCGTCGTGCAGGAATAAATCAATGGTCTCCACCTGCAAGCTGATCGTCAACGGTCATGCTATCAAAGCGAATATCGGCGAAACGCTTGTGGATGCGGCGCTCGGCGGATGGACCGTGATTCCCCACGATTGCTGTTCGGGCCAGTGCGAAACCTGTCGTGTGACCGTTGTCGCCGGCGCCGTCGATGACCAGGGCACAATCGACGGCAGATCAGTGCTTGCCTGCACGGCGACGGTCGCGGGCGATGCGGAAATCGAATTTGACGAAGTTCCGACGGTCGGCAAACAGGCCGGGGTTATCACCGAGATATCGAATCTGGCGCCGGACGTCGTTCAGGTTGTCGTCGCACTGGTCGAGCCGATCGATTATCGCCCCGGGCAGTATTTCAACGTGAAGTTCTCCGGTTTCCCGGGCCGCGATCTCAGCCAGACCGTGCTCACGGACGGCACTTGCGAGCCGCACGAACTTGTCTTTCACATTCGCCGCTATCCGGGGGGGCTGGTGTCCACCCAGATCGGCGCGACCATTCGTGTTGGCCATCGCGTTCATGTCCGCGGGCCCTACGGCCAGGCTTTTTTGCGCGAGGGCAGCGGCCCTCTCGTGCTCGTCTCCGGCGGCACTGGCTGGGCACCGATCTGGTCCGTGGCGGCGTCGGCGCGCCGCACGCAGCGGCACCGCGATCTCATCGTCATTGCCGGCGCGCGAAACCGCGCCTCGCTCTACATGCGCAAGTCGCTCGAATGGCTTGCCGATGATGGCGTGCGCGATATTGCCGCGACGGTCGAGAGCGGGGCAACACGCCCGCTGCTGCCCGGAGTGCCGACGCGTTACCTACCGTCGCTGGGACTTGAAGATACGGTCTATGTGGCCGGGCCCCCGGGTCTGGTCGACGCCGTGAGAGCGAAAGCGCGAACGGGGCGAGCGCGATGCTACGCCGACCCCTTCCTGCCCGGTGCGCAAAAACTGTCCATGATTGACCGCCTGCGACAGATGCTGAGCAGACCAGCCGCCGAGCCGGCGGCCGTGCGGCCGGCGTCGCGGCCTGCCGGTGCGGCCTATCAGCCAGTCTTGGCAAGCGACCGCGAGAGGGTCAGGGCTGCCTCGCCGAGCTCGCCGGCAAATGCCGGGCAGCGTGCGCCGCTGGCGCAAGACGAGCGCTCGCGCGACCGGCGATGAGCCGGCCGCACCCTGCAGCAGCCGGCCAACCGGCTGCTGAGCCTCTTGTCGTGACGCTGCTTACTGCTGGACCGGAACGCTGCCCAGCCGCGACATGACGGCGCGCGCGTTGGGGCCGTTCGCGTATTTGATGAAGGCGCGCGCCTCAGGCGTGACCGTCGAGTCCTTGTAGATCAGCGCCAATTCCACGCTCGAAGGATAGGCCGGGTCGAGCGGATGCCGGCCATCGATCTTCAGGACGGTCACGTCCGGTTCGAGATTGGGCGAGTACGGGCCGAAGCCGATCGCGCCGGGGACGCTGCGGACGGTCTCGATCGCCTCTTGCGTCGTCGTCGCGGTCTTCGACTTTTCGGTGATCGCGAGATCCTTCCAGCCCGGCATCATCTGGCGCAGGACGGTGAGCGTGCTGTCGGAATCTTCGCGGCGGACAACGCGAATGTGAATCTGTGCGCCACCGACCTGCGACCAATCCGTGATGCGTCCGGTGTAGATGCCGTTGAGCTGATCGGAGGTGAGGGCCTTAACGCCAACTCCGGGGTGAACGTAGAAAGCGGACGGCAGTTTCGCAATCGGCTTATAGACAATGCCCGATGCGACTTCCGAATTCGTCAGCTTGCGCGCCACCCGGCCGAGCACTGACTTTCCTGCGCCCACCGCCGCTATTCCACCGCCCGAACCGATGCTGGGCGGGATCTCCACGTGGACCATTTTGGACTGTTCCATGAAGTCGCTGCCGAGCGCCCGTAGCAGGTCAATGCCGTCGCCGGTGCCGACGATCTGCAAATCGATAACGTCGGCTCTGGCCGGGGCGACCAGCAAAGCCAGCGCGAGCGCGAGAAGGATACGAGTGCCGAAGGATCGCATGTGATGCCGCCACATAGCTGAAGGGTTGCGCGTATATGCAACGGCATCTCTAAATCGTTCGTTACGTCGTTCATGGTTGATAAACCATGAACAGGGTTTCTCGCGATCGAGCGATCGTGGTGTCCATACGCTAACTAATCGCGCGCACAGTTACCGCGTGCCTGCCTATGCGTTTGGGAATTCATTTCGATTTCTGACCCGAAATTAACGTTAGACGCCGTACTCTGTGCGGAAATTCGACGTCCAATACCAAGCGGCACTGAGCGAAAACGACTAAGGTTATGCGCAAGTTCCTCTCGTCGATCGCCGTCAGGCTTATCGTCATCGTGCTTGCGACGGGCATTCTCGCCTTTGCGATGATCGGTGGCCTGGCGATGTTGCGTCTTGACTTTGGTCTGCAGAAACAGGCCGAGGCGCTTGACCATTTGTCGGCGCGCCAGCTTTCAGATCGTCTCGACGGCGAAGCGCAGCTCGCCCGCGCGCGCATCGAAGTGATCGGCTCCGAAACAGCGATGCGGCTGCGTCAGCTCGCGCAACGCGCCGATGTCGCGAGAGCCATCGCCTCACGAAACGACATCACAATTCAGGAACTGCTGGTATCTGTCGCCAGAACTTCCGACATGCAGCGTTTGATAGCGTTTGATCCCGACGGCATCCCGATCGGCGTGAACGGCGCATACGATCTTTTGGCCATTAACACGGAAGTCAACCATTCCGATCTTGCTCCGGATTTACGCTCAATCCTCAAAGGCAACGACCGCTCGCACCCGCGTGGGCACCAAAGCACGCACGTCATGACGGATGGACTGCTCAAGGCGCTACGCTTGCCGGTACAATTGACGGTCGCCCATGAAGCTTTCGAGCCGATTTTTGACGACTTCGGCGAATTGATTGGTGCGCTCGGCGGATTCAGAGTCCTCGGCCGGACCGAACGCACCTTGGAAAGCTTCTCTTCGCTGTCCAACGCGGGCGTCGTCATTATGTACGGCAACGAGATGGTATCGACCGCCGGCCCGCGGACCAAATTCTCGCAAATGAATCGCGACAGCTTCGGCCTCATTCACTCGGACGACGGCGCCCATGTCGCTCGCTGCGCCGATCACGACGCCTCGCTGAAGGTGTGTACCTTCACCGACGCCTCGGTCGTGACCGCAACGCGCGACCAGATGTTTCGAATCGGCGCGACCGAAACGCGCTCGCTGATGCGTCAATTCCTGGTCGTCGCCGCCATCGCGCTCTTGATGCTCGTTCTCGCGCTTTTGGCTGGCGTGCGGCACTCGACGCTGGGCCTGTCGACGCTCGCATCGGCGGCCCGCGCCATTGCCGCCGGCGACATCGACCGGCCGTTCAAGCCGCAGGGCGTGGGCGAAATTTACAGCCTTGGGCTCGCCTTCGAGCAGATGCTCGCTAACCTGCGGGCGAGCATGGGGCGCATTCGCCAACTGGCGTTCTACGATGGCATCACGGGTCTGCCCAACCGGGAAAAGTTTCGCCTCGACTCGATGGAGGTCGTTGAAAAATCCGGTTCCGGGGCGCTGTGGTTTCTCGATCTTGACGGCTTTAAGGCCATCAACGATTCGTTCGGCCATAAGACCGGTGATGCGCTTTTGCGCAAAGTCTCTGAGCGGCTTACCGCATTTTTGTCGAATGCGGGCGCGATGAAAGAAGGCGGTGCGGACAAGATTATACTTGGCCGGGTCGGTGGCGATGAATTCGTCATGATCACTCCGGATGTGCAGGATCATCAACGCCTCGGGAAAATGGCAAAAGACCTGCTGGAATGTCTTTGCATTCCTATTGAAATCGGTGGTTCGCATGTGAGCATTGGCGCAAGCATTGGCATAACGGTCTTCCCCAAAGACGGCACGAGTTATGAGGAACTGCTGATCAACGCGGACCTCGCCATGTATGCGGCGAAACAGCGCGGACGCAATACGTTCGCTTTCTTCACCTCTGAAATCTCCGAAACAGCCAAGACGCGGCTTGCCCTCGAGCAGGATCTCAAGACCGCCGTCCGCGCGCGGCAGCTCACCGTGCAGTATCAACCGATAATTTCCTGCAAGGACGGGAGCATTCGCGGCGTCGAGGCTCTTGCGCGCTGGCGGCACGCCGAGTTCGGCAACATTCCGCCCGAGCGCTTTATTACGATTGCCGAGGAAACCGGGCTGATCCGAGAAATCGATCGATTTGTCCTGCAAAAGGCAATCGAGGATATGGGCGGGTTTATCGATTCCGGATTCGACGCCGTCCTGTCGGTCAACATTTCGGCTACGGCCATCGAGGATCCATTTCTCGTCGACGAAATCGAGAAACTGATTACCGCAACCAGATTCAATCCGGCGCGGCTCGAGCTCGAGATCACCGAATCCGTTGCAATGCGCGACCCCGAAAGCGTCAGCAAGACCGTCGCGGGACTGCGCAAATTGGGCGTCCGGCTTGCGATTGACGATTTCGGCGCCGGATATTCCAATCTGGCCACGCTTGCGCGCCTGCCGTTCGATACCATCAAGCTCGATCGCTCACTTGTGAGCGGTCTTACCACAGACCGCGAGAAGCAGACGATCGTCCGCATCGGCCTGACGCTGGTCAACGAGTTGGGCTTTGAAACAGTCGTCGAAGGCATCGAGACCATGGAAGAATTCAAGTTCGCGGCGAAGTTCGGCGCAACCTATGCGCAGGGCTATCTCTTCAGCATGCCGGTCTCGATCACCGATCTTTCGATGCTGCTGCAGCCGGCGCGCCTTGGCGCGATGGCGACCGCGGCGGCGAACAATCGCAACGACACGTCGGCCGGTCGGCCGCCGGCCCGGGTCGTGAATGGCTAGGGACGAGCCCCGTCACAGTTGACTTGCGTCTTTTCGGCGGACAGCTTTGCAGCTGAAAAAATCTGGCAGCTCCTGATTTAACTACGCGTGGTGAGCGCGCCGGCGTCTCACGTCAAATATTGAGAAACCCGCCATTGAATATGAAGACCAGCAAGATCAGCGAGACGAGAATGAGGCCCGAGCCGAGAATGGTCGAGCCGATCGTCATCGGCCGCGACGGCGTCTGCACCAAATAATCCTGCAACTGTCCGCTATCGACCAGGCGATCGTATTCGGCGCCGAATTCGCGCTTGAATTCCTCGATCGGCATCGAGCCGGTGAAGATGACGATATCGAGCGGGAATTTGTCCGGCCGCCAGTGATTGACGAAAAAGTGGATGGTGAAAAGATAGACGGCGGCAAGCACGCATTCATGGCCGTGGATGAGGGTCGCCGGGTTGAGCAGGAAACCCGGCAGGTAGACAAGCGCGAAGGTCTTGAACCAGAGCAGGAAGCCGGTGACGGCGAGGATGCCGACGCCCCAGAAGACGCCCCAATAATCGAACTTCTGCTGGTAATTCCAATGGTCGAAGAGGGGCCGCGGCGCCACGCCGGCAAACCACTTGCCCATGGCTGTGAGGTCATGGAGATCCTGAAGCGTCGGCAGCATGGAGTAAGGCCCGAACAGCTTCACGCTCTTCCAGTTGCGCGCCAGATGGATCGCGACATAGACGAGGTGACCGGCGAAAATCGCCAGCATGACGATGGCGGCGACACGGTGGATGACGCTTCGGATTTCCTGCCCGCCCATCAAGGCTTCGAGCACCGGCGCCCAGGCACTGTTGGGGTAGAGCAGGGGAATGCCCGTCATCACCAGGACGATGACCGAAATCGCGAAGACCAGATGCGTCAGGCGCCAGCCGGCGCTCCAGCGCTCGATGCGCTGCGTTTCCGGCAACGGCAGCGCCGATGCCCGCACATGCGTGCGCGGCCGCTGCAGGAAGCGATCACGCAATTCGGCGTAAAGCCAAAGCGCGGAATGGACCCAAACACCGCCAAGCGTCAGGACGACAAACCAGAACATAAACAGCGCGCTGACATAGACGTAGGGATAACGCGTGAAGTCGTTTGTCGTGGCATGCGCGCTGAAGGAGACGTAGCCGGGCGTTGCATCCGCATGACAGGTCCGGCACGTCGCCAACCGGTTCGTCATCGCCACGCTTGAGCCCGGGTCGGCGGCCGGCAGGATGGCATGGCCACGGTGGCAGTCGGCGCACATGGCGACGTTGGAATAACCCAAGACGGACATCTGTCCGTGGTAAGTCTCGTCGTAGCTCGCTTGCGCATCGGCATGGCAGGTGCCACAGGCCTTGTTGATGGCAAGGCGCGTTGCCGCGGCGTTTGCCGGAGCAATCGCGTGCGTCGTGTGACAGTCGGTGCAGATCGCCGCATAGACATTGCTTGCGCCTGCTACCTGCTTGCCATGGGTGGAACTGAGGTAATCGCTCAATTGCGCCGCGTGGCAACTTCCGCAGATCTTGGGCGCTTGCTGACGCCACTCGGCCGCGGGCAAAGCCGCGTTTGTGTGCGGGACCGCGGTAATGTCGGTGTGGCAACTGGTGCACTGGAAATTACCGTGCACGCTCGTGGCGAAATGATCGGACGCCACGAACAGCGAGCGTGTTTGCCCGTCGGCGAGCTTGGTCGAAAAACCCGACTGGCCGTGGCAACCCAGACAGGCCACGTTACTGAGATCGGGGTTTTGCGCTCGCGCGGCTTGAATTCCCGCGAACAGGACCAGCGCAGCGGCCATCGCTTGCAGAAATGGCTTCATCGACACGCCCGCCCCGCGAGTCAGAGGCAGCAGGATTATTGTCGCGTCCGCCGCACCTCGTCAACAGAAGCAGCCTGACAATCACTATTATAATTATGTTGAACTATTGAAATTCCTCCCGATCGGAAAATTGACTTATGTCAAAAGCTGTCATGAGCGTTTGGAAACCGAAATTGCAGTGGGGACGCCAGCGCGCGGAGAACGCCTAACCCTTAAGTCCGACAATATAGGCCACGACGTTCCAGATCTCCTGGTCGCTGAAAGTCCGCCAGGCCGGCATCGCGGTGCCGCGAACGCCGTTGCGGATGGCAAGAAATGCTCTTCCGGCTGAGCCGGGGTCGGACCACGGCGGCTGCTTCAAGTTCGCCGGCGGCGGCACCATCCCCTCGCGGCGCTGGCCGCGACCATCGCCGTTTTCGCCGTGGCAGATGGTGCAGTTGGCGGCAAAAATGGCGGCGCCGGCCTGCTGAGCCTGGCGTGACAGCAGCAGTCCGGGCGGCGCAACCGGCGCTTTGCCTTCACATCCCGAAATGACGAGTGAGATCGTGAATAGGGCGGTGCCGAGCCGCACTCTCGGGTTCTCGAACCATCTCGTAGCCAAAACTTTGCACCTCACGGACAACGGCTGCGACAAGCTCATCAAGCCCGTCGTCGACGGCGCTTGATCGGACCACGGCCAGATCGATGGTATCCGGCACGAGGCCGAGCAAAGTCACCGTGGCCGGGTAACGGTCGATAAGACGTGCGGCATCAAGCAGATCGGCAACGCCAACCTGATGCGGAGACAAACGATCCCGTACCGCATCCATGACGTCGCTGCCGTCGAGCCGGATCAGTGTTCCCGGCGGTGCGTCGGCGCGCACGGCATCGACCAGGATCACGTTATTGGATTCCGCGAGATAATCGAGGAGCGACAGGCCGAGCGTGCCGCCGTCGGCAAGCCGCACCCCCGGCGGGATGCGG
>Ga0335083_10008027_pt1 | contig 12930 bp, 10 predicted proteins | sample Lox_Sample_42_FD_206716 | JGI IMG/M metagenome (GOLD analysis project Ga0335083, IMG submission 206716) | Soil microbial communities from Loxahatchee National Wildlife Refuge, Florida, United States - Lox_Sample_4.2 | ecosystem: Environmental > Terrestrial > Soil > Wetlands | place: USA...
CAGTCCCATGGCCGGGTGGTGGCCGCTCTGAGCGCGCCCAAAATCCTATCGGCCGACGAGCCGGCGATGGCAACCGGCGCTTTCGCCGCAATCCGTCAGCAGGAGCAAATCACAAATCGGCGCCTCGGTGATTGTCTGCCGGCGATCGGAAAAAGGGCAAGAAGAATCGTAGTGGTCAGTCCGGTTGATTACTCAGGCCGTTGGTAAACATTAGGCCGCTAATTGTGGGAAGGGCTGTTCTCGCCAGGAATGGTTGCGCCGAGCAGAGTCGTCACTTCGTGCTACTGCGGCCGGCGATACCAAAGTTCGAAGCGGCGTGCGCGGTCAACTCCTTGCGGCATCAATAGCGGGCCGTTCACGGCAACACCCTCTGAACGCAGTGACTTGACCACATCCTGTGCCGCTACGGTATCCCCTGGAGAGGTATAGCGGAATTCCGTCGCAGGAATCGGGTTCCACCAGAAACGTAGGTTAAAGGACGACCTTGACCCAGCCGACGTGGCGGCGGCAATCAGGGCGATTCGCTGAACTGGTTGAGGCAGCTCTCTCGGGGCGCTATACTCTTCCGATTTCACCATGACAAAAAAATCGCCTTTCATTGGCTTGTCTGGACTCAGGAACTTGACCAACTTGTCTCGTGCATCCTCCACCCCACGATCCCCGTGACTGACATTCAATGCAGCATTGTAGTCGGCAATCGCCGATTCGAGATCCCGGGCCTGAGTAAATGCGTATGCCCGATCTTCCAGCAGTCTAAGTCTAAGCCTTGAAATTGGTTCCGGTGACAGGGCGCGTGTGAGGTCCTCGATCACCCTTGCCCAATCCATCTCTCGTGTAAGATCCCCTCGCTGTCTTGCCTGCTCGATCCGAAGTCTGTAGCAGAAGGCTCGATCACTGTACATCTGCTGTTTGGTTGATGCCGGCTCAGTCGACGATGCCAAGCCCTGCGACAGTTCGGCGATGGCACCATCAAGATCACCGCTCTCCCGTTTGTCAAAAGCGCGTTTGATCACAGTGGGAACGCCCTCGTGTCGCTGGATCCGCCACAGGTACAGACCGGACGCCATCGCGATCAGCAGCGCGGTGACCGTCGCGCCTAATTTCACCATACGCCGCCGTCGTCGCCAGTGCGCCCGACTTTCCGCAATATATCCGCGCAGCGCTGGGGTGACGTCCGCGGCCCTCACCGCCATCGTTGAATCCCATTGCCTCAACAGCTTTTCGTCGAGCAGCAGTCCGGAGGTCTTCGTTGTCGCCCAAATCCGCATACGGTCCTCAAACTCCGTGCGCAGTTCGAGGAACGGGCGATTCCGTTCGATCGCGTCTTGCAGCCACGCCCAGTCCAGCACAAGCCGCGGGTCGCTCAGGCTCCAACCATCCGAATACCGGAGCACTCCCGCAGGGCCCAACTTGCTATCGATCAGCCAGCGCTCTTCGTCGTTAAAGTCCGAACTGTGCAGCGGGGATCCTGCTTTGGCATCTTCTTTTGTCCCTACTCTGACGAAAAGCAGCAGCAGCCGCTCGACTGAAGCCTGGAGGTTTGGCGAAATGCTCTGAAGCATCTCGTCGCCGCGGCGCGGAATGTCCCCTGATTCAGATTGTTTGAGGAATTCGCGCAGCCCAGGACTCAGTTGGCCCATGTGCGCCCGCACCGCGGCTATCAACTCGGTCAAACGCTCCCCTCGGATGAGCAGGCGCGGGTTTTTACCCTCCGCCACCCAAGCATCCGCCAGCCGTGCCAGCTCATCCCGGGCGGCCAAGTACCCAGCATTCCGCGCCCGCCACTCCTTCAGCCTGGGCCAGCGATAAAGAAGATCCTCTGTTGTCAGCTGAAACCCCGGCGACCCCGTAATCTTCTCCACCGGCCCGCCCGCAATTTCGCGAACAACTCCCAGTTGCAACGCCCGATCAAGCACGGGCCGCCCGAGGCCATCGACCTCATCGACAGGAACGAAGCGCCGCGCCTCGCCCGACCGAACGAAACCGAGAAAGAAAGCTTCCGCCGCTTCCTCGCCGAACGACCCAACCAGGCGTTCCGCTGCCCGCACCGGGTCCGCCTGCTCGCAGCTTCGAATGAAGTTGAAGAGCACCGGACTAAGATCGGCCGTCATCTTGTCCCGCCACGCGATGGCCTCGTCGAGCGCTTCATCCCTGAGTAGCCACCGTGTGCTGGAGGGATTCTCCAGCCACCCTTTCGCCGAGTTCTCCATCACCGCCCGCCAATTCAGAAACTCGCGTTGTTGCTTGATCCAGTCGTGCAGATCCTCCCAAGTCCGAATCAGTTCGTCCGGTGCCAGCCTCAGAACCGGCGGCGTTACGTCGTCGTCCTGCAGTATGAGCCGGGCGTCACGGAAATCGCTGAGCACGGGGAGCTCGGCGGCTCCCACCTCTTCAAGCGAGATCGGCCGCAGCGAATCCGGCACGGTGCCGCTTCCGGTCGCTACGAAGCGCAGAATCAGCCGCCGCAGCGCATCGGTATTCCCAGCGTGTTTTCCGACCAGATACTTCGCTGTCGCTGCGGGATCGTCGAGTTTCCGCAGAAACCGTGCCAGATGTTCCTTTCGCCGCACCTCACCGAGACTTGCGACGTCTCCGCCGGTCTTCCCGTCCGTGAGATAGGCGGCGAGCCGCTCGGTGGATGTCAGCATCGAGATCTGCTCTTTTGGCGGATTGCCGAACACCGCTGGAATCTCTTCGAGCGAATAATACGGAATGTATACGACGTGGGTCTGTCCCCAGTACTCGTCCTTCTGCGCGGGAGTCATCCCATCCAGATACGTGTTGAACGTGCGCCGTACACTCTCCAACGCCAGCAATCGGCGGTCATGTTCGCTCACCTCCACGCGCGTCGGCACTGGATAGATCCGGAATCGGCCTGCGTCCTCATCCGCTTTTCGCTGCGCCCGCACGTCCGCCGCAATCCCCGCTGCTCCGCGAATGTTCTGCTCGTTCAAAGTGAAACAGACGACCAAAATATCGGGCATCTGAACAGTACAGATTCCCGACGTGTCGCTAACCCCCGTCCGGCTGTCCAGCAGCACATAGTCGTATTCCCCTCGGAGCCACTTCTTAGAAGCGTCCATGAAACGGCGGCCACCGAGACGCTCGTAGAAGGTCACGAACTGAAATAGGCTTAGGCGCTCCGAGTAAGTGCGATCCTGACGCCCGGCTGGGATGAAATCGAGTTGCCCACCCTGCGGGAAATCGGGAAAAGTCAGCTGCCGCGCGTACGAAAGTACGTTGGCGTGCTCATCGAAAAACGCCTCCGGCACCTTCCTCCAGTCCGTATCCTTCGGTTGGCTTGCTGCAAGAGAGGCGAGCCCGCTGAGGTACTCGAGCACACCATCGGTTTCGGCAAGTGCCGGATCGCCAAGGAACGGATGGAAAAACCTGTGAATGCCCGGCGCTTCGAGGTCCCAGTCCATCACCAGCACGCGCCTGCCTTGCAGCGCCAGAAGCCAAGCCACGTTCGCCAGCGCCATCGACCGGCCCGTACCGCCCTTATACGAATAGAAGGTGACGATTTTCCCGTTGCGGCCGGTCTTGATGTCGTCGATTTGGTCTTCCAGTGGGTCTGCGCGTACCATCGCTATCGCGCCCCGGCTGGACTGCTTTCTACACGCACGGCCTGACCGGTCACGGGGCGTCCTTCGGATTCCCGGTTCGTGGCTAACTGCTCGAACCGCTCCAACGTGGCGTTGAGTTCCTGCTGAAGCTGCTTCGGGGTTCTGAGCGGCGGATTCGGAAATGCTACATGCGGTACCACCGCGTTGTTGATCGTCGCCTCAAGGGCTTGACCGTTCACTTGAATGACCGGATCCTGCTCGTTCCACGGGACAAACAACGCAGTCGTTCTATGTAGCTTCCGGTCCAGGGCCGCGAAATCCGCGAGTTGTTGCTGAGCCTGAGCCATCTTCGGGTCGAGCACGATCACGACCGGGTGCCCGCTATTGGAGCACTGCGTTACCTCGTTCACGAAGTGCGGTCCGACATTCAGGGGAACGAACGCTGCCTGCCGCCGTGCGATGACTGTCTCCACCAGTTCCGCCGCGTTCTGGTCTTGCTGTGCCGGCGGCAGAAAAGGCTGCCAGGCGCTTCCGCCTGCTGAGCAGTACACTACCCTGGTTTTGATCCTGTCTCTTACCTCAAAGGCGCCCGGCGTGTCCGCCAGCCGTAGCCCCGGCCTAGGCCCACGTGCGGGCTTGCCCCGGCCCTTTTCGAGGATTGCCCGCGCAAACGTAATGACGCACCTCCTGTACGCTCGGTTGTTCTGCTGGAACATCACGTTGAAGAGGCCATCTCTCTCGTAGACATCCGGTAGGTCTTGGTTGGTATACTGGAATGGCTTCAGAGCCGCCGGCAACATCGGGTTGCCATCTGCATCCTTTTCCGGCGTGCTCCAGAACACCGGCAGAATCTGGTCTGCCGCCCCGTAATGATGGTTTGCGATCTGTTCGAAAAACGCCAACTCCCGTCCGCACCACTCCTGAGTGACGTACGCCGGCGTCACGATGCACACCAGCACATTGCTCCACTCGAGCGCCTCCTGTAAATCTCGGCTCCAGCGGCTCATCAGTTCGAGGCTCTCCCAGTCGGCAAAAGAACGGTACTTCTGCTCCAGCTTCGTCAGATCCTGCTTCATAACCTCCCAGAGATCTGCGTAGAACTTTCTGAGATATGGATGGCGGTTGGCCCGCGCGTAACTGAAGAAGTACCAATGTGACATTTCTCAATTTATCCCTGAGCGCCACCTAGTATAACGCTAGGCCGCCAGTTCCGCGTTTTGATTCCTGTCTGATGCCGAATAAGCCAGCGACAGCCCAACGACATTCGGAAGCACGCCGGTCGCCGGTTCCGCACCGGGCATTGTAGGAGGGATGCGCGACCGAACATCCCGGGTCAGTCGTTGCGCGCAGATCCACGCGGCGGATTCAGAGACACTCTAGTCACAAGCGGCGCGTCGGGTATAAATGTCGAGAAATCGCCTTATCACCACTGATCTGGTCAGCCGCTCAGCGTCCAGCAGGGGGCATAGATCCTGCCTGGTCGGCAAGGGTTTATGCAAGGGCGGGCTGCGATCCAATTCGGACTGATCCATGAGTGAAAATCTATAGAGTCTGATGAGTTTGATATAGAGTTCCCGCGGCGTCCCCGCCGATGAGGCTCTCAAGACCAGCTCCCCTCGGACCGGTGATTTTGCCTCCCTTTTATCGCGGTGCTGACATTCGCACCGATGCGCCAAGCCGCCAAGTGCATGATTCCCACGAACGCGGGTATCGATCGTTAAGTACAGCAAGTACAGCGCCCCCGGGCCCAAGAAGCTGAGCAATTTCGCACAACCTGCAGTGGCCCGCGTTCACTCATTCTTGTAAGATACCCAATCCCAACTTAACCCGGGCCGAGCGACCAAGCAAGGGGCTGGCCGGAAGTAGGAACGGAGAGAAGAATGAGGGTAATGCTGATTGGAGTTGAAGGCCAGTTGGGCAGCGACCTGCGCAAAGTGCTGCAGGATCAGACGCTCATCCCGTTGTCTCATGCGGACATCGAAATTACGGACGTGGAGGCGGTTCGGCGGGCGTTTGAGCAGCATCGTCCGGATGTGGTGATCAACACGGCCGCGTTTCATCGTGTGGACGATTGCGAGACTCAAATGGAACGCGCCTTTCAGGTAAATGCCTTCGCCGTTCGGGGCCTGGCGCAGGAATGCCGCCGCACGGGCGCCGCGCTGGTGCACTTCAGCACGGACTACGTGTTCGCCGGCGAGAAGAGAGAACCTTACGTGGAAACTGACCGGCCCGGTCCCCTAAGCGTTTACGGTGCTTCGAAGCTTGCCGGAGAGTATCTGGTGGCGGCTGCGCTGGAGAGGCATTTCCTGATTCGCACTTGCGGCCTATATGGCCTGGGGGGAAGCAGGTCAAAAGGCGGCAACTTCCCGGAAACGATGCTGCGCCTCGCCGCGCAAGGGAAGCCGATTCGCGTGGTGAACGATCAGGTTGTGACGCCAACTTACACGGCGGACCTGGCGCGAGCGGTAAGCCAACTGATCCGCACCGAAGCTTACGGGCTTTATCACATTACAAGCGGGGGCTCGTGCACGTGGTTTGAATTCGCTCGGAAGATTTTTGACTTGGCCGGTGTCAACGCTGATCTGACGCCAGTCACCGCCGAAGTCTTTGGCGCACCCGCCCGGCGCCCGCCGTATTCGGTACTCCGGAATCAGCGGCTGGAGAGGTTGGGACTGGATAAAGTCCCAGTTTGGGAGGATGGGCTGCGACGCTACCTCGCCGAACGGCAGAACGCGTCAGCCCACTTACGAGCGAGTTCTCAGGGATAACGCCTTGAGTGGCTACGATTCACTGAGTGGGACGGCCGTCTCGAAGAGCGCGATTGCTGTGTCAGTAAAGCGCAGGGGATTGTGCGGTAGTCGATTGACGTCAGAGGACGTACCCTGGGAAGCCATTGAGAGTCCTAGTGAAAGGCTCTGGCACGCACGAACACAGATTGAGTGCGCGATAGTTCTGTCAACAGTAGCTCCGTGCACGGCTCAAATCAGGTTGTCCGCTTGGGCAGACGCGCTGTATACTTGGTGTTCGCTGTTTATGAGCGCCGTTCGACCGTCGCGGGCACTTCGCAAAGGGGGAAAAAGCCACGAGGAGGTAGAGCCATGAGGATTTTCACGTCTGTTAGTTCGCTAATCGGTGCGCTTTGTTTGGTAGGCTTTTCGTTCGGGGGACGTCCTTCAGCCGCGAAGCCATTCGCACCCCAGAAGGCCGCGTCGGCGGTGAAACTTACGAGTCAGCAGGCAGATGATCTGAATCACGCGTGGAAACACTTAGCCCGTGCTTACATGGATCTTATGACGGTGGCCCCTGACGTCAAGGGGGACACCAGCCGGCTGGAAAACGCACTGAAGGCTGCTATACACAATATCCATCAGCTGGAGCCAAGTCTGGCGGAGGCTTCGGGTTTTCAGGGACAAGACCGGGGACAACCGCGAGAGCGCGTGTTTGACGCCGTACAGAAGCACCTGGACGTGGCGAAGGAGTATCTCGGCGGCGCACATATCTCGAATCCAAACGCCGAGCAGGCACTCGCGCAGATAACGACCGCCTATGCGGAACTCAAGGCTGACCGAGCGGCGCCCGTGAAGAAGTAGGTCCTTTTCGACGGCTGGCGCTCCCGAAGAGACGGAAGGTAGAGTGTGCTGTCATCAGCAGTTGTGACCCCGAAAGCAGGACCTGGAGGCGGAGGAGGGCGAATCAGTTTTCTTAGACATAATGATGTTAAGATTTATCGTGCCGACACTCCATGACTGTTTCCAAGGGCAGGACATTCTCTAACATTCTTTATACGGGAGTCACGAAAGGGACGACACTCGGGTGTCTGTTTATAAGCAGTTCGGTGATAGCCAGGAACCTCAGTCCTGCAGACTACGGTGTTGTGGGATTCGCTTACGTTATCATTGGTTTTCTGTCTCATTTCAGTGATATGGGCGTGGGTGCCGCGGTCATCAGCGATGCAAAGGTTGATGAGCGCAGGCTTTCCACAGCCTTCACACTGAAGATTATTCTGAGTGCGGCCGCCTTCGTTGCGGCTTACTTTCTCGCTCCATTCGCGCACCATTTTTTCGAGCACCCACAGACAGCCAATGTAATTCGTCTGCTGGCGTTGAACTTTCTGGTCAGCACCATCGGATTTCTCTCGACGACGATGTTGACCCGCGAGATGAATTATCGCGCCTTGGTTTTTCCTGGCGTGGCGAGCGCTGTCGTCCGCTGCATGCTCGTAGTGACCTTGATCTGGCAGGGGTGGAGGTATTGGGCGATCATCGCGGCCGATATCGCTGCAACCCTGGCTGCCGGGCTCACTGCACAACTGATACGAAAAGTCCCCGGAACCCTGGGACTCGACAAGCACGATGCGGAGGAGTATTTGCGTTTCGGGATACCCTTGTTTGGAAGTGGCGCGTTGGTCTTCCTGTTGCTCAACTTAGATAACTTCCTGGTGGGCGCGAAATTAGGAACCGCCCAGCTGGGCTACTACGCGCTTGCGTTCAACTGGGCGAGCTTCATTTGCGTGCTTCTTCAGGATACCGTCAACAATGTCCTTCTTCCAACGCTCTCCGCAATCCAAAATGACCTCCCAGCGGTACGGCGGTGGTATCTTAAGACTATCGACCTAACAGCATTCGTCGCTGTGGTTGCCAATGCTACTCTGCTGGTGAACGCACGACAGTTCCTCGTGACGTTTCTAGGTAAAGGGACCGAGAAATGGGTGCCGGCGATACTCCCCCTGGAGATTCTCTGCGTTTACGGAATTCTAAGGGCAATAGCCTCGCCGGCTGGCAATTGGGTGATGATCCGTGGACAAACCAGGGTGATGCTGTACGCGAATTTATTGGGGGGAGCCGTCGAATTATCCTTACTGTTGCTCGCGCTGCGAACGAAAAGCATTGAAATGGTCGCGGTTGCCGTGCTCGTTGCGTACGTCTGCGCAGTTGCAGCCTTGCTGCCATTCTTGCGCCGCGAGTTTCTAATTAGAATTCATGATATCGTGGTGCAAATCTGGCCCGTCGCCCCGGCGCTGGTTATGGGCTTTCTCGTCTCATCTTTCCTCCCAGTTTCACTGGGGGGAGCAATTTTTACGCTTGCGGCTAGAGCATCAATCGTAGCTTTGGCAGTTGCTCTCACGCACGGATTGTGCAGTCGGTTCCGGTGCTTCCAGGAGGCCGGAGGCATGATTTTGCAGAATGTGGCTCGTGATAGAGCGTAAGCTCGGGGCCGTTTATGAACGAAGATACAAGCCTCGCAGCAGTTGGATGCGCCCGCCAAGACGAGGCGGCAGTGATGTACCTCGACATGATGAAGCGCACCCTAACAGACAAGATTCATTGGGACGATCCCCTGGCGATTTACAGGTTTTGGCGCCCGAAGGCTGACATGAAATCATGGAAGCGACGCGGCATCGCTCTCTTAGAGAAGCTCTTGAGTCGCAAGAACATACGCCTCGTCGAACCTTACCCTATTCCTTGGCGCGGTGACTACAGCCAATTGTCAAAAAACGAATTAGCAGATGTTTCCTTGAACGGGAACTATTGGCCAGTGCGTGCGCATACGATGATTGGTTTGAGGCGTCTTGAGAACATTCAGTTTTGTGTGGAGACCACGATCAGAGACGGGATCCCGGGCGACTTGATTGAGACCGGGGTTTGGCGGGGCGGAGCATGTATTTTTATGCGAGCCATCCTGAGAGCCTATGGCGACACCAAGAGAATCGTGTGGTTGGCAGACTCCTTCGCCGGCCTGCCGCCGCCTGACGGGGCGGCGTACCCTGCCGACGAGGGGGACATACATCATACCTACCAGGAGTATCTTGCTGTCTCGCGCCCAAAGGTGGAAGAGAACTTCCGGCGCTATGGTCTTTTGGATGGACAAGTGCAGTTCTTAGAGGGATGGTTCAAGGACACTCTGCCCAACGCACCCATCGATCGCCTTGCTGTCTTACGCCTCGACGGCGATATGTACGAGTCAACGACCCAGGCACTGGAATTCCTCTACGACAAGTTGTCGCCCGGAGGGTTTGTCATCATCGACGACTATCATCTTGGCCCTTGCAAGCAGGCGGTCACAGATTTTCGGTCGCAGCGGGGCCTCAACGATCCCATTATCGACATCGATGGAATGGGAGTGTTTTGGCGGAAGTCGCGTGATTGACGGACGTCGGGTGAAAATGCTGACTGATGGAGCGATTTACACTCCAGGAGCTGTGGATGGAGTGCAGAATCTGCCGTAATTCCTTCGCGAACCAGGCGTACCGTGCCCGCGAGATGATGTTTGGCTACCGGGACGCATTTGATTATTTCGAGTGCTCACAATGTGGATGTGTCCAAATCCTCGAAGTTCCCGCCGATTTGTCAAAATACTATCCGTCCGATTACTACAGCTTCGCGCGATTCGAGGCGAGAACGGTCGGCTTTAAGGAAAGGATCGCCAAGCGCCTAGCGGGACCCTATGCAACGTGCGGCGGCGGAATGCTCGGCAGGATGATTTTTCGGTACTATCCTGAGCCCCAGCTGCGGCCGCTTGCGCCTGTAGGCCTTTCGTGGAAATCGAGGATATTGGACGTCGGATGTGGCGGCGGCGAGTTCCTGCAACTGCTGAAAGATGCGGGCTTCAAGAACGTGCTGGGGATCGACGCCTATATTGAGGGAAACAGGCAATACGCGAACGGCTTGCGGATTCTGAAGCGTTCACTCCAGGAGATGAGTGGTGAGTGGGATTTGATAATGTTTCACCACTCCTTTGAACATCTTCCAGACCCTTTGGAGACGCTACAGCATTCTGCTGCAATTCTTTCCAAGAAAGGCTGCTGCTTGATTAGAATTCCCACTGTCTCGTCATACGCCTGGAGACACTATAGAGCGTGTTGGGTACAACTTGATGCGCCACGCCACCTCTTTCTGCATTCCGTCTCCAGCATGCAGCTTCTCGCGGGCGACGCTGGTTTCGCGATTAAGGAGGTCGTTTACGATTCAACCGAGTTCCAGTTCTGGGCGAGTGAACAATACCTTCACGACATCCCGCTGCATGCGGAACAGTCGTACGCCCACTCCCCTTCGACGTCCATGTTTTTAGACGCGGATATGAAGTCGTTCCAGAAGCGAGCAGATTGGCTGAATGCGCATAGCGAGGGCGACCAGGCCGCATTTTATCTGGTTAAGGTCGCATAAACTGATTGCAGGAGAGGGGAGCGGGAGCGAGCGGGAGCGTCCTCCAATAGTCTTGAAGCGCTGGATTGTGCTACATTGAGCAACTGGTGGAGAATGGGCTATTTATTCCCTGCGGGTGGCAAGTCGAGGGAGCAAGGAGCCTGAATTGAGGTCAAGAGGAGAGCGAAATTAGCAGCCCTCTGGTCACAGTCATAACCCCCACTTACAACCACGGGGAATATATCGGGCCTTGCATCGAGAGCGTGGTCTCCCAGACTTATCCAAACTGGGAGCAAATCATCGTCGACGACGGTTCTACCGACCGGACTCCCGAGGTCGTTCGCGCTTATAACGATTGGCGTATTCGATACATGCGCCAGGAGAATGTGGGCATTTTCAGATTGCCGGAAACTTACAACCGTGCTCTCGCTGCCGCCCGTGGGGAGTTGATCGCGATTTTAGAGGGGGATGACTTTTGGCCTCCTGACAAGCTGGAGACTCTAGTACCAGCTTTCGAAGATCAGCAGGTCGTTTTGGCTTATGGCCTCGCGTGTCCGACGTCGCCTACGGGCAAGAAGTTGAAGTGGACCATACCGCCCTACTGGTATCAGAAGCAGTACACGCACGCTGGACTCTTTAACGAACCGGTAGGCTCCGCAACGCGACTTATGCTTCGCCCCGATGGCGGCCTTTACACATTTCCTTGCTCAGTCGTCATTCGCTCTAGTGCACTTAAAGCAATTGGCGGCTTCCAAGGCAGCCCTCGCTTTCCGGGCACCGATTACCCCACTTTTCTCGAACTGACTTTGCGCGGCCGGTTCTTCTTCGTCCCGAAGGTAATGGGTTATTGGCGCCAGCATCTGCAGTCGACCACGTGCACACGTGACGATTGGGCTCTGGTACGAGAGCGGAGCCGATGGGTGATTGCATTTCTGGACAGACACAAGGGTGAAGTTGGTTTTACGGGCGGCGATGAAGTGCCGGACATTGCGGAGTCGTTCGACCATGTGAGAAAGCAACAATGGTTTTGGAAGGGACGGCAGTTGTTGCTGCTGGGACGATGGGGTGAGGCGCGACGAAGCTTTAGCGAAGGCCTCGCCGCCAAAAGGCTCAGAGATCGCCTGAAGGCGTGTTTGGGTTATTGGGCCGCTTGGCTACACCGAGACCTCGAAGGACTCATAAGAATGATTGGAAGAGGAGACGAGTTTAGGGAGCGATTTGGACTCGACGAACATTGACGACTAGGCACGTGAGGGCCCTGGGGTCCACCACGAGCATCCGCGTCGGCGGACTGTTTCTGCGCTGTCCTGGGCTAGGCCTAGTCAAACAGTCGCGTTCGCAGAAAAGGAACTCTAATGACAGGGAAAGTCCGTGCGCTAGGAAATAAAATACATCGATTGCTGCCAAGCTCGCGTCTTAATCCGGACAAAAAGCAGTTGATTGACTTTGCCTGCCAACGACTGAATATGCGTTCGTTTGCCGACTTGGGAGCCGTCTGGAACGTCGACGGCGGCTACACCTTTTATGCAATGGAACGGCACGATATCCAGAATGCAGTTATGGTTGATACCGATCTCACGCCTCGAGTTCTAAAAAAGCAGAAGGCACATCCCGGCCTAAGAATCATCCAGGGGAACTTTGGGGACCCTTTGATGCCTGAGAGGATTGGAAAGGTCGATGGAGTATTCTTCTTTGATACCTTGCTCCATCAGGTCAAACCGAATTGGGACGAGGTCCTCCAGATGTATGCCCGGGTCTCTGATATCTTATTGATATTTAACCAACAGTATACAAACCTATCTGCGACTACGAGGCTACTCGACCTTGGGCGAGATGAATACTTCCGCAATGTTCCAGTTGCCCCGCATGAGGAGCCGTACAAGACGTACTTTCGGGACCTCGATGCTATTCATCCTCAGCACAGAAGGCCGTATCGTGATATCCACAACATCTGGCAATGGGGCATCGTGGATGCTGACCTGATAAGCTGCGCGACCAATCAGGGCTTTAAGATGCAGTTTTACAAGAACTGCGGGCAGTTTGGGAAGTTGAAAAACGTAGAAAACCACGCTTTCGTGTTTTCCAGACCGCAATTTGGTCAGATCTCGTCAAGTCCCCTTATGTGACTGCGGTCGAGTCGCCTCGCATGGATAGATATGGATAGATATAGACATAGATACCCCTCGAGAACACTGCCGTCAGTATCGAGGACTGTCGCAGAA
>Ga0335083_10008030_pt1 | contig 12928 bp, 9 predicted proteins | sample Lox_Sample_42_FD_206716 | JGI IMG/M metagenome (GOLD analysis project Ga0335083, IMG submission 206716) | Soil microbial communities from Loxahatchee National Wildlife Refuge, Florida, United States - Lox_Sample_4.2 | ecosystem: Environmental > Terrestrial > Soil > Wetlands | place: USA: Florida...
TCGGCAATTCTCGGGGCGTGAAGAGCTGCCCGACCCGAACACGCGAGCGGTGGGTATCGTGGGTGATGGGGACCGTGTTGCTCACCCGAGAACTGTGTGGACGCGAAGGCACTTCCTCCATACCCGCTTCGGGTATGTCGTGAGCTCACGCTGCCGAGCTCACGCGGCGAGGCTGCGGAAGAACCTGTCGGCGGCCTCGTCGCGCGGGTAGAGCACGTCCACCGAGAGCTCCTCGAGCGTGACGTCCCGACTCGGCCCGAAACGCAGTGTCATGCCGACCGTTCGTACGAGCACGTCGCCGATGCGGAACGTCGGGCACACGACGAGCTCGCCGCCGGCACCCGGGGGCGGACGCGGAACTCCCCGGAGATACCCGTCGACCCGCTCGCGCAGCGCGCCGAGCTCCGGACTGACGCGCATACTGGCCGTCGAGCGCGACAGCCGCGCCTCGAGCGACCAGGCGAGCTCACTGAAATTCTCGAGCAACGCGCGGGCCGGGCCTGGCGCGAGAAACAGGTCGAGCAGGTTCGCGCGCGCGCCCGTCGAGGCGGGTAGTAGACGGCGGCCCATCTCGTTCACTCGTTCCAGATTGAAGAGTGGATCGATGACGAAAGCCGGGAACGGATCGAGCGCGGTGATGACCCCCTCGATGGCGCGCCGGTACGGCGCGAGCGGGACGCTCTCGAGCGCGTGCGTCGGGAACTCGGCGGGGAGGCCGGCTGCGACGAGCAGATCATTTTGCGTGCGGAGCGGCACGTCGAGAGCTTGCGCGAGACGCAGCACGAGGTCGCGCCCCGGTCGCGAACGCCCGTTCTCGACGTATGACAAATGCCGAGTCGTGGTCTCGACGCGGGTCGCGAGCGCGAGTTGACTCATCCCGCGCTGACCTCTGAAGTGACGCAGGAGGGTGCCGAACGCGCTGGGACCCACGGGAGGCATCGGTGGAAGTCTCCGCGACCGCCGACGCCGAGCGCAATACCCTCGCAGGGTATTGCCCGGCTCGCGCGGCTAGATCGTCTGGATGGGCACGTCTTTGGCCTTGAAACGCACCTTGACGATGGTGTTGCCGGCGCCGAGGGCGAACAGGGTGAAGTCGACGTCGAGCGTTTCGCCGGGGCCCGCGCCGAAATCGAGCGAGCCGATGACGCCGATCACGGGGCGCTCGATGCCCTCCACGCTGTCGTAAAAGGACAGCGTGCTAAAGCCCGCCGGGACGCTGAGCGGGAACGGATTGCCGCCGGGCGTTTCGAGGAGCTCGATGCCCGAGTCTTCGCCGCTCGCGTCGGTGCGCGTGATGGAGAGGTAGGTATATCCAGGCGTTGCGCTCGTATCGATATTGGCGACGTAGCCGCCGTCCTTGTCGGGTCCGGTGTCTGGATCGCGGACACAGCAGACGTGCAGGAGCCCCGACGAACACGCCTGATTCATGCAGGTCGGCGCGGCCCGTGCCGCCTCGTCCTCGCACCGGAGCTCCGCCACGCTCTCTCCGACTTCGGGGAAGTAGCAGCGACTCTGCGGGTCCATGGTGACCGTCGTGCAGCAGCCGCCGCAGCCGCACTCGAGGTATTCGCCGCACTCGGCGTCGCCCGCGCCCGCGGCGCCGGCGTCGTTCGTCGTGCAGGTCGAGCTCACTGCGCCTGCCGTTCCCGCGGCGCCGCCGCTACCCCCGGCGTTCGTTCTGCCCCCGCTCGTGGTGCCGGCGCTCCCCGCCGTCGAGCTCGCGCGACCGCTCGTTCCGCCCGACGCTGCCGCACCTCCGTTGCCGCCCGCGCGGCCTGAGGTCCCGCCCGTGCCGCCTGCGCTTGCGCCGCTCTCGCCGCCGCCCGCTTCCGTCACCGCGCTCCCCGCCGCGGCCCCGGCGCCCGCGGTCGCACCCGCCACGCCACCCGTGCCCGGGCCTTGCGTCGACGGCGAGTGCGCTCGGCTCTTCCCACAAGCGGCGAGCGCAACGATGAGACCGCACCACACGAACCTCCGCATGGCGGAACTCTACTTCATCCCGCAGTCACGGGCCCGGCGCGCCGTCGCCGAGCGACCGTGTTTGCTTGCCGACCAGGCGGACTTCAAGGACAGTCCGAGCCGTGCACGAGCTCGTCGTCTTCGATGAACGCGTGACGACGCTCGGCGCCGTCGGTCTCGCGGACTTCATGGACGGCTTTTCGTTCGGCTGTGGCCTCTTCGAGACGGTGCGGGTCGAGGGCGGGCAGCCGGTGTTCCTCGAAAGGCATCTCCGGCGGCTGCGGACGAGTCTCGCCGCGCTCGCCGACGTGGTGCGGAGTCCGGCCGCGAACCTCCTCACGTACGACAGCGTGCTCGCGGCCGTGGCGGCGGCGACGCGAGAGGATGCGCGCACGGCGGAGCGGACGGTGCTCAAGGTCGTCGCGGCGGACGGTCACCGCTTGCTGCTCTTTCGCGACGCGCCCCCGGACCTTGCTGCGCGACTCCGCGGCACGAGCGTCGAAGCCGTGGATCGCACGACGTATCGCGCGGGCGATCCGCTCCGCAATCACAAGACCCTCGCGTACCTCGCGAACTACCGCGGGATGCAGCGCCGGACGCTGTTCGTCAACGAGCACGACGAAGTCTGTGAGACGGGCAGTGCGAACCTCTTCTTCATGACGGGCGGCGAGCTCGTGACGCCACGGCTCTCGGCGCCGTGTTTGCCCGGCGTGGCGCGCGAGGTGGTGCTCGAAGCGGGCAGCGTCGCGGGCCGGCGAGTCGTGGAACGCGCGACGCACCTTTCCGAGCTCGGTGAGGCGACGGCCGTCGTGCTCACGAGCGCGCTCGGTGTCGCCCCCGTCACCCGCCTCTTTGGACGCGAGCTCGACGGCAGCCTCGAACTCGCCGCGCACCTGCGCGAGTGCGTGGCACGCGCGCCGGACAGGTCTTGAGAACGACAAGAAGCGGGGGAACGCTTAACGCAGGCTCACCCGCGCCACGGCCTCGTACGGTGCGCCGGCGGGGAAAATCATCGTGCCCGCATAGCCGGGGAGGGTCGCGTAGGTGCTCGCGGCGCGCGCCCAGTGCCGGTGATCGGTGACCGGCACGCCGTTGCGGCCGCGCTCGAAGCCCGCGACCCCGACGCGAAAGGGGAGCCCGAGTGCGGCGAGCCGCGACCCGAGCCACGCCGCGTTCGCGTGGGTCGCCGGCAAGCCGGTGTCGAAGAGCTGCAGAATGTGACCGCTCACCGCGCCACGGAAGAGAGACGCATACGTGTCCGTCTCGAGGTGAGCGGGGATGCTCGTGATCCAGAGTGGAAAACCGCGCAAGCTCCCGCGCGACAGGCGTTGCACGGCGTGCGCCCACCGCGGCAGGAGCCGGACCGGAGCGTCGAAGTCGAGCTCGAACTCGCTCGGTGCGACGCCCGCGGCGCGAGTCTCCGCGAGGAGCTCCGTGAAGAGCGCGTTCAGTCGTTCGTCGACGTCGGGGCGCGTTTCGAGCGCCCCGGCCACGCCGTCTTCGAAGCGGACGACGACGCCCGCGTGCTCCCCGCCGACCGCGGGCGAGAGTCCGCGCCGGAGCGTGAGATCGGGGCGTACGGTGGCCGAGAGCACGACGGGCACGAGCGCGGGACGGCGCGCGCGTTCTTGCTCGAAGAGGCGCGCGTCACGCTCCGTCCAAATCCATTGCGCGAGGACCGGCGCCGCCCGCGGGAGCTCGGCCGGCCGCGCCCGTTCGGGCGTGCGCGAACCGCTCGCTCGAGTCACGGCGAGGCCCGCGACGAGGAGCGCGGCGACACGGAGCCGCGTCACCGCGAGCTCCGGATCTGCTTGCCGAGCGCGCGAAGCTCGGCGGCAAGCTCGGTCTTCGGCGCGTACTCGCCGAAGAAGTAGGCGTCGCTTCCGCCCTCGTAGAGCAGCTTCGCGTAGGTGCGATCGGCCTCGGCGAGCACGGCGCGCGCCTTCGGCGCCGTCGCGTTCTGACGGAGCCAATGGGCGTAAAGCTCGAGCGCGCGGTATCGCTCGCTCATCCGCAGCATCGCGTCCGTCATGCGAAGGTACTCGGTCGAGGTCGCCCCCGCGGCCGCGGCTTCCTGCGCGACGAAGCTCATGCCGCGATAAAAGGCGTAGTTGTCGTCCGACAAGAGCTCGCCCGCGTGCGCGGCGAGGAAGCGCGCGAACGCGAGCTCGGTGTCGGGGCCGCGCGCGTCGGCGAGCCGCGCGGCGGTCTTGAAGAGTGGGGCGCGCTCGGGCCTGACGGGTGCGGCAAGCTTCGCGGCGTCCTGCCATTTGCCGTCTCTCGCCGCGTAGAGCGAAAGCTCGAATTGGGCGACGCCGGCGAACGGATGGCGCGCCGTTCCGGCGATGCGCGTCACGGTCGTTCGATCGAGTCGCGCCTTGACGACGTACGCTCCGACGTCTTCGGAGACGCCGGGCACGAGCAACGCTTGCTCGAATTCGCCGCGCGAGAGGTGCAGCTTGACGAGCAGGCGTGTGCCGTCTTCGTCGTGCGGCATGCTCTCGAGCTCGCGCTTGGCGAGCTCCGGCTGCCCGGATTTCATGAGCGCGAGGGCGCGGAGCTCGTCCCAGAGGGGCGTCGGGCCGTCGGTGCGAGTCGGGAATTCGGCCGGCAGCTTGCCAGTGCGCGCCACCGAGAGCAGCAGCCGCTCTTGCAGCGGCGCCGACCACGGCGCCGTCGGCGCTGTGAGCGCGAGCTTCCAATAGCGATTGAAGCGTGCTTCGTCGATGGTGACCGTGCGGGCGAACGCGGCGATCAAAATCGGATCCTTGATCGCATCGAGCACGGCCGGTGAGGGCGCGCCGTCCGTCGCGAGCAAGAACTCCATCTCCGCGGCGGCGCGGACCGGACGGCGCGGCCAGACGCCGAGCGCGACCCTGTAGGCCTCGTCCTTGCGCCACGCAAAGTGCTCGATCCGCACCTTCCAGAGCTCGGCGAGGTCGCTCAGCGGGTGGCCGCGGTAGCGAGCGATCCACGCGTCGACGTTGCGCGTGAGCTCCGAAAAGAGCGGGCCGAGCGCGGCCGCGCCGGCTTCGGACGCGTAGCCGTTCGGCACGCGAGCCGCGAAGTCCCGCTGAAAGCCGACGAATTCGAGCGAAGCCGCGCGCGGGTTTTGGGCCGCGGGCGGGAGCGGACCGCCGCTTTCGAGCGCGACCCGGGCGGCAAGGGCGGCCCGGAGTGCGGGCGAGAGCGCGCTCGGCTGCGGCGTTTGCCGGCGATCCAAGAACGCCGAGAGCTCCGCGCCGGGGAGGTGCGCGCGCGTGAGCTCCACCACCTCGAGCGCCCGGTAGAGCACGGTGCGAACGTGCGGCGCCGCGAGCTCGGGCGGCAGGCGATAGAGCGCGTCCACCACGGCGAGCGCCGCCCGGCGCGCGCGCTCGAGATCGGCGTGGGCGATCGCGTCGTCGAGCTCCCTCGTGCTCGGCGCGGGCACGGGATCGACGCCGCCCGCGAAGTAGCGCACGAGCTCGGTGAACTCCGCGGGTCGCGCCCGAGCGAGCGGGTACCCGAACCGGAGCTCGTCGCGTGGCCCGAAGCCTGCCTCGGGTGAGACGATCGTCTCGAGCAAGGCATCGAGCGGCAAAAGCGCTAGAAAATCACCCGTGTCGGGACCACCGCACGCCCTCGCGCTCCGCGCGTGCTCGAGGGCGCCGGCGAGGGCGCACGCGAGACCGGCGCACAGGAGGGTCCAGCGCCTGCGCCGGCCGCGCACCGCGACTCGCCGCGCGGCCGCCATCGGTCAGTGCATGCCCGGGCAGTCCGTGCGAAGGAGCGCGATCGCCGACCAGAGGAGCGGCGCCTGACCGTGCTGGTCGCCGGCGGCGAAGGAGCTTTCGAGGTTGATGTAGTAGTCCTGCTGAGACTTCAGATCCGTGCCGACGCCGGATTGCCCGTAGGCTTGGCCGGTGCCCGGACAGACTTGCGAGAGCTGCCCGGTGCTGTCCGTCTTGTTGCCGACGGCGGTCCAGCCGGCTTTCGCCGCGGCGACGTACTTCGGATCGGTCAACCAGCCGTTCTTGATGCCGGTGATGAGCGCGTAGGTGAACATGGCGGTGCACGACATTTCCGCCGACGCGTCCGTGCGGTCGAGCACCTGGCGCCACGCGCCGACGTCCTTGCCCGAGCTGTCCTGCGCGCTCGTGATCTGAACGCCGAGGAGGCCGTCCATCTGCTTCTTGTAGCCGGCCATGATCGTGTCGCGATCGCTGCCAGCCGGCAGATCCTGCAAGAGGAGCGCCATGCCGGACGCGAACCAGCCGTTCGCGCGGCCCCAATACGCCATGGTCTGCTTCGTGTGCCAGAAGAGGCCGTCCGACTGCTGGAGGGCCGTCAGGTAGGCCTTCATCGTGAGCGCCATGCGATTCAGATACTTCTGGTCCTGCGCCGCGCGGAACCCGAAATCCTGCAGGCCCGTGATCATGTACATGTCGTCGCTCCAGTAGCGAGCGTCCGGAGTGATCGCGGTATCCGCGGTGTTCGCCCACTGCGCGTCGGCGCGCGCCATGCCGAGGCTCTTGCACTGCATGTCCTGATTCTCGAGAAAGATCTCGAGCGGCAGATCACCGAACGCGCGCGTGTCCACGGTCGCGCTCGACGAATTGTCGGGGCCCTGCTGCGTGCAATCGAAGTGACTGATGAGATAACTGTTGTTGGTCGTGTCGCCCGTGAGCTTCGTGTATTGGAGCGAACCGACGTACGCGAAGGTCCACGCGTAGCCGGCGCCGCTGTACGCGTCGCCCGTGTGCGGCTTGAAGCTGTTCACCGCGAGCTTGCCGATGTCGGCCGGGCCTTTGCCGCTCGGCCACGTGGCAAAGTCGCTCACCGTGGGGCAGCCGTTGCTGCTCGTGCCGCCCGCGCCGGCGTTGCTCGCGTTGCCGGCGCCGGCCGTTCCCGGCGCGCCCGCGGCGCTCATGCCGCCCGCGCCCGTGCTCGTGCTGCCTGCGCCGCTCGTCATGGCGCCGCCCGTGCTCGTCCCGCTGCCCGCGGTCGAGCTTCCGCCCGTCGCGCCCGAACCGCTCGCACCCGAGCTGCCTCCCGCGCCCGACGGTGCGCCGGCCGCCGACGAGCCTCCGGTCGAAGTGGCGCCGCCCGAGCCCATCGTGCCGCCGGTTGCCGACGTGCCGCCGGAGCCGACGTGACCCGCTGTGGCACCGGTCCCACCCGAGCCAGTCATAGCCATCGTTCCGCCCGCGCCGCCCGCGCCTCCGTTCGAGTTCGTCTCGGGCTTGTTCGAGCCGCCACACGCCGAGACCGCGAGCGAGAGCACGGCGATGGCGGCCAGCGAGGTGAGGGGGAGGGGGAGAATGCGGGAGCTCATCGGTGACAAACCTCTCTCGAACCGGCGGGTGCGGCGGGTTCGGGCCACGTACGTGCGAGTATGGACTTCAAGCATGCTCCGGCGCTAGCGATCTCGTCGCGCGCGGCGGAAGCCGGTCGTTCCGTCGCGCCAGTCACGAAGTCGCTCGCGCCCCGCGCTCGCTCCGAGTGCCCCGCCGTCATGCCCCGCTCGGCGCTCCGTTCGCCGCGGGGGCGGCCTCGGCCTCGCCGCCGCGAGCCGTCGTTGCGACGGCTGCGACTGCGATGAGACCGCCCTCGTCTGCCAAGCGCACCTACTCGATCACGACGGCTTGTACGCGATCGTCGCCCAGCCGTGCGACGGCATGTTGATTTGGAACTTCTTGCCGCCGATCGCCACGACGTACGCGCTGTTCGCCGCGCCGCTGTTGAACATCGTCGCGACCAACGTGCCGTCCGGGTTCTTCCAGGCGACCGCGTCCCCGCCCGTCGTCCCGACGACGGTGGCGCCGGGCGTCACGTACTGCGACATGTGCCGGAAGACGTAATAGGCGGGGGTTGCGTTCACCTTGCCGCTGTCCACGACGAGCAGGGCGTCCTGCTTCCAGTCACGGGAGGTGTCGATGCCGAGGCCCGACTTGTCGAGCACCATGTTCCAGGCGCTGTACGAGGTGACCTTCCCCTTCGTGATCGCGTCGCGGATGTAGCCCCACGTCTCCTCGCCGTAGGCCTGGTCGTTCGGAGCCTGCGTCGAGTTGTACGCCGCGGGGCAGCCGCTGCCGGCCGACTTGCACCACGGGTAGTTGCCGCACTTGTGCTCGGTCGCCCAAACCGGCAGCCCGTTGAACGTCTGCCCGCCGTTCACCTTGTCGAGCACGCCCCACTGCGCGCCGACGACGGTGACGAAGCTCTTGGCCGTATTGTCGGCGAGCACCGCGCTCGAGATGTCGAGATCCGAGACGTTGTTGTCGCCCGCGTTCGACAGCGTGCCGAGCATCACCTTCACGCCGAGTTGCTGCATCGCCGGGCCGAGATACTGGCCGACCCAGCTCACGTACGTCGCCTTGTCCCAGAGACACGACGGGTAGTTCTGCGCGTAGCCCGGCTCGTTCTGCGGCGAGACAATCTCGATCTTGATGTTCTGCGCCGTGTACGCTTGAACGAACTGCGTGTAGTACTTGGCGTACGCCTGAAGGTTCGCCGTGTTGCCGGTGACGATGTTGCCGCCGTCGTAATACGACGGCTTCTTCGCGGTGCCGCCGTTGCCGTCGTCGGTCTTGTAGCCCGTCTTCATCCACACGGGCGGCGTCCACGGGCTCGCCCAGAAGCGGATATCGGACTTCACCGCTTGGGCGGCCTTGATGTACGGAACCAGGTACATCATGTCCCGCGCGGTCGTGAAGTTGGCGAGCGCGGTGTCGGCGGCGGGGCGATTGGAGCCGTCGCTGGTCGCCGCGGGGTCTTGGCCCGTGTCGTCTTCCGTGTACCGGCTCTTTGCGTAGTCGCTCGCGCCGATCGGGATGCGACCCCATTGGAAGTTCGCGCCGTCGGTCGCGCTGAAGAGGAGGGTGAGCGCCGCCGTCTGGAGGTCGGACGTGGTGAGGAGGCTCCAGCCGATCTCGTTGAACGCGCCGCCGAAGCCGTCCCACGATTGGAGCGCCATGGTGTCGTTGACGGTCACGTTCGCCGTGCCCGTCGACTCCATGAGCGTCGTGCTCGTTTGCCAGTAGGCGCCCATCGCGGACGTGACGAGCGGCGGAAGCCCCGGTGTCGTGCCGCCGCCGGAGCCGGCGGAGCCCGTGGTGCCGGACATGCCGCCCATCGCTTGTCCCGTCCCGGCGCCGCCGCCCGTGCCCATGCCCGTGCCGCTGCCCGCCATGCCGGTGCCGCCCGTCGTGCCGCCGGTCATGCCGGTGCCGCCGGTCGTGCCGCCCGTCGTGCCACCGGTGCCGCCGGTCGTGCCGCCGGTGCCGCCCGTGGTGCCGCCGGCGCCGCCCGTGGTGCCGCCGGTGCCCGTGCCGCCCGTGGTGCCGCCGGTGCCCGTGCCGCCCGTGGTGCCGCCGCTGCCGGACGCTTTGCCGGCCGCGCCGCCGCTCGTTCCGCCGACCGCGCCGCCTCCGCCGGTGCCGCCTCCGGAGTTCGGAGTGCTGGAGCTGCAGGCGACGGCGACGATCACGAGTCCGAGACTGGAAAACGAAAGGAATCTGGTCATGTTCTTCTCTGGTCGAGCTAACGAGCGGACGATCGGAGTTACTTACCCACGAACGTAGTAACCGTCATGCTGTCGAGCATGGCAGTGAAGGTGCCGCTGGTGACGGGGATGGCCGTCTTCGCGGCCAGGTTGTCGGTCGCCGACGTGACGTTCGGCGTCATCATGCTCGGGGTGGTCGTGCCGCCGCTGATGGTGATCGGCACGGTCGCCGAGCTCATGCCGTTGTTGATCGCCACGACGACGACGGTGCCGTCCGTCCCGGTGTACGCGGAGATCAGCACGCCCGACGGGATGGCGCCCGACACGTCCACGCGCGTGTAGCCCGGTCGCACGAACTTGCTGTAGTTACCGAGCGTGTAGCAACGCTTCGTGAGCGCCGTCGAGCTCTTGAGCACCAAGCCCTCGTTGTCGTCGCTGCCGCTCGCCTGGTACCACCAGTAGAGCCAGGCCGAAGCGTCGCCGACGACGAGCGCCGAGTGAATCCACTCGGCCACCGCGACGCCGTTGTTGATGTCGCTCGAGGGCCCTTGTTCCGGCCAGTACATCACGCCGGAAACCTCGGTCTCCCAAACTTCCTTGCTCCGCTTGCCGCCGTCGACGTCGGAGGGCCACGCCATCGCTTTTTGCGTGTCGTACTCGTGCGTCCCGACGATATCGATGAGGGGCCACGCCGTGGAGTCCTTGGCGAGCCAATGGCCGTAGTCGTAGCCGTTGCCTTGATTGCACGTGTCGGCGCAACCGGTCGTGACCGGGTCGTTGCCGAAGCAACCGCACTTGAGCGGGTCGGAGCTGTTCGGATGGCTCGAAACGGTCGAGCCCGTCGCCGACGTGTTGCTCCAAAGGTGGATCCACTCCGACGGTTCGGGCGCGAGGAATTTGACCGGCGGGCTCAACGCCTTGAGCTTCGGCCCGAGCACCTTGGCCCACGCGACCATCTCGTTCGCGGTGAAGACCATCGAGTCGTAGTCGCCGTTGCACGGCGGACCGATGGAAGCACCGCACGACGCGAAGTCCGGCTCGTTCGCCGCCGCCATCGCGTAGACGCCCTGGCTCTTCGCGAAGCTCGCGATGGTGGTCGACCACGAGTCGTAACAGCTCGTGAGGAGGTGGCCGCCCTTCTGCGTGTTCATGTTGTCTTTGCAGTTCGCGGGCGCGGTCCACGGCGACGCGATGACCTTCGCGTTGTAGGTGCTCGGCGGAACGACGCCCGAGAGCTTGCCCGTCGAATCCATCGCGACGCGCACGATGGAGAGGCCGAGTCCGGTACCGCTCGTGCTGAAGAACGTGTCCCACGGCGGGGTGGCGCTGCTGAGCGCGGTGTTGAGGCCGAAGCCCTCGATCGGTTGCTCCATCGAACCGACGTTCACGGTGACCGGGCCCGTCGTGCTGCCGGTGCCGGCGCCGCCGCCCGCTCCGGTGCCGCCAGCGGGCATCGCGCCGCCGCTGCCGCCCGCAGAGGCGCCCGCCGAGCCGCCCGTCGCCGCGCCTGCCGAGCCGCCGGCTGCCATGCCGCTGCCCGCACTGCCTCCGGTCGAACCGCCCGTGCCGGGTGCTCCCGCGCCGCTCACCGTGCCGCCCGAGCCGGCCGTCGAGGTGGTTCCGCCGGACGTCATCGCCGACCCGCCGGTGCTCCCGCCGGTCGATCCACCGCTGCCCGGCGCGCCGGCCGTCGGGTTCATCATCGAGCCGCCGCTTCCCGTGGCGCCCCCCGTCGCGCCCGAGCCGCCCGCGCCCGACGAACCCCCCGAGCCCGTGCTCGGAGCGCTGTTGCTGCAGCCCCACGCAAAGAGCCCGCCCGCCAAAATCAAGCCAGTGAATCTTGTCTTGTGCACTTCAACCTCGAAAAGTGGGAACCGCCCGGACATGCTCTCGTGAACGCGAACGCCCTCGTGACGGAGTCGCATTCTCGGCGCGCACGACACCGCTCTCGACGCGCCGCGACCGAACCACGACCTTCGCTACCACGAAAAAGCTGGCCGCGCATCCGGACCAAGCCGATTCATGCCGGTTCCGTGCGCGCGCCGTTCTCAAAATCGTGTCCTCGAGGCGGCCACAAATGAGTGCTCTCGCGCGGCCGACGAAAATCACGCAGCCGCTGCAAGATGATTGCGCGCGGCGTCGTGCGGCGCGAACGCGTCGCTCGCGATGATCGAGCTCCGCGAATTCGGCGCGACGACGAACACGTCGCGCGCTTCGAATCCGCGCCGAGCGCGCGACGTCGCGCCGCGGAAGGACGCGCCTTCGGGCCGCCGACGGCGGCGCGTCGAGCGACGTTCCGATCACGAACGGAACCGCGGCGGTCTCGAGTCGCATCACGTCGAGGCTGAGTAACCTCGCTTACCATTCCCGGCACACCGCCCTGGGGATCACCGCGGATCCGCTGTCGTGGCGATTTTCTGGCGCTGCGGTCAGCTGCGCGCGAGAGCCCGACGACGCGCTCAGTTCGAGACGGTCGCCGTCGCGAAGGCGACGTTGTCGCTGCCGGCGCTGTCCACTGCGCTCGTCGTGAAGTCCCAACTGCCGCCGTCCGGCACCGGGTCGGTGCCCGTCGCCGTCGCCGCCGCGAGCGGGCGCCCCACGTGATTCACGGGGAAGACGGTGACCGAGGGATTATCGACGGCCGCGCCGAATCCGTTCGTGAACGTGCCGGTGAACGAGACTCCGTTGCTGCCAGTGACACTCCGCACCTGACTCACGGTGAAGCCGTCGATGGGAGTCGCGTCGACCGCGAAATACATGCACGAGTATTCGACGAATCCGACGTCGTCGAGCGCGAGGCCCGCGGGCAGATCGGTGATTGCGGCCATGGTCACGTCGCCCGGCGCGACGCAGGCGGCGACCGTGCCGCTGCCGTCCGTGAAGCGAAAGAGATGCTGAGTCAAGAGGCCGCCGACGCTCGCCGCAATGGGCTGCTGATTCTTGTCGAAGAATTGGAGCTCGAGGCCCGCGTCGCAAGCGGGAGTGTCACCGTCGTTCTTCAAGGCCGCATACGCCTCGGTGTTGGTCGCCCCTTGGCGGAGCGTGAGCGCGTTCAAGTCGAGCACGCCGTTGCCGCCCGGCAGCGCCAAGACCGCGACCGCCGGCGGAACGATGAGCGCGTCGTCGTCGCCGCCCGTCCCGCCGCTCGCGTTCGTCCCTCCTGCAGGCGAGCCCGCCGAGCTCGTGTTGGCGCCGCTGCCTGCGCCGCCGCCGCTCGCGGCACTGTCCTTCGAACCGTTCGAACATGCGAGCGCGAGCGGCAGCAGACCGGCACGGATGAAGAAACACTTCGCCCGCATGAGCTTCACGAAGGTTAGTCGACGCGCTCGCATGGAGCTAGCGCTGCTCGTCGCGAACGAACTTCGTCGCGAACTCCATTTTCTGGCGGCTCGGATTTTGTGCGGTGCTAAGCTGCGCGTTCCGACAATCACCCCACGCGTGTCTCATCTCATGCAGAATCGTTCATTCATCCTGGCCCCCCTT
>Ga0335083_10008031_pt1 | contig 12927 bp, 8 predicted proteins | sample Lox_Sample_42_FD_206716 | JGI IMG/M metagenome (GOLD analysis project Ga0335083, IMG submission 206716) | Soil microbial communities from Loxahatchee National Wildlife Refuge, Florida, United States - Lox_Sample_4.2 | ecosystem: Environmental > Terrestrial > Soil > Wetlands | place: USA: Florida...
GAGCACGCGAGCGCGAGCGCGAGCGCGGAGATCCACGCGAACGTCTTCACCATCGCCCGCCCATCACGAGCGTCGCGCCCGTTCCGCTCGGCGCCGGTGCCGGCGCGACCGAGACGCGCTCGGCGTGATCGCGCCACAGGTAGTACGCGCCGACGCCGCCCGCGACGAGCCCGAGCAGCACCATCCCGTTGCCCCAGTTCGCGTACGACTGCGCTCGGTCTTCGAGCGAGAGCAGGCTCTGGACGTCGGCGTACGTCGACGGCAGCGGGGTCGAGTTGATCTGGCCCTGCAGGCTGCTCTCGTTGGCCCACAGCGCGACCCCGACGATCAACGCGACCGTGCCACCGGCGACGAACCCGATGCCGAGCTTCTTGCTCCGGCTCCAGTGCGCGGTCGCGTCGCCGCCGGTTCCGGTTCCCGCTGCGGTTCCGGTTGCCGCCGCCGCGCCCGTTCCCGTTCCTGCCGCCGTTCCGGTTGCTGCCGCCGTGCCCGTTCCGGTTGCTGCCGCCGTTCCCGTTCCCGCTCCTGCGGCCGGAGTCCCGCCGAACAGCGGCTGCAGTTGCGCCTCCGTCGCCTCCGGCTGCCTGCCATCGACGACGACGACCTGCTCGCGCACGCTCCCCTTGACCGCGCGGCGCACGACGAACGTCGTCTGGCCGCTTGCGGTCGTCGCGGTGCCCCACACCAGCTCGTCCGCCGACAGCGTCGCGAGCACGGTATCCGCGCACGGCGGCTGGGTCGGATCGCAGCCGACCATCGCGGCCGTGTCGGCGAACGTCGCGTCGCCCGTCGTCAGGGAGCTGCCCGGAATCTGATGGGCCAGCTTCTGCACGACCGGATCGAGCGACTTGCGCAGCACGGGATCCGCGTTGCCATCGACGGGCAGCACGAACACCTTGTGCGGCGCTGCGTGCGCGATCGCCGATACCGCGATCGCGATCACGACGAGCGCGCGCTGACAGACGGTCACGGGTGATCCAGCCGCTGCCGCACCGACGCCGCGTCACTCGCGTTCGGCGCGAGCGCGAGGTAGCGCTGGAACGCGCTCCGCGCTTGCGCGTGGTCGCCGAGCTTCTCGTAGACGTTGCCGAGCGCGCGGTAGGTCGGCGCGTAGCTCGGGCGTGCGGCCTTCGCCTTCTGCAGCAGCGTGAACGCGCCGTGCACGTCGCCTCGGACGAACGCCTGCACGCCCTGACGGTACAACGCTTCGGCGTTGTCGGGCGGCGGCGCAGCAGGAGTCTTGGGGCGAGTCGGCGTAGCGGTCGGAGCCGGACCGGGAACCGGCGCAGGCGTCGCGATCGGCGGAGGCGGAGTCGGGGTCGGGGGCGGGCTCGGGCTCGGGGTCGCCGTACGCGGAGGCGCGGGCGCAGGCGTCGGCGCCGCGATCGGCTGCGCGGCGACCGGCGCGGGCTCGTCGGCAGGTCCGCCGCCTGACACGAGCGCGATCACGACGACGAGCGCGATCACCGCGAGCCCGCCTGCCGCGACGAGCCAGCGCCTGCGCGGATCGCGGAGCAGCGCGAGCGGTCCGAACACCAGCGGCGGCGTGACCTCGGTCTCGACGTCGACTGGATCGGCGGTGCTCGCTGGCTCGGGCTTGTGCTCGGGAGGCTTGTCGTCGATCACGGTCGCGGCGTCGAACTGCGACGGCACCGCCGGTATGCCTTGCGGCGGCGTCATCTTCGGGATGCGCGCCGAGAAGTCGCCGGCGGTCGGTGTCCGGCCGCCGGTGCCGGCGGCGAACGGGGCGGGCGCGAACGCCGCGTCGACGACCTCGGCGCTGGCCGAACCCTGGCTCACGACCTCCTGCACGAGCTTCTTGCGCGCGTCGATGTGCGCCTTGAACGTCTCCTGCATGTAGCGCGCGACCAGGTCGTTCTTCGCGCCGTAGCCGCGCTTGCGCAGCACTTCCTCGATCTCGACCGCGAGCTCCTTCGCGGTCAGCTGGCGGCGCGCGGGATCGCGATCGAGCGCGCGCATCACGATCGGATCGAGCTCGGTCGGCACCTCGCCGTTCACGCGCGACGGCGGCGGGATGGTCATCTCGAGCACGTGGCGCATCGTCTCGCCGTCGCTGCCGCCGCGAAACAGCCGCTTGAGCGTGAGCGCCTCCCACATCACGCAGCCGAGCGAGAAGATGTCGCTGCGGCGATCGCCGGGCGCGCCCTTGAGCTTCTCGGGCGCCATGTAGCTGAACTTGCCCTGCACCTTCTTCGCGTCGGCCGACTGCGACGCCTTCGCGACGCCGAAATCGACGAGCTTGACCTGGCCGTTGTAGAGCACGACGATGTTGCCGAGCGAGATGTCGTGATGGACGAGCTCGAGGCGCTCGCCCGACATGCTGCGCAGCTCGTGCGCGGCGTCGAGCCCCTCCGCGGTGTCGGCGATCAGCCGGCCCGTCGACAGCGGATCGAGGCGCTTGCCCTCGCGGCCGGCGCGCAGCACGGCGAGCAGCGGCTCGCCCTCGAGGTACTCCATCGCGATGAAGTAGCGGCCGTTGGCCTGGCCGAGATCGTAGATGTCGACGACGTTCGGGTGCTTGACCAGCGCCGCGACGCGCGCTTCGTCGAGCAGCATGTCGACGAACGCCTTCTGCGATGCCAGGCTGTCGTGCACGAGCTTGACGACCACGAGCTTCTCGAACCCGGCGGGGCCACGCTGCAGCGCGAGCTGGACCTCGGCCATGCCGCCCTGTCCGATACGCGTGATGAGCTCGTACCGGCCCAGCCTCGTCGGTCGCGCCGCGGCCTCCCCCGGTACGGACACGCAAAACATTCTAGCCGATTGGGTTTGTTCGTGGGAGCGCCGGTCTAAGGTGTAGGTATGGCACTCACCATCGCGATCGCGGCGCATCCGCTGCTCGAGATCGGCGCGTTCGTGACGCGCCTGCCATGCTCGCTCGGCGAGCTCGCGACGCCGCCTCACATCGTCGCGCTCGCCGATCCGGCGGCCCAGGCGCCGCTGTGCTCGTCCGATACCGTGCGCGCCGAGGTCCGCAACTTGCTACGCCACGGCGGCTTCAAGCCGGCCGGGCGCAGCAAGCCGGCGTCCGAGTACCTGCATGCCGCAGCCGCCGAGGCGCGATTCCCGCACATCAACGCGGTCGTCGACACGTGCAACGTGGTGTCGCTGTGCTCGGGCCTCCCGATCAGCCTGGTCGACATCGATCGGATCGCCGGCGGCCGGCTCGCGATCGAGCTCGCGCCGGCCGGCACCTCGTACGTGTTCAACCCGTCGGGTCAGGTCATCGATGCGAGCGGCTTGCCGTGCCTGTTCGACGGCGAAGGCGTGACCGGCACGCCGGTCAAGGACGCGCAGCGCACGAAGACGCACGACGGCACGCGCGCCGCGCTCGCGATCGTGTGGGGCACGCGCGCGCTGCCCGGGCGCACCGCAAAGACGGTCGCGTGGTATCGCGAGCTCGCGGGCGCGGTCGCGGGCGCGACGCTCGACGAGGTCGCGCTCACAGCGCGCAGTACGTGATCGAGTCGTAATAGGCCCCGGCGGGGAGCCCGGTAGTGGATGTGCCTGAAACGCACGAAATGATCGGTGTGGTCGACGTGTCCCCTTCGCAGGTAGCGAACGTCAACGCGAGTGGCACGATCATCTGATTGTGATTGCTCAGGGCGAGGTGAAGCAGCTGGTACTGGGGCGCCGCCGTCGTCAGTGGGATCTGGACCGGCATGCCGTTGTACCCGAGCGTGAACGCGCACGCATACTGGTTGCCCACGTTCGTAACTGGCGCGAGCGTGAAGGCGGCCGGGCCGAGGTCGATCTCGTTCATCACCAGGGGGCCCGGCACGAGCGACAGGTTCTGCGAGCTCGCGATCGCGGTGCAGGTCGTCAGGCTCTGGGCGGGGATGAGGGGTGACAGATCCATCGCGCCGGGCGGCGTCGCGCCGTTACACGCAGTGCCATCGCCTTGCGTCGTGACGGTGCACCGCATGGCGACCTGGGAGCTGCACGCCGACAGATCCTTCTCGCATCCCGCTCCACTCGATATCGCGCACGCGGCAGACGGTACGCACGTCGAGGTGACGGTAGCGGGGCACTGGGTCGTGTCCGGCCCCAGGCCGTCCACGCACGGGTTACCACCGACGAGGCAAGCGTTGTACAACGTGGGCGAGCGCGAGCCGTGGGTGTTCTGGGCCGACGTGAACGTCTGCGCGCACGACGCTTGGTCATCGGAGATCGTGCTGGCACCCTGGAAGTCGAACCAGAGGTCCATGCACTCCCTCGGATCGTGGGTCGTGCCGTCGGGCAGGAACCATTTGTGTCTGTCGCAATCGGGGTCGTCGTTCGGTGCGAGGAACGTGCGCGTCGTACCCGACGCGTCGCTGTGCTCGTAGAGGACGCAATCGGTGTCGGATGGCGGCGTCAGCGCCGCGCCGTTCCACACGTTCAGGTATTCACCGGACGGTCGCGTCGACTCGGCTTCGATGCTGGAGCTCGCCAGGGCGACGATGGGAGCGAGCGCCATGTCGACGACGACCGGCGAGTTGTACAACAAGGCGAGATCGTAGGTGGCCGCGGTCTGCACCGGCGCACCGTTGGCAAATCCGACCGCGACCAGCTCGACGGTTTTCTTTTCGTCGCGGTCGCCGTCGAGCTCGAAGCTTGCGGAGGTCTCGCTACCGCTCAGCTGGACGATCGAGAGGTCGTTCGTCGTGTCGCGAAAGTAGCCGCCTTGGTGCAATCCCTGTGTGATCGGAACCGGCGCCGCCTCGGCAGCCGGCGGACTGCTACCGGGTTCCTGCGGGTAGAGCTGCGTGCAAGGGCTGCCTGCGTGGTTCGTGCAAGGGGTGTCGGCCAGGCCGATGTAGAGCGCGACCGTGTCGACCTCGGGCGTTCCAGGTGCGGTGGTCACGGTGACGTGAGCGTAGTGGACATCCTTGCACGCCGAGACCGCGAGCCCGACCGCGCAGACATAAGCGAAGGTGAGCCTCATATGCCGCCGATCGTAACAAGCGGCTCGCAACCTCGCTGGATTTTCGATCACACTCCGGCGTAGTGCTGGAGCGGCTGCACGCGCAGGTCGTTGCGCTTCTCGACCGCGATCGCTTCGAGCGCGGCCCGGGCGGCCCGTAGGGTCGTGTAGTACGCGATGCCGTTCATCAGCGCAGCTCGGCGCAACGATTGGCTATCCTGGATCGCCTGCGTGCCTTCGGTGGTGTTGATCACGAAGTCGATCTCGTGATTGTCCATCGCGTCCACGCAGTGGGGGCGACCCTCGAGCACCTTGTTGATGCCCTGCACGAGCAGGCCGTGCTTGCGGAGGTGGGCCGCCGTGCCGTGGGTCGCGACCAGCGAGAACCCGAGGTGAACGAGACGGCGCGCACACTCGACGAGCCCGACCTTGTCCTCGTCGCGGACCGACAGGAACGCGACGCCGCCGGTCGGCAGCTTCATGCCCGCCGCGAGCTGGCTCTTCGCGAACGCGCGCGCGAAGTCGGAGTCGATCCCCATGACCTCGCCGGTCGAGCGCATCTCGGGGCCGAGGATCGTGTCGACACCTTCGAACTTCACGAACGGGAACACGACTTCCTTGACCGACACGTGGCGGGGCTCGACCTCGCCGTGCGGGAACGCGCCCTGCTCGGCGAGCGACTTGCCGGCCATCACCTTCGCCGCGATCTTCGCGAGCGGCTTGCCGATCGCTTTGCTGACGAACGGCACGGTGCGCGACGCGCGCGGGTTGACCTCGAGCACGAACACCTCGCCGTCGTGGACCGCGAACTGGACGTTCATCAGGCCGACCACGCCGAGCTCGGTCGCGAGCACGCGGGCCTGGCGCTTGACCTCGTCCAGGATGTCGGCGGGCAGCGAGTACGGCGGCAGCGCGCACGCCGAGTCGCCGGAGTGGATGCCGGCTTCCTCGATGTGCTCCATCACGCCGCCGACCACGACCGCGCCGGTCTTGTCGGCGACGACGTCGACGTCGAGCTCGACCGCGTCGGCGAGGAATTGATCGACGAGCAACGGGAACCCGGCACCCGAGCCTTCGTCCGACGCGCGCCCGACGATCACGCGCGAGAAGTAATCTTCGAGGCCGCGCGCATCGTAGATGCGCTCCATCGCGCGGCCGCCGAGCACGTAGCTCGGCCGCACCATCACCGGGAACCCGATCTCGTGCGCGACCTGGCGCGCCTCGTCGAGCGAGCGCGCGATGCCCCAGCGCGGCGCGAGCAGGCCGAGCTTCTTCATCACCTCGCCGAAGCGCTCGCGATCCTCGGCGCGATCGATCGCGTCGGCCGACGTGCCGAGCAGCGGCACGCCGGCGGCGGCGAGCGGCACCGCCAGCTTGAGCGGCGTCTGCCCGCCGAACTGCACGATCACGCCCCACGGCTTCTCGACGTGACAGATCTCGAGCACGTCCTCGAGCGTGAGCGGCTCGAAGTACAGCCGGTCCGAGGTGTCGTAGTCGGTCGACACCGTCTCGGGGTTGCAGTTGATCATGATCGACTCGATGCCTTCTTCGCGCAGCGCCATCGCGGCGTGCACGCAGCAGTAGTCGAACTCGATGCCCTGGCCGATGCGATTGGGCCCGCCGCCGAGGATGATCACCTTCTTGCGATCGGTCGGCCTCGACTCGCAGGTGTCCTCGTACGTCGAGTACATGTACGGCGTGTGCGATTCGTACTCGCCGCCGCACGTGTCGACGCGCTTGTAGACGGGGCGCAGGCCTTGTTGTGCGCGCAGCGCGCGGATCTGGCTCTCCGTCTTGCCGGTGATCGCGGCGAGCCGGCGGTCGCTCATGCCGATGCGCTTGAGCCGCCGAAGGTCGGCGAGATCGACGTGAAGCTCGGCGAGCGCGATCTCGCGTACGTGGTGCAGGAACCACGGGTCGATGCGGGTCAGCTCGTGGGCGCGCTCGGCCGACAGCCCGAGCTGGAACGCGCGGCCGACCTGGAACAGCCGCTCGGGCGACGGCACCGCGATCGCACGCTCGAGCGCCGCGAGATCGTCGCCGAGCGCTTGCATCGGGAGGTCGAAGCCGGCGCGCCCGGTCTCGAGCGAGCGGATCGCCTTGCCGAGCGCCTCGCGGAACGTGCGGCCGATCGCCATCGCTTCGCCGACCGACTTCATCTGAGGGCCGAGCACCGGCTTCGCGCTCGGGAACTTCTCGAACGCGAAGCGCGGCCACTTGACTACGACGTAATCGATCGTCGGCTCGAACGAGGCCGGCGTGACGCGCGTGATGTCGTTCTTGAGCTCGTCGAGCGTGTAGCCGATCGCGAGCTTCGCCGCGATCTTCGCGATCGGAAAGCCGGTCGCCTTGCTCGCGAGCGCGGAGCTTCGCGACACGCGCGGGTTCATCTCGATCACGAGCATGCGCCCGCTCTTCGGCTCGACCGCGAACTGCACGTTGCTGCCGCCGGTCGTGACGCCGATCTCGCGCATGATCGCGATCGACGCGTCGCGCATGCGCTGGTACTCCTTGTCGGTGAGCGTCATCGCCGGCGCGACCGTGATCGAGTCGCCGGTGTGCACGCCCATCGGGTCCAGGTTCTCGATCGAGCACACGATGACCGCGTTGTCCTTCGCGTCGCGCACGACCTCGAGCTCGAACTCCTTCCAGCCGAGCACGGATTCTTCGACGAGGATCGAGTGCACGGGCGATTGATCGAGCCCGAACTGGACCATGCGATCGAAGTCGGGGCGGTTGTACGCGATGCCGCCACCCGAGCCGCCGAGCGTGAACGACGGGCGCAGGATCGCGGGGAAGCCGATCTCGTCGATCACCGCGCGCGCTTCCTCGACCGACGTCACGAGCCGCGAGCGCGGACACGCCAGGCCGATGCGCGCCATCGCCTGCTTGAACAGCTCGCGATCCTCGGCCATCTCGATCGACTTCACGTTCGCGCCGAGCAGCTCGGTGCCGTGCTTGTCGAGCAGGCCGGCCTTGCTCGCGGCCATCGCGAGGTTCAAGCCGGTCTGCCCGCCGAGCGTCGGCAGGATCGCGCTCGGCTTCTCGCGCGCGAGCACGCGATCGAGCACGTCGACCGTGAGCGGCTCGACGTAGGTCGCGTCGGCGAGCTCGGGGTCGGTCATGATCGTCGCCGGATTGGAGTTGACCAGCACGACGCGCAGGCCTTCCTCGCGCAGCGCCTTGCACGCCTGCGTGCCCGAGTAGTCGAACTCGCATGCCTGGCCGATCACGATCGGCCCCGACCCGATGATCAGAACCGACTCGAGATCGCGCCGACGCGGCATCCGCCGTTCGTTTACCATAGACGGGTGCGGATGACGTGGGCCGTGGCGCTGGCGATCGTGCTGGTGGCGTGCGGCCGATGGGACTTCGACGCAGAAGGCGACGGCGGGATCGGCGGCGGTGGTGGCGGGGGCGATGGCGCGGCGCGGCCGAACGTGGCGTTCGTGACGAGCGGCATGACCGACGGCGTGTTTGCCGCGCCCGCACTGACCACCGCGGACGGGATCTGCAACACCGCGGCGCAGAACGCGGGGTTGCCGGGCAAGTTCGTGGCCTGGCTGTCGGACTCGACCACGAACGCGATCGATCGGCTCGCCGGCTCGCGCGGCTGGGTGCGGGTGGACGGCCAGCCGCTCGCCGATACGCCGAGCTCGTTCATCGGCGCCGAGATGTTCAATCCGCTCGTGCTCGACGAAAGCGGCATCGCGGTGCCCGGCAACGATCCGGTGTGGACCGGCACGGGCTCGGACGGCCACCTCCTGAGTGACGGCAGCGAGTGGACGACCGGCGCGGCGACCGCGGGTAGCCCCGGCATCGATCTGCCGGGTTTCACTCAGGCGCTGACCGAGAACTGCGGCACCTCGCAAGCGCACTTGTATTGCTTCGAGACCGGGAACGTCGCCGCGGTCGCGCCGACCATGACCACGGGAGGTCGGATCGCGTTCGTCGGCCGGCCGCGGACGGCGCTCGACAACTCGCAGGTGCTGCTCGACGAGCTGTGCACGGCAGATGCGACCGCCGGCGGGCTCACCGGCACGTTCCTCGCAGCCGTCGCTACCGATACCGACTCGGTGAGCTCGCGGTTCACGCTCGATGCGCGGCCGTGGGTGCGCGTCGACGGCACGGTGATCGCCGCGAGCGGCGCGCGGCTGTTCGACGGCACCACGCTCGACTCGTTCATCAACCAGCCTGCCGACGGATCCTACGACCCGTCGATCGGCGGCTTCTTCGTGGGGGCGATGACGCCGTACGTCGCGGGCTCGGATAGCGACGACTGCACGAACTGGAACTTCACGGCGTCGGGCGCGCTCGCGATCGTCGGCAACTCGCACACGACGGTGGCCGGGTTCTGGGATTGGGAGAACGATACGTGCGCGGCGTCCGATCGAGTGCTGTGCCTGCAGCAGTGACTGCGCGGCGGCGCGCTCGGCGCGGCGGCGCGCGGTGATCGGCAGCCGCCGACGCTACTTCTTCTTCACGATGCCGGCGTCGACCTTGAAGTCGTTCGCGAGCGGGCCGGTCAGCATCGCCGCGACCTGCGGTCCGCGGTCGCCGAGCAGCGCCTTCGTCTTCTCGAGCACCTCGACGATCGTGCGCCGGATTCGCCCGGACTCTTCCTCGGGCCGCAGCAGTGCGTCGATCAACGACTTCGCGATCTTCACCGGCTCGCGCGTCGCCATCGCGTCGATCGCGGTGAACCGCACGTTCTCGTCGAAGTCGGGCAGATACGGGGTGACGCGCGAGATCACCTCGTCGTCGCTCGCAGCCTTCCACTCGGCAAGCCATTTGATGAGATCGATCCGGCGCTCCGGCATGCGCACGTAGCCCGGCTTCTCGCTCGCGAAGATCTCGTCGATCACTTCGATGATCGTGTCGTGATCGGCGACGCGCTCGAGCACCTTGAGCGGGAACGCGAGCTGATCGGCGTTCTGCATGTAGCGGCGCACGGCGGGCAGTGCGGCGGCGCCCTTCTCGACGAGCACGTCGACGACCCAGTTCTTCTCTTGCTCGTCCTCGACGCCCTTCATGCTCGTGATTCCGAACCGCTTGCACAGCCCGAACAGCGCCTCTTCGCTGGCGTCTTCGCGCAGCTTTTCGAGCGCGCCCCATCGATCGGGTTGCTGGGCGAGCTTGTTGGTCGCCTTCTCGATCGTCTTCTGGAGTGCGCGTTCTTTGGAGAACAACCCGAACACCATACAAAGGCTCCGAAATGCGAATGCAACCTAGCAGATTTGATCCCGGCCGGCCTGCCGCGCGTACAATACGGCCGATGAAAGTTTCGGGCCTGGTGGCCGCCGCGTTTCTCGCGTGCGGGAGCCCGAGCAAGCCTCATCCCACGTCCGCGAGCTGGGAGACTTGTTATTACGACACCGATTGCAAGCAACGCGCACAGGCCGGTGGCGGCAGCGCGACCGATGGGCGCGACTCGCACGATCCGTACGACCGGCCGGAAAAACCGGAGCCGGCCGCGCCGAAAGCCTCCGGCCCGGTCGGCGACAAGGCCGCCGACCTGCGCGAGGCCGCCGATCTCCTCGACAAGGCCGCCGCGGCGCTCGCCGCCGGCAGCAAGAGCCGCGCCGACGAGCTGTTCTCGCGCGCCGAGCTCATCGTCGGCGCCGAGCAGCTCGCGCCGATCGCGCCTTCGTTTCGCGAGGGCGCCCCGCCGCGCATCACGACGCCGACGATCAAGGTCGAGCAAGGCCCGGCGCAGCCCAAGGTCGTCGGCAGCTCGGAGGCAGACGACGTCGAGGACAAGGTGCCGCCGCCGAAGGTCGAAGGCAGCTTGACCGGCGCCGTGATGATCGACGGCAAGCCGCTCGCGAACACGTACGGCCTGGTCACGCTCGAGCCGGCGAGCGGCAAGTGGAAGCCGCGCACGCCGAAGCGTCGCGTGATCGAGCAGCGCCTGCGCGAGTTCCGCCCGCACATCATGGCGGTGCCGGTCGGCTCGACGATCGCGTTTCCGAACTTCGACACCGTGTTCCATAACGTGTTCTCGACGTCGCCGCTCGGCGCGTTCGACCTCGGCCTGTACAAGACCGGCGAGGCGCGCGAGTACACGTTCGAGAAGGAAGGCATCGTGCGGCTCGGCTGCAACCTGCACGCGAACATGAGCGCGTACATCGCGGTCGTCGCGGCGCCGGCCTACGTCGTCACCGACGAGACCGGTCACTTCGCGTTCAAGCACCTCGAGCCGGGCGCCTACAAGCTCAAGGCATGGAGCGAGCGGACCAAGGCGCCGATCACGCGGGACATCACGATCAAGGTCGGCCCGAACACCGTGACGCTCGGCGTCGCGGCCGACGCGCCGGCGGGGCCGTCGCCCGACAAGTTCGGGGGCAAGCGTGGCTAGAGCCGCTGCGGTGGCGGTCGGCGCGGTGTTCGTGATCGGCGGCGGCGCGGCGCTCGGCTACGCCGTCACGCGCAAGGCCACCGGCGGCATGACCGAGCGCGGCACGCAGGCGATGGGCGCCGCGATCGGCGAGCTCGACGGCGACATCAAGGCCGCGCGCACCGCGCTGCAAGAACGCGCGCGGACGATCGCGGGCCTCACGCCGGTGCAGTCGGCGATCGCGACCAACCGCGACACCGCGCACGAGATGGTCGAGCGCGGCGAGCTCAAGTTCGAAACCCAGCCGGGCGAGGTGCTCGAGCTCGTACAGGTGACGCGCGCGACGAAGGCGGCGACGCAGCTGTTCGAGCTGCCCGACGGAGCCCCCGCTTCGCCGCATGCGAGCAAGCCCGGCAGCTACGTCGAGATGACCGGCGCCCGCGTCGTGATCACCGAGGTCACGCAGGTCGCTGCGAAGTACCGCGCCGACGAGCTCGACGGCTACGTCGTGGTCAGCCGCCCACTCGATCTCCAGCCCGCGATCGGGCGCCTCGTCGACGCCGGCATCACCGGCCGGTTCGACCTCGGTGACAGCAAGACGCCGATCGGCACGCCGCCGCCGGGCGCGGTCGACAAGGCGATGCCGCTGCCGTCGCAGCCCGAGTTCCAGCTCGTGGTCGCGGTGCCAGCGATGGTCGGCGGCATGCCGATGCCGATCGCGATCGCCGGCGGCGCGGGCGCGCTCGTCGGGCTCGTGCTCGTCGCGCTCGGGATGCGGAAGCGCGCGCCCGCCAGCGGCGCGCCCGGCGACGTGCGCTACGTCGAGACCCAGGTCAGCGGAGCGTCGGCCGCGACCGGCACGCCGGTCCCGGGCGCGACGGACTTCGGTGGGACGGGCACGGCGAAGCCGGTCGCGTCGGGCACGATGATCGGGCGGTGGGAGGTCGTCCGCCGGCTCGGCTCGGGCGGCATGGCCGACGTCTACCTCGCGCGCGCCCGCGGCGAGGCCGGGTTCGAGAAGCTGGTCGCGATCAAGGTCATGCACCCGCACCTCGCGCGAAACCCGCGCGCGGTCGATCACTTCCTCGACGAGGCGCGGCTCGCCGCGCGGATCACGCACCCGAACGTCGTCGCGATCCAGGATCTCGGCAAGATCGACGAGGACTACGTGATCGTGATGGAGTACGTCGACGGCGTCGATCTCGAGCGCCTGCTCATCAACGGGCGCGCCGCGAAGCGCCAGGTGCCGATCGACGTCGCGCTGGGCATCCTGTGCCGGATCTGCGATGGCCTGCACGCCGCGCACAAGGCGACCGCCGCCGACGGCACGCCGCTCCACCTCGTCCATCGCGACGTCAAGAGCGCGAACGTGCTGGTGTCGAAGCAAGGCGGCGTGAAGGTCGTCGACTTCGGCATCGCGAAGGCCGCGAAGCAGTCGCACATGACGATCCAGGGCGAGACCAAGGGCACGCCGTCGATGATGGCGCCCGAGCAGCGCGTCGGCGAACAGGTCGACGTGCGCGCCGACGTGTACTCGGTCGGCGCGGTCGCCTACGAGATCCTGACCGGCGCCGGCGTCAACCTCGATCTCGCGGCGCTCGCGCATCTCGGCATCGAGAACTGGCCGCACCTGCCGCCGCCGTCCGCGCTGAGCCCGCAGCTG
>Ga0335083_10008033_pt1 | contig 12925 bp, 9 predicted proteins | sample Lox_Sample_42_FD_206716 | JGI IMG/M metagenome (GOLD analysis project Ga0335083, IMG submission 206716) | Soil microbial communities from Loxahatchee National Wildlife Refuge, Florida, United States - Lox_Sample_4.2 | ecosystem: Environmental > Terrestrial > Soil > Wetlands | place: USA: Florida...
GATTAGGTTTTCGCCGTGCTGGACGAGCCGGTGCCGGGCCTTGGCTACTCATCCAGCGAAGTGAGAGATGACCTGCAGGATTGGTCGGGTGGTGAGATGTGCATCGGCATTCCCTCTGTCCCGGTCAGCAAGAACGAGGACCTAATCATCCAGAATTGTCTGGCCCTGAACACCGAGAGTTTTGTGGCGATGCCTGCCGAGGCCTTCGGTGCTCCTTACCCAGGCTGCTACGCGTTCGAGGCTGGAGAGTTGTATATGAGCGTGTACCAGGGGAACGTGAAGAATGGAGCGCACGTCGTGTTCTGGCCTCTGTGCGTCCCTGGCACGGGCGCCTGCGGCAACCCGTCCGACGACTGGCATCCCGATCAGTTCTGGTGCCCGGAGGACTGAGTCCCGCTCCGCGGTGGTGTAGATCGGTGGCCGGGGACGAGGGTGCTCGTCCCCGGCCTGTCCGCGTCCGGCTGAGGCGGCGAGGACGGTATCGTCGGTCTGTGGGGTAGACTCCTGGCGGGAGCGACGCTTGACCCCAGAGGAGGGCAACGGGAAGCCTCCGGTCGCGGAGGGGCTGATGAGGGGGACGGCCGTGTCCCCCGGCATCGGTCGCGGCACGGCCTACGTGCTCGCCTGCAGCGTCGGGGCCCCGGCCCTGCGGCGCGAGATCGCGGCCGACCAGGTCGGCGGCGAGCTGGCCCGGTTCGACGCGGCGCTGGGCCAGGCCGAGCAGGACCTGCTGGCGCTGAAGAAGGCGGTCGACGACCGCATCGGACCCAGCGAGGGGGACATCTTCGCGGCCCAGGCGCTGGTGGTGCGGGATCCCACGCTCCGCAATCAGGTCTCCGCGCTGGTGGACAGCCAGCGCATCAACGTCGAGAGCGCGGTGGCAGAGGTCGTCCAGAGGTTCACGCGCGCCTTCGACGAGATCCCGGACCCCTATCTGCGCGAGCGGGCAGCGGACATCCGCGACGTGGGCCGCCGGGTGCTCTCGGCGCTGGTCGACGAACAGCAGCAGTTCGAGGTCCCTGAGGGGGCCGTCGTGGTCGCCGAGGAGTTGCTTCCGTCGGTGACCGCGCGGCTGGACCTGGGCGGCGTGCGGGCCCTGGTGAGTGAGCACGGTGGCCGGTTCTCGCACGCGTCGATCCTCGCCCGCTCGCAGGGGACGCCGTCGGTCGTCGGGGTCGCCGGGGCGGCTCGTGCCATCAAGACCGGCGATCGATTGATCGTCGACGGGATCTCGGGCGTCGTGTTCGTCAACCCGCCTCGCTCGGTCGAGCGCGAATACGAACGCCTCGAAACCGACATCCGTACCGACAAGGACAAGCTGCGTGAGCTGGTCGACCTGCCCGCCGTCACCCTGGACGGAACGGCCATCGGGCTCCTCGCCAATGCCAGCAAGCTGGCGGATACCGAAGCCGCGATGCTCTATCAGGCGGACGGCATCGGCCTCTATCGCACCGAGTTCGGCTACTCCATCCGCAGCGCGCTGCCGACCGAGGAGGAGCAGTTCGAGTTCCTCGAGCGGGCGGCGCAGCGCCTCCACCCGCGTCGAATCACCTTCCGTCTGCTCGACATCGGCGGCGACAAGCAGCTGCCGTACCTTCCGCTTCCGGCCTCGCGCAATCCGTCGCTGGCCGAGCGGGGCATCCGCTTGCTGCTGAAGCACCCCGAGGTGCTGAAGCGACAGCTTCGCGCCTTCCTGAGGGTCAGCGCCAACCACCCGATCTCGATCCTGCTCCCCGTCGTGGGAGGCCCCGAGGAGATTCGTCGCACGCGCCAGCTCATCGGGGAGGTGCAGCGCGAGCTGGCCGCGGCCGGACAGGTCTTCGATCCGAAGATCCCCATCGGGGCGATGATCGAGATCCCCGCGGCGGCGCTCATCGCGCGCCAGCTCGCCGGCGAGGTCGACTTCTTCAGCCTGGGGACGAACGATCTGGTCCAGTACGTGCTCGCCGCCGACCGCGAGGACGAGACCGTCGCCCCGTACTACCAGCCGCTGCATCCGGCGGTCTTGCGTCTCATCGGCTCGGTCGCGGACGTGGCCCGCGAGACCGGGCGGCCGCTCAGCATCTGCGGCGACATCGCCGGCGATCCGCTCTTCACCGAGCTGCTGCTGGGCCTGGGCCTGCGCGCCCTCAGCGTCGCTCCGGGAGAGATCCTCGAGGTGAAGAATCGGATCCGGAAGACGGAGCTCGGCGAGGCGCGTGCCTTCGCGGAGCGGGCCCTGGCGGTCGGCTCCGCCAGCGAGGTCGAGACCCTGGTGGCGGAGCGCCAGCGCGCGTTCCTGGCCGGCTCCGACTGAGCTCCGCGACGCTAAGGCTGATTGACGATGACGGGAGCCTCGCTCAGTTTCACGACGAACGCGTCCTGGTGTCCCGGGGAGACGCCACCCGTGAAACGGTAGCCCGCGGTATAGATTGTGGGATAGGTGGGTAGGGCGACCACGCGCGGGCGCGGTTGAAACACCGCCACGCTGTAGATCGCGGCGCCCAGAAAGACCGTATAGAGCGGTCCTTGCCCGTTCTTGTCCATCTTCACCAGGAATCCCGCCGTGGGATTCGGGGTCAGGGGCGGAGCGCCCGGGAAGGTCGTCGACGTCGTGTCTCCTACCACGTACGCCTCGCCATTCAGATCCAGGCCGACCCCGTAGCCCGAGGAGACGCCGTCGCTGCCGTTCAGGTAGGTCAGAAAGCCGAGCTTGCCCGTCGGCAGGAGCTTTGCGACGTACGCAAAGCTCCCCGAGTTCTTGTCACACCCGCCGCAGTAGGTTCCCGCGACGAAGGCGTCGCCCGTCGCGTCCACGACGATTCCTGCGCCAATGGACGTCTCCCCCAGGGACGTCGAGTAGACGAGCGAATCGCCGGCTGGGCTCACCTTCGTCACGAAGGTCGAGCATCCGCCGGAGAACTCATTCGACTGATAACCGGCATACGGAAAGTCGGGAGAGCACGTCTCGCCCGTTACGTACGCCGACAGGGACGCGTCGATGGCGATCGCCGAGATGGAATCGGTGCGCGATCCCGCCAGGTACGTCGAATAAACCAAGCTGGTTCCTGCCGGCGACAGCTTTGAAATGAATCCGTGCGGGGTGAAGCCTCCGTTTGGTTCCGATGTGTCGTATCCGCCGAGGATCACCGGAAAGTCAGAGGACAGCGTGAATCCGACGACGTACGCGGACTGCGAGGCATCCACCGCGATGCCGCCCACATTCTCGCCGTTGCCGCCGCCGAGGTACGTCGAATAGACCAGCCGGTTTCCCGAGGGAGACAGCTTGGTGACGAAGGCGTCCGCGTTCCCGCGTTTGCCGTTTTGCAGAGGTTGCCTCGTCGGGAAGTCGTCGGACCAGGACTGGCCGACCACGTAGACGCCGCTCGCGTCCGCGGCGACACCGGCCCCCTGTTCGTTGTCCCCGCCGCCGAGAAAGGTCGAGAACAGGATGCTTCCATCGGGCGTCAGCTTGGTCACGAACGCGTCGGAGTCGCCGGATTTGCTCCCGTCCACGACGCCGCCGTGAACCGGGAAGTTGCCCGAGTAGGTCTGGCCGGTCACGTACGAGTTGCCCAGCGCATCCACGGTGACGCCATTCGCTTCATCGGTGTCGGAGCCGCCCAGGAACCTGACGAAGGAGATCGTTGGATCGATCACCAGCGGATGCTTCGGGTCGTAGCTCTCGAGCCTGAACCCCGCTGTGTCGCCCTTCAGGACTGAAAACCCGCCCGGCACCTTGACCTTCTTCCCGCCGATCTCTTGATAGATCGTCGGTTTGGCGTGTCGCAGCTCCACGCCGCTCTTGGTGGACAGGACCAGCTCTCCGGTGGCCTTGTCCACCTGCAAGCCGGCGGCACCCTCGAACTGAAGCTGGATCCGCTTCGGGTCCGCTCCCGGAGCCACCACGAAGTCATACTCCAGCGCGTTCTCGTTTCCGTGGAAGACCAGATCGATGCCCTGGTAGACGCCGGTCGCCTTCACCTGTCCGTAGTGCGGGATATCCGTCCGCCAGCTCGCTGCGGTCTTGCCGATGAAGTAGTTGCTGATTCCACCGGTCGGGCTCGCGCCCGCCACCTTCCATCCGCTGCTCCCCGCCAGGCGCAACTTCAGCAGCGTGCTGTGCGAACCCTTCGAGGGTGCCGCCCGTGTCAGCTGGTTGACGTCCGGGAGCACCGGCTTCGACGGACGCGCGACGGTGCGATCGCGAAACTCGATCGTCGCTCCGTTGGCCGCCAGACCCACCCGGAATCCTGCGCCCCGCCCGATCCACTGGAAGGCCGGGTCGGCTTGTCCCTTGTTGGGTTCGAAGACGAGTGGCGTCTTGACCGACGAGAGCTGGAGGTCCACCCCCTTTTTCGCCGGAGCCTTGGCCAGGTTCTTGACCGAAAGCTTTGTCTGCGCCTGCGACGTGGGCTCCGGCAGCAGAAGAGCTCCGACCAGAGCGAGCACCAGTGCTTGTGACCTTCCGTTGCGCATCGTCGTCCTCCCTTGGCCCGCCTTCCACTAACGTGGACAACATCCTTTATTCCTTGGCTAGCGCAGCAGGTATTGGATCGTCGTCTCGAGCTTCGTCTGATCGTCGGACCAGTCGCCAAAGATCTCCAGACTGTGGGTGCCGATCCTGTGGCCGTTCGATCTGCACCACATATGGAGAGCGGCGTGCACCAGCGGGAGGCTGGTGTACGGACCGACGTGCAGGGTGGCGGCCGCTCTGCCGGCCGGCGTCTCGACGCAGCGGACCTCGCCGTCGGGCTGGAACCGCCGGATGACCTCGACGCCCAAGTCGATCGGCATCCCCGCTTCGGGATGCGCCACGTGGTGATAGAGGAAGACATTGTGACCGTCGGCGCGCAGCCCGGGACGCGCGCGCAGGAACGCCCAGACCACGTTCAACGCCGGCAGGCAGACGGCAGGGATCTCGCGGGGCAGGGCCGTGCGACGAACCGCCGCCAGCAGGCGGGGTTGAATGTGCACGACCGTCGCGTCCAGCCTCACAAAGCGAAGATACCATCGCGCCCGTCGTTACTTGCCAGCGGGCTGCCATCAAGCTACGGGTGCGGGTGACAGTCGCTCGAACGTGATGCTCACGCCGGCGGCCGCCAGGTTGCGGGGCGCCGCGATGGCCCCCTTGCACCAGATGTCGCCAGTGTCCGAGACGGGCGAGCAGAGGGCCGGGCTACCGAACAGACCGTCGCGGCTCGCGCCCCAACAGAAGATCCCGCCCGCATCCACGTCGGTTCGCCGAGGCACCCGCGCCAGCTTCAAACGGGCCGGCGGCGCCGCCGCTGGTGCGGCGAGCAGGATGGCCAACAGCAGCGCGTTCAGGAGGCTGCCCGCTGGGCCGAGTCACTGGTGCGGGGCCAGGGGTCGGCCGAGCGGGTCGACATAGATGAACGCCCAGGCGGTGCCCGCGGTGCTCTTCCAGCGTCCTCTTCCAGCCCAGACGAGCTGGGTGTTCAGGGCGACGTTCATCAGGCCCTGCGCGCCGACGGTGCACGCCTGCTCGGTCAAACGTCGCATGGCAGCGACGTCGGTCTCGCCGAAGACCAGCAGGGCCGGCGCCGACGAGTTCGTCGCGACCCCTCCGAGCACGACGTACGGGTCCGACGGCGCCCCCTGGAAGACCACGTCCAGATGACAGTGCGGCGCGCGCGCGGGGACCACCAGGCCGGTGGTCCTGGTGAAGTGGGTATGAACGCAGCCGGCGACCGCCAATCCCATCACCAGCGCCGGCAACAGTGGAGTTGGTGTCATCGTCATTCAACGTTAGCGCGCAAGCACGCGCTACACAGTGCGAGCGCTCACATTGACGCTGCTGCCAGCCGCTCAGCACCAGGCCCACCGGGGCCTGAGTTCCGTCGCGCGGCGACTCAGTCGACCGCGGATTTGACGCAACTGGCGGAAACCGTTGGGCTCCTGCGACCCGTGCAGATATGCACGGGTGGTGTGCGGCTTCAATCGTTCCGGCGTGGTCGCGCTGCCTCTAACGTGCCTGTCGGACCTCAGACGACGAAAGGCAGGGAGAGAATGGGCGGACCTCCATGGATCAATCCAGAAGTGCAAAAGGGCGTGGTCGCTCGGGACGGTGACATCTGGATCGCCGTCCCGGCGAAGAGCGGCACCAACTGGATGATGAACATCGTCCACCAGCTGCTGACGGGCGGGAACACGGACTTCGACAGCATCTACAAGGTCGTGCCCTGGCCCGAGTTCGTCGAGCGGCCCGGACGGGACCCCCAGGAGGTGGTGGATCGCATCGCCGCGATGCCGGCCGGCCGCCGGCGCGCCATCAAGACCCACGCGGCGCCGCCCGAGCTGCCGTTCATCGAGGCGGGGTCGGGCAAGGACGTGAAGTACGTGGTGGTCTCACGCAACCCAGAGGAGGCGCTGGTCTCGTTCAAGGTGTTTCTCGAGCAGCACACGGACGCCTTCTACGACCTGTGGAAGGTGCCGAGGGGCGCGATGACGCGGCCCGAGTTCGGGACCTGGTACCGCGAGGTCGTCGATCCGCGCGGCATGCAGGGGATGTTCTTCGGCCCGGTCGCCGCCTGGTGGCCGTTCCGTCACGAGAAGAACGTGCTGCTCATGCACTTCGCCGACATGAAGCGCGATCTCGCCGGCGCGACCCGCAAAGTCGCCGACTTCCTGGGCGTCGAGCCGAGCCCGGCCCAGTGGGACAAGATCAACGAATACGTGTCGTTCGACTGGATGAAGCGGCACGAGAGCAAGTTCGACACGCTGGCCAACGCCCCGGAGCGCGTCCTCGAGCCGGGCGGGATGATGCGGAAGGGGAAGACCGGGGCCAGCCGCGAGGATGGGATGACCGACGAGATCGCCCAGCACCTCCGCGCCGTCGGATCGAAGATCGTCCGCGACGAGGCGGCCCTGGCCTGGATGTACGGAGGCGGGCCGGTCGCTTAGGCCTGGACGGCCGGCGCCTTCGGGACCAGCCAGCGGAACAGGAGCCGAGGAGCTCGGCCACGGCTCGGCGCGACGGACTGGCCCCTTGGGTCGGCCGGCATTTGACTTGTACGATCCAAGTCAATGCCGGCCGCACCAAGGCCGGAACGCCGGTCGAGGCCGGCAGGGGCGCCGTTACTTGGCGCCGCTGGGGCGGATGTCGGCCGCGATGGCCTCGGTGTAGTCGAACTGCACCACCTGGCCCGGCTTCAGCGTCGGGAGCTTGGACTGCAGGGCCGGATTCTCCACGTGAACCGTGCGGAGCTTCCCCTTCGGTCCCTTGAAGGTGACGACGTTGGCGGCTGCGTCGACGCTCACGACCCTGGCCGAGACCCTGAGCTCACGGCTCTTGATCCCCGCGCCCAGGTCGACGGCGCCGGCCTTGGTCTCCGACGCGCTCGGCTTCGTTCCCGAGGGAGCGAACGAGACCGCGAACGACTGGTAGTAGTCCACGTCGACCTTGTCACCGGCCTTGAGCTTGTCGAAGGCCTTCACGGTGTCGGGAACGTCGACCCACGTCTCGGAGCCGTCGTCGGTCTTGAGGAGCGCGCTTCGCCCCGGGCGGTCGACCTCGACGACGGTGGCGCTCGCGTGCGTGACCTCCTGCCGCGTCTGGCCGGTCGGGGTGTTGACCTCCGACCCCTCGACGGCCGGAGCCGCCAGGACGGCGCTGCCCATCAGAACGGCTTGCACACCTACGGCGGCCAGAATCGCGGTCCATTTGCTGGTGGGGCTCTGCATGGTCTTCTCCTTTTGTTGTCGGTGCATTGATGCTGGTGTCTCGAGCGCGAGTGCGCCGAGTCCGAAGGCGACTGATTCGACTTCGTGAGCGAGCTCAGCGCGGAACGGAAGGGCGCGTGAAGCGCGCGCTGTAAGCCAGCTGGCTGCGGCCGCGCCCGAGCACGGTTCGCGCCCAGTGAAGCAGGGCCGAGAACCGGTTCGCGAAGCCGGTCAGGAACGTGAGGTGGATGAAGGCCCAGGCCAGCCAGGCCGGAACGCCGGTGAGGCGCAGGCCCCGCAGGCTGACCACCGCCCGGAAGCGACCCACGGTGGCCACGCTGCCGAGGTCGCGATACTTGAACGGGGGCGTGTCGTGTCGGCCGGCCACCCGCCGGCGGATGGTCTTGGCCGCGTGCAGCCCCTGCTGCATCGCCACCTCGGCGACCCCGGGGAGTCGATCGAGGCTGACCATGTCACCGATCGCGAACACCTCTGGATGGTCGGGGAGGGTGCAGTCCGGCCGGACCTCGATTCGACCGGCCCGGTCGCAGGTGGCGCCCGACGCGGTCGCCAGCATGCGCGCCAGCGGCGAGGCCTGGACGCCCGCGGCCCAGATCACCGTCCGCGTCTCGATCCGCTCGCTGCCGTTCGGCCCTTCGAGCATGATGGCCTCGGGGTCGACGGACGTCACCTTGACCCCCATGCGCAGCTCGACGCCCAGCTGGGCCAGCTCCTTGGCTGCGACCTCCGAGAGTCGATCGCCGAACGCGTGCAGCGGCTCCTGCCCGGCGTCGATCAGCAGCACGCGCAGGCGCGTCGGATCGATGCGGCGGAAGCTGGTGCCGAGCGCCCGCACGGCCATCGCCTTGACCTGCCCCGCGATCTCGACGCCGGTCGCGCCCGCGCCGACGATGGCCACCGTCAGCCAGGCGCTCCGCCGCTCGGGATCCTCCGTCAGCTCGGCCATCTCCAGCGCTTGCAGCAGGCGACCCCGCAGCCGGATGGCGTCGTCCAGCGTCTTCATTCCGGGCGCGTGCTCGGCCAGCTCGTCGTGGCCGAAGTAGGAGACGCCCGCGCCCGCCGCCACGATCAAGCTGTCGTAGGGCATGGCGAACGACGTTCCGTCGGGGCGGCGGGCCTCGACGACCCGGCCCCGCAGGTCGAAGCCGGTCACCTCGGCCAGGAGCACGGCGGCGTTCTCTTGAAAGCGCAGGACGTAGCGCAGCGAAGGGGCGATCTCGCCCTCGGAGACGATGCCGGTCGCGACCTGGTACAGCATCGGTTGGAACAGGTGGTGAGGCTCGCGGTCGACCAGCGTGACGTCGACGGGAGACCACCCGAGCGCCCGCGTCGCGAACAGCCCGCCGAAGCCACCGCCCACCACCACCACCCGGTGGCGCTGGTCGCGCGGCTGGCCGGTCACCGCGGCGCCGTGCTGCAGCTTGCTGCGCTGGTCGAGCACGAACAGCAGGGCCAGCGCGGGCACGATCGTCAGCCAGGCGGCCACGAACAGCACCAGCAGCCAGACGAGCGTCCGCGGCGCGCCCGCGGCGGCGCTCACGGTCAGCGAGGTCGGCACCAGGTAGGGCCACTGGGCCAACCCCCAGGCGGCCAGCATGGTGACGACGGCGCCCACCGCCAGCGCGCGCACCCCGCGGGTCACGCCCGACGCGAGCAGCGTGATGGTGGCCAGGGCGCAGATCCCCGAGATGATCACCAGCGGAAGGCCGGCCCGCAGCAGGCCGTGAAACAGGTGGGGGGCGTCGCTGCGTGTCAGGTAGAGGCCGATGACCGCCAGCGCTCCGGTCGTGACGCCGCTGCCGATCGCGCGCCGCGAGAACGAACGCTCCAGCGTCTCGTCCAGGGTTCGACGGGCGTCGAAGGTGAGAAAGACCGCGGCCAGAAAGGCGGCGCAGCTCACCGCCAGGAACCCCACCAGGATCGACGTCGGGCCCCACCAGCTGGCGGCCGGCGCGGCGCCGATGAGGGCCCGCCCCTGGACCCGTCCGGAGGCCACGGCGCCGAAGCTGGCGCCCAGGAAGAAGGGGGTCACCACCGACGACAGCGCGAAGATGGCGCCGAAGGCGCGCCGGCCGGTGAGCGCGACCGTGGTCTCGCGGAAGACGAAGCCGCAGCCACGCAGCACGATCCCCAGCGCGGCCAGCGCCAGCGGCACATAGAGGGCCGAGGTGATGGCGGCGAAGGCCCGCGGGAACCCGGTCCAGAGGACGACCAGCGCGAAGATCAGCCAGACGTTGTTGGCCTCCCAGACGGGCGCCATCGCGTGATCGATGAGGGCCCTGGTCCGCGCGCCGCCCTTGCCGCCTCCCGCGGTCAGGTCCCAGAAGCCGGCGCCGTAGTCGGCGCCGCCCAGCACGGCGTAACAGACGACCGTGAACCACAGGATGAAGGCGATGACCGTGCTCACGACGACCTCCCCGCGGCGGCCGGCTGCGCCGCCGCCGGCGGTGTTGCAACGACCAGCGGCCCGCGCGGCGCGTAGGGGCCGGGCAGCTCGCCGGCGGCGCTCCGCCAGCGCCGGGACATGGCCCGCAGGATGGCCAGCAACGACACGCCGAGCACGGCGTAGATCGCCACCACGAGGGCGAACGATCGCCAGATCCCCTGAGCATGGGTGACCGCCTGGGCGGTGCGGAGGTGGCCGTAGACCACCCACGGCTGGCGCCCGACCTCGGTCATGACCCACCCCGCCTCGAGCGCGAGCATCGCCAGCAGGCCCGCGCACGAGCAAGCCCGCAGGAACCAGGGCGAGCGCGGCAGGTCGCGTCGGCGCCACCAGGCCAGGAAGAACCAGACCGACAGCAGCGCCAGCGCGCTGGCGGAACCGATCATCACGTCGAACGCCCAGTGGACGATGGTCACCGGTGGACGATCGGCCGGCGGCACGGTGTCCAGGCCCACGATGCGCGTGTCGGCGTGAAAGCCCGTGAGGTAGGAGGCCAGATCCGGGATGGGCAGGCCGCCCCGCGGGGCGCCGTCGCGCATGTGTCCGCCCAGCCGCTCGGGGACGTGGGTGGCGGTGGTCGGCACCATCTCCATGGCGGCGAACTTGATCGGCTGCAGCTTGACGACCTGCCGGACCGATTGGTCGCCGGACAGCATCTGCAGGGGCGTGGCGACCGCGGCGATGGAGAACGGGATCAGGAAGCCCAGGCGGTGCAGGCGGTCGCGCCGGCCGCGCAGCATTCCCACGGCGTAGATCGACGAGACGGCGAAGCCGGCGCAGATCAGGGCGGCCAGCACGAAGTGCACCAGCTCGTGAGCCAGCGCCGGCGTGAACAGCGCGGCGATGGGACGGACCGCCACCACCTCGCCCGCGGCGCCCAGCTGGAACCCGCGCGGCGTGTTCATCCAGGAGTTGGCGGCGATGATCGAGAACGCGCCCAGCGCCGCGAACAGCGGCAGCGGCGCCCCCAGCCACAGGTGGAGGCGGGGGGGCAGCCGATCCCAGCCAAAGATGTAGATGGCGATGAAGATCGCCTCGAGAAAGAAGGCGACCCCTTCGATCGCGAAGGGGAGACCGAACACGTCGCCGAACCGCCCCAGCATCCCGGGCCAGAGGATCCCGAGCTCGAACGAGAGCACCGTGCCCGTCACGGCGCCGACCGCGAACAGCACCGCCATCACCCGCGACCAGCGACGGGCCAGCCGGAGCGCGTCGGTGTCGTGTTGGCGGAGCCCGCGCGCGTTGGCGATGAGCGCGAAGACCGGCAGGCAGAGGCCGAACGGGACGAGCAGGATGTGGAAGCCGAGTGTGAAGGCCATCTGGCTTCTGGCAGCCAGGAGGTTGCTCGTCAACATGGGTTCTCCTCTCCGCCTGGCGGCGGACGTCCTCTCAACATGTCCAGAAACCGGCCGGCGAAAACGCGCGGCGCTTGCGCAAAACCGCCGCGTTGTCTCTGCGTCAACCACCGATACGAATCCGGCGCTCTGGTAGGGGCGTCGATCGTCCGCAATCTGCGATCGGCACCTCCACAACGAGGAGACTCCCATTCGCACTCCGGGAATTTGGGAAACCGTCGTTCACCAGATCACCAGCGGGCCGACGTTGGGGTACGCGATCCTGGTGCTCGCGCTGATGCTGGCGCCCCGGATCGCCGAGCTGATCCGGTTGCCGGCGATGGTGGGCCTGGTGCTGGCGGGGATGGCGCTGGGGCCGCACGGCTTTCACGTCCTGCCGGCCAAGGAGATCGCGCTCTCGGCCCTGGGGGACTTCGGCCTGCTCTATCTGATGTTCAGCGCCGGCCTCGAGCTGGACCTGAAGCTGTTCATGAAGCGGAAGAGGGCGGCCATCACGTTCGCGCTGCTCTCGTTCGCCATCCCGTTCACGCTGGGCATCGTGAGCGCCCGGCTGCTCCAGTACCACTGGGCGGCCGCCGTGCTGATGGGATCCAACTGGGGATCTCACACGCTGGTCACCTACACGATGCTCCGGCAGATGGGCCTGGCCCGGAACCGGGCCGTCTCGACCGTGGTGGGCGCGACGACGGTCACCGACACCTCGGCGCTGCTGGTGCTGTCCGTCGTCTCGGGGGTCGTCAAGCCGACCGGGATGCCGCTGGCGGTGCAGCTGGGGAGCATCGCGGTCGGCCTGGCGGTGCTGGTGCTCTGGTCGCTGTTCGGGCTGCCTCAGGTGGCGCGCTGGTTCTTCGGACGGGTGGGGACCGATCGCTCGTACCGCTTCGTCTTCGGGATCGCCGCCTTTCTGGTGGGGGCCGTGCTGGCGGAGGCGGCCGGGATCGACGGCATCGTGGGCGCCTTCTTCGCCGGCCTCGGGCTGAACCGCGCCGTCCCCGAGGAGAGCCCGCTGATGGATCGGCTCCAGTTCACCGGGGCGACTCTGTTCATCCCGGTCTTTCTCGTCTCGGTCGGCATCTTGCTGGAGCCGCGGGTCATGATCGATCCGAAGACTCTGGGGATCGCGCTGGTGTTCACGCTGGCGGTGCTGGGTGGCAAGGCCATGGCGGCCGTCATCGCGGGGCGGGCCTTCAAGTTCACCTGGCCGGAGGTCGGCGTCATGTCGGGCCTCTCCGGATCGCAGGCCGCGGCCACGCTGGCCACCACGCTGGTCGGCGCCAAGCTGGGCCTGTTCGACAAGCAGACCATCAACGCCGTTCTGGTCGTCATCCTGGTCTCGCTGGTGGTGACGCCGGCGATGGTGAGCCTGTTCGGCAAGCGAGTGGAGAAGGTCGTCGAGGACGAGGGGGCGCTGGGGAAGATGGTCCTGGTGCCGGTGTGGGGC
>Ga0335083_10008034_pt1 | contig 12925 bp, 7 predicted proteins | sample Lox_Sample_42_FD_206716 | JGI IMG/M metagenome (GOLD analysis project Ga0335083, IMG submission 206716) | Soil microbial communities from Loxahatchee National Wildlife Refuge, Florida, United States - Lox_Sample_4.2 | ecosystem: Environmental > Terrestrial > Soil > Wetlands | place: USA: Florida...
AACCAGACCACCTTCTGCTTCACGTGTTCGGGAAGCCCCCAGCGGCCCGGGTCTTTCACTTGCAAGCTATAGATTCTGCCTGTTCCTAACCGCTTGAACTCACAATTGCATTCCGGGTTGGCGCACTTGCCCAGCATGGCAGCAGCCTTCATCATCCGCAATGTGTAAGATGCACGGCAAGGGATTGACGGGTACTTTTATCGAAACTTCTCTTCTTGATTCCGCTTGCGGGATTCTGTTCCGTTTGCGGATTCATCAACGCCGCCGCGGTCCCTGCATCTAAGGTTGAGGGTTTGTTGCTGGAGGGGAAACAGGAATGGAACGAGTGGTCCTGCCAGGCAGGCCCCATCCGCTGGGGGCGACCTGGGACGGAACCGGGGTGAATTTTGCGCTGTATTCCGAGAACGCCACCAAGGTGGAGCTGTGTCTGTACGACAATCGCACCCGGCGCGAATCGGGACGGATTCTGGTCCAGGAACAAACGGCCTTCGTATGGCATTGCTACATACCCGGAGTCCAGCCGGGACAGCACTATGGATACCGGGTCTACGGACCTTGGGACCCGGGGGCCGGGCTGCGCTTCAATCCTGCCAAGCTGCTCATCGATCCCTACGCGCAGGCGATTAACGGACATGTCGACTGGGAGAAGCCGATTTTTCCCTACCGTATGGGAGGGGACAACGCCGACTTGCACATTGATCGCCGCGACAGCGCGACGGGCATGCCGAAGTCCGTGGTGGTGAATCCGTATTTCGACTGGGAGCACGATCATCCCCCCAAGATTCCACTGGCCGACTCGGTAATTTACGAGATGCATGTTCGCGGATTCAGCAAGCTGAATCCCGACATACCCGAGCACCTGCGCGGCACGTATGCGGCGCTCACCTGCCCCTCCGCCATCAAGTACCTCACGAAATTAGGCATCACGGCGGTCGAGCTGATGCCGGTGCATCATTTCGTCAACGACAAGATCCTGGTCGATAAGGGACTGTCCAACTACTGGGGATACAACACGCTGAACTACTTCAGCCCCGAGCCGAACTACTGCTCCGCCGGTGCCAACGGTTCGCAAGTTGCGGAATTCAAGTCGATGGTGAAGGCGCTGCATCGCGCCGGCATCGAGGTGATTCTGGATGTGGTGTATAACCACACGGCCGAAGGCAATCACCTGGGCCCGATGCTGAGCTTCCGCGGCATCGATAATCCCACCTATTACAAGCTGGTGCCCAACCAGCAGCGCTACTACATGGATTACACCGGCACCGGCAACAGCCTGAACGTGCGCCATCCCCAGGTGCTGAAGCTCATCATGGACAGCCTGCGTTATTGGGTTAACGAGATGCACGTCGACGGCTTCCGCTTCGACCTGGCCGCGACGCTGGCGCGCGAGCTACACGATGTGGACCGGCTCGCTGCGTTCTTCGACATCATTCATCAGGACCCGATCATTTCGCAGGTGAAGTTGATCGCCGAGCCCTGGGATGTGGGCAGTGGCGGATACCAGGTCGGCAACTTTCCGGTGCTGTGGGCGGAGTGGAACGGCAAGTATCGCGACACCGTACGCCGCTATTGGAAAGGCGACGAAGGACAGCTTTCGGACCTCGCCTATCGCTTGACCGGTAGCAGCGACCTTTATCAGAACGACGGACGCAAGCCCAACGCCAGCATCAATTTCGTGGTCGCGCACGATGGCTTCACACTCAACGATCTGGTCAGCTACAACGAGAAGCACAACGAAGCCAACGGCGAGAACAACCAGGACGGCACCAACGATAACCATTCCTGGAACATGGGCGCCGAAGGGCCGACCGAAGATCCCGAGATCAACCGCCTGCGGGAGGTGCAGATGCGCAACCTGGTCGCCACGCTGTTGCTGTCGCAGGGCGTTCCCATGCTGTGCGGCGGCGATGAGATCATGCGCACACAGCAGGGCAACAACAATGCCTACTGTCAGGACAACGAGATCAGTTGGTACGACTGGGACCTCGACGAACGCCAACACAGGCTGCTCGGCTTCACCCGAGAATTGATTGCCTTACGCAAGGCCCATCCCAACCTCAGGCGCCGTAAGTTTTTTCAGGACCGCGAGGTGCGCCATTCATCGCTCAAGGACATCGGCTGGTACGGCAACAACGGCGAGGAGATGACGCAGGAGCAGTGGAACGCCGGATGGATGCGCAGCATCGCCCTCATGTACAACGGCAACACGCTTGATCAGGTGGACGACATGGGCCAGCCTATCGTGGATGACTCTTTCCTCATCCTGCTGAACTCGTATCACGATTGCGTCAGTTACACTCTGCCGCCGTCCCCCCGAGGGCGTGGCTGGACGCTGATCATGGACACGCATGACCTTGAGCATCCCTTCAAGGATGAGAACGTGGACGGAAGCATGGACGTGCAGGGGCGGTCAGTCGCGCTCCTGATGGAAGACGGCATCGCGGAGCCGGCACGCGGTCCTCAGCACACCGAGATTCCGGTCATCGAATTGGAACTGAGCCACTCCGACGCTCCGGAACCGCCTGAGTTAGAGCCACCGCCTGAATTAGAGCCTGAATCTTGACGGGACAATCCGGAGCGTTCATCCACAGGTCTCCGAACGGCTGTCCTTAGATCGCCTCCAGCGCCTGCCGCAGGAACCTCCAGAAGCTATCGACGGTTGAGATCTGCACCCGTTCGTGAGGGCTATGCGGATCGACAATCGTGGGCCCGAACGAAACCATCTGCATCCCGGGATACTTCTCGCCAATGACGCCGCACTCCAGCCCTGCATGCATCGCGATCAACTTCCCTTCGTGCCCGAAGACTTGCTGGTGTACTTTCTGCAGCTTCTCCACGATCTCACTATGCGGATCGGGCTTCCAACCCGGATAGCCGCCGCTGTGCTCGGTCTCGAATCCGGCGAGTTGGCAGGCGGTTGCCACCATACGCGCGGCAGCGTTCTTGCTGCTCTCAATCGCGCTGCGCTGGCTGGTGACGATCTCCAGGGTGTCTCCCTTCAGAGCAACAATCGCGAGGTTGGTTGAGTTCTGCACCAGGCCGGGAACATCCGGACTCATCGCAAGTACACCATGATGCAAGGTGGCCAGCATGTCTGCCGCGCGCTTGGCGTCGGCCGTGTCGACTACCTTTTCCGGACGCTCGGCTTTCTCCACACTGATCTGAAGTCCGGGATCGAAGCCGCCCAAGTCGGCCTTAAATTCCTCCTCGGCTTTGGCGACAGCTGTCTTCAACCTGGCCGCGAACTTGGGATCGACGACGACCACCGCCGAAGCCTCGCGCGGAATCGCGTTCTGAGCGCTGCCTCCGCTAATGTTTCCCAATGCTGCTGGTAAATCCAAGAGCCTCTGCAACAGACTGCCCAGGATACGCACCGCGTTTCCGCGACCCTGGTGAATGTCCACGCCCGAGTGACCGCCCTTGAGCCCGAACACCTTGATGCGGTAGGCATCACCCGCAGGCGCAGGCAGCAGAGTCACCTTACGGCGCGCTGTCGTTTTGACTCCACCGGCGCAGCCTATGCAGAGAGTGGCCGTCTCTTCGTTGTCGAGGTTCAGGAAGTACTTCGACTTGAGTAAGCCGGCAGGAAATTCCGCAGCGCCGGTCAGCCCCGATTCTTCGTCGATGGTGTAGACGAACTCCAGTGGGCCATGCGCGATGTCGGTGCTCTCCATCACTGCCAATGAGGCTGCAACGCCGACGCCGTTGTCGGAGCCCAGGGTCGTGCCCTCCGCTTTCAGCCAGTCACCGTCTCGCAACACTTTGATCGGATCGGTCTCGAAGTTGTGGGCCGTGCCTTCGTTCTTCTCGCACACCATGTCGAGATGGCCCTGCAGCAAAGCCATGGGAGCGGATTCGCGGCCTGCATGAGGCGGTTTGCGAATCACCGTGTTGCCGACCTTGTCCTGCACTGCTTCCAGGCCTAGCCGCCGCGCGACACCCAGCACGTACTCGCGCGCCTTGGCCTCATTGCCCGATCCGCGCGGGATCGCCGCCAACGCGTCAAAATGCTTCCACAACTCCTTCGGCTCCAATCCTGTCATCGCCGTAGCCGTTGCCATATGAGGACTCACTCCTGATTCAATTTATGAAAGCTCACAACAGCAGTCATTCTTGCACATGACCATGTATCGAGTGCAACAGCTTGGCTTGCCGCCCGGCGGTGTTGCCGGTCGCCAACACGGGCATGGCAAGCCTCCAGGAGCTTCGAAATAGAGCGCGAGGGAGCAACGGTCCCTGGCTGCTATCCCGCCGCTTCCTTCGCCATGGGGGCGCTTCGCAGGCTCACCCTGAAGACCGTTCCCGTCGGGCCCGACCCGTTACTGCTGCGGAAGCGGATACTGCCTCCGTGATTCTCAACAATGCGGCGGCTGATCCACAGGCCGAGTCCCGTACCGACGTCCTTCTTAGTGGTGAAGAAAGGCTCAAAGACCTTCGGCCTGGCGGTAATAGGAATTCCGGCGCCGCGATCGGAGACGATAAGCACGGCGCCCTCCGGGCGATGTTTCAGGCGTACCCGGATAGCGGAACCAGAGCGCGAGGCATCAATCGCGTTGCTGATGAGGTTTGACACTACCTGGGTGATTTCTCCGGGAGCGCCATGAATGATCGTTTGGCCGCGAATGTCGAGGTGCGCCTGCACTCCTTTCGACTTCAGCTTGCCCTGGAAGACATCGACCACGTTATGTACCACTTCGCCGAGGTCGACCATCACCGCACGTCCGATGTCGCGATAGAAGCCGAGCGTCTGGCGGGTGATATGGCTGACTCGCTGCAGCTCCTTGTCAGCCATTTCGAGCAGACGATTGCGTTCCGGCTCGTCAGGTTCGTTGCGCGCCAGGAAAATCAGATTGGTCACGGCCTCCAGAGGATTGTTGACCTCATGCGCGATGGTAGCGGCCAGTCTTCCGGCGGCAGCCAGCTTCTCGGTTTTGCGCAGCGTTTCCTCGGTCAGCTTGCGGTGGGTGATGTCCATGCACATGCCGATGGCTCGAATCGCATTGCCCTCGCTATCGCACTCTACGGCCGCCCGGCCCACAATCCAGTTCATGCTGCCGTCGGCCCGCATGGTCCGGTATTCGATCTCGTAGTCGGAACGCTTTTCCAAAGCACCGGCGACCACCCTGGTTGCCGGTTCCCGATCGTCGGGATGCACTGAGTTCAGCCACTCCTCGTAGTTCCCGTGGAAGGTCGCGCCGGGCGCAAAGCCGTGCATGCGCTTCACCTCATCAGACCAGAACAGCTTGCCGGTGCTGATCTCCCACTCCCAGTCGCCGATGTCGGCAGAGGCTCGCGCCACGAACCGGCGGCGCACCCGATCGAGGTCCTTGAGCTTTTCATTCGCCGTGCTGAGTTGCTGATTGATTCGCGCCAGCTCCTGCGCCCGTCCCTCCGAAACGTTCACCGCCTGCACATTGCGCAGGATGCGAGGCATCGCCAGCGGTAGCGCAATCGCGGTTGCAACTGAGGCGGCCGCAGTCACCACCTTCACATAGGCAGATGCCCAATAGGCCGGCACCCACAAGGTGACAACTTCCATGAAGTGGGTTGCGCCGCAGGCGATGATGAAGGTGCCGAAGGCCAGGAACATCCAGTGAAACGGAATGCCGCCTTGGCTGGCGCGCACCAGGTAAACCAGGGTCAACGAGATCACCACGTAGGAAATCCCGATGAGCAGGTCGGAGACCATATGCGTGGTGATCAGGGTTGTGTTACCCAGGTAGCAAAAGGTATGCGGCATGAACTGCAGACCGTTCAGGCCTCGGCCCAGAAATGGCCACAGCAGGGCCGTCAATCCCAGCAGCGCCAACCCGAAGATGAAGTAGCGGACCTGATTCGTTTGGTCGTGGGGAACCGCATCGACTCCCATCGATGACTCGGGAGAACCTAGCGAAGACATAAGCGAAACACCCCTGCCAGAGCGGCTCGTGTGCAACAACTTCGCATGATTGTACTCGGTTTCGCGGGGTACTTGACCGGTGGTCCATCGAGCGGCAGGTCGAGCAACTCTGCCCTGGTTTGCGGGTTTTCATCAGCGAAACTGCTTTGGCGGATCTTGGGGCTGGTCGTAAAGTAGAACGCCAGAGGGGGAGAACGGGGTTGCTCCGCTACCGGCGATCGGTGTCGCTTGACGCCAAGGGTGCGATCATCAGCACTTTTGCGGCGATGTTGCTCGCTGCGCTTGTTGCTTGTGGGTCGGGCTCCAACTCAAACTCCGGCGATAACGGCGGTTCCAACAATCAACCTCCGCCACCTTCGCTGCTGACACGCCTAAGCACCGATACCTTCAGCAATGTGACCAGCCAACACGCCACCGAAGTTGAGCCCATGGTCGCGTCCTCCGGGTCAACGCTGGTGTCGGTGTTCCAGATAGGACGATTCTTTAACGGCGGCGCCTCTAACATCGGTTATGCCGTATCAAGCGACGGCGGATCATCGTGGACAAGCGGCAGCCTGTCCGCAATCACCATATTCGCGGGTGGCACCTACAACGCGGTGAGCGATCCAGTAGTCGCCTATGATCGGGCGCACGCTGTATGGCTCGCGAATTCGCTGGCCATCTCCAGCAGCACCGATACGGTGATAACCAGCCGCTCACCCGACGGACTCAACTGGAGCGGCCCCGTCATCGTCAGCAACACCCCTGATGCCGACAAGAACTGGATCACCTGCGACAACACCCAGAGCAGCCCGTTTTTCGGACATTGCTACGTGACGTGGGACGATCCCAGCAACAATGGCCTGATCTGGATGAGCACCTCCAGCGACGGCGGGCAGACATGGAGCGCGCCAGCTAATTCCGGAGACAATGCGCAAGGGATCGGCGGCGTTCCTATTGTGCAGCCTGGCGGGAGGGTAGTCGTGCCGGCGTCCGATGATGCTGGAACTCACATGATCGCTTTCGTCTCGACCGACGGCGGCTCCACCTGGAACGCCAGCACTATCGTCGCCACCATCAGCGATCATGCGGTCGCAGGTAATCTGCGCAACGACGCGCTGCCGATGTCGGCTGTTGATGCCAACGGCCAGGTATATGTGGTCTGGCCAGACTGCCGCTTCCGCAGCGGCTGTTCCTCTAACGACATTGTGATGAGCACGTCGGCGGACGGAATGAGCTGGGGTGCGCCGATACGAATTCCTATCGACGCGGTCAGCAGCACGGTCGATCACTTCCTGCCATCCCTTGCGGTGGATCCTGCGACGGCGGGGGCATCGGCACATCTGGCGCTGGTCTATCACTACTACCCTAATGCCTCGTGTAACGAATCTGACTGCGCCTTGGATGTCGCCTACGTCACCTCGCAGGACGGGGGAAGCACCTGGAGTACACCGACAATGCTGGCGGGACCGATGAGCATCGACTGGCTGCCGAATACGAAAATTGGACACATGGTAGGCGACTACATAGGAGTAGCTTATGTGTCGGGCAACGCCTTTCCCGCCATCGCGGTGGCGCGTGCGAACAGCGGCACGACCTTCGACGAGGCGATCTACACGACGACAAGTCCGTTGATACAGGCGGCCGGGAGCGTCAGTGTGCAGCATGAAAGACCCATTTCCGGCGCCCGCTCCGATCATCCCCCGCGTGAGTCGTATGACGAGGAAGGGCGATATCCACGGAAGCCTCCCGAGCGCAAACGTAGACGGTGGCTTTTGTTCTGAGACGAGAGAGCACGCTGCCGTAATTGCCTTCTCGCGTTACGGTCTGGGCAGCTTCCCTCTACTCCCCACAGTCAGAGTCGCTACCGCGAGCTCGCGCTTTTCCTACAACGAGTGTGGGAGCCCCGCAGGACAAACGCAAGCTGGAGGGCAGATTCGGCAAGTAAACACGTGAATTTGTGACGTAAAGCACTTGCTAAATCCTGCTTCGCTGTTAGCATGGTCAACCATCTACCGTACGAAAGAGCCTGTCCGCGCCCGCAGGTTAAAGGTGATTTCGAATGGCATCCGGTTCGACTATCAAAACCCCGACCAAAACTGCCCCTCCGAAAGCAAACTATTTGGCTCTGCTCATTGGAACCGCGGTGGCAGTTGTGGTCGCAGTCATCATTCTCCGTATTCCCCCACTTCCAGGAACCTGGGCGCAAGGCTACGACCCGACAGGACATTGGTGGCTCTCCACGATTCTGGCGTCGCTACCGGTGATCGTGCTGTTGGGAACACTGGCTATCTTTGAGGTCAAAGCGCATTGGGCGGCTATCATGGGTCTGGCAGCGGCGCTGCTGGTGGCCATTTTTGCCTTCCATATGCCCGCCAGCATGGCCGCAAAGACAGCCGTATATGGAACGGCCTACGGGTTGTTCCCCATCGGCTGGATCGTGCTGAACGTTATCTTCATGTATCAGCTCACGGTCGACTCCGGGCGCTTCGACGTTTTGCAGAATAGCTTGACCGGCATCACGCAGGACCGCCGCTTGCAACTGTTGCTCATCGCCTTCAGCTTCGGAGCATTCTTCGAAGGCGCTGCCGGATTCGGCACACCGGTCGCCGTAACTGCTGCCTTGCTGATCGGCCTCGGCTTCAGGCCGCTGCAGGCCTCGGGTCTATCCCTGATCGCCAACACGGCCCCCGTGGCCTACGGCGCATTAGGAACGCCGATCATCGCTCTAGCCAAAGTGACAGGGTTTTCAGAGTTCACCTTGGGCGCAATGGCGGGACGCATCCTGCCATTCTTCTCTTTGATCGTGCCCTTCTGGCTGATCTGGGCCTTCGCCGGTTTCGAAGGCATGGTGGAGATCTGGCCGGCAATTCTGGTTGCGGGCGGCTCTTTCGCTATCACGCAGTACACCATCTCAAACCACCACGGGCCTTGGCTGGTAGACGTGGGGGCCGCGGTGGTCTCGATGATTTGTCTCATTGTCTTCCTGATGTTCTGGCACCCCAAGCGCATTTGGGCGTTGGAAGGCGAAGAGGTGAAGACTTCGCATAAGGCGGTGCACGGCTACTCCAGAAGTGAAGTTGTCCGCGCATGGGTGCCGTGGTTGATCCTCAGTGTTCTGGTTTTCGTCTGGGGCACTCAGACTGGCAAGCGGATCCTGAACAATGCCTCGTTCGATCCAGCAGTGAAAACCTCGAGCAACATCACCAACCCACAATTCCCCGTTCCTGGATTGGACAAAATGGTGGAGCGCACACCTCCGGTGGTTCCCAAGAACGCCAAGGAAGGTGCTGTCTTCGGTCTGAACTGGCTGAGCGCGACTGGAACGAGCATTTGCATCGCCGGCATCATTTCCGGGCTGGTGATGGGCTTCAGCATCCCGAAGATCTTTGCGGTTTATGGGAAGACCATCGTCAAGGTGCGATACTCGCTGATTACCATCGCGGCCATGATGGCGGTCGGCTTCATGACGCGATATGCCGGACTGGATGCCACCATGGGGTTGGCGTTCGCCCGAACCGGGCATCTGTACCCGTTCTTCGGGACCTTGCTCGGTTGGCTCGGCGTAGCTCTGACAGGGTCAGACACGTCTTCCAACGTGCTATTCGGTAGTCTGCAGAAGATCTCAGCGCAACAGGTGGGCGTCTCGCCCGTACTCATGGGAGCAGCCAACAGTTGCGGCGGCGTGATGGGCAAGATGATCGACGCGCAAAGTATCGTCGTCGCCAGTACTGCCACAGAGTGGTACGGGCACGAAGGCGACATCTTGCGCTATGTCTTCTTCCACAGCATTGCGTTGGCGTGCCTGGTAGGAATCCTGGTGTTCCTGATGGCCTACGTCGCGCCGTTCACGCACTTGGTAGTGCAGTAACAATCGCGGACTGCTAACTCATCCCCATCCAACCTTTGCCTCTGGTTGGGTGGGGATTTTTTGTCGGGTGTATATCGCGATATGCCGCACCCTTGGTCCGATCCCCTTGACCTCAAGTGGTGTAGACTCTACGACACTCGGAACGGGGTTTGGGGAGGACACAGATGTTCAGTTCACCGGCCAATCGTCGTCCTGCAATTGCGGGGCTGTGTTGTTTGATGCTCCTGACTTGTCTCTGCGGCTTAGCCTCCGCACAACAGTTCACGCCGGCAACGGCGGCGAATGCGAAGCAGTTTATAGGGGTTTGGAAAGGCGATTTCCACGGCAGTCCCTTCGTAACCGTGACGATTAGTTTCGATGGAAACAAGCTCGTCGGATCCATCAGCCATGCCAACATCGAGGTGAACGACGCCGGTGAATTGACGAAAGCGGAGGCAGTTGAAGGCGCGAACACCATCACCGATGCTCGTATCAAGGGAGATATTCTGCGGATTACCAGCAAGAATACCGATTCCGAGGATGAATACCATTCGGAACTGAAGCTGGTCGCTAAGAACGAGGCGAGCTTGCGAATGCTGGTCCCCCCAGACGTACAGGCGCCAAAGCCCTGGCGCTTAGAGCGAGTAAGCGAGAAACCTTGAATCGCATAAACGACTGATGCCGGGTCCCTCACTCGATCCTTCGGTTGGATTGAGTGGGACCAAGAAGTGCCTACTGCTGTTTCTTGTTCGTCGTCGTGCGCTTTGCCGGAGCAGTTTTTGCTGCCGGCTTGGGGTGCGCATCGTCCGCGATCTGTTTGGCAACCGAGTCCGCTTCTATCACAAATGTATTGGTGACGGCATCGACGGCCAGGCCGCTCGCGTCTGCGGCGAGGGGCGTGTCTTTCAGCTCAGGCGTGGGTTTGCCTACCTTGTACAGCGTGATCAGCGTCAGCGCCTGATTCTTCGCAGGATCGAGGGTGACGCCTTTGGGCAGAGATGCCGGCGCGATGCCGCCGCTTCCCGCGTCCTTGACCTCCGTAGGAACGGTGTACACGACGTAGTCGCATTGCTTGGCTTGGGCCTCAGCCACGACGTCGGCCTGCGGAGATTCTGCGTCCAGCGGCACAGCTTCGAGTTGCTGGCGTCCAAACTCGCTCATCAGGTTTAGCCGAAGATTATCGGTGGGCAGCGACTGTCCGCTCTTGTCGTTGATCTTCACCACTCCGACCCGCACGACTCCCGCAGCCTTGGGTGCGACGGCGGCAACAGCCGGCTTGGCAGCAGGTTCGGGCGACGTCGCAGTCGGATGAGTTGGTGCCGTTGCTACGGGGGGCGTTGCCTCCGCGCCCGCGTGTGACGCGCCGCCCATCATGGCGTTCATGTCCATGGTCTGGCAACCAGGAGGAGGATCGAACAGCGCGGGCTCCAGCGTGGCATTCGTCAACTCCACCACTTCGGTTGTGACCGTGAAAGTGCGCTCCTGGCTGATCATGTTCATGGTTTGCTTCAGCGGATAACCTAGAGGCGCACCACCTCCGCCTTTCATCACAATACGGTCGCGACAGCCGGGTTTCTCTGCCCCGCCGCCACAGGCCATGGACCGATAGGATTCATCGCCGCACGAGAAGCCCGGCAGATCCGCGTACCAGCCGTCCATCTCCATCTTCATATTCGACTGGTTGCAGGCATCGGGACTCGACGCCATCATCATGGTGCTCTTGATATGCCGCGCCTTGTAGCCGAACATCTCCTGCCGCTCGCCCGTGTCGGTGGAAGTGCGGGTGATGGTCACCACGCCACCGGCTCGCGTGGGCTCCGCCGGGGCCCGCCCCCTCATCATGTCGCGCGCGTTGGGCATCGCAGGACAGGAACTTTCCTCCCCGCCAAACGGCATCACCATGCACTGGTTACCGGTGACGGTGATCAGTCGTTTCTGGTCGCATTGCATGATGCTGGCAGAACCGCCGTGGCCGCCGAAACTCGTTTCGGTGCGTTGGCGCGAGCCTCTGATGTACACCGTGCTTTCGGTCGTATGTCCCATCACGGTGGTGTGGGTTTTGATCTTCAGGTCGGCTGAAGCAAAGGTAGTTAAGCAGAGTACGGCAACCAAGGACAAACGCAGAGTGCGCATCGCGAGGAGCCTCCGGATGCCACCAGCTTTTAATACCGCTCTCGCCTTCGTCAAGGACTAAAACGGGAAGGTGACCGTAAATTCCTATTCCACTTCGTGCTTTGCGGTGTAGCCGTCGCGTGCGATGATCTGGTACTTCACGTCGTGGTTCTTCTCGTCTTTGATTACCAGCGGCTTGTCATCAGGACCGACCAGTTCGACCTGCAGCTTGCGGTAGGTGCCGTCCTGTTTGGTGTTGCTCGGTTTGTAAGTGATGGTGTACTGGTTGCGAATGGATTGCGCAATCTCGCGAAAAATTCCCGGCAGCTCACCCTGGAAACGCGGCCCGTACCAGTGGCCACCGGTAAGACTGGCGAACTGCTTCATCTGGCTGTCGGCAACCACATACTTCATCATGGCGGGCGATGCGTTCCAGCCGGTATCGGCCACCGTCAACATCGCCTTACCGGTACTAATGGTATAGATGGTGACATTCGGCGTCGCCTTCACCTTCTTCTGGATCTTGTCCCAGGTCATGTGGCTCATGGTGTCAAGCCCGCTGGCCACGACCACCAATTCCTTGTGGCCGGGAATACGATCGAGACGGTCGAGCGTGTCGAACATTGCGTCCCAAAGGTTCCTCTCGCTCAAGCCGGGAATGGTCAGTCGATTGAGCGCGCCGAAAATGGCCTGCTTGTCCTGCGTGAAATCCACCAGGATGTGTTCCTTCATGTCGAACTCGACAACTGCGACCCAGTCCTCGGGCTTGAGGCTGGAGGCAAAAGCATAGGACGCATTTAGCGCGTCGTACATGAAGTTGTAGTTGGTCTCGGCAAACTCGACCAGCAGCACCGCCGTAATCGGAGCCTCGCTCGCAGTTACGGTCTGGATCTTTTGCGGCACGCCATCTTCCAACACCCGGAAGTGCTCTTTGGCGACATCCGGTGGAAGAGCCAGCGGAAGTCCGTCCTTCTTCACCACCCGCGCATCGAGCGTCACCACCGGCACATCGACGCTCAGCGAGTACTCGGGCATATTGTCGACTTTTTTCGGGCGCGGTGGCGGTGGTGCCTCATCCTCGGAAG
>Ga0335083_10008035_pt1 | contig 12925 bp, 15 predicted proteins | sample Lox_Sample_42_FD_206716 | JGI IMG/M metagenome (GOLD analysis project Ga0335083, IMG submission 206716) | Soil microbial communities from Loxahatchee National Wildlife Refuge, Florida, United States - Lox_Sample_4.2 | ecosystem: Environmental > Terrestrial > Soil > Wetlands | place: USA...
GCACTTTCGCCGCGGCGGCGAGATAGTCACCCTTCACGATGAAATCCATGACCGCGCGAACGTCAACTGATACCGGGCATTTCTGTATGCAGCCGGGCTTGGGGCACTCGATGCAGCGGATGGATTCTTGGTGCGCTTGGTCAGGCGAGAAGCCGGTATTCACTTCCAGGAAGTTGCACGCACGAACCTGCGCGTCCTGTTCGGGCATGCGCTGGCGGGGGAGTTTCGCGCGCTCTTTGTTGGGCAGCGGATTGTTGCTCATTCCTTCACTCCTGCGGCTTCGGCCGCGCACTGGTGGGCGTGGATGCTTTCGCGGACGCGGGCGACTTCGGCCTCGGGATTCGCCTGCAGCCGCTCGATGCTCTGGCGCTCCTGCTCGCGATACATGGCATTGCGCTGCATCAGGACCTCGAAGTTCACGCGGCTGGCATCGAACTCCGGCCCATCCACGCAGGCGAACTCGCTCTTGCTGCCGACCAGCACGCGACAGCCGCCGCACATGCCGGTGCCGTCTACCATGATCGAGTTCAGGCTCACCATGGTCTTGATCTGCTTGGGAGCAGTAAGGTTCGCGACCGCGCGCATCATGGGAACCGGGCCTACGGCGAGCACATAGTTCACGGCGCCTTGCTCGACCAGTTCCTTTAGCTTCTCGGTGACCAGACCTTTGTCGCCGTAGCTGCCGTCGTCGGTCAGAATGTACGTCTCGTCGCTGACCTCGCGCACCTCCTGCTCGAGGCAGAGCAGGTCTTTGCTGCGCGCGCCGACGATGGAGATGACCTTATTGCCCGCGCGCTTCAGTTCCCGTGCCGTCGGATAGGCCATGGCCGTTCCCACGCTGCCGCTGACGACCACCGCGGTGCCGAAGTTCTCAATCTCCGAAGGCTTCCCCAGCGGGCCAACGATATCGAGGATGGAGTCGCCGGCCTCCAACATGCTGAACAGCATGGTGGTTTTGCCGATGGCCTGGACGACGATGGTTACAGTGCCCGCCTCGGGGTCGGAGTCGGCGATGGTCAGCGGAATGCGTTCACCGCTGTCATCGAGCCGAACGATGACGAATTGGCCGGGCTTCTGCTTGCGCGCGATACGCGGCGCCTTGATGACGAATAGCTTGATACCTCGCGCCACTGGGCGCGCTTCGACGATAGGAAACACAGGTCGCCTCCCATTTCGATTCTGCGGAGGGACGACCATCTAGTCTGTGGCATACGTCACAGGGTCTTGGTCACAGCGCACAAAAGCGCCGAGTTCGCCATTCGCCGGAATGCACGGGAAAACACAGCACTTCCAATTCCAGCTTGGGTGGACCGATCCGCAAGCACCCTCGAATGGCGGGGCCGCCTTGTTCAAAAGGGCCTTTGTGGGTCAGAGCCGGATATTCTCGCCTCCCCGAGCTTCCGGCGAGCAGCGAGGGCGAATGGCGAATAGGGGCTTTCCCTACTGTGGCTCGGTTTTGTTCTCGACTTTGGTAGCGCCTTCGTCGGTCTTCTGAGCGCCTTTGTGTACCACCTTCTTGGTTGTGTCCTTGGTGGCCTTACCGGTCTTCTTTGCTGCTGTCGCGGTGCCATGGCCCACGTCTTTGGCGGCATTCTTGGTTTCGTGACCGGCATCCTTCATGTCCTGTTTGGCAGATTCCTGGGCTATCGCAACTCCGGGCATCAGAGCCATGCCCAAAGCACCGGCAGCCAATAAGACCGTGATTTTCTTCATTCTTGTTCCCTCTTACGCGAATGTAGCGTCCGTAGTAGGATGCAGGTTTTCGCCATCGGGTAATTCCGTTTGAGCGACAACAAACGTTGACCGACGGTGTTTGGATTAGCGAAGCAAACCACACACGTGAATCCAACAACGGACGCACCCTGCGATGAGGATGGCCAATCAACTCATGCCAGTAGCTTTCGGCGCTGTCTCCCATGCAGTTTCCACATGCCGGATGCATCTGACTCGTACAAGTTGGTTTCTGATGATCATCCTGCCGTTTGCGGTGGGCCTCGGAGCCCAGCAGCCGGTCGCGCTGAATACCAGCGCATCGTCACCGGCATTGTCGGCCATACTGCCGGATGCTCCCTCGAGCTCGTCGGAGGTTCCGCCCAGCTCGTTTGGAGAATCATTGGGGCATGGCGTAATGACCATCGGCAAGGACGAGCTGACGTTCATCAAAGCGCCATTCAAACCGGAAAACCTGAAGTGGGACGCATTGTTTGTGGCGGCTGTGGCTCCGCTGGTCGCAACCGATGAGCATGTCGCTCAAGCTACGAATCCAGCTTGGTACGGAACCAGTGATACGCTTTCCAACGCCTTGTTAGGAACCACTGCCGGTACTGCCGGAGCCATCTTCGTCACCGGGCTGATAACCGACAATACCCACGCCAAGGACACCGGCGTGGCTACCGCGCGAGCCGCGGTCGATAGCGTCGTCATGTACGCCGCGATGAAGGCAGTCTTTCAGCGACAGCGGCCGTTTAGCGGAGGCGCTGAAGGCAAGTTCTTCTCCGGCAATTGGAGCAACGGCTCGTTTCCTTCCGGCCACTCGATGTTCGACTGGACCATAGCCTCTGTCATCGCTCATGAGTATCCCAAGTGGGAAGTCGCCGCAGCCATGTACAGTCTGGCTCTCTTCGGCAGCGGATCGCGAGTCACCGCGGGAGTTCATTTTCCCTCCGATGTGGTTGTTGGTTCGACGCTCGGATACTTGATTGGGCGTTATGTCGCCAAACAGGACAATCACCTTCCCGGCGACGCACCGGCGCATCCGCGTAGTAAAATTCTGCGCGTCGAAGATGCGGTCCTGTCGCATGTGAGCCTGGGCATGCAGTAGCGGTTCTAACCTTACTGCTGCCAACCTTTGCGTTAGTACTGCATCTATCACGAGACCGGGATTCGCCCTCGCATTACGGGAAACCTCATGCCTCAGGCCAGTGTTAGCTCGTCTATTCCTCTCCGACAGTTCGGCAAACATTCAGAGGTAAAAGTGTCGGCGCTCGGCTTTGGCGGCCACCACCTGGGTGATGCGCCCGACGAGCAGACCGCAGTGCGAATCGTGCAGGAAGCCGTCGATGGCGGAATCACATTTTTCGACAACTGCTGGGAGTATCACCGCGGCAAGTCAGAAGACTGGATGGGCAAAGGCCTGAAGGGACGCCGCGACAAGGTGTTCCTGATGACCAAGGTGTGCACGCACGGTCGTGACGCTGATTTGGCGATGGAGATGCTTCACCAGTCCCTCAAACGCTTGCAGACCGATCACCTCGACCTGTGGCAGATCCACGGCGTCTCGTTCGAGAACGATCCAGAGCTGTTCATACGCCCAAATGGCGCAGCCGAAGCCCTGCGCAAAGCCAAGGAGCAGGGCAAGGTGCGCTACGTCGGTTTCACCGGACACAAAGACCCGCAGCTCCATCTCGCTATGCTGAACACGGGATTTCCGTTCGATTCGGTACAGATGCCGCTGAATGCCTTCGATGCCCAGTTCCATAGCTTCGAGCAGCAAGTACTTCCTGTGCTGAACCAGCGCGGCATTGCAGCGCTGGGAATGAAGCCCATCTGCGGCCACGGCGATCCGGTGAAGCAAGGCGTGCTCACCGCGCAAGAAGCACTGCGCTATGCCATGAGCCTTCCCGTCACGGTGACGATAACCGGCATGGAAAGCCTGGATGCACTGCGGCAAAACCTCGGCGTCGCCCAGGGATTTCAGCCAATGTCGCAGCAGGAGATGCAGGCGCTACGCGACCGCCTGAAGTCCGAGGCCGCGGACGGCCACTTCGAACTCTATAAACTGTCTCTCAAATTCGATAATCCCGAGGCGCGGCTGGCGCACAATTTTCCAGTCGATATGCGGCAGGTCGAGGTAAAAGAGATGATGCAGGCAACCAAGAACGACGGCCATCCTTTCCCGACGGTGAGCTGAACAGGCAACGTAATGGGCAACGTTCACGATGACACTCGCCGTACCATAATCAAGGGCGCAGCCGTTCTTGGAGCAGCTACTCTGGCACGAGGTGTGAGCTTGGCAAGCCAACAATCTTTGCCGCCTTCCGCATCCGGTCAGCCGGCGAATTCCGGCGAGCTGGTACCGCATCGTCCTTTAGGCAAGACGGGCATCACAGTTTCAGCCATCGCGCTAGGCGGATATCATCTCGGCTCGACCAAGAGCCAGCAGGACGCCAACGAAATCGTCGCCAAAGCGATGGATGCGGGTGTCATCTTCTTCGATAACGCGTGGGACTATCATCAGGGTCACAGCGAGACAGTGCTTGGCAACGCGCTGAAAGGCAAGCGCGATCGGGCAGTGGTCATGACGAAAGTTTGTACCCATGGGCGTAGTAAAGATGTCGCCATGCAGCAGCTTGAACAATCGTTGCGGCGGCTGCAAACCGATCATCTCGACCTGTGGCAAATCCATGAGGTTATCTACGAGAACGATCCGGAGCTGATTTTCAGGACCGGCGGTGCGGCGGAGGCCCTGCTGTTGGCCAAGCAACAGGGGAAGGTGCGCGCCATCGGCTTCACCGGGCACAAGGATCCCAGCATCCATTTGCGGATGCTGGCGCACGATTTCCCCTTCGATACCGTTCAAATGCCGCTAAACTGTCTGGACGCTTCATTCCGCAGCTTCGAGCAGCGGGTTCTGCCCGAAGCGCAGAAGCGTGGAGTTGCTGTGCTCGGCATGAAGAGCATGGGCGGCAGCGGAGAGATCATCACCCACGGCGTCGTCACTCCCGAAGAGGCGCTGAAATATGCGATGAGCTTACCAGTGGCTTCCACCATCAGCGGAGTTGATTCGATGGATGTGCTGGAACAAAATCTTGCCATCGCCCGCGGATTCCAACCGCTCTCCTCCGAGCAGATGCAGAACCTTCGCAACCAGGCGAAGACCTTCGCCTCTGACGGGCGCTTTGAGCTTTTCAAGACTACGAAGAAATACGACGGTGATGTCGGGCGCCTGCAACACCACTTTCCTTCTGCGGACGAACTGCCAGCCTAGTCGACGCGGCTAACGCACCCTGGGTCATAAGGCCTGCGCCTCTTCAACAGTATTTTTCAGCAAAACCTCACAGAATTACTAATAGACGTGCCATATTGCGTGTGTATAATTCGCACCACTATCCGGATAGTACATGGGTGAGGGAAGATGACAAAACGCGCCGTTCTGTCGATGCTGGTTGTGTTGTTCACCGCTGGCCTGCTAACCGCACAAGCAACGCTTGAGACCAAACAAAGCCTTGCCAATGTCCAAGTTCAACACGTGTTCATCGTGATGGAAGAAAACCATGGCTGGAACAGCGTGGTTGGCAACCAGCAGATGCCCTACCTCAACAACTTGATCCAGCAGAACTCAACGGCCTACGGCTACTTCGGCGACACGCATCCTTCGATCGGTAATTACTTCATGCTGACGACAGGACAGATCATCACCAACAACGATGGCTACGGCGGTACCGTGAGCGTGGACAATGTTGTGCGCGATCTGCTCGCTGCCGGGAAGACGTGGAAGGAGTATTCGGAGAGTATTCCGTATCAAGGATACATCGGTGGAGACTCGGGTCTGTACGCGGAACGCCACAACCCTTTGTCCTATTTCTCGGACGTCCGCGGGAACCAAACCCAGATGAATAATCTGGTCGACTTCAGCCAGCTCGCAGTCGACATTGCCAATCACACGTTGCCCAACTATGGCTTCATCGTTCCCAACCTGAACGACGACGCGCACAATGGGACGCTCGCACAAGCCGACACCTGGCTGTCGAACAATATCCCTCAACTGCTGAATAGCCCCGATTTCAATACGCCCGGTGGCGGCTTATTGATCATCACCTTCGACGAAGCGGAAACCAGCGATAGCAATTTCGGCGGCGGCCACGTGGTGTGGGTTGCTATCGGCCCAGACGTCCGCAAGGCTTACCCGCCCGCCAAGTCGGAATTTCGAGTGCAGTTGTACCAGCACGAAAGCACGCTGCGCTTCATGATGCAGCTGCTGGGGCTGAGCTCCTATCCAGGTAATGCAGCAACTGCTCCTGACATGACGGAGTTCATCCTGGGCGACTGAATCCAGGCTGGTGCCTACCGTATTCCGCCGAAGCATCCGCTTTTGCTTCGGCGGAATTCTGTATTGAATGACCGGCTTCCTTGTGATAGTGTCACCCGCCATGGCCACCTACAGGTATCATTGCAGCGAGTGTGGGAAGACGTATATCGGCGAGCCCAACCCAGGACTCAAGTGCAACTGTAACCCAGCCAAAACCATGATTGGGAGTCCGTACATTGCTCCTCCTGCTCCGTTATCCCCTCAACTGCTGGTGCAGTTGAAGATTGAGGACGCCAACGCGCTCAGAGCGAAACTCTGCAAGGATTGGGATATCAAGAATTTTTCGCATAAGACCCATGGCTCGAATTTCTCGGGATCGCAGACCGTGGTCCAGTTGATTAACAACATTGTTGAAAAGCTGGACGGTCAGACCCGCGAGGACGTAAAGGCTCACGTAATCCAGGACTACCAATACGATATCGATACGAAATCGATGACGTAGCGGCTACAGACTTCGCGCTTCCGTCGCGTTGCATTCTGCAGGTGTGCCCTCCGTATACTGGTAACGTGCTGCGACTCCTTCCTGTTTCACTTGCAATCGCTTTAATCCTGTCGGCCTTCAGCTTTGCGGCTGACGCCTGTCACATTTCGCCTGAGAATCCGCTACAGGGAGATGTCATTCGCCTGACCTGTAGCACTGATATCGCATCGGCGCGCATGGGTGAGAAAACCGTTCCGCTCTTCAAGCAGCAAAGCGGCGACTGGCTGGGCCTGATGCCAATTCCGGCGAACCATGCGCCAGGGGCGGAGGAGATTGTTTTCTCGTCGCCGTCGCAAGCTCAGGAGCAGACGGTAGACCTGGTGGTGCGCGACGCACACTTCGCTACGCAGAACGTCAACCTCACGCCCGGCATCGCCGGCCTTCACAACACGCCGGAAGAGATGGAAATTCTCAAGGGCTTTCGCCAGAACCTCACCGACACGCGCTACTGGCAGGACCGCTTTATCGAGCCTGTGCCCGGATGTATGGTCTCGCCCTTCGGGGTGAAGCGCTATCGCAACCACAAGCCCACCGGCGACTATCATGGAGGCGTCGACCTGCGCGGGGCGGCGGGCACTCCGGTACGTGCGGCGGCTGACGGCCAGGTGAAGTTCGCGCAGCTCATCACCGTGCTGGGCAACACCGTTGGACTCGACCACGGCCAGGGCGTCGAGACCATCTACATGCACATGTCGAAGCTGGCCGTCGAGCCGGGCGCGCAGGTCAAGCAGGGAGACGTCCTCGGCTACGTGGGAACCACCGGACGCTCCAGCGGTCCGCACTTGCATTGGACTCTGTACGTCAACAGCGTGCAGGTCAATCCCGGACAGTGGGTGAAACTCACGCCCTGCGCGAAGTAACGATAGCTAATCGATTCGGTCTGTGACCCGGCCTGACGTTAGGCAGGCCATAAAGCGTCAAAATCCGATTGGGCTGCCGGCGCTAATTTGGACAAGAGTGACATCGCGGAGTTCGTTTGCCTATCAGGCCAGAGAGTAAATACATGATGACTTACGAGGAACGGGTCCGGCAGAGCTTTTCCAAGCAGGCCTTCATGTCCACTTTGGGGGCCGACCTCACCAGAGTGGGTCAAGGTCGCGTGGAGATTCGCCTTCCGTTTTCGTCGAAGCTTACGCAACAGAACGGCTACCTGCACGCGGGTGCTATAACGGCGCTGCTAGATTCTGCTTGCGGTTACGCCGCCCTATCCATAGCAGCGGATGACAAGGATGTCCTCACCGTGGAGTTCAAGGTGAACCTCCTGGCACCGGCTGCGGGCGAGGTCTTCGAGGCTAGAGCACAGGTCAAGAGAGCGGGGCAGACGCTGACGGTCTGTTCCGCCGACGCCTTTGCCATCAGCGGCGGAAGCGAGAAGGTGGTTGCGACCATGCTCGCTACAATCATGGCCTTGCCAATTCCGCCCGCGAGATAGCACCAAGATTCTAGTTTGAACGAGGGTGAACGAGGACGATTGGGGAGATGACTCTTATATTCCCAGCTTCTTGACTTCTTCGTTGTAGTACTTGCGGTACAGGATGTCCCATTCCTGGGAGCCTTCGAGGATGGTGCGGCGCTGGCTCTCGATCTTCTGCCGGGCGGCAGCATCGATTCGCGCTTCTTCCGTCAGCAGCTTCTCCAGAATGTTGCGCGTCTCCACGCGGATGCTGTTGCGGTCTTCCAGGAACTCGACACTATCCATGGTCGCCAGAGTGTCGGCCACGGCATGCGCGAGTTTGTTGATCTTCTCCCGGCTGATCCTCATAACACCGCCTTGTATTTTCGGACCAGCTCGTTCTTCACCTTCTTGAACATTTCCTGGTAGTTGGCACCGCTGCGGCGCATCTCGTCGGAGTAGGTGTCGAGGATGATGCGAACTTCGTCGTTGATGCGGTCTTCCAGAGCGAGCTCTTCCAGCAGAGCGGCGTTGACGCGCTCGGTGACGGCGGCCGGGGCGGAAGTTTCGATGAACTCGCCTTCGATTAGTTTTTTGCTGACTTCGCGGGCCAGGTAGCCCACATAATCTTTGGAGAAAAGCATCGTGACGTAAGTATTAAGAATAGCACGGCCTCAGCCGCACTCGGGTTCCCCATTCCGCCTTCATTTGGCGGGGTGGGGATTGTGGAGCATCACATCCTCATTCCCCAAAATACTTCTGGAAGATCGGCGTTGCGTCGGGTACCTCTTCGATGCGCCAGTACCGCTGCCCCGCCACCCGCGTCATGCGAATGCGAATCTCCGTCAGGTTGAACGGGTTGGGCTGTGGCAACCCCGAGACGATCACTTCTGCATCGTCGTCATGCACCTCCGAGCGCACCACGTGCAGCCCCGAGAAGTTATGCACATCGATTACCTTGAATCCCGTCGACCCCGTGAGAATTCCATTGCCGCTCAGCAACAGACGTATGGCGTTGCGTACTCCGATCTGCGACCATTTGTCGAAGCGCGGCGCCAACTTCTGTAGCAATTCGATACGGCTCTCGGTGAAGGGAAATGGGTCCTGCTGAAACTTCTTCGTGTACTTCGCGACCAGCACGTCGGTCAGCGACTTCGCAATCTCGCCCGAGATGCCTTCCTCGTCTACATACTTCGCCGCCTCGCCGTAATTCTTGGCGTTCACCGCCTTGCCAAGCTGCGACAGCGAGTATTCCGGGGTGCCAGTGTAACGATGCCACCACAGCGCGGCGCTTCCCATTGCCAGTGCAGTGATTAACAGAATGAATGCCGCTCTCCACCACAACTCGGCTCTGGTCGGGCGCCTGGGACGCTGGTAAGTCTCGTACCACATTCCAGAAGGATAAGGCTTGTTCCGGCAGACACCACGGATCTTCGCCATTCGCCCTTCGCCAGAGTTCTCGCAGCGCCGCTACAGGTTCTCTCTATGGTCCGGCGAATAGCGAACGGCGAAACGCGAATGGCGGCGTCCCTCCGTGCCTCCGAGGTGAAGGAACTTTGGCCGCAAGAACCGGGCTGAACAGACCGTTTCTTGGGTATAGGATGGGTGGCGTTGGAGCATTCAGGGCGAACAAAAGACTGAATCCGGCCGGCTCAACTAACTGTCTAATTTGTGTAAGGTGGTTACTATGGCAACCATGGAAAGTCCGTTCCTGCAGACCGTGCGCGGCGACCTGCTCACCCGGCGCGAGCGCATCGAGAACGTGATTGAGCACAACCACTCTGAGCAGCTTCATGAGCTGCTGAGCCAGGTCGACCAGGCGCTGGCCCGAATCGATGACGGCACGCTCGGCGTCTGTGAGGTATGCCATGGTACGGTCGAGGAAGAGCGAATCCTGCGCGATCCGCTGACTTCGGTTTGCCTCGACTGCCTAACGCCCAACCAGCAGCGCGCCCTGGAATACGATCTGGAACTCGCCGCCCGCATTCAGAATGGACTCTTGCCGGCTGCCGACGTTCCGATACCAGGTTTTGAACTGGCTTACCATTACCGCCCGGCAGGAGTGGTGGGAGGCGACTACTGCGACATAATACCCGACGATCGCGGTGGACTCTACTTCATCATTGCCGACGTCGCCGGTAAGGGAGTGGCCGCCGCGATGCTCACTGCCAACCTCCGCGCGGTAATGCGCGCGCTGGTCCCGCTGAATCTTCCCTTGCGCCAGATGCTGGCACAGGCGAACCGCCTTTTCTGCGAAAGCAAGCTGCCCATGCAATACGCGACGGTGGTGGTAGGCCACAGTTCGGCCACTGGCGCGGTAGAACTGGTTAACGCGGGACACCTGCCCGCATTGCTGCTTCACGGATCGCACGTGGAATGCTTCGACAGCAACGATCTTCCGCTAGGAATGTTTTGCGATCAGGAATTTACCCCCGTGCGCCTGCAGTTTCAGCGGCAGGATACGCTGGTGCTCTTTACCGACGGCGTGAGCGAAGCTGAGAATCCCGCCGGCGAGGAATACGGGACACAGAACCTGCGGATGTTGCTGGAGCAAACCGGCCTCTGCTGCCCCGAGCGGCTGGTCGACGCCTGCCGCAAAAAGGTCGAGGAGTTCCGCGCCGGCGGCATGCGGGCTGATGATGAGACGTTGCTGGCAGTGCAGTTCGTGGGGACGGGAGCTCGCGCGGCGGTGGTGTGATGAAACGCGGTGTGTTGGAATGCTTTCGCCAGGCGTGTCATCCCGAGCGAAGCCGAGGGATCTTCAGTTTGTACGCTGGCGCTAGCTGCGTCGCGTGAGCCAAATCGCACTTCTGACAACTGGCCACTGCTTTATTGGTGCCGAAGAAGGGACTCGAACCCCCACACCCTTGCGGGTACATGGACCTGAACCATGCGCGTCTGCCAATTCCGCCACTTCGGCACGGGAAGGCTGCGAGTGAACACTCGCCGTTCAGGAAGCTTATTCAGTTTACAGAAGCAGCTTGCGTGTAGCAACTGCCCCTCGCTCAGGCGGAGCCAGAAAACCTTCACCACAGAGGCACAGAGGACACGGAGGAACTGAAGTTAAGATCTTGATCCTCTCCGTGCCCTCTGTGCCTCTGTGGTGAAGGTTTGTTTCGGCGGCGAGCCCCATAGCCAATTTTCTATAATTACCCCATGAGCCTAACCGAGCAGGTGCAAAAAGACATGGTCAATGCCATGCGCAACAAAGAGGAGCTGCGGCTCGGGACACTGCGCATGATGAAGGCCGCGCTCAAGAACAAAGAGATCGATAAGCGCGCTCCGCTCGATGAGAAGGAAGAGCTGCAGGTCTTCAGCACCATGATCAAGCAGCGCAAAGACTCGATCGAGCAGTTCGAGAAGGGAAATCGTCCCGAGCTGGCGAAGAGAGAGGCCGACGAAATCGTCATCATCGAGGCGTACATGCCCAAGTCGCTAGGCGAAGAGGAGATCGTTGCCGCCGTGAAGGAGACCATCGCCGAAATGGGCTCTCCCACAATGAAGGACATGGGGACAGTAATGAAAAACGTCATGGCGAAGTTTGGAGGCGCCCGAGTCGATGGCAAGGTCGTCAGCGAGGCGGTGAAGAAGCAACTAGCGGGCGGAAGCTAGTAAAAACCCGCACCCCGGCAGGAGAAGCCGGAATGGGGCACCCGGCGAAGTGCGGCACCCGAGTGTCTTACTTCATCATTCTTGCCAAGAGCCAATAGCTAAGAGCCAAGAGCCGCTTTATGGTCATCCACGTTCTCTATCTCGGCCGCGTTCCATACGGTACAGCCAACGAGCTGCAGCGCACGCTGCTGAACCTGCGTAAAGCTGGCGGAATCGAGAACACGCTGCTGCTGCTGGAGCATCCGCCGGTCATCACTTTGGGACGTAACGCGCGGCTAGAGAACGTGCTGGTCTCGCCTGAGTCTCTCGCCAAACGCGGGGTCGAGTTGCATGAGATCGATCGTGGTGGCGACGTGACCTATCACGGTCCGGGACAACTCATCGCGTATCCCGTCTTCGACCTACGTAGCTTCGATCCGAAGATCGGCGCGGTGGAATTCGTGCGGCGGCTGGAAGAGGTGCTCATCCGCATCTGCGGGGACTCTGGCATCGTGACACAGCGCATTAAAGGACTGACCGGCGTCTGGACGTACGCGCTGCCCAACAAGCCTGAGGCGAAGATCGCGGCCATCGGCGTACACATCTCGCGCGGCGTCACGACCCACGGCTTTGCGCTGAACGTCTCGACCGACCTTGACGCCTTCGCGCTGATCGTGCCCTGCGGGATTACCGACAAGCCCGTAACTTCGATTGAGCGCGAGACCGGACGCCAGTTGCCGCTGGAAGAAGTTGCGACCTCGGCGTCGCGCAACTTTGGCCGGGTCTTCAACTCACAGATGCTGTGGCTGGAGTCGATTGACGATCTGCTGAGCTCGTCCGAGGCGCCACACGATAGTACACAGCCTGCCAATCAGGACACACCTGCGCGCGCCCCGAGAGAGCTGAGTGCACTGTTGGGTGATGGCGCTGAGTTGGCTTAAGCTGTTTATGGCCGCATTTCGAGCTGCAAGGGTATTGATCCTGGGGCTGGCTCTCCCGCTGTGCGCTCAGACAACTTCGACAACTAGCAATCGCCCGCCCTACAAGCTGCAGTGGTTTGCCCTCGCGCCTTCTTCCGTGCTTCACATCGATGGTTACGAGTTACATGAGACTTATGATCCTGAAACATCGCAACGGCGCGACTTCATCCGTGTCCCCGGCCAATCTAAGGCTCACCAATTCTACCAACATAGTCGTGGAATCGATGTGGCCCTGGTGCCGGCGTGTCAGAGCTTGCTTGTCGAGGACAATTACACAACAAAGCTGTCGAAGCTGGTGATGATCAACCTGCAGAGTTGGGTCCAGAAGCAGATATCCGAAGCTGCGGTGGAGCGTTATCACGAGGAGCTGAAAGTCGAACCCTCAACTTTTG
>Ga0335083_10008036_pt1 | contig 12925 bp, 7 predicted proteins | sample Lox_Sample_42_FD_206716 | JGI IMG/M metagenome (GOLD analysis project Ga0335083, IMG submission 206716) | Soil microbial communities from Loxahatchee National Wildlife Refuge, Florida, United States - Lox_Sample_4.2 | ecosystem: Environmental > Terrestrial > Soil > Wetlands | place: USA: Florida...
CCGGGTGAATGTCGATGCCACGCCGTACCAATTAACCGATCTTTCCATCACGATGGGCGACACTGGCAATGCCACGCTCATCCCAGGTGACTTGGGTTCCTGGCTGGAATACTACGTAACGGTCACGAACAACGGATCGACTACCGTTCATGGCGCGAAAGTTTCCGATATTTTTCCATCGTCCTTTGATGATTACGGCTTCAGAGCTTTCCCATCGGACGGGGCGCAAAGCCAGTTGGTTTACCCGTATGAGTTTGGTTATGGATTCACCGGCAACTCGCTGGAAGACACGGTGACCATGGCGCCGGGCTCTTCGATTGAGTACGAGATTACCGGCGATGCCGGCCCGAATGGCAGCGGGATGTTTGTCAATACGGCAACGGTGACTCCGCCGCCGTTTACGGTTGACACCAATCCGGCCGACAACACCGCCATCGATTCGCACCCGCTGAACCGGGAAGCTGACTTAAGCGTTTCGATAGGCGACGGAGTTCCCGCCGCTTCGCCGGGAAATGCGGTAGCCTATACGATCAGCGCGGTGCTGGGCGGCCCAAGCGCGTACCAACATGCGGTTCTATCCGACACGGTGCCTAGTTCCATCGCCAGTTTTACGGTGACTGGGTCAAACGGTTTTACAGCGCAGGGACACGGGGGCGATACTTTTTCCGACACGAGCTTGGGTTTTACGGGAGGCGAGTACGGACAAGAGGTCTACTACACTTTGACCGCGGTCATCTCGCCGACGGCCAGCGGAACGTTAAGCAACACCGTCTCGATCGCTCCGCCCGACGGCGTTACGGACATCAATCCCAGTGATAACTCGGCGACGGACAGCGACATTATTGCGCCGCCGGCGGATTTGGCGGTGTCGGTTGATGACGGCGTGACTTCGGCGGTGGCGGGCACCGGCATTACCTACACCATCACCGTCACCAACAACGGACCGACGGATGTGGTTGGGGCAGAAGTGGTGGACCATTTCCCGGCCGGATTATCTGGACCACTAATCCTTAGCAATTCGCCGACGAATCCGGGGGGCGGGGGAATCATCGTCTATGGGGGAACATTGGATTTTTCGGGGTCGTCAAATTCGGGTCCGATTACCGGCATCATCGACAACAACGGATCATTGACGGGTCCATTCGATTTGAATTTGGGGGGAGGTACAACGATCCTCGATGGCGGAACCTTGACGCTCAACAATGCGGCTGCATCGAACAATGTGGCGGTTGCTTCGAGCAATGCGGCGGTCGCTTCTCCGGCCGCCATGACCCCTGCGCCCGTGATCAACTCGGCGACATTTGGCTCGGGGACAACAACGTTCAGCGGCGGCACCACGGTCAATACCGGCAGCAGCGGTTCGATTACCATTGGTGGAGGCGGCGGATATTTGCCGTATCTTTCCGGAATAACTAGCGATTCGTATACGGCGATTGGCACCGGCGGCGCGACGGGCTTTACCTCCGGCACGGGCGATATTGACGACTTCGTCAATCTGCCTTCGGGCGCCAGCATTGTTTACACAGTTGCGGCGAATATCGGTCCGTACGGCAACTTGTTGTCGGACACCGCCACCGTAACCCCGCCAAACACAGTGGCGGACCCCAATCTGGGTAATAACAACGCGACGGAAACCACCCCGCTGACTTCGGTAACCGATTTGGCCATTACTCAGACCGACGATACCGACACGGTTTACGCCGGCTTGCCCACCACTTACACCATCGTCGTAAGCAACACGGGCCCCAGCACGGCGGCAAACGTGTCAGTTGCTGATGTTTTCCCAGTGGGCATCGACAGCGACACCTACACCGCCGATTTGACGGGCGGCGCCAGCTTTGACGGATTTCCCGGAGAAAGCACGCGCACTTCGGGAAGCACAAGCAGCGGAAGTGGAAATATCAATGACGAAGTGAATTTGCCGCCGGGCGCCACGATTACTTATCACGTGACCGCCCAAGTGGATTTGGAAGCCTCGGGCGATTTAACGAACACGGCGACCATCGGCGATACTTTCCCCCTGAGCGACACCAACCTGAGCAATAATACTTCGACAAGCACGCGCAGCATTGTCGAGCCTAACGATTTGCGAGTCACGGTATCGACCGATGCCGCAAGCGCCACAGCCGGCGGCGATTCGATCACTTACACCGTTACCGTCAGCAACACGGGCACGCAAAATGTCAACGCCGCGCAGGTGATGAACACGGTTTACATCGGCGGGGCCTACACGGTGAACGGCAATCTCCACATTCAGCGGAGTGAAACGTCGAGCGATCAATTTACGGCTACGGGCACAGCCGGCACGTCAGGCTTCACGGCCAGCGGAAGCGGCAACATCAACGACATTGTCAATATTCCGGCGGGCGGATCAATTACCTACCTCGTGACTACCAGCGCCCCGGCAAACGCACCGGGCGGCAACGACCTGGGGGACGCGGCCATGATTACGCCGCCGTCAACCTTCACCGACATGATCAACTATGACAATGTTGCCTACGATCAGATTGTGATCAACGAGCAAAGCGACATCAGCGTGGCCGTTACCGACGATGCAGGCGCCTCCAGCATCACGGGGGCAACGGGATCCGCCGCCGCAGGGGGCAGCGTTGTTTATACGATGGTCGTAACCAACAACGGGCCAAGTGAAGTGACTTCAGTGGACGTTTCCGCCAGCTTGGTGCCGGGCACTTATACTTTTCAGCTTCTTGATGCTCAAGGCGATCCGGCGTATTCGCCGTACCCGAATATTTTGATCTCAGGCTATTGGATATACAGTCCTTTGCCGTCGGGCGCGAGTGAAACGTTCATTATTACGGCCCAGGTCGATCCGACATTTTCTGGCCCCATGGTTACCACATTCAGCGCTTACGGCAGTTACGACCCTGTGCCAGACAATAACTCGGCGAGCATTACCGACAACATCTCGGCCAGTTAGGCACGCCACTACTGTGAACCGGGCGGTGGCTGTTGGAGGCATGCAGAAACGGCTTAAGTGACGTTCTGCCGTTCTTTCTCGCGGCGTTCAATCCGCTGGGCCGGTGTTGCCATGAAGCGGGCGGGGACGGTAAGCTACGGGCATCTCAAAGACAAGCTACGGATAGTGCCTGTCAGCAGTAAGGAGAAACGGAGTGTTTGTAGCCGCCTCGACAGATTGCTTCCCCGGCGTGCCGCTCGATGAGGCACTGAGCCGGTTAGTCGATTTAGAATTCAACCGTGTGGAAATTGGCATTCACGCCGAGGGCCCCGGCCTACGGCCGGCGGACGTCCTGGCCGATTTAGATCGGGCCATTGCCCAGTGCCGCAATACGCAGCGACTAACGCCGGTGGCATTTGCGGTCGATCCGGACCCGGGCGAAAATTACTATCGCCAGTTCGCAGCCTGTTGCAAGTTGGCGAAAGCGACCAAGGTGGTGACCATTACCGTTCGCAGCGGTGAATTGGGAACGCCGTTCAATGCGGAAATTGAACGGCTGCGCGAACTGGCCGCGATTGCCATTCAGGACGGCGTCGTGCTGGGCGTGCTGACGCAGGAAGGGCGTATTTCGCAGGACCCCAACACCGCGGTCGTGTTGTGCCAGCAAGTGAAAGGCCTGGGCATTACGCTCGACCCCAGCCCGTTTATTTGCGGACCGCACAAAGGCGATCAATATAACAACGTGTTCAAGCACGTAGTGCACACACATTTGCGGGACACGACGAAAGACAAGATGCAGGTCCGCATTGGGCAAGGGGAAATTGAATACAGCCGCCTGATTACACAACTGAGCTTGGCGCACTACAATCGGGCTTTGTGCGTCCACATTACTCCGATGGACGATGTCGACCATGTCGGCGAAATGCGCAAAATGCGGCTGCTGCTGGAAAGCCACTTGTAGGAAATGGTGAATGCCTAATGACGAATGTCTAAATAGCGCAAATGATGGGGCTCAAATCGTGTTGAATTGGGCATTTGGGCTTCGTCATTCTTTAGACATTCGGCATTCGTCATTTTTGTAGGAATTCCGGCCAGAGCGAATCGCTGACGAACAGCCCTGCGCGGGTGAGTTGAATTCGACAGCCGTCGTCGGTTAGCAGGCCGGCGGCAACGAAGCGGCCGAGCGGTTTGCCGACCAGCGCATCAATTTCGTGGCCCGTGCGAGCAAAGAACCAATCGCGCCTGACGCCTTCCAAGCGCCGCAGGCCGAAGACCAGCAACTCGCGCGCTTTGTCTTCCGGCGGCAGGTATTCGCGCTCCGCCACGGGCGATTGGCCTGTTTCCATGCACCGTAGCCACTTCGTAACGCTTTTATGATTTGTCTCCCGCACGCCGGCCACATGCCGGGCTGCACCCGGCCCTGCGGCGAAATACTCGCCGCCGGTCCAGTACACCTCGTTGTGGCGGCAGCGCTTGCCGGGCCGGGCGAAATTAGAAACTTCGTAATGCTCGAAGCCCGCGGCGGTTAAGCGGTCGATGGCGTCGGCGTACATTTGCCGCTCGGTTTCCTCGTCGACTTTCGCCAGTGCGCCCCGTTGCAAACGGCTCCAGAACGCTGTGCCGCGCTCGAAAGTTAAGCCGTAGGTGGAAATGTGATCTGGCGCAAGTTGCAGCGCCGCATGCAAATCGCTTTGCCAAGCTGCTAGCGTTTCGCCGGGCGCGCCGAACATGAGATCGAGCGATACATCCAAGCCACGGTTTCGCGCGAGTTGCACTGCTTTTGCGATGTCACCGGGTTGATGATCGCGCTCCAACAGCCGCAGCTTTTCGGAATGAAACGATTGGGCCCCGAGACTGATCCGCGTGACGCCGTAATCGGCGAGCATGGCGATTGTTTCCGCATCCAGATCAGCCGGATTGGCTTCGACGCTGAATTCCGCGTTCTGTCCGCCATTGCGGGCCCGGTTGCGGTTGGCCAGCGGATGCCAGCGCATCACAATTTCCAACAGCCGCCGCAATGGCTGGCCGCGTAAATGCGTGGGTGTGCCGCCGCCCAAAAACAAAGTGTCGACCTCGTGCGGCTGTCCCAACCAACTCAATTCTATTTCCAGGGCGGCAAGGAACGGTTCGATTAAATCGCCGCGGCCAGCCAGGAGTGTGAAATTACAATATCCACACCGATGCCGGCAAAAGGGGACGTGAATGTAAGCGGAACGGGGCGGTTGGATCTTTCGATCAATCTGTTTTTGCGTTCGCTCGGCGGCGGAGCCGGGGGCTAATGGATCACTGACCGCGGCTCGACCGAGCTCGCCGAAGTCTGACGGCTGGCTACTCATCTTTAAGCCCATAGATAAAGTCGCCCCTGGAACATGTCGGGAATTTTGCGCTGGACCATGCGGCGAATGCGTTCGGCCGTGTACCTGGCGCTGAAATGCGACGCGATGATCAACTCATTATGAAATTTTTCGCGACGCTCGATGATGTCGTCCAGGTGGATGTGGCCAAATTTGTGGATTTTTTCTTTGCGGTGCGACGGGGCGATAAACGTCAGTTCGGTAATCAACACGCGGGCTTCGTACATGGCCGGACAGCGGTCCAAGCCCGCAGGCGCGCTATCGCCCACGTAAGCCAGCAGGGGCACGCGGACTTCGTCAGTCACGTCGGCGCCGCTCATTCGCAGGTCTCGAATTTGTTCGCCGCTGAGTTGCTGATATTGCGGCTTCAACTTTCGCCGCCGATCCCAGACCACAAAACCCAACGACGGCACGCGATGTTCGGTGGCCGACACCGTTACAACGTGTTCGCGCGAAAGCTCGATTTCGTCGCCGGGTTTGGTGGGCACCAATTGGCAAGGCATGCGGCCGCCATCGAGCCGGGTGAACGACCTCAGAATGCGCTCGACGGGTTCAATGGCATATTCGGGCAAGTAAATGGTGGGTGGCGACATTTTCATCAGGCGGCGGCGGGCCACGTAAACGGGCAGGGCGGCCACGTGATCGAGATGGCAATGCGATACAAACCAGGTGTCGGTGCCCATGAACGTCCAGGGTTGCAGGCCGAGATCGAAACCGAGCTTCAATTCCGGAATTCGCCAATAGGTTTGGACGGCGGCGCGGGAATAGCCTTCGATCGTGAGGCCTTTGAATTGCAGCGTTTTAACCGGCGCGTTGTCGACCATGTGATGCAGGCGGAAGAAACCTTGTAAAATGCGGAATTTATCAGGATACACAAAGCAGGTCTGAATTTCATCGGCCCGATTTGAATTACGAAAGTATTCCCACCAGGCACTGTGATCCGGGTGGTAGGTCAGTTTGAAATTCCGACAGCCGCTTTTCCCGACTGACACAGTCGGGCTATGTTCAAATTGGCCCACTACCATGATCCGGCCATCCTTGACGATACAGGCGTTAGTCAGGACACTAATTGGTTCGCAATCCGTACCCTTACGTTCGCCTGACCGCGCGAACGCGGCTGAGGGGTGCGGGGTCATATTTTCGGCATTCGAATTTCAACTTTCGTCGAACCTGTTTTATGCATTCTGAAGTTGTCGTTTTAGGGGGCGGACCGGGCGGTTATGCAGCGGCTTTTTTGGCGGCCGACCTGGGAATGCAGGTCACATTGGTGGAGCGCGAACCGCGGCTGGGCGGCGTGTGCCTGCTGCGCGGATGCATTCCATCGAAGGCCTTGCTGCACGTTTCGAAAGTGATTGATGAAGCCCAGGAAATGGCCGAGTGGGGCGTCGAATTTTCGCGGCCAAAAATCAACATTGACGCGCTCCGGGCCCGCAAGGACAAAGTGATCCAAACGCTGACGGGCGGCCTTGCGCAACTGGCGAAGCGCCGCAAGGTGCAAGTGATTCAAGCGCGCGGCTGGTTCGAAAACTCGACTACGTTGCGGTTGGAGCGCACCGATCAGCCGGGACATACCGAAGAGCTGACGTACGATCATTGCATTTTAGCGACCGGTTCGCGCCCTATTAAAATTCCGATTTTCGATTTGCCGACCCCGCGGGTGATGGATTCGACCGGAGCATTGGAATTGGCCGACGTGCCCGAGTCGCTATTGGTTGTAGGCGGCGGTTACATTGGACTGGAAATGGGGACGGTGTATGCCGAGTTGGGATCGAAAGTGACGGTGGTCGAGTTGACCGATGGCCTGCTGCCGGGGGCCGATCGGGATTTGGTTCGCCCATTGCACGGCCACGTGGAAAAGCTGTTTAAATCGATTTTGCTGAGCACAAAAGTGGTGGGGCTGACGGACAAAAAAGATGCGATTGAAGTCAAGCTGCAAAATGCCGACGGCAGCAACGAACGCACAGAGACTTTCAGCCGCGTGCTGGTTTCCGTGGGCCGGAGGCCGAATAGCGACGGCATCGGCTTGGAAAACACCAAGGTCAAACTCGATAAACGGGGCTTCGCCTTGACCGATTTGTCGCAGCGCACCGACGATCCGCAAATTCTGGCCATCGGCGATGTGGCGGGCGAACCCATGCTCGCGCACAAAGCGGCCCATCAGGGCAAAGTGGCGGTGGAAAGCCTCCACGGCGAGCCGGCGGTTTTCGAGCCGCGCGCCATACCGGCCGTCGTCTTTACCGATCCGGAAATTGCCTGGGCCGGCTTAACTGAGGAGCAAGCCAAGCGCGAGGGGCGGCAAATCGAAGTGGTGCGTTATCCGTGGGCTGCCAGCGGCCGGGCGGTATCGCTGGGTCGCGCCGAGGGGCTGACGAAATTTCTCATCGATCCGGAATCGGAGCGCCTGCTGGGCGTGGGAATTGTGGGCGCTGGGGCCGGCGAGTTGGTGGCCGAGGGTGTGCTGGCCATCGAAATGGGATGCTCCGCCCGCGATGTGGCCGAATCGATCCATCCGCATCCGACGCTTAGCGAGACCGTCGCGTTTGCCAGCGAAGCGTTTTTGGGCGTGGCCACGGAAATCTACCGCCCAAAAGCTGTGGAAAAGTAAGCTGCCGGAAAGTGAGCGGCGGGGTACAATTCCCAGGGAACGTGATGGAACCGGTCGCAGTTGCAAACAGCGTGCCCCCAGCGCCCTTTACGAATCGCCCTAAGTGCTAGATAATGAGGGAGATAGGGTGGAGTGGGTACGCTGAGCGTTCAACTAGGAAGCATTGGCTTATGGCCCAAGGAAAAACCCGATCGAACTCAGCCGCTCACGGCGTTGCCGGCAACGGCGCGGCCGAGAACGGCGCGGCAGACCAAGGAACTGATGATCTGTTGGACGAAGTAACCCAGGACGCCGCGAATTCGGTTGACGAAACCGAAGGAGAGGTTGCGCGGCCGACGGAGGAAGTCGCTTCTGAATCGCCCGACACCAATCAGCCCTCCAGCACTGTAGATTCCGATCCGCCGGAAACCGTCGAATGGCTCGACTCACTCCGATACGTATTGGAAAGCAAAGGCCCAGAGCGCGTTAACTTTCTGTTGGCCAAGCTGAACGAAACGGCCCATCAGGCGGGGGTGGAGCTGCCCTTCAGCGCGACCACGCCGTACGTGAACACGATTCCTGTCGATCGGCAGCCGCCGTATCCGGGCAACCGTGAAATCGAGCGGCGCATTAAAAGCATTATCCGCTGGAACGCCATGGCCATGGTGGTGCGGGCCAATCGAGAGCACGACGGCATTGGCGGACACATTTCGACGTATGCATCGGCGGCCACGTTGTACGAGGTGGCATTCAATCACTTCTTCAAAGGGCGCGGCGAAAATTTCTCCGGCGATCAGGTTTACATTCAGGGGCATGCGGCGCCGGGTATTTACGCGCGGGCCTATTTGGAGGGCCGGCTGACGGAAGATCAGCTCACGAACTTTCGCCAAGAGTTGCAGCCCGAAGGGGGCCTGTCGAGCTATCCGCACCCGTGGTTGATGCCCAGTTTTTGGGAATATCCGACGGTGTCGATGGGCTTGGGCCCCATCATGGCGATCTATCAAGCGCGGTTCAATAAATATCTGGAAGACCGGGGGATTAAAGACACGACCAATCAAAAAGTGTGGTGTTTTGTCGGCGACGGCGAAAGCGACGAACCGGAAACACTGGGCGCTTTAACGCTGGCCTCGCGGGAAAATTTGGACAACCTGATTTTCGTCGTGAATTGCAACTTGCAACGGTTGGACGGCCCCGTGCGCGGCAACGGAAAAATCATTCAGGAGTTGGAAGCCATCTTCCGCGGCGCTGGCTGGAACGTGATTAAGGTGGTGTGGGGAGATGATTGGGACGCGCTGTTGGAAAAGGACGAAAGCGGCCTGCTGATTAAGCGCATGGGGGAAGTGGTCGACGGCGAGTTTCAAAAATACGTGGTCGCGCCAGGCAGTTACATTCGCAAGCACTTTTTCGGCAAGTACCCGGAGTTGGCCAAGCTGGTGGAAAATATTTCGGACGAAAAACTGGCCAAACTTCGCCGCGGTGGCCACGACCCGGAAAAAGTTTTTGCCGCCTTCAAAGCCGCGGTTGAAACCACCGGAAAGCCGACGGTCATTTTGGCCAAAACTATTAAAGGCTATGGCTTGGGCGAAGCCGGCGAAGGACGCAACATTACCCATCAGGTGAAGAAGGTTAATGAGCAGGAGCTGCGCGAGTTCCGCTCGCGCTTCGGCATTCCCATTTCGGACGACGAAGTGGCGAAAGCGCCGTTTTACAAACCCGCGCCCGATACGCCGGAAATGAAATACTTGCACGCCCGGCGGCAAGCCTTAGGCGGTTATTTACCCACGCGGCCCACGAAGTCGCCCACATTGCAAACGCCGCCGTTGGAGGAATATCGACCGTTCATCGAAAAGAGCGTGGGCCGGGAAGTTTCCACCACCACAGGCGTGGTTACGCTGATGGCGGCACTCTTGAAAGACAAAAAAATCGGCAAGTACATCGTGCCCATTGTGCCTGACGAATCGCGCACGTTCGGCATGGATCCGCTGTTCCGCCAATGCGGCATTTACGCCCATGCCGGGCAATTGTACGAGCCGGTCGACATGGATCAGATGCTCTATTATCGCGAAGCCGTCGACGGGCAAATTTTGGAAGAGGGAATTACCGAAGCCGGCTCGATGTCGTCGTTCATTGCCGCCGGTACGGCCTATTCCGCTCACGGCGTGCCGATGATTCCGATGTTCATTTACTACTCGATGTTCGGCTTCCAGCGCATCGGCGACTTGATTTGGGCGGCCGGCGACATGCGGGCCCGCGGCTTCATGTTCGGCGGCACGGCCGGACGGACCACGCTAAACGGCGAGGGCTTGCAACACCAGGACGGCAACAGCCATTTATTTGCCATCGCTTATCCGACGGTGCGGGCTTACGACCCGGCGTTTGTGTATGAAAGCACGGTCATCATTCTCGACGGCATGAAGCGGATGTTTCAGGATGGCGAAGATGGCATTTATTACATCACGATTCACAACGAAAATTATGAAATGCCGGCCATGCCCGCGGGCTCCAAACCGGGTGAAATCGAAGACGGCATTATCCGGGGCATGTACAAGCTGAGCACCGTGGAAGCGCCCGAAGGCAAATCGGGCGGCGACAAACCGCACGTGCAACTGTTGGGAAGCGGCGCCATTTTGCGGAGCGTGTTGCACGCCCAAAAACTGCTGGCCGAAAAGTTTGGCATTGGCAGCACGGTGTGGAGTGTCACCAGTTACAAAGAACTCCGCAAGCAGGCCCATGCCTGCCGTCGCTGGAACATGCTGCACCCGAATCAACGCCCTAAGGTAAGTTACATCGAGCACCTGGTTGGCGGCTTACAGGGGCCGTTTATCGCCGCCTCGGACAACGTGCGGGCAGTGGCCGAGCAAATCGATCCCTGGATTCCAGGCGGCTTGTTCGCCCTGGGGACAGACGGTTTCGGTCGCAGCGAAACCCGAGCGAACTTGCGGCGGCACTTCGAAGTGGATGCCCAATGCATTGCCGTGGCCGCCCTGTACCGGCTGGCAGAATTAGGCAAAATAGACCGATCCCGAGTGGCGGCAGCCATTGAGCAGTGGGGCATTAACCCGGAGAAAATGGATCCGCTGTTTGCGTGAAGCTGCTAAACTGCAAGCGGATTTGTCCCTGTCTGACATTATTAAACCTTGAACTTTGACTCCTGCTATCGCCAATGGCCGACTTTAAGCTGCCCGACTTGGGCGAAAACATCGAATCGGGCGATATTGTTTCCGTGCTTGTGGGCGAAGGCGATGTCGTCAAAGCCCAGCAAGATGTCATCGAAATCGAGACCGACAAAGCGGTGATTTCCGTTCCCTGCGATGCCGCGGGGAAGGTGACGAAGATTCACGTTGCCAAGGGCCAAACGGTGAAGCCGGGGCAAGTGATTCTGTCGCTGGAAGCCGCTGCACCGGGCGCAGGCGCGGCGGCAAAAGGTCCAACCGCACCAGCCAAAGGCACGGCGGCAATTTCAAAAGCTCCCCCCGCGGCGGCCAAGCCGCCGGCTGCACCGACTAAAGCTGCACCAGTCAAGGCTCCGGCTCCAAAACCCACCGCTTCCACTCCAGCAAAACCATCGGCACCCCCGCAAACAGCGCGGGAATCTGACGGCAATGGCCGTTCTTCCGCGGCAGTGCAAGGTGTGGCCGCGCCATCCGCGGCTCCGCCGACCAATTCGGGCAATCAAGCTGTAAATGTAGCGGCGGCATCGGCCGAGGATGAGGCGGATGATCACGCCGGCCATTCGTCCACGACCGCGCCGGCGGGTCCGGCGGTGCGCCGTTTGGCGCGAGAATTGGGCGTGGACCTGGACCGTGTTCACGGCACCGGTCCCGACGGCCGCATCACGCGGGAAGACGTGATTAACGCCGTGCGGCACGCCAACGAAGTGGCCGCCACGTCGGGCAGGGCCGCTTCGCCCAGCACCGGCCCGGCGGAGCGCGACAACTACGGCATTGTCCGCCGCGAGACGATGAGCAAAATCCGCAAAACCATTGCGGAAAACATGGTCCGCTCGGCCACGACCATTCCGCATCTGACGAACTTCGATGACGCCGACATTACCGAACTGGAGCGGCTGCGGAAAGAAAGCGCTGCCGCCTACTCGCACTCTGGCATCAAGCTCACGTCCCTGGCGTTTGTGCTCAAAGCCGTCTCCATGGCGTTGAAGCAACATCCTACGCTGAATGCTTCGCTGGATATGGAAACGGGCGAGATTATTTACAAGCAGTACGTGAATTTGGGCGTGGCGGTGGATACCGAACGCGGCCTGATTGTGCCGGTGTTGCGCGGTGTCGATGCCCTTTCGATCCCGCAAATTGCTCAGGGCATTCAAGCCCTGGCTGAAAAAGTTCGCCACGGCCAGCAATCCCTGGACGATTTGCGCGGCGGAACTTTTACCATCAGCAATTTGGGCGCGGTCGGCGGGCAATATTCCACGCCGATTATCAATCATCCCCAGGTGGCCATTCTTTTAGCGGGCCGCTCGCGGAAAGTGCCCGTCGTGACGGCAGACGATAAAATTGAGCCGCGGCTGACGATGCCGTTGAGCTTGTCCTACGATCATCGGCTGGTCGACGGCGCGGCCGCCAGCCGCTTTTTGAATGAAGTGATCGGCTATCTGGAATCTCCCGGCCGGCTGCTGTTGGCGCCGTGATCGATTGCTACGTCGGCTGGCTGCTGAGGCGAAGATGTTTGACTGGGCGGTGAAACCCCAGCGTGAAGTTCCGGGGGTTTGGCTTCGGCCCAGCGGGGCGCCATCATCACCACGACAGCTAAAAAAATCAGCATGAATGCTCCCCAATCGGTGAGACGAATGGCGTCTTTCAAATACAGGGCGTTGAACAGAACGAACGCGGTAATGGTGATGGCCTCTTGGATGATCTTCAATTGTGGACTGCTAAATTTGGCATTCCACACGCGCTGCCACCACGAAGTTGACGCTGGGTCGGCATTTGGATCGGCCACGCTAACCCCCTCGTGCGAATCGGCGTAACCGTATCGGTTGGCTGGCACTTGAAAGCAATACTCGAAGAAGGCAATCGACCAACTGATCAAAATCGCCGCAAACAACGGGGCGGT
>Ga0335083_10008038_pt1 | contig 12923 bp, 11 predicted proteins | sample Lox_Sample_42_FD_206716 | JGI IMG/M metagenome (GOLD analysis project Ga0335083, IMG submission 206716) | Soil microbial communities from Loxahatchee National Wildlife Refuge, Florida, United States - Lox_Sample_4.2 | ecosystem: Environmental > Terrestrial > Soil > Wetlands | place: USA...
ATTTGAGGCCGGCCTCCGACGAGCGCACGGAATCGCGGTTGAAGGCGGCGAGCACATAAAGCGCCAGGCTCTGCAGCTCGAGCCCCATGTACAGCGCGATGAAGTTCGATGCCGACACCATCAGCGACATGCCGAGGCTGGCGATGATCACCAGCACGGGAAGTTCGAATCGCGCATTCTTCTCCAGGTCGAAGAAGCGGTGCGCCAGCAGCACACAGGCCGCCGAGGACCACAGGATCACCGCTTTGCTGAAGCGCGCGAATCCGTCCATCACGAAGGCGCCGTGGAAAGCGTTGCCGTCGCCGATGGTCATCGAGAGATAGGCCGACACGGCGATCAGTATCACCGACAGGATGGTGAGCGCATTGGCGCTCTTGTCGCCCTGCATGGCTCCTATCAGGAGCAGCACCATGGCGCCCACGGCCAGCACCAGCTCGGGCAGCAGGACGTAAAGATCGTGCGCGAGGGTCATCGCCCGGCTCCCCGTCCGAGTGCGGCCACTTTGGGCGGTGCGTGGTCGTAGGCGAGCGCGGCGTGGTGCTGCTCGACCAGATTGGCGACCGAGGCCGAAGTCACGTCGAAGATGGGCTTGGGGTAGATACCCAAAGCGATGGTGATGAAGACCAGCGGCGCCAGGATCGCGAACTCGCGCAGAGACAGATCCTTGATCGTCTGCAGCGCCGGCTTGACCAAGTCGCCGAAGATGATGCGGCGGTAGAGATAGAGCGCGTAGGCTGCCGATAGGATCACACCGGTGGCCGCGAAGATCGCGACCCAGGTGTTGTGGATGAACGCGCCCAGCATGGTCAGGAACTCGCCGACGAACCCGCTGGTGCCGGGCAAGCCGACATTGGCGAGCGTGAACACCATGAAGCACGCCGCATACATCGGCATGCGGTTCACCAGACCGCCATAGGCGGCGATCTCACGCGTGTGCATGCGGTCGTAGACGACGCCGACGCAAAGGAACAGCGCGCCGGAGACGACGCCGTGGCTCAGCATCTGGAAGATGCCGCCCTCGATGCCCTGATGCGTCAGGCTGAAGATGCCCATGGTGACGAATCCCATATGGGCCACCGACGAATAGGCGATCAGCTTCTTCATGTCCTCCTGCGCCAGCGCGATCAGCGAGGTGGCGATGATGGCGACGATCGAGAGCACGAAGACCAGCGGCGCGAAGGTGACGGAGGCGCTCGCGAACATCGGCAGCGAGAAGCGCAGGAAACCGTAGCCGCCCATCTTGAGCAGGATGCCGGCGAGGATCACCGAGCCGGCGGTGGGCGCCTCGACGTGTGCATCGGGAAGCCAAGTATGCACCGGCCACATCGGCATCTTGACGGCGAAAGAAGCGAAGAAGGCCAGCCACATCCAGGTCTGCATCCAGACGGGGAAATGGGCGGTGTTGATGATGGTCTCGATGTCGGTGGTGCCGGTCTGGAGGTACATGGCGAGGATCGCCAGCAGCATCAGCACCGAGCCCAGCAACGTGTAGAGGAAGAACTTATAGCTCGCATAGACACGCCGCTTGCCGCCCCACACCCCGATGATGAGAAACATCGGGATCAGCCCGCCCTCGAAGAAGAGGTAGAACAGGAACAGATCGAGCGAGGTGAACACGCCCATCATCAAGGTCTCGAGCACCAGGAACGCGACCATGTATTCGGCGACGCGCGTCTCGATGGATTCCCAGCTCGCCAGGATGCAGAACGGCATCAGCAGCCCGGTCAGCACCACGAACAGCATGGAAATGCCGTCGACCCCCATGTGGTAGGAGATGCCGTTGGTCAGCCAGGCCGCGTGTTCGACGAACTGGAACTGGGCGCTGCTGCCGTCGAACTTCGCCCACAGCACCAAGGTGAGGAGGAAATCGGCGATCGTGAAGGCGAGCGCGATCCAGCGCGCATTGCCGGCGACGGCCTCCTTGGAACCGCGCATGGCCAGAAGCAGGATCAGCACCGCGCCGACGAGCGGCAGGAAGGTGATGATGCTGAGGAGGTGGCTCACGGCGCGGCTCCCGCAATCAGGAACCACGTGGCGAGCGCCAGCAACCCGATCAGCATCGCGAAGGCGTAGTGGTAGAGGTAGCCGGTTTGCAGCCTGACAGCGCCGCGCGTGACGTCGAGCACGCGCGCCGAAATGCCATCGGGCCCGAAGCCGTCGATCAGGAAGCCGTCGATACCCTTCCAGAAGAAGCGGCCGATCGCCAAAGCCGGGCGCACGAACAGGACGTCATAGAGCTCGTCGAAGTACCACTTGTTGTAGACGAAGGTGTAGAGCAGCCCCTTCTTCGCCGCCATGCGCGCGGGCAGCTCTGGGTGGAGGATGTAGTAATACCAGGCGATGACGAAGCCCAGCACCGTGAGCACGAACGGCGCGAACTCGACCCAGAGCGGGAACTCCGTCACCTGTGGCTTCAGCCCGTTGCCTGCAATGGCCGCAATGGCGCCGTGCCAGAAACCGCGCGAGTCCGGTCCGATGAAGAGATGATCGAAGGCCACCCCCGCGAATACGGCGCCTAGCGCAAGCACGCCCAGCGGCACCAGCATGGTGAGCGGGGATTCGTGCACCTCTTCGAGCCTGGGGGCATCATGATGCGCATCGTGGTCGAGCGGCTCGTCATGGGTGTGCGCGTCGGAATGCGACAGCGGGACCGATTTGTCGGCGCCACGGTAGCGGCCGTGGAAGGTCATCAGGAACTGACGCCAGGAATAGAACGAGGTCATCAGCGCCGCGATGACGGTCAGGACGAATGCATAGCTCGCCATGCCGCTCGATGAGCCATAGGCCGCGTCGATGATCGCGTCTTTGGAGTAGAACCCGGCCAGGCCGATATCCACGATCGGAAATCCGAATCCCGTCAGCGCCAGATTGCCGATCAGCATCATCGCCCAGGTGAAGGGAATGGCGCGTGCAAGCCCGCCCATGCGGCGCATGTCCTGTTCGTGGTGCATCGCGTGGATCACCGAGCCGGCGCTCAGGAACAACAGCGCCTTGAAGAAGGCGTGGGTGAAAAGGTGGAACATCGCGCCGCCATAGGCCGAGACGCCAGCGGCCACGAACATGTAACCGAGCTGCGAGCAGGTCGAATAGGCGATGACGCGCTTGATGTCGTTCTGGAACAGACCGACGGAGGCGGCGAAGAACGCGGTCGAGGCGCCGATGAAGGTGACGAATTCACGCGCCGCCGGTGCCAGCTCATAAAGCGGCGAGCAGCGGCAGACCAGGAACACACCGGCGGTCACCATGGTCGCGGCATGGATCAGGGCGGAGACCGGCGTGGGGCCTTCCATCGCGTCGGGCAACCAGGTGTGAAGCCCAAGCTGCGCCGACTTGCCCATGGCGCCCACGAACAGCAGCAGGCAGAGCGTGGTCAGGATGTCGACATGCCAGCTTCCGAACAGGAAGGTTTTGCCGACCATCGCTGGAGCGGCTGCAAACACCGCGTCGAAATCCAGCGTGCGGAAGATGTACCAGACGCCGAGGATGCCCAGCGCGAAACCGAAATCGCCCACGCGGTTGACGATGAAGGCTTTGATCGCGGCAGCGTTGGCTTCCGGCTTCTTGTACCAGAAGCCGATCAGCAAATACGAGGCCAGGCCGACGCCTTCCCAGCCGAAGAACATCTGCAAGAAATTGTTCGCCGTCACCAGCATCAGCATCGCGAAGGTGAAGAGCGACAGGTACGAGAAGAAGCGCGGCCGGCTGTCGTCTTCGTGCATGTAGCCGATGGAGTAGAGATGCACGAGCGACGACACGCCCGTCACCACCACCAGCATGACCGCGGTCAGGCTGTCGACGCGGATCGTCCAGTCCGCCGCGAAGCCGCCGGAATGGATCCACGGCGCGACCGTCACGATCCCGCCATGCCCGAGAAAACAGACGTCGTAGAAGACGTAGATCGACAGTGCCGCCGAGACGAAGAGCGCCCCAGTCGTTATCAGCTCGGATGGACGCGCACCGAGAATGCGGCCGAACAGGCCCGCAATGGCAGAGGCGATGATGGGCAGGAAGACGATGGCTTGATACATCTCAGCCCTTCATCACGTTGACGTCTTCGACCGCGATGGAGCCGCGGTTGCGGAAATAGACCACCAGGATGGCAAGCCCGATCGCGGCCTCGGCGGCGGCGACGGTCAGCACGAACATGGCGAAGACCTGTCCCACCAGATCGTGCAGAAAGGCGGAATAGGCGACGAAATTAATGTTGACCGCGAGCAGGATCAGCTCGATAGACATCAGGATGATGATGACGTTTTTGCGGTTCAGGAAGATGCCGAACACGCCGACGGTGAAGAGCAGCGCGGCGACGGTGAGATAAGGTCCAAGTCCGACGGCCATCAGGCTCCCTCCCCCGGTTTCGCATCCACCAGGGTCATCGACATTTCCGGCGTGCGCGCGTTCTGGACTTCGATCGATTGGCGGCGCACGCCGGGGCGATGGCGTAGGGTGAGCACGATGGCGCCGATCATGGCGACGAGCAGCACCAGGCCCGCGATCTGGAAGTAATAGATATAGTCCGTATAGAGGATGTGGCCGAGCGCGCGCGTGTTCGAGATCGCCGACGGCGTCGCGCTGGCGAGCGCCGCGGGTGCCGCGGGCGCAGTCTTCCACAGCAAGGCGACGATCGCCATTTCGACGAGCAGCACGAGACCCAGCAGCATTCCCGTCGGCAAATAAGAGAGCACGCCGCTCTTCAGTTCCGCGAAATCGACATCGAGCATCATCACGACGAACAGGAACAGCACCGCGACCGCGCCGACATAGACGACCACCAGGATCATCGCCAGGAACTCGGCGCCCAGGAGCACGAACAATCCGGCCGCGTTGAAGAATGCCAGGATCAGGAACAGCACAGAATGCACCGGGTTGCGCGACATGATGACCATCGACGCCGCCAGAAGCAGCACGATGGAGAAGAGATAGAAGGCGAGCTGCTGGAGGATCATCGGTACGGCGCATCCAGTTCGAGGTTGCGCGCGATCTCGCGTTCCCAGCGGTCGCCGTTGGCGAGCAGCTTGTTCTTGTCGTAGAGCAGCTCCTCGCGCGTCTCGGTCGAGTATTCGAAATTCGGGCCCTCGACGATGGCGTCGACCGGGCAGGCCTCCTGGCACAGGCCGCAATAGATGCACTTCACCATGTCGATGTCGTAGCGTGTGGTGCGGCGCGACCCGTCCTCGCGCGGCTCCGCCTCGATGGTGATGGCGAGCGCCGGGCACACCGCTTCGCACAGCTTGCAGGCGATGCAGCGTTCTTCACCATTGGGATAACGTCGCAATGCGTGCTGTCCACGGAAGCGGGGGCTGATCGGTCCTTTCTCGAAAGGATAGTTCAAGGTCGCTTTCGGCGCGAAGAAGTAGCGCAGAGAGAGCCCGAAGCTCTTGATGAACTCCCAGAAGAAAATCGAGCGCGCCGTGCGGTCGAGAAATGCCATCAGACGCCTCCTCCGTGCCGCACATAGACGACCCACGCCGCCGTGACCAGCACCCAGAGCAGCGACGCCGGCAGGAACACCTTCCAGCCCAGCCGCATCAGCTGGTCGTAGCGATAGCGCGGCACCATGGCGCGCACCACCGCGAAACAGAAGAAGAAGAACCACAGCTTGACGATCAGCCAGACGATCCCGGGAATGGCGGTGAACGGCCAGGCATTGATCGGCGACAGCCAGCCGCCGAAAAACAGGATCGCCACCATCGTGCTCATCAGGCAGATGTTGAGGAACTCGGCCAGATAGAACAGCAGGAACGGCGTCGAGGAATATTCCACGAAATATCCCGCGACGAGTTCGGACTCGGCCTCAACCAGGTCGAACGGCGGTCTATTGGTCTCCGCGATCGCGGAGACGAAGAAGATCGGCAGCATCGGAAACAGGATCGAGAACCAGTTCCAGTTCAGGAAGGCGAACACGCCGCTGGTCTGCTGCGTGCGCACGATGTCCGAGATGTTCAGCGAGCCGGCGAACAGCAGCACGGTGACCAGCACGAAGCCGATGGAGACTTCGTACGAAACCATTTGCGCTGCGGCGCGGCAGGCCGAGAGGAACGGGTATTTCGAATTCGACGCCCAGCCGGCCATGATGATGCCGTAGACGCCCAGCGACGACACCGCGAAGAGATAGAGGATTCCGACATTGATGTCGGCAAAGACCCAATGATTGTCCATCGGGATCACCGCCCACGCGGCGAAGGCGAGCGTGGCACTGACCAGCGGCGCCAGCAGAAAGATCACCTTGTTGGCGCCGGCGGGGATGATGACTTCCTTGATCAGATACTTTCCCAGATCGGCAAAGCTCTGCAGCAGGCCGAAAATGCCCACCACGTTCGGGCCGCGGCGCATCTGCACCGCGGCGAAGATCTTGCGGTCGTAGAGCAGGATGAACGCCACCATCACCAGCAGGCAGACCAGGAAGATCACCATGCTGAAGACCTGGCTCAGCGCCCAGGCCCAGGCGTACGGCATATGCTGCGCGAAATAGTGCGTGAAGATCATGCGCTACTCCGCCGCCATCTTGTGTGATTGGCCCACGAACTCGCGCGAGCATAGCGCCATCGTCTGGCTCGCCCGCGCGATCGGGTTGGTCAGATAGTAGTCCGCGATCGCGCTCGCGAGCGGCCGGCTGACGTCCAGCGGCCCCTCGCTTCCGATCGCGTTCCAGATCGCAAGATCGGCGCCAGCATGGCGCGGGACCATGCCAAGCTCGCCGAAATGCGGATGCTCGCGCATCAATTCGACACGCAGAGCCGCGAGCGAGTCATAGGGCAAGCGCCTGCCGAGGGCGTCCGATAGCGCGCGCAGGATGGCCCAGTCCTCGCGGGCATCGCCCGGCGGGAATGCCGCGCGCTCCGCACACTGCACCCGTCCTTCGAAATTGACGAAGAGGCCGTCCTTCTCGGTGTAAGCTGCACCCGGGAGAACGATGTCGGCATTGTGCGCGCCGGCATCGCCGTGGCTGCCCTGATAGACCACGAAAGCGCGGCCCAGGTGTCCGACGTCGAATTCATCGGCGCCGAGCAGATAGATGAAGTCGATCTCACCCTTCTGCGCGCCGTCGACGATGCCGGCGACGTCGCGTCCGCCCTCACCCGGCACGAAGCCCAGATCGAGCGCGGCGACCCGCGATGCCGCCGTGTGCAGCACGTTGAATCCGTTCCAGCCGCCTTCGGCTGCATTACCCGCAGGACCGATCATGCCGGTGTCGGCGGCAATGCGTGACGCGAGCTTGAGGATCGCCGCGCCGTCGGGCCGTGACAATGCGCCGGGCCCAAGGATCAGCATCGGCCGCGTGGCGTCCTTCAGCACCTGCGCGAAGCCGTGGCTGCCATTCGCCACGGCTTCCAGCGTCGTGACATTCGTTCCGAGCTGCTCGACGGGATAGGTCAGATCGAACGGCTCGCCGAGATTGGCGATCTTGAGATTGCCGTTGAGCCAGGATTTTCGGATGCGCGCATTGAGCACCGGCGCTTCCCAGCGCGGATTGCTGCCGATAAGCAGAATTGCATCCGCCGCTTCGAGACCCGCAATCGTCGTGTTGAACAGGTAGCCTTGGCGCGGCGACGGTACGAGCTTGGCGCCATCCTGTCGGCAATCGAGATTGGCGACGCCAAGCGAAGCCATCAGATCCTTCAGCGCCTTGATCTCTTCCGCCGCGGCCAGGTCGCCCACCACCGCCGCCATGCGCTCGGACGAAGTCTGCGAGACGCGCGCAGCGATTGCGGCAAAGGCTTCACTCCAGCTCGCAGGCGCCAGTTTGCCACTCTTCCGGATGTAGGGACGATCCAGACGCTGGCGCATCAGCCCGTCGCAGGCGTGCCGCGTCTTGTCGCCAATCCACTCCTCGTTCACCGCTTCGTTCAGTCGCGGCAGCACGCGCATGACCTGCGGGCCGCGCGTGTCGACGCGGATGTTGCAGCCCTGCGCATCCATCACGTCGATCGAGTCCGTTTTCTTCAGCTCCCAGGGCCGCGCGTTGAATGCGTAGGGCTTCGAGGTCAGCGCACCGACCGGGCAGAGATCGACCACATTGCCGGAAAGCTCCGAGGCGAACGCCTTCTCCAAATAAGTCGTGATCTCCATGTCCTCGCCGCGGCCGGTGGCGCCCAAATCGGGTACGCCCGCGATCTCGGTGGCGAAGCGCACGCAGCGGGTGCACTGGATACAGCGGGTCATGATCGTCTTGACCAGCGGGCCCATGTATTTGTCTTCGACCGCGCGCTTGTTCTCGTTGAAGCGGTGGAATGCGGCGCGGCCGTAGAACAACGCTTGGTCCTGCAGATCGCATTCGCCGCCCTGGTCGCAGATCGGGCAATCGAGCGGGTGGTTGATGAGCAGGAACTCCATCACGCCTTCGCGCGCCTTGCGCACATAGTCGGATTTGGTGTTGATCCGGGCCGGCGTGCCGTCCTTGTTGGGGAAGATGTCGCGCACCTGCAGCGCGCAGGAGGCCTGCGGTTTCGGCGCGCCGACCCACTCGACCAGGCACATGCGGCAATTGCCGGCCACCGACAGGCGTTCGTGATAGCAGAAGCGCGGAATCTCCGCCCCCGCCTGCTCGCAGGCCTGCAAGAGCGTCATGCCGTCATCCGCCTCGATCTCCTTGCCGTCGACGATGAGATTCCTAGAGGGCATCGCGATGCCTCAAAGATGCGTTCCCACGCTCCCCTTGAGGGAGGGTCGAAAAATGCGAAGCATTTTTCGGGGAGGGGTATTGCACCGCTTCCTGCGCCTGACCCCACCCCGAAATTCGCTGCGCGAATTTCGACCCTCCCTCAAGGGGAGGGTAAGATGGAGTGCAAGCTATGCGGCTCCGGCTGGGCATCAGGCGTCCCTCCGCTGGTGCGCGATCAGCATCTGCATGCGCTGGGAGTAATGCGGCAGATAACCCTGGCTGCGATAGTATTCGCTGGACAGATAGCTGCGATGGTTCGCAAGTTGCGTTTGCGCGACCTTGTACCAATGCCGGGTCGGCGAAAGCTTCAAGCACTCATCGAGCGTGTAGACCAGCCGCGCGACATACCATTCGTACTGTTCGAAGGTTTCCTTACTGCTGTCCGCAGTCCGCGCCTTCAGGTCGAGCGACATCAATTCCGGATTGGAAAGCTTCGGATGTCCAAGCGCGACGTCACAGTGGCGCAGGTAGAGTTCCTTTGCCTTGACCTCGCGCCACGACAGCATCGTGAACAATCCGGCGCAAAGCGCAGCGAAGCCTGCCACCATCAGCGGCATGGGAGGTTCGACGCGGGCCACGGGTCTCCACATGGTTCCTACTCCGCGGCCAGCTTGGAGCGCTCGGCCATGCGGCGCTCCAGTTCGGGCCGGAAATGGCGGATCAGGCCCTGGATCGGCCACGCCGCCGCGTCGCCGAGCGCGCAGATCGTGTGGCCTTCCACCTCCTTGGTCACTTCGTAGAGGAGATCGATCTCCTCGGGACGCGACTCGCCCATCACCATGCGGGTCATCACGCGCCACATCCAGCCGGTGCCCTCGCGGCAGGGCGTGCACTGGCCGCAGCTTTCGTGCTTGTAGAAATAAGCGAGCCGCTGGATTGCCTTCACCACATCGGTCGATTTGTCCATCACTATGACGGCGGCGGTGCCCAGGCCGGATTGCACGTTCTTGAGACTGTCGAAATCCATCAGCACGTCGTCGCAGATGGATTTCGGGATCAGCGGCACGGAAGCGCCGCCGGGGATGACGGCCAGCAGATTGTCCCATCCGCCGCGCACGCCGCCCGCATGCTTATCGATCAGCTCGCGCAGCGGAATACCCATCTCTTCTTCGACGTTGCAGGGCTTGTTGACGTGTCCGGAGATGCAGAAGACTTTGGTGCCCGTGTTGTTCGGGCGGCCGATGCCGGCGAACCACTCCGCGCCGCGTCGCAGGATGGTCGGCGCCACGGCGATGCTCTCGACATTGTTGACGGTGGTCGGGCAGCCATAGAGCCCGACATTGGCGGGGAACGGCGGCTTCAGGCGCGGCTGGCCCTTCTTGCCCTCCAGGCTTTCGAGCAGCGCCGTCTCTTCGCCGCAGATATAGGCGCCCGCGCCATGATGGACATAAAGATCGAAATCCCAGCCATGGATGTTGTTCTTGCCGATCAGTTTGGCGGCATAGGCCTCCTCCACCGCCCATTGCAGCGCCTCGCGCTCGCGAATGAACTCGCCGCGGACATAGATGTAACAGGCCTGCGCGCGCATCGCGAAGCTGGCGATCAGGCAGCCCTCGATCAGCGTGTGCGGATCGTGGCGCAGGATGTCGCGATCCTTGCAGGTGCCGGGCTCGGACTCATCGGCATTGACGACGAGATAATGCGGCCGTTCCTTCACTTCCTTCGGCATGAACGACCATTTCAAGCCCGTCGGAAAGCCGGCTCCGCCGCGTCCGCGCAGCCCCGACTTTTTCATGATGTCGACGATGCCTTCGGGCCCGAGCGCGAGTATTTCCTTCGTGCCGTCCCAGTTGCCGCGCTTCCGCGCAGCTTCGAGGCCCGGGCTCTCGAAGCCGTAGAGGTTGGTGAAGATGCGGTCGCGGTCTTGCAGCATCAGGTCGCCGCTCCGTAGTCCGCAGGTGACACAAATGGAGCTATTAGCGCCCGGCCCTTCTGCGTAAGCACAAAGACGTCACGACGGAATTCCACGCATTCGCCGACAAAAAGCGCGCACATCACGCCCTTGTCTAGCCAGACATATCCATCGCTCGTTTCGATGCCGTCACATGGAATTTCGTCGCGGCGCAAGAAGTCAATATAGCCCGCAAGATAGCCTACCGTCCTCGGCGTATACCAATGCTGCTTGGTGTTTCGGCCTTCCAGCCAATAATTTCGATTTCGCCCATCTGCCTGCGGCAAATGTTTTGGCGATTTGTTTGTGCTGCGTTCACCTGCCTCGCCAAACTGAGCTAGCCTGACGCGCATCGCATTGTCAAAATCGCTAAAGGGCTTCGTCATGTCGCGGCCCCCGGCGGTTTCTGAACCGGCGCTTCGCGATCGGAAGCAGCCGGAGTCGGTTTCTTCGCCTCGGCGTCGGTCGCGAAGGCTCCGCCGCCCTCACCCCTGCGGCTGTAACCGTTGTAAAGCTCCGGATCCTTCAATGTGAGTGCGCCGCCGATCGGCTCGGAGGTGTGGCGCCCGTTCTGCGGACCAGGATTGGGACGTTCGCCGCGGCGAAAGGCTTCGAGCAGCGCTTCGGTCTTCGGCCCGTCGAGGTCTTCGTAGAAATCCTTGCCGATCTGTAGCATCGGCGCGTTGACGCAGGCGCCCAGGCATTCGACTTCCATCCAGGAGAACTTGCCGTCGGCGGAGATGGTGTGCGGCGCCGGCCCAATGTGCTTCTTGCAAGCGGCGACGATGTCGTCCGAGCCGCGCAGCCAGCATGGTGTCGTGGTACAGATCTGCACCAGATGCTCGCCCGCCGGCTCGAGATTGAACATGGTGTAGAACGTCGCAACCTCGAGCACGCGGATGTACGGCATGGCGAGCATTTCCGCCACGCGCTCGATCATCGGTTTGGTGACCCAGCCTTCCTGCTCCTGCCCGATCCAGAGCAGCGAGATCACCGCGCTCGCCTGGCGGCCGGGCGGATATTTCGCGATCTCGCGCTCGGCGCGCGCGGCGTTCTCGTCGCTGAAGGCGAAACTCGCGGGCTGTTCGAGACGCAGACGGCGGAGGCTCATCGATCCACCTCCCCGAAGACGATATCGAGAGAGCCCAGAATGGCGGACACATCCGCCAGCATGTGGCCCTTGGACATATAGTCCATCGCCTGGAGGTGCACATAGGACGGCGCGCGGAACTTGACGCGATAGGGCTTGTTCGAACCGTCGGAGACCAGATAGACGCCGAACTCGCCCTTGGGCGCTTCGACCGCGGCGTAGACCTCGCCCTCGGGCACGCGGAAGCCTTCGGTATAGAGTTTGAAATGATGGATCAGCGCTTCCATCGAGGTCTTCATCTCGCCGCGGCGCGGGGGCACGACCTTGTTATCGGTGGAAACGACGGGACCGGACGGCATCTTGGCGATGCATTGCTGCATGATGCGGTTGGCCTGGCGCATTTCTTCCACGCGCAGGATGTAGCGGTCGTAATTGTCGCCGTTCCTGCCGACGGGAATCTGGAAGTCGAGCTCGTTGTAGCATTCATAGGGCTGCGCACGCCGCAGGTCCCAGGCGACGCCGGCCGAACGCAGCATGACGCCGGTGAAGCCCCACATCTCGGCGATCTTGCGGTCGATCTTGCCGATATCGACATTGCGCTGCTTGAAGATGCGGTTGTCGGTGAGCAGGCCCTCGATGTCGTCGAGCACCTTCGGGAAGTGTTCGCAGAACGCGCCGATGTCGTCGAGCAGTCCTGGCGGCAGGTCTTGATGCACGCCGCCGGGGCGGAAATAATTGGCATGCAGCCGCGCACCCGACGCGCGCTCATAGAACACCATCAGCTTCTCGCGCTCCTCGAAGCCCCACAGCGGCGGGGTGAGCGCGCCGCAATCCATCGCCTGGGTCGTGACCTGAAGCAGGTGATTGAGGATGCGGCCGATCTCGCAATAGAGCGCGCGGATGTATTGCCCGCGCTTGGGAACTTCCAGGCCGATGAGCTTCTCGATCGCCAGGCAGAAGGCATGCTCCTGGTTCATCGGGCAGACGTAGTCGAGGCGGTCGAGATAGGGGATCGCCTGCAAATACGTCTTGTGCTCCATCAGCTTTTCGGTGCCGCGATGGAGCAGGCCGATATGCGGATCGACGCGCGTGACGATCTCGCCGTCGAGGTCAAGGATCATGCGCAACACGCCATGCGCCGCAGGGTGCTGGGGACCGAAGTTGACCGTCAGTGTCGGTTCTTGAGCTTCAGCCACCGCGCACGTCTCCGGGCGAATAGCGAACGGCGAATGACTCGGTACCACCCTCCCCTTGAGGGAGGGTCGAAAAATCCGCAGGAT
>Ga0335083_10008040_pt1 | contig 12921 bp, 10 predicted proteins | sample Lox_Sample_42_FD_206716 | JGI IMG/M metagenome (GOLD analysis project Ga0335083, IMG submission 206716) | Soil microbial communities from Loxahatchee National Wildlife Refuge, Florida, United States - Lox_Sample_4.2 | ecosystem: Environmental > Terrestrial > Soil > Wetlands | place: USA...
GCGGCGCTACTTGGAGCGTCGTCCCCAGGCGCCCCTCACTCTTCAGCAAGTCGATCCGCTGATCCGTGAGCTAGTGCAGTACCGCGATCTCATTCAGCAACGCTGGCAGGAGCAAGAGCGCCAAGGTACGCTTGGCGGTCACTGCGGCAAGCGGCTGCCAAAGAAAACAAGCAAAAGGGATGGCCGACGATGCCACACCTGGCACGCCTCCGATTCTACGATTTGCGACACTTGTTTGTGACCGAATTGTGCGAGGCCGGCATTCCCGAAGCAGTAATACGGGAACTCGCAGGGCACGTGGACCCGGAAATGACGCGCCATTATTCCCATCCGCGCTTAGCAGCGCGCCGCGCCGCGGTAGAAGTGCTTTCTGCAGTCAAGCTTCCGGCCCAGACCCCCAATCAAGGGGGCGGTTACGTCACAAACCACGTCACAAAGGCCTTGCCAGCAGCTGCGGGTGGCGAGCAAGTTATTGAAGGTGTTGGTCGGGGCGCGCGGATTCGAACCGCGGACCTCTTGCGCCCAAGGCAAGCGCGCTACCAGGCTGCGCCACGCCCCGACAAGGGCCGCCATGATTGGCGAGCGACAGGTTCCAGAAGGGAAGCCCGCCGCGGCGGCACGTACGCCGCTGCGGAACACTGCCCACGATCTATCTTGCCAAGACGCGGCGAGCCTGTCCAGTGGCTCAGTTCGGAGTTTCTCAGTTCGGAGTTCGAAGTTGCGTCTGTCCAACGGCGCAGTTCGAAGCTCGGAGTTCGAAGTTGTGGAACTCCGAATGGATGAACTCCGAACTGAACAACTCGTTGCACAGCCCTGACCGCTAGCCCCTGCCTCTAGGCTCCTTGCCCGCGCAGCAACTGAACCGGATCCGGGACTGCGGGTTCGGATTCGCGGCCGTCGCGTCGCGCTGCCGCGGCCGATTCCTTAGCATCGGCGCCGGGCTCAATCAACAGGTTGGATTCGATGCCGTACTGGCGCGTATATAGCTCCCAGTAGCGTCCTTCCTGGGCGTAGAGCACCTCATGGGTACCGCGTTCCAGGATGCGGCCGTCTTCAACCACCAAGATCTGATCCGCGCGGCGGACGGTGGAAAGGCGGTGGGCGATCACAAAGGTGGTTCGTCCCTGCATGAGGTAGGCTAGGCCCTCTTGGATCAGCGCTTCGGATTCGGAGTCCAGGCTCGAAGTGGCTTCGTCCAGAATCAGGATGCGCGGATCGGCGAGAATCGCGCGGGCGATGGAGACGCGTTGCTTCTGGCCGCCGGAGAGCTTCACGCCGCGCTCACCCACCACGGTGGCATATTTCAGCTCGAAGCGCTCGGCGAACTCATCGACCCGCGCCACACGGCAAGCCGCCAGGATCTGGGCTTCGGTGGCTGCTGGGCGGGAGAATGCCACGTTCTCCCGGATGGTTCCGTCAAAGAGGAACGTGTCCTGCAGCACCACGCCGAGTTGGCTGCGATAGGAATCGAGGCGAATGGTCCGCGAGTCGACGCCGTCCACCAGAATGCGGCCTTCCGAAGGCACGTAGAAAGCCGCCACCAGGCCAATGATGGTGGACTTGCCGGCCCCGGATGGCCCCACCAATGCCGTTACCGTTCCCGGCAGAGAGCTGAAACTGACCTGATTCAGCACGGGCTTGCCAGCTTCGTAGGCGAAGCTCACATTTTCGAACTCGACCTCCCCGCGGAGGGAAGGGAAGGCCAGCGCTCGCGTCGGGTCCGCGTCCTCCGGACGCTCGGCCAGCACCTCCCGAGTCCGCTCCAGTCCGGCGATGGCCTCGGTGAGCTGAGTACCAATACTCACCACCTGGCCCACGGGGACCACCAGCATGCCGAGGAAGATGGTGAACTCCACAAAGGAGCCGAGGGTCATGGTGCCGGCCGTAATGCGGCGGGCACCCAGAAACATAATCAGCGCACTCACGATACCCAGCAGGCTGGTGGCGGAAAGGCTCATCAACGATGTGGCGGTGAGCGTCTTCAAAACGTTCTCCAGCAGGCGCTGGACGCCCTCTGCGAAGACACTCGCTTCGCGCTCCTCGGCATGATACCCCTTCACGACCCGGACTCCGGAAAGCGATTCCGTTAGACGGCCGGTGACCTCCGCGTTGATTTTGGGGCGCGCCCGGAAAATGGGTCGAATATATTTGAACGCGTAGCGCATGAAAACGCCGAAGACCAGAATGACCGCGCTGGCCACGGCCGTCATGGACGCGCTGATGCGCAATAGGATTACGAAGGCGAAGATGGCGGTGAGGATGCCGCCCACGAACTGTACCAGACCGGTTCCGATGAGGTTGCGCAGGCCCTCGACGTCATTCATGATGCGAGAAACCAAGGCGCCCGTTTTGTTGGCGTCATAGTAGGCCACCGGAAGCCGCCCGATGTGCTCCTGCACTTTCATGCGCAGCTCGGAGATGAGCCGCCATGCTTCTTTGGAAAGAAGCTGAGTAAGAGAGAAGTCCGTGACGCCCTGCACCAGGGTGGCGCCAATCACGATGCCGACGAGCGGCAGCAGCAGATCGATGCGATGTTTGCCGATGACGTCGTCGATGAGATGCTTCGAGGAGACCGGAAGCACCAGGCCGGCCAGTCGATTGATCGCCATCAGCACGAATCCCAAGGCAAGTAACCCGCGGCGCGGACTGATGAAGGTCCAGACGTCGGGCCAAAGTTCGCGCAGGCGAACGGGTTTTGCCGGAGCTTTTTCAGTGTCTGCTGCCATGCGATGTACCGAGAAGCGCAGTTTGTGCGTGTGGGCGCCTCGTTTTGAGTGTAGCAGAATCCGGCGCGTCGACTGGGTCAGTCGGGCGACAGGTCACTCGCAGTCTTTATAAAAGGTTATCCCTTCTGCGAGCAAACAGGACAACCGATCGGCCGTCAAGGGGTGAAAATTTTTTTGCGTATACCGTGTTGACAGCTTCGATCACATCAGACTAACATTTCGCATTCAAAGGTTGCGGCGCGCGATTCTTCAAGGCGCGCTCAACGTCGTGCGAACGTTACCGAGTTCGTCCCCGCTCGGTTTTCGCTGCTTGTCCGAACCACGGTTGGGGCGGTTGGATGCAGTCTGCCGTCAGGCCGCGCAACCCACTGGTTCCCGTGGGTTCCCTGACTAACTCAGTTCCTTGAAGCAGGCTATCGAGGTCTTGTGTAAGGGCTAACTGATGCCTCAGATCTTTCACCACAGCATGAATACGCTCTCCCGCGTCAGCATCGTGGGCGTTGTGTTGCTGATCGGGACGCTGGGTTATTTGGGCTGGGCGGTGAATGAATCTCCTTATTACACTGACGCGAAGTTGGCGCTCGAGCAGCCGGTTCAGTTCAGCCACAAGCACCATACGATGGACGACGGCATCGATTGCCGCTACTGTCACACGTCAGTGGAGAAATCAGCATTCGCTGGAATCCCGCCCACCGAGACGTGCATGACGTGTCACTCGCAAATCTGGACGAACGCCGCGATGTTGGAGCCGGTGCGGGCAAGTTACGCCACCGGGCATTCCATCGAATGGGCGAGGGTGAACGCGCTGCCGGACTTCGTCTATTTCAATCACAGCATTCACGTGAAGAAGGGAATCGGTTGCACCACGTGCCACGGGCAAGTGGGCGAGATGCCCATCACGTGGAAGGAAAATACGCTTTACATGAGATGGTGCATCAATTGCCACAAGCATCCTGAGCAGTACGTGCGCCGCCGCGCGGACGTATTCAAGGCCGTTTATGAGCCGCCGGCGAACCAGCTTGAACTCGGGCGCCAGCTTGTGAAGGAATACAAGATCAAAACGTTCACCAACTGTGACGCCTGTCACCGCTAGGAGCCACTGCTAGGAGTTAGAAGCCGGGCAGCCCGATGACCGAACCAAACGTAAAGACCGCGGACCTTGTTCAGATCACGCCGCAGCCCGATTCCGCGCGGGGCCGCTTCTGGCGCAGCCTCGACGAACTGGAGCAGGGTCCGGCTTATGTTAAGGGGTTGACTTACGAGTTTCCGGAAGGGCGCGTTCCGAAGACGAATCTGAACCGCCGCGACATTCTGAAGCTAATGGGCGCCTCTGCGGGACTCGCGAGTCTCACGGCCTGCACCAAGCTGCCTCCCGAAAAAATCGTCCCTTACGTTCGTCAACCCGAGGAGTTTGTCCCCGGCATCCCGTTGTTTTTCGCCACGGCGATGCCGTTTGGCGGCGTCGGGCGCGGAGTGTTGGTGGAGAGCCACCTGGGACGGCCGACCAAAGTGGAAGGGAATCCCGATCACCCGGCCAGCCTGGGAGCCACCGATGTCTTCGGGCAAGCGTCGGTGCTGACGCTCTACGATCCGGACCGGTCACAAGTCCCAATCCACCTGGGCCACTTTGGAAGCTGGGACGATTTCACCGCAGATTTCGGAAATCACCTGGCCAGCGAACGCGGCACCAACGGCGCCGGCCTGCGCGTCCTTACCGGCACCGTCACCTCACCCACGCTCGCCAGCCAGATAAAGGCCCTGCTGGCGCAGTTTCCTTCGGCGCGCTGGCATCAGTACCAACCCTGCGGGCCTCAGAATACGCGGGAAGGTGGCCGGCTCGCCTTCGGGCAGTATGTGAATACGGTCTACCACCTCGATAAGGCTGACGTGGTCCTCAGCCTTGATTCTGACTTCATGTTCGCTGAGCCCGGCAGCTTGCGCTACGCGCGCGATTTCGCAGATCGCCGCCGCATGACGGATCCTTCGCAGACTCCCAACCGGCTTTACGCGGTGGAAAGCACGCCTTCGATCACGGGTTCTCAGGCGGACCACCGGCTGCCCTTGCGATCGAGCGACGTCGAAGCTGTGGCGCGCGCCATCGCCGAAGGACTTGGCGTCCACTCGGGCGGCGGCTCGCTTCCTGAGGGTGTGCCGGCTAGTTGGGTTTCCGCCGTGGTGAAGGACCTGCAACAACACCACGGGTCAAGTCTGGTGGTGGCGGGCGAAGTGCAACCGCCGGAGGTTCATGCGCTGGTGCATGCCATGAACCAGGCTCTCGGCAACGCGGGGGCGACGGTGGTTTACACCGATCCGCTCGAAGCAGAGCCCACGGACGAGACGAAGTCACTCAAGGAACTCGTCGCGGACATGGACGCCGGGCGCGTGGAGACGCTGCTGATCGTGGACGCCAACCCCGCGTATGACGCTCCGGCCGATGTGCCGTTTCTCGATGCGTTGAAGAAGGTCAATTTCCGCGTGCGTCTCGGGCTTTTTCTCGACGAGACTTCCTCGCAGTGCCACTGGCATATTCCCGAGACCCATTACCTGGAGAGCTGGGGCGACGTCCGCAACTACGATGGATCCGTCAGCATCATTCAGCCGCTGATTGCGCCGCTTTACAACGGCAAGAGCGTCCACGAGCTACTCGCAGTAATGCTCGGCCAAACGGGCGTCTCAGTCCACGACATGGTGCGCGGCTACTGGCAGAGCCAAGCTGCCGGCGGCCATCTCACGCCCGCGGCATCTTCAAACTTCGAAACCTACTGGGAGACTTCGCTCAACAACGGGTCGCTTGACGGCACCGCTCTGCCGGCCAAGCAGCTCTCGCCGAAGGCTCCAGGTGCTCCCAACGCGTCCGGTAACCCGGCTGCTGGAGGCCTCGAGGTCGTGCTCCGGCCAGACCCCTCGGTTTGGGACGGCAGCTTCGCCAACAATGCCTGGCTGATGGAGTTGCCACGGCCGTTCACCAAGCTCACCTGGGACAACGCGCTGCTGCTGAGTCCCGCCACGGCGGCGCAGCAAGGCCTGAAGCGCGAGGACATGGTGAAGGTGCAGGTGGATGGACGCCAGGTTGAAGCACCGGTGTTCATCCAGCCGGGCGTGGCGCCGGGATCGGCCACGCTGCATCTCGGCTACGGACGCACCCGTGCCGGAGCCGTGGGCAACGGCGTGGGTGTGAATGCCTACGCGATTCGCACGTCACACGCACCCTGGATTGCAACCGGCGTTACCTTGGCCAAGACGGGCGCGAAGTACCACCTGGTGACAACCCAGAACAATCACCTGATTGACCAGGACGGCCACACGGTGGAAGAGGAGAGTGAAGCAGCCTTTGATCGCCGGGTGGTGCGCGTCGCGACCGTTGCAGAATATCGGGCCAACCCCGACGTTGCTAAGGACCCGCCGGAAGAGAGTACCGAAGCCAAGTCGCTTTACCCGAAATACGATTACAGCCAGGGCTATCAGTGGGGGATGTCGATTGACCTGAACACTTGCATCGGCTGTAACGCCTGCGTGGTGGCCTGCTATGCCGAGAACAACATCGCGGTGGTAGGCAAGGATGAGGTTGACAACGGCCGTGACATGCAATGGATTCGCGTTGACACCTACTTCCGCGGCGACCTCAACAACCCCGAAGCCTATAACGAGGTGATGCTCTGCCAGCAGTGCGAGAACGCGCCCTGTGAATACGTCTGCCCCGTGGGCGCCACCATGCACAGCCCCGAAGGGCTGAATATGATGGTTTACAACCGCTGCGTGGGCACGCGGTATTGCTCCAACAACTGTCCCTACAAGGTGCGGCGCTTTAATTTCAAGCTCTATTCCGATTGGGATACGCCCAGCCTCTACCCGCTGCGAAATCCCGACGTCACCGTGCGCAGCCGCGGCGTGATGGAGAAGTGCAGCTACTGCCTGCAACGCATTATGGAGAAGAAGGTCCCCGCCGAGCGCGATGACCGGGTGCTGGCCGACGGTGACATTCAGACGGCCTGCCAGCAGACCTGCCCGACGCAGGCGATCGTCTTCGGCAACATCAATGACCCGGAGAGCCGCGTGGCGAAGCTCAAGGCCCAGCCTCGAAATTACGGGCTGCTGCTGGACCTGAACACCCGGCCTCGAACAACCTATCTTGCACGGTTGCGGAACCCCAATCCGGAGATCAGTGGATAACGCATGGACCCGGCTGAAACCCACAAATTGACCGCCGTCGTGGAGACCGAAGAGGTCATCGCGCCGGGGCATACTTACCGCTCGGTCAGCGACCGGGTCAGCGACATTGTGCTCGAGTGGCCCGTCGGCATTCGCTGGGCGGCCGGCCTGGCTCTGGCCCTTGGGCTCCTGCTGACGTTGAACCTGGCGCTGGGCGTCGTTTTCACCATCGGCGTCGGGGTGTGGGGCATCAACATTCCGGTCGGCTGGGGTTTCGCCATCACGAATTTCGTGTGGTGGATCGGAATCGGTCACGCCGGTACCTTGATCTCTGCTTTTCTCCTGCTCATGCGCCAGCAATGGCGCACGTCCATTAACCGCTTTGCCGAAGCGATGACGATCTTTGCCGTGGCATGCGCAGGCATGTTCCCGCTGGCTCACATGGGCCGCCCCTGGCTGTTTTACTGGATTTTGCCGTACCCCGACACCATGGGCGTTTGGCCGCAGTTCCGCAGTCCGCTGGTGTGGGACGTGTTCGCGGTTTCCACTTACCTCACCGTATCGCTGGTGTTCTGGTATACGGGATTGTTGCCCGACCTGGCCACGCTGCGCGACCGGGCCAAGAGCCGAATCGTCAAGATCGTTTACGGCATCGTATCGCTGGGCTGGCGCGGGTCAGCGGTGCATTGGTCCCGCTATGAGATGGCCTCGCTGCTGCTCGCCGGCTTGTCAACGCCGCTGGTGGTCTCGGTGCACACGGTGGTGAGCTTCGACTTCACCATTGCTCTCATTCCGGGCTGGCACAGCACCATCTTTCCGCCTTACTTCGTCGCCGGCGCCATCTACTCCGGATTCGCCATGGTGCTGACCCTGGCCATTCCGCTGCGAAAGTACTATCACCTCGAAGACTTCGTCACCATGAAGCACCTTGATTTCATGGCCAAGGTAATGCTCGCCACAGGCATCGTGGTGGCTTACAGCTACCTCATGGAAGCTTTCATGGCGTTCTACAGCGGAAACGAGTACGACCACTACATGATGCTGAACCGCTTCGCCGGACCCTACGCCAAGGCGTTCTGGACGCTGATTTTCTGCAACCTGGTGGGGCCGCAAGTGCTATGGTTCCGCAAGTTCCGCCAGAGCCCCTGGCTTTTGTTCGGGGTGTCGCTGGTGGTGCAGACCGGCATGTGGCTGGAGCGCTTCGTCATCATCATCACCGGGCTGCATCGGGACTTTCTGCCCTCTTCATGGGGTATGTTCTACCCCACGCGCTGGGACTATATGACTTTTCTCGGCACGCTCGGGCTGTTCTTCACGCTTTTCTACCTGTTCATTCGATTCATGCCCATGATCGCGATTCATGAGTTGCGCGACCTGGTGCATAAGAAGCATGAAGAGGCGGAGACGGTGGGGGCGCATTAGAGGTGGTAGGTATCAGGCGTTAGGTGTAGGCAGGGTTTTTCAGTTCGGAGCTTCTCAGTTCGGAGTTCGCCACTTGGGAGTTTTTTGCGCCTGGACCGAGGAGGCGCAAAGACTCCGACTGTTAGGCACTGAGCTCCAAACTTCGAAACTCCGCACTCCGAACTGAGTAACTTCGAACTCCCCGAGATTGCGATGGCTGGTGAACTTTACGGCCTGATGGCTGAATTCGAGACGCCGGAGCAAGTGTTGGGCGCGGCATTGCGCGCTCGCGACGAGGGCTACCGCCGCATGGACGCTTACAGTCCGTTCGCGGTTGAAGGGCTTGCGGAGGCGATCGGATTCCATCGGGGACGGAAAGTCTCCGCCATTACGCTCGCCGGCGGCCTCACGGGTTGCTGCACCGGATTTTTGCTGTGTTGGTGGCCGAGTGTTATCGGGTATCCGCTCAACGTAGGCGGAAAGCCGTACAATAGCTGGCCCGCGTTTATCCCGATTACTTTTGAGCTCACCATCTTGTTTTCGGCGCTGTCAGCGGTCTTTGGGATGCTGGCGTTGAACGGATTGCCCATGCCTTATCATCCCGTTTTTAACTCGCCGACCTTTGACCTCGCTTCGCGGGACCGTTTCTTCTTGTGCATCGAGGCTGACGATCCCAAATTTGACCGCATGCAAACCCGGGAATTCCTGGCGGGGCTGAATGCGCTCGAGGTGATCGAGGTGGATAAATAGCGGCAATGGCCGACTTGCGTACAACTCGCCGACGTGTGGCACATGCGCTTTGGCCTATTGGGATTCGGTTTTCGGAGCTCCGTGTTCGGCCCAGCTTCGCGAACCCCGAACCCCGGTCCCCGAACCCCGTCGCCTGGGCAGGCACTCTAATTTTGATCGCGCTCGCCGCTGCCGGCTGCCGGAATGACATGCACCAGCAACCCAAGTATCTGCCGCTTGCGGGCAGCTCTTTCTTCTCGGACGGGCGCTCGGAGCGGCCGGCAATACCGGGTACTGTAGCGCACGGCGAGCTGCGCACCGACGAACTCCGCTACACGGGAAAGATTAACGGCGTGACCGCAGACGAGTTTCCTTTCCCGATCACGCGCGCGGATCTGGAACGTGGCAGGGAGCGTTACAATATTGATTGTTCTCCCTGTCACGACTACACGGGAAGCGGTCATGGAGTGGTTGTGCAGCGCGGCTTGCTGCAACCGCCGTCGTATCACTCCGAAAAGCTGATGAAAATGCCCGTGGGGCATTTCTTCGAGGTCATTACCAACGGCTACGGGCAGATGTACGGCTACGCGAGCCGCGTCACGCCCGAGGACCGCTGGAGAATCGCTGCCTACATCCGGGCGCTACAGCTCAGCCAGAACGCTACGATCAATGATGTGCCGCCCGATCAACGCTCATCGCTTCAGAAGGGACAATGAACGAAGTCTTGCAGGCCACTTTAGACCGCATTCAACGCCCGGCGCTCGGCGCCGGCGTTATCGCCCTCGTCATTTCCGTGGTCGGCGCTTATCTTAGTCCGACGCAGTTCATGCGGTCCTATCTGGTGGCGTTCTGGTTTTGGTTGATGCCTGCAGTCGGATGCCTTGCCATTCTCATGATCCAGTTCTTCATCAAGGGCCGCTGGGGTCTGCTGATCCGCCGCACGCTTGAGGCCGGCACCCGAACCTTACCGTTGATGGCGCTGCTGGTCGTGCCCATACTCCTCAGCCGTTCTCGTCTCTATCCGTGGGCCCAGCCGGATGCGGCGGCCTCGCTGCACCTCGTTTACTTCAAGCAGGTCTACCTTTCTACTCCGTTCTGGGTGGCGCGGGCCATCATCTATTTTGGCTTGCTGCTTCTGTGGGTTTACATGCTCAACCGCTGGTCAGCGCGAGAAGACGCTGAGGGAGGTTCGCAGTTGCTGGCCCGCATGCGCAAGCTGAGCGCGCCCGGGCTTATTCTTTTCGCCTTCATCCTCACATTTGCAGCAGTTGACTGGGTGATGTCGCTCGATACCGGATTTTTCTCCACCATCTACGGACTCATCTTCGCCGTCATTCCGGCCCGTATGGCCGTGGCCCTCTCGGTGATCGTGTTGGCGTTGCTCGCAAGATATGAGCCCATTACGGAATTGGCGGAGCCCAAGCGCTTTAATGATTATGGCAACCTCCTGCTGGTGTTCACCATGCTTTGGGCGTACCTCCAGTTCGATCAATTCCTGATCATCTGGGCCGGCAACCTGCAGGACGAAATTCCCTGGTACCTGGTCCGTGCCAAGGGAACCTGGGGCGGCATTGCCATCGCTCTTTTCGTTTTGAATTTCGCGCTGCCCTTTCTGCTGCTGCTGCAGCGAGCCGTCACGCAGCGCGTGGTCTGGCTTTCACGACTGGCAGTGGTGATTCTGCTGATGGAGTGGGTTGACCTTTACTGGATTATTTCGCCCGCGTTTTCGCCGGACGGTCCTCACCTGAACTGGATGGACCTGACGCTCTTCATCGGTATCGGCGGAATTTGGGTATCATGGTTCGTCTGGCAACTGAAGGGCAGGCCGTTGCTGCCCGTGCACGACCCTCGATTTGAAGGAGTGATCCCCGTTGGAAGTTAGACCCGGCACAGGCGGAACCACACACGTTCGAGGCTATGAGAGCTCTGACACCAGTGTCTATAATGTGGGGGTCCTCGCGAGCGCCTTCGTAGGTCTGCTGATCTTCGGCTTTATTGTGGGGTACGGCACGTTCAAGATCTTGGGTTTGGAGGAGGAGCCGGCTAGTGTTCCACCGGGGCTCGTCCAGACCGGCCGGGTTCTTCCGCCCGCCCCGCGTCTTCAGGTGGACGCCCGCAAGGACCTCAACGCTTACCTGAAGGATCAACAGGAGATGCTTGACACGTACGGCTGGGTGGACCAGAAGGCCGGTGTGGTCAGGATACCTGTCGATCGGGCCATGGACCTTTTGCTGGAGAAGGGGCTGCCGGTTCGGGCAGAATCGGCCCCGTCCCAGAAGCCGGAGGTTGGCACTGGCAAGAAGACGCCTCCGCCTGCGGCGGAGACGGCTCCGGCGAGTTCGAATCCGAGCGGTGGAAGGGGCGTGGGCGGTGAATGACCAAGCCACCCCCCGGGGTATAATCTTTTGTCCTACCCCGGAATGTTATTGATAAATAATGATGTTATCCTAATTTTGAGATGTTCCGCCTGACGAGTCGAGGCTGCTTGAGGGAAGATCGGAAGTGACGAAGATGGGCGTTCAATTGGGCAAAATTGTTAAATCGATTGCCGAGGGCCTCAGAGGAAAGGGCTGCCGTCTGGGCGTTGAGAAGCTCGCGACAGTGGCGCTGCTCCTGGTACCGGTTTCAGCGGGCTTGCTGTGCGCCCAGACCAACAAGCCAGCCAACTACCGGCCGGCGATCCTGCGCAACGTAGGGATTGACCAGAAGTTGAACCAGCAGGTTCCGCTGGATCTCCCGTTCCGCGACGAGAACGGCAATACGGTCCGGTTGGGAGATTACTTCGGACAGAAACCGGTGATCCTGTCTCTGGTTTATTACGATTGCCCGATGCTGTGTACTGCGTCCCTCAATGGACTGGACCAAAGCCTGAAAGAGGTGAAATTCAACCTAGGGACTGACTACAACGTCGTGACGGTGAGCTTTGACCCTACCGAAAAGCCCCCGCTGGCCAGGGCCAAAAAGGCGATTTACGTAGGCCTTTATGGCCGGCCCGGTGCGGCCGCGGGATGGCATTTCCTCACCGGCGATCAGGCTTCGATCCAGAGACTTACGCAGGCAGTGGGCTTCCGGTACAACTACGATCCCACCATCAAGCAGTTCATCCACGCCACCGGAATTATCGTGCTGACGCCGCAAGGAAAGATCGCCCGCTACTTTTACGGTATTCAGTATCCGGCGGGCAACGTGCGCTTGGCCCTTGTCGAGGCATCGCAAGGCAAGATTGGCAATCCGGTGGACGAAGTTCTGTTGTACTGCTGCGAGTACGATCCGATGACGGGCAAGTACAGCCTTATCATCGCCCGAGTCCTTCAGGTTGGTGCAGCCGTCACGATTCTATCGCTTGGGACCGTCATGCTGATAATGTTTCGCAGCGCGCCGAATTCGCGGGCCGGCGTTTGAGGGCGGACGAAAAACAGGGTTCGAACGAAGCTGGAATCTTACTAAGAATCAATAGCTTGCCGTGATTCCGGCTGAGATCGGACTGGGGCCGCACTCGCGGCGCCCGATGAGGGGTCTTTCTGGACGTCTGATCGGAGCAGGATCTGAGGAAACATGACCAGTTTTTTTGAGTCGGAGCTCGCAACCACCCTGAGTGCCCAGGGGTGCGAGAAGTCAGACGGAGGAAAATCAGGCTCTGAGGAGGCACCCCCGGGGGGCCACCCTATGCGCGCTAACGAACCCAAACTTGTATCATGCTGTAGCAGCGTGGGTTAGTGGCGATCCGGTGGCCCATTTGCCAAACGAGTCGAAAAAACGAACCCAAAGCCTTAACCCTTAGATTCAAATATGGATAAGAGTCAAAAAGGGGCCAAATTGGCGTTCGAAAACGAACCTAAAGAAAGCGCCGGGATAAACCGACCTGGAGTTGAGGATGAAAGAGCCTCACAGGAAAGGAGTAGCGATCCACCCTGAC
>Ga0335083_10008042_pt1 | contig 12920 bp, 10 predicted proteins | sample Lox_Sample_42_FD_206716 | JGI IMG/M metagenome (GOLD analysis project Ga0335083, IMG submission 206716) | Soil microbial communities from Loxahatchee National Wildlife Refuge, Florida, United States - Lox_Sample_4.2 | ecosystem: Environmental > Terrestrial > Soil > Wetlands | place: USA...
GGCGACACGCCGCCCAGGGCGTGGGCGAGGAGCAGGCGGGCGTCCCAGAGGCTCGCGTCGGCGCCGGTCTGGACCGCCCGCTCGGCCGCGTCCTTGAGGATCTCTCCGGTGGTCACGGAAGGGAACCTATCAGCTGGCGGCTCGTCTCACGCCTTCGCCAGCTCTTCTTTGAGCCGCTCGGCCTGGAAGTGGGCCGAGATCGGCTCGACGAGCTCCTCGAGATTGCCGTCGAGGACGTCTTGCAGGCGGTGGGTCGTAAACCCGATGCGATGGTCCGTGATGCGGGACTGCGGGAAGTTGTACGTCCGGATCTTCTCCGAGCGGTCGCCCGAGCCGACCATCTTCTTGCGCTCGGCGGCGATCGCGCCTTCCTGTCTGGCCTGCTCGATCTCGAGGAGGCGCGCCTTCAGAACGCGCATCGCCTTGGCCTTGTTCTTGATCTGGCTGCGCTCGTCCTGGCACTGGACGACGAGGCCGGTGGGCAGATGCGTCAGCCGCACGGCCGAGTAGGTCGTGTTGACGCCCTGGCCGCCCGGGCCCGAGGCGCAAAAGCGGTCGACGCGGATGTCCTTCTCGTCGACCTTGACGTCCACGTCCTCCGCCTCCGGCAGGACGGCCACCGTGGCCGCCGACGTGTGGATGCGGCCCGACGACTCGGTCGCGGGGACGCGCTGGACGCGGTGGACGCCGCCCTCGTACTTGAGCTTCGAGAAGGCGCCCTCGCCCTCGATCAGGGCCGTCACGTTCTTCAGGCCGCCGATGCCCGTGTCCTCGCGGTCCACGATCTCGACCTTCCAGCGCATCCGCTCGGCGTAGCGCTGATACATCCGGAAGAGCTCGCCCGCAAAGAGCGCCGCCTCCTCGCCACCGGTCCCGGCGCGGATCTCGAGGAACACGTTGCGCGAGTCGTTCGGGTCCTTCGGGAGGAGGAGGACCTTGAGCTCCTGCTCGACGAGCGCCAGGCGCTCGGTCAGCGAGGCCCGTTCGGCCGCCGCCATCTGATAGAGCTCCTCGCCCGGCGCGAGCGACTCGACGAGCTCCCGCGCGCCTTCGAGCTCCTTCTGGACCTGGCGCTGCTCGGCGATCTTGGCGACGACCGGCTCGAGCTCGGTCAGGGTCTTCTGCGCGTCGCGCACCGCCCGATGGTCCTGGACGAAGTCCGGGTCGGCCAGGCGGGTCCTGACCTCCTCGTACTTGCGGCGGATGTCTTCCAGTTTTTCGAACATGGCAAAGCTTTCGGCTGTCAGCGCTCAGCTGTCAGCCAGACGAGCGTTGGGCGCAACCGCTAGAGGGCGGAGAAGGAGAACGGTCCCGGAGTGGTGGGGCGCATCCCCGCGGTCAGGCAGCTAGGAGGCCGGGGAGCCGGACGCCTTTTTCTTCTCGTAGCGCTGGCGGAAGCGCTCGACGCGGCCGGCCGAGTCCACGAGCTTCTGCTTGCCGGTGAAGAACGGGTGACACTTGCTGCAGATCTCGATCCGCAGCTCCTTCTTCGTGGAGCGCGTCGTCCAGGTCTCGCCGCAGGCGCAGTGGACCAGGACCTCGTGCAGCTCGGGGTGGATGTTCGCTTTCATGGGACGGCGGATTCTACGCAGTTGGGTCCCCGGGCGCAAGCCCCCCGTCCCGGGGAGCCTGACGGGCCCTTCCCGGGCCGGAATTCGGGCCGCGGGCATGCGGGTTAGAATCCTGATCTCTAAGGCAAATCGTGTTTTATCTGTATGTGACCGCTCCCGGAATGGCCGCGCGAAAGGTTTCGCTCGACCGGCCGGTGACCACGATCGGCCGCTCGTCCATGAACGACCTGCCGATCTCCGACAAGATGCTCTCCCGGCAGCACTCCCGGATCGTCCGCACCGGCGACGGGGGGTTCACGGTCGAGGACCTCGGCTCGCGCAACGGGACCTTCCTGAACGGCGAGCGCCTGACCACGGTCCAGGTCCTGAAGCCCGGCGACCGGATCACGGTCGGCGGCGTGACCCTCAAGGTCGAGTCCGAGTCGACGACGCGCGTCCGCATCGAGGGCGGCGGCGAAGACCCGCTCGACAACACGATCCTGAAGGCGTCGGCGGAGCTGCTGCGCGCCCATGCGACCGAGACGGACCCGCGGCTGCCGGCCGAACAGCTCGGCAAGCTCATCGAGTCGCTGCGCGTCGTCAACGAGCTGACGGTCGAGCTCCTGCGCGACATCTCGGTCGACGAGCTGCTGGGCTTCCTGATGGACAAGGTCTTCGAGACGCTCAAGCCCGATCGGGGGCTGGTGCTGCTGAAGTCGCGCGCCACGGGCGAGCTCGTCCCGGCGGTCGTGCGCGTCGCGGAGGGCATCTCCGCCGAGGACATCCGGCTCTCGAAGACGCTGGTCGCGGCCGTCGTCGAGAAGCGCAATGGCCTGCTCCTGATGGACACCATGACGGGCTCGGGCGTCTCGCTCGCCGACTCGATCCGCCTCTCGGGCATCAAGTCGGTGCTCGCGGCGCCGCTCGAAAACGCCGGCGAAGTCGTCGGCCTGATCTACGTCGACTGCCGCGTCGGGCACCGCTCGTTCGAGGAGGCCGATCTGCGGCTTCTGACCTCGCTCGCCAACGTCGCCGCGGCCAAGATCCAGAACGCGCGGCTGATGGAGGAGAACGCCGAGAAGCGGCAGATGGACCGCGAGTTCGCCCTCGCGCGGGAGATCCAGCAGCGCCTGCTGCCGGAGGACCCGCCGCCGCTGCCGGGCTGGGAGCTCCACGGCTCGAACGTCGCCTCCCGCCAGGTCTCCGGCGACTACTTCGACTTCCGGCTGCGCCCCGACGGAAAGATCTATGCGACGATCGCCGACGTCTGCGGCAAGGGCGTCGGGCCGGCGCTCCTCATGGCGTCGCTCCAGGCCTCCTTCCACGCCTGGGCCGACGAGGGCGTTCCCGTCGCCGAAATGACGGGCCGCCTCTCCGAGGCGATCTCGCGTCGGACGGGGCCCGACCGCTTCATCACCTTCTTCCTGCTGCTGCTGGATCCGGCGACGGGCGAGGTCGAGTACACCAATGCCGGGCACAACCCCGGCATCCTCCTGCGCGCCAACGGCTCGCTCGAAGAGCTCGGCTCGCACGGGTTGCCGCTCGCGCTCTTTCCCGGGAAACCCTACGGCTCGGCGAAGCTCACGCTGGCGCGCAACGACCTGCTGCTCCTCTACACGGACGGCGTGACCGAGGCCAACGACCCGGAGGGCACCGAGTTCGGGATGCCCCGCCTGAAGGAGTTCGTCGGCGCGCAGCTCGGCAAGGCCGCTGCGGACGTCGAGAAATCGCTCGGCGAAGCGCTCGAGGGACATGCCAAGGGCGAGCCCTACGCGGACGACCGGACGCTGGTGATGGTGAGGAGACTGCCCGCCTAGGGAAACTCGAGGTCGAAACGACACGGGTCCCGAAAAAGCCTCGTCGTCGCTTTCGACCCGAAGTGGGGTCAACGCTGAAATCCTGACGTCTGCCGTGGTGCGTCCGCCAGTGACCCGAAGTGGGGTCAACGCTGAAATCCTGACGCCCGCCGTGGTGCGTCCGCCAGGAATGGGGTTGAGGACTGCCCCCTGCCATCTCCTGGAGGGCACGCCGCGAGCCGATTCAGGAATTCAGCGTTGACCCCGCCATCGACCCCCCGCCATCGACCCCGGCGGCTCGGATTTCGGGTTTCTTCCGCTATTCTCGGATCTCCAGCCTCTTGATGATCTCGTGGAGCGTCGTGGGCTTGATTTTCAGGAGCTCCGCCGCCCGCTTCTGGATGCCGCCGGTGCGGCGCAGAGCGGTGCGGATCAGGCGCCGCTCGTAGTCTTCGACCAGCTGCTTGTAGGTCGCGCCGTTCTCGGGAAGCCGGACGGGCAGCTCGCCGCGGTCCGGGGTCAGCACGGTCTCGGGCAGGAGCGAGAGCCCGATCTGACCGCCGGGCGGACACAGCACGACGGCGCGCTCGAGGGCGTTCTCGAGCTCGCGGACGTTGCCCGGCCAGTCGTGGTCGAGCAGGGCCCGGAACGCCTCCGGGTCGATGCCGCTGATCGGCTTCTCGTTCTCGGAGGCGTACAGGCGCATGAAGTGCTCGGCGAGCAGCGGGATGTCTTCGCGGCGCTCCCGCAGCGGCGGGATCGAGATCGTGATGACGCAGAGGCGGTAGTAGAGGTCGTCGCGGAAACGGCCCTCGGCGACGGCCTTCTTCAGGTCCACGTTGGTCGCGGCGATGATGCGGACGTCGACCTTCTGCGTCTCGACGCTGCCGACCCGCATGAACTCCTTCTCCTGGATCACGCGCAGCAGCTTGGCCTGCGTCTCCATGCTGACCGTGCCGATCTCGTCGAAGAAGATCGAGCCGCCGTCGGCCGCTTCGAAGAGGCCCTTCTTGTTGGCGATCGCGCCGGTGAACGCGCCCTTGACGTGGCCGAAGAGGTTCGACTCGAGCAGGTCCGCGGGCATCGAGCCCGAGTTGACGGTGACGAACGGAGCGCCCGAGCGCGGCGAGTGCGTGTGGACGGCGCGCGCGACGAGCTCCTTGCCCGTGCCGCTCTCGCCCTCGACGAGGATCGTCGAGCGCGACGGGCCGGCCAGACGGACGAGCTCGAAGACCTTGCGCATGCCGGTGGACTTGCCGACGATGCGGCCGAGCCCGTAGCGCTGCGAGAGCTCCTCGCGCAGGCGGCGGTTTTCCGCCGTCAGGCGCCGCGCCTCCGCGCCCTTGCGGAGCGTCAGCAGGACTTCCTCGTTCTGGAAGGGTTTCGGGATGTAGTGGAACGCGCCGAGGCGCATCGCCTCGATCGCGCCCTCGATCGACGAGTAGGCCGTCACGATGACGACGACGGCGTCGGGATCGCGCCGGAGCACGTCGCGGAGGACGTCCATCCCGGGCCGGTCGGGGAGCATCAGGTCGAGGAGGACGACGTCGTAGGGCTCGGCCTCGAAGAGCGCGACGGCTTCCCCGGCCGAGGCGGCGGCATTGACCTCGTAGCCCTCGCGGGTCAGCAGCGTTCCGAGGACGTCGCGGATGACCTCCTCGTCGTCGACGACGAGCACTCTCATGACGGAGACCCCTCGGGCACCAGCGGCAGCTCCACGCAGGCCTCGGTGCCGCCGCCCGCGCGAGCCGCGAGCGCGATCGTCCCGCCGTGGCGCTGCACGATGTCGCGCGAGATCGCGAGTCCGAGGCCCGTGCCGCCGGATTTCTTCGTGGTGAAGAACGGCTGGAAGGCCTTCTGCGCGGCGGTGTTCGAGAGTCCCGGGCCCCGATCGGCCACCGTCACGCGGACGTTCTCGCCGCGCCGTTCGAGACGGCAGGAGACGACGCCGCCCTCGGGCGAGGCGTCCCGGGCGTTGGCGAGCAGGTTGACGAAGACCTGCTCGAGGTCGCGCGGATCGCCGACCACGTGGGCCGGCGGCCCTTCGGGATCGGTCTCGAGCTCGAGGCGGCGGCCGGCGAAAGCGGTCTCGACGGACTCGGCGGCGTTGACGAGAACGCCGCGCAGGTCCGTTTCGACGGGCGTGCGCGCGCGCGGCCGCGCGAACTCGAGCAGGTTGTTGACGAGGTGCGCGGCGCGGAACGTCTGGCGTTCCATCTTCTTCAGGATCGGATAGCGCGGGTCGCCCGGCGGCGTCTCCGACAGCAGCATCTGGGCGTAGGAGGAGAGGCCCGCGATCGGCGTGTTCACCTCGTGGGCGACGCCGGCGGCCAGCACGCCGAGCGAGGCGAGGCGCTCGCGCTCGGCCAGCGCGCGCTCGGCTCGAATGCGGTCGGTCATGTCCTCGACGACGACGACGCGGCGGTCGGGTGCGCCGCGGAATGCCGACACGGACAGCTGCAGGTCCCGTCCGGGGCCGTCGCGGCCGTCGAGCCTCGTCTGGAAGCGCCACTCGGCGCCGCCCGGCGGGGGCTCGCCGAGCGAGACGCCCGGGAGCGCCTCGGAGAGCGGGAGACCCTCGAGCTCCGTCTCGGAGCGTCCGGTCAGCGCGGCGAAGGCCGGGTTGGCGGTGTGGATCCGGCCGTCGGCGTCGAGGACGACGATGCCCGAGGAGGAGGAGCGGATGACGCTCTCCTGGTACTCCTGGAGGGTCCGGATCTCGGCGAGACGTTCGGCGAGCGCGCCGTAGAGCCGCGCGTTCTCGTAGGCGAGGCTCGCCTGGGCGAGCACGGCCGTCAGGAGGGACTCGTCTTCCGTGGACAGGGGGATGCGGCCGTCCTTGTAGCCCACGCCGAGCGCCCCGACGAGCTCGCCGCCGCACCGCATCGCGAAGAACGCGCGGTAGCCGAGTGCGTGAAGCCGGAGGAGGGCCGGCGGCGGCGTGGCGCCGAAGGCGGTGCCCCGCAGGCGCAGGCGCTCGTCGCGGGCGAGCGACTCGGCCAGGGCCGCCGCGTCCGGATCCCGGCCCGGGCCTTCGAACAGGAACAGCGAGCACGGCACGACGCGCAGCGCCTCTTCGACCCGGCGCACGATCGTCTGGACGAGCTCCTCGCGGGGCCGCGGTGTGGCGAAGTCGCGGGCGATGTCGAGCAGCGCCCGCCGCGCGCGGTAGGTGTCGTGGTACTGGATGCGCTCGAGCACGTCGGTGATGCGCTTTTTCACGGGAACGAGGAGCGACGCGAGGACGATGCCCGAGGAGAACGCGATGACGTTCTTGCCGGCCGCCGCCATGCCGACGAGCGTCCGGTCGAGGAGCGAGTTGAGCAGGACGAACGTGAGGCCGCCGAGGAGCACGGCGCCGGTCGTGCCGATCGCCTCGCGCACGAAGATCTCGACGTCCCAGAGGCGCCACTTCAGGATCGCGTAGGCGAAGGCGAGCGGCATGAGCACGAGCGGGACGACGGCGAGGCTCGACAGCAGGGCCGACTCGAGGCCGAACGCCCGCGGCAGCGCCGACAGGAGCAGGAACGGCGCGAGGCCCACGATGACGCCGAGCGCGATCCACCGCACCTGCTTCTCGGCTTCGGCGTCGTCGCGCCGGTGCCGCATCAGCTCGAGCAGGCGGGCGAGGACGCCGCAGACGTAAACGACGAAGTAGACGAACCAGAAGCGCTCGCAGGCTTCCAGGTACGCGGCCGCGGCCGGCGTGGCGCGCGCGCCGAGGACCGAGAACTCGGCCACGAGGTAGCCGGCGGCCGGCAGGTAAAGGAGCGGGACGACGCGGCGCGCGCGGATGGGCCGCGGGAAGAGCAGGAAGAAGTGGAGGAGCACTGCCGGCAGGAACGCCCGGAAGAAGTCCTCGGTCAGCCACGAGGCGCGCCAGAAGGCATCCCGCGGGCCGGCCGGCGTGATCAGGTAGATCGCGAAGGAGGAGAGGCACAGAACCCAGAACAGAAGCGCCGGCCCGCTACGGTCGCGGGCGACGGTGAAGAGGCCGATGATCAGGTACAGGATTCCGACGAAGGCGAGAAACAGGTAAGTCGTGTCGAAGCGGACCGACGGCTCGCCGAGCGAGACGCCGCGCACCTCGCCGTCCGGCGACAACACGACGAGGGCGTGCGGGAAGGGCTTGCGGGCCAGCTGCTTTTCGGGGGACTCGAGCGAAGCCGCCGTCTGGCCGTCGGCGATCAGGATCCGGTCTCCGGCCGAAAGTCCGGCGCGAGCCGCGGCGCTCGACTTCTCGACCGAGCGCAGCCGCAGCGCGCCGCCCTCGCGATCCGCCACGAAGCCCGTCGCGGTGAAGCTGTCGACCTTGCGCGCAAAGGACACGAAGCCGACGGCGACCGTGGCGACGGTCAGCACGGCGAGGCCGGCCAGGAGCAGACGCTTCACGAAACCAGGCACGCGGGTGGATTCAGCAATCCGAATGCCATCCACGGCGTCGAAATCGGAGCACTTAAGCCTTTGGGATTCAGCATTTGTCCCCTGACCCCAGGATTCGACATACGGAAAGAATCAAGAAACTGAATATAGTCCAAAAAACTTTTGGACCGGGTTCGGGGCCGCCTGGAGCCGCGATTGGCTCGGCGGAAGAGGTGAAAACGTGAGGCGGTGGAACCGCGGCGCTAGAAGCTCACCGCGACGCCGCCCAGGAGGCGGTTGGCGGTGACGGGCTCGTCTTTGTGCTCGGCCAGCGCGGTTCCCTTGGCGTTCTCGACTGCGACGATCAGCTTCCAGCCGGCGCCGAAGGGCGTGATACCGATGACGGACAGGTCCTGGGCGACCGACAGGGAGAGCTTGTCGGAGTCGTTCGAGACGAGCGACGCGGCCGTCTGGAGGTCCTGCCGAATGCCGCGGACGAGCAGCGCGATGCCGGTCTTCGTCGGGAGCACCTCGACCGACGCGCGCGCGGCCCAGAAGCGGCCGGCATTGCTCGTCAGGCCGTAACTCTCCATGCTCGGCGCCGCGACGTTGCCGTCGATCGTGCCGTAACGCACCGAGATGTTTCCCGACACGGTGTTGGAGAGCTTCTGCGTGACCGAGGCCTTGAGCTGCTTCACCGAGTTTCCGTCGAGGAAGTAGACGCTGTCGAAGTCCGTCAGGAAGTCTCCCTGGAAGAACGCGCGCACGAGCTCGCCCATCCTGGCTTCGGAGACCTCGACGTCGACCTGCGAATCGGCGCCGACCTTGCGTTGAAAGCCGACGGCGACCGCACGCGTCGCGGCCGGGTCGAGGCTCTCTTCGATCGAGGCGATGCGCGGCATCACGGCGGTGGCCTGCGAGGTCGAGCCGAGCGCGCGGTAGAGGCCGCGCGCATAGATCGTGCCGCCGCCGATGCCGTAGCGGACGGTCGCGATGGGCGCGATGCCATAGGCGCCCGGCGCGGCCCCGAGATAGCGCGCGACCACGCCCCCGTCGACTTCGAGCCTGTCGCTCGCCTTGAAGGACGCCGAAGCGGCCAGGTCTGCGTCCGGCGCGGCCTGAACCAGCACGCCGTCCGCGCCCACGCCCGACGGGCCGACGCTCGCTTCCCAGTGCCGGTAGACCATTCCGACCGAGACTCCCGGCGTGTCGAGGGACGCCGGACGGCCGTAGTCCGCGTTGACCTCCCAGGTGCGCGACGAGATGGGGAAGATCGTCGTGCCGAGCGAGGTCGCGCGGTAAAGATTCGTCTCTTCGATGTACCGGGCGCCGACCGACTCGACGCTGCCTTGCTCGGCGCCGCGGCTCCAGTTGACCGCATGCGTCTCGAGCGACGCGGGGCTGTCGGCGAAGGAAAGGCTGTTGCGGCGCGTCGAGACCTGAACGTGCTCGTCGGCGGAAGGCGCGACGTCGAGCGCGACGCCGGCCGCGTTGCCGGTCGTCATGTCGCCCGGCGTGTCCCCGTTGCCGAGGCGCGCGTAGTCGCCCGCGATTCCGTAGCTCCAGCCGTTGGGGAGCCCGCCATGGAGGCCGAGCGCCGCGCGCGACAGGGGCGCGCTCGAGCTCTGCGCCGCCGCCTCGGTGACGGTCGTCAGCTCGCCCGCGATGAGCTTGTTCAGCGCGATGCGCTGCGTGGGTGTCGTCGACTTGTCGGCAATCTCCTCCAGAGCGATCTCGCGCAGCACGTCGGTCGGGAGCCTTTCGCGCATGTCCCAGATCGTCTGCGGCTCGGGCTCCTGCGGCTCGGTCCTGCCCTTGGGCGTGAGCGCGATCGACACGGAGGAAACGCCGGCCGTGACGCCGGCCTGGTGCCAGAGCCGCTGCATCGCGGGCTCGAAGCCGCGTTTGTACGCGACCAGGTCGTAGACGCCCGGCGCCGCCGACGCGAGGACGAACGTGCCGTCGTTGGCGGTGTGGAGCCGCGTCAGGGAGTTGTCGCCGACGTTGACGAAGATCACCAGAACGCCGGACAGCGGGGTCTGCGCGTGACGCACGACACCGGAGATGGGGGGCGCTGGCGGACCGGCCAAGGCCGTTCCGGCTGCCAGGGTCAGCCAGAGGGCCGAGAGCGCGAGGACGATGCGGTGCCGTTTCATATACCGGGCCCGAGGGTCCAGTTCAGAAGTATAGATTTCTCCAAAGTCAATTGCCACAGAACCGGGGAAACCTGGGAGGCCCGGGCAGGGGCCGGTCAGCCCTTCGGGGACCAAGGGCCCGAATTCAGGGACCGGTCTCGCTGCTGCCGGGGGCGAAAAGCCCCTTCAGGACGTGGCCCGCGATCGCCGGGTTTTCCTTCAGACGGCGCACCGAGTAGGCGTACCAGGCCTCGCCGTAGGGCACGTAGACCCGCAGGCGGTGTCCCTCCGAGGTCAGCCGGCGCCGCAGCGTCCGGGCGACACCGAGGAGCATCTGGAACTCGTACTGATCGCGGGTCAACTTCAGTCGCGCGACGAGCGCGAGGGCGCGCTCGACGAGAACGGGGTCGTGCGTCGCGATCCCGACGTAGCGCCCGGCGGCGAGGAGCGCCTCGAGGAGGCGCATGTAGCCGTCGCGAATCTCCTCGCGGTCCTGGAACGCGATCGACGCGGGCTCGACGTAGATGCCCTTGCACACGCGGACATTCCCGCCGACCTGCGCGACGCGCCGTCCGTCCTCGAGGCTCCGGCGCAGATAGGCCTGCAACACGATGCCGACGCGCTCGTACTTCTTCAGGAACTCGAAGTAGATCTGGAGCGTGAGCTCGGTGACCGGCGAGTCCTCCATGTCGATGCGCACGAAGTTGCCGTGCGCCCGCGCCGCTTCGACGATGCGGGCGAACTGGTGGCGGCAGTGGTCGGGGTCGAGTTTCAAGCCGAGCGCCGAGAGCTTGACCGAGATGTTCGAGTCGACTCCCTGCGCGGCGATCGCGGCGAGCGCCCGCTGATACTCGATGACGGTCGCCTCGGTCTCGTCGAGCCGCGTGACGTCCTCGCCGAGAACGTCGAGGGTCGCCATGCAACGGTCCGCGTTCAGCGCGCGCACGGTGGCGATCGCCTCGTCGAGCGTCTCGCCGGCGACGTAGCGCGAGGCGATCGACCTGACGAGCGGCCGAGGCACGAGCGGCAGCGTCCTGACGACCAGCCGGTTGAGCGGGTTCACGGAAGCACCGGTTCGACGTCGCCGCGCGCGGCCCGGGCGAAGCACCAGACCTCGACCTCGCGCGCTCCGGCCGAGCAGAGGCGGGACGCGCACTCGCGGGCCGTCGCCCCCGACGTCGCGACGTCGTCGACGAGCAGAACGCGCCGGGGCGGCGTGCCGCGCACACGGAAGGCGCCGCGGACGTTCGCCCGCCGCCGCGCGGCCGGCACGAGGCTCTGCCGCTCGGTCTCGCGCGTCTTGACGAGGCGGCCGTCCGCCAACGGCCGGCCGAGGCGGCGCGCCACCTCGGCCGCCAGCACGCCGGCCGGGTGATAGCCGCGCTCTCGCCGGGCGCGGGGCGTTGCCGGGACGGCGGCGATCTCGTCGGCCCCGGTTTCCTCGAGCCGTTCGACGAGCACGTCGGCCAGGCGCGCGCCGAGGAAGTCCGCGCCCTGAAACTTGAAGGCGAGCAGGATCTCGCGGGCGGACCCGCGATAGGGCGCCGCGGCGGCGAGCCGCGCAAAGGGCGGCGGGTCGAGGAGGCAGCGCCCGCAGGCGGGACCCGCGGCGGCCTCGCCGAGCGGCTCGTCGCAGACGCCGCAGCGGCTCGCGTCGCGCCGGGGCAGGGCTTTCCAGCACGCCGCGCAGACGCCGCCGCGCCACAACTCCCGGACCGGGTCGACGCGACAGGCCAGGCAGATCGACGGCAGGACGAACGCCGCGGCGTCTTGCGCGAGCTGCGCGATGCGTTTTGCCCCAAGCGTCGGCGTGGCGGCCTCCGTAAACCGGAAAGCGGCGAGATTGTACCCGCTCGCGCGCGGGGGTTATCCGTTAGAGTTCGAGCGAGACGGATTTCGCGCTTCGGTTCGCATCGGACGAGGAGGTGGCGTGCTGACCTGGAAGAGATTCCTGATCCTTGCGGCCGCGGGCCTGGCTCTGGCGTCGCCCGCGTGGGCGCAGTTGTTCGGCGTCAGCGCGACCTACGGCTCCGTCAACGACATCAGCCACACGCTGAACCTCGAAGGGTTCAAGCCGAGTGAGTACACGATTTCCTTCGACTACCGCTTCGAGCACGCGGCCCTGCTGCGCATGACCTACGGCTCGATGTGGACCCAGCAGTCGCTTTCCGGACAGACCGTCAACGGGGTGTTCGTCCCGTCCGCGAAGGAACGCATCAACTACCTGACGCTGGACGCCTCGTATCTCTACACGGAAGGTTTTTACACGGGCGGCCTCTTCGGCGGGATCGGCGGCTACAACGTGGATCCCCAGCCGATGCCGCCCGGCTTCGAGACCTACCAGGATCCGAACCGGAAGTACTTCGGCTTCAACCTCGGCGCCGACGGCGAGTTCCGGCTCACCAAGGCCGTCGCCATCGTCCTCCGGCTGACGTACCACAACATCTCGTCGAGCCCTTCGCGGCAGTTCTTCAACGCGGACGCGGGACTGGTGGCGAGGTTCTGATCGCGGGAGGCGGGAGGCGGGAGGCAGGAGCGGAGGCTACTTCGGTTCTTGTCCCTTCGGCTCCGGTTTTTCCGGGATCAGCGGCAGCAGGGTCGAGTCCTTCTTCGAGGACAACGAGATCTGCGCCTGGATCCGCGTCACACCCTTGATGCCGAGAATGCGGCGCTGAAGGAAGTCCGCCAGCGACGCCGGGTCTGCGGCCTTCACCTTCAGCCGATACGCGAACTCGCCCGCCAGGTAGTGACACTCCTGGACCGCGAGGAGCTTCTCGAGGTCGTCGACGAACCCCTTCTCGAATCGCGGATGCTCGAGGCTGACATCCACGTACGCGGTGAGCGGAAGCCCCATCTTCTCGTGGTCGAGCAGGGCGACGAAGCCACGGATCATGCCGTGGCGTTCCATCTTCTTGATGCGCTCGTTGACGGACGGCGTCGTCAGGCCGACGGCGCCGGCAATACGGGCCTGCGACAGCTTCCCGTTGCGCTGGAGCATGTCCAGGATCCGCAGATCGATTTCGTCGATGCTCATTCGGGCAGCTGTCTAAAAAATCAGCCTTATAAGATTAGTTAGT
>Ga0335083_10008043_pt1 | contig 12919 bp, 8 predicted proteins | sample Lox_Sample_42_FD_206716 | JGI IMG/M metagenome (GOLD analysis project Ga0335083, IMG submission 206716) | Soil microbial communities from Loxahatchee National Wildlife Refuge, Florida, United States - Lox_Sample_4.2 | ecosystem: Environmental > Terrestrial > Soil > Wetlands | place: USA: Florida...
CCCGCGATGGGCTCCGGCGGGCAGAGCCCGCCTGCGCCCGACGCGAATCTAGCTCGGAACCCCCAGACGGGTTCCGAACCTCCCGCGATGGGCTCCGGCGGGCAGAGCCCGCCTGCGCCCGACGCGCGACGAACCCCGTCTGCTGCGCCGGTGGAGGACGCGGAGAAGGCGCGGGCGCGCTCGGCCGGCTGGGTGCGCATGCTCGATGGGCTGTCGCGGGCGGCGCCGCAGTTCGACTTCTTTCAGGCGATGCGCCGGCTGGAGGCTCTTCACCGTGACGGGCCCGATCGGCCGCGCTTCGGCGAGGCGCTGCGACCCGCCGACGAGCCGCTGCGGCTGGGGCAAGACCCGTCGCTGACCTTCGCGGCGGCCTCGCTGTCGCGGCTGGTTTCCAGCACCAGCGGCGGGCCGCCGCGCCTGCTGGTGAACTTCTTCGGGTTGCTGGGGCCGAACGGCCCGCTGCCGCTTCACCTGACCGAGTACACGCGGGACCGGCAGCGGAACTCGGACGACCCGACCATGGCCCGCTTCCTGGACCTGTTCCACCACCGCATGCTGATGTTCTTCTATCGGGCATGGGCGGCGGGACAGCCGACCGTCAGCCGCGACCTGCCGGGCACCGATCGCTTCGAGCTGTACGTCGGCGCGCTCATGGGGCTGGGCCTCGCCTCGCTCAGGAATCGCGACGCCTTCCCCGACCTGGCCAAGCTGTACTACGTCGGGCTGCTGGCGCCGCGCCAGCGCAACGCCGAGGGCCTCTCGGCGATGGTGGGCGACTTCTTCGATCTCCCCGCGCGCGTGCAGCCTTTCATGGGCGACTGGATCGATCTGCCGCCGGACCACCGCTGGCGCCTGGGGGCCGACAACGGCGGGGGGCGGCTGGGGACGTCGTCGATCCTCGGCGCCAAGACCTGGACCCGCCAGCAGAAGTTCCGGCTGGTCCTGGGGCCGCTCGATCGGGCCAAGTATCAATCGTTGCTGCCCGGGGGAAAGTCGCTCCCCAAGCTGGTCGCGCTGGTGCGGAACTACGCGGGCGACGAGCTGCTCTGGGACCTCCGGTTGATCCTGCAAGAGCGGGTGGAGCAGCCGATGCGCCTCGGGCAATCGAACCTTTCCTGGACCGCCTGGCTGGGCAAGACATCCGGCGCCCGCCGCGAAGACCTGGTGCTCGATCCACAGACCGACAACGTCATGGCAGCCGCCGCATAGGAGCTCACGATGTCAGAGATCAGCCGCGTCGCGCTTTTTGGAAAGCTCAACACGCTCGGGTACTCCAGCATCGAGAGCGCCACCACGTTCTGCAAGCTGCGGGGGAATCCCTACGTCGAGCTGGTGCACTGGTTCCACCAGATCTTCCAGCAGCAGGACTCGGACCTGCACCGCATCGTCGGCGCGTTCCAGATCGATCCCGGGCGGCTGGCCAAGAACATGACCGAGGCGCTGGATCGGCTCCCCCGGGGCGCCACCTCGATCTCGGACTTCTCGGCGCAGATCGAGGAGACGATCGAGCGCGGCTGGGTCTACGGCAGCCTGCTGTTCGGCGACACCCAGGTCCGCACCGGCTACCTGCTGGTCGGGGCGGTGAAGACGCCGGTGTTGCGCAACGCGCTGATCGCGATGTCGCGCGAGTTCGAGAAGCTGCGCGGGGACCGGCTGACCGACGAATTCGCCTCGATCACCAGCGGCTCGCCGGAGGCGGGCGGCAAGGCCACCGCGCCCGGGGCCGGAGCCGAGAGCTCGGGCGGGGGAATGGCGCCGGCCGCCATGGGCAAGGGCGAGGCGCTGGCCAAGTTCTCGGTCGACCTGACCGAGCGCGCCCGCAAGAAGGAGATCGACCCGATCTCCGGCCGTAACGAGGAGATCCGCCAGATCATCGACATCCTGATGCGCCGGCGCCAGAACAACCCGATCCTGACCGGCGAGGCGGGCGTCGGGAAGACCGCCGTCGTCGAGGGGTTCGCGCTGCGGATCGCGGCCGGCGACGTGCCGCCGCAGCTGAAAGAGGTCACGCTGCGCGCGCTGGACGTGGGCCTCTTGCAGGCCGGCGCCAGCGTCAAGGGCGAGTTCGAGAACCGGCTGCGCCAGGTCATCGAAGAGGTGCAGTCGTCGCCCAAGCCGATCATCCTGTTCATCGACGAGGCGCACACGCTGGTCGGCGCCGGGGGCGCGGCCGGGACGGGCGACGCCGCCAACCTGCTGAAGCCGGCGCTGGCCCGCGGCAAGCTGCGCACCATCGCCGCCACGACCTGGGCCGAGTACAAGAAGCACATCGAGAAGGACCCGGCGCTCACCCGGCGGTTCCAGGTGGTGCAGATCCCGGAGCCGGAAGAGGACAAGGCCCTGGTCATGATGCGCGGCGTGGCCTCGGTGCTGGAGGCGCACCACAAGGTCTCGATCCTGGACGAAGCGCTGGAGGCGTCGGTCCGCCTGTCGCACCGCTACATCCCGGCCCGGCAGCTGCCGGACAAGTCCGTCAGCCTCCTCGACACCGCCTGCGCGCGGGTGGCGATCAGCCAGAGCGCCACGCCGGCCGAGGTCGAAGACTGCAAGAGCCGGATCTCGGCCCTGGAGGTCGAGCAGGAGATCATCGCGCGCGAGAAGGCGGGGGGCTGGGACACCGCCGATCGCGAGAGCGCCACGCAGGAGAAGCTGGACGCCGAGAAGAAGCGCCTGGCCACCCTGGAGGCGCGCTGGAAGGTCGAGAAGGACCTGGTCACCAAGGTGCTGGAGATCCGGCGCGACGGGCGCGGGGCGTCCGAGGCGGACAAGCTGCGCTCGCTCGAGCACGAGCTGCACCAGATCCAGGGTGACTCGCCGCTCATCTTCCCGACCGTCGACAAGCAGGCGGTGGCGGCGGTGGTCGGTGAGTGGACCGGCATCCCCGTCGGCCGGATGGTCAAGGACGAGATCCAGAACGTGCTGAAGCTGGCCGACACGCTGAGCCAGCGGGTGATCGGGCAGCGTCACGCGCTGGACATGATCTCGCGGCGGATCCAGACGTCGCGGGCCAGCCTGTCGGACACCCGGAAGCCGATCGGCGTCTTCCTGCTGGCCGGGCCGTCGGGCGTCGGCAAGACCGAGACCGCGCTGACGTTGGCCGAGTCGCTGTACGGCGGCGAGCAGAACCTGATCACCATCAACATGAGCGAGTTTCAGGAGGCGCACACCGTGTCGACGCTGAAGGGGGCGCCTCCCGGATACGTCGGCTACGGCGAGGGGGGCGTGCTCACCGAGGCGGTGCGACGGCGGCCCTACAGCGTCGTGCTGCTGGACGAGGTCGAGAAGGCCCACCCGGACGTGCACGAGATCTTCTTCCAGGTGTTCGACAAGGGGATCATGGAGGACGGCGAGGGGCGCCTCATCGACTTCAAGAACACCTTGATCCTGCTGACCTCGAACGTCGGCAGCGATCTCATCGCGAACATGTGCAAGGACCCGGAGCTCAAGCCCGAGCCCGAGGGGATCGCGGCCGCCCTGCGCGCGCCGCTGCTGAAGGTGTTCCCGGCCGCGCTGCTCGGCCGCCTGGTGACCATCCCGTACTACCCACTCTCCGACGAGATGATCGGCGCCATCGTCCGGCTGCAGCTCGGTCGCGTCTCCAAGCGGGTCAAGGACGCCCACAACGTGCCGTTCGAGTACGACGACAGCGTCGTCAAGCTGATCACCAGCCGCTGCACCGAGCTGGAGAGCGGCGGCCGCATGATCGACGCCATCCTCACCAACAGCCTGCTCCCGCGCATCAGCCAGGAGCTGCTCGGCCGCATGGGCGAAGGCCGCCCGGTCGCCCGCGTCGCCGTCTCGACCGACAAGGAAGACTTCACCTACAAGTTCGACTGAGGTCAGTGCACCTGCGACTGGGTGTCGAGGAACTTGCCGACCAGGTTCCCCTCCTCGGAGCCGTCGGGCTTCGAGATCATCCAGTCGACGACCTCGGCTTCCGGAAAGGTGATGGTATCGCCGTCGTGGTAGCCGCGCAGGAGGGTGACCTGCGTGGCGATCTGGCCGGTCACGCTCTGGTCGGCGATCCGCTGCACGACGACGAAGACGTACTCGAAACGGCCGTGCTGGTCGCGGAGCAGGGTGGTGACGAAGAACGTCTGCTGGGGAGGTAGCCCGGCCAGGTAGCGGCGCTTGGCCGCTGGATACGTGGTCTTGGCTCTCTGGGCATACGGGGCCACCAGCGCTCGCCATTTCGCCAGCGCGTCGCCGGGCCGGCTTCCGCTGATCCGATGAGGCCGATCCTGTGGCGCGCTCGGCGCCAGGTGGATGTCCTGATGAATGTCCTGCGGTGGCTGTTCCGTGGTTGCGCACGAAACAACGAGCAGCAGGAACAGCACACGAAAGCGCACCAGGTCGGGGGCTCCCAGTCGGTTTGGTTTCGAATCAGGCGCCGAACGCCGTCGCCAGGTCCCCCAGCGTCGCGCCGGGGTTCTCGACCAGGCGGCGCTGTTCGGGGGTCAGCGCGCGGAGGGCTTCGTCGGCGGCGGTTGCGATGGCGGTCCGCAGGGGCCAGAGCTTCGAGCTGCGGTGGCGCGGGTTGGCCAGATAAGCCAGGGCGGCGGGGGTGGGTGCGCCCAGCGTGATGAGCAATCGCCCCTCCAGCCCCTCGGTCCAGATCAGGCTGGGCAGAGCGCGCGGGCCCAGGCGGCGGCGGACGATCTCCAGCCACAGCCCCACCGCTTCGCCGGTGGGGGCGGGGGCGTCGATGGTCACCCCGGCCGCCGTCGGCCCGCCGGCCTTGGCGCGGTCCACGGCCATCTGCAGCGTCCGCAGGGCGTAGGCCAGGGCGGCGGGCGAGCCGCCCAGGGCGTCCAGCACGACGGCGCGCGGTCGATGCCGCCAGACGCTGTCGCTGGTGCCCAGCGTCGCGGGCGGCAGCGCCTGCGCCCGTGCCGCCAGCGCGGCGCCGTCGGCGGAGGCGGCGGTGATGGTCAGCATCGCGGCGTCGTTCAGGAACGGGGCGGTAGCCGACGGGAGCGAGGGCAGAATGTCGGGCAACTCGGCGGCCGGCAGCTCGCTGAACACGACCAGGGGAAACGCGCGGCCGGCGGCGTCCGCGCTGGGGGCAAAGACGCCCACGAACGCCACCGGCGAATCGGGCGGCGCCAGCAGGAAGGCCGTCGGGGTGTCGGGCAGCTTGGTCCGCTCGTTGCGCAGGGTCTCGACCGCCTCCTGGAACCAGCGGTCCAGGCCGGCCTGCGAGAAACTGCCGGCGCCCGCCCGCAGGAAGTCGGGCTGCGACGCGACCTTGCCGTAGACCCCCACGGCGCTCATCGGCCACACCCCGACGAGCCCTGGATGATGCTGTGCGGGACCTCGATGCCGCGGAAGGCGTGCAGCAGGGCGGTCGGCTTGATGTCGGCGTGGATGGGCGGAGCGCCGCTGCGTGGCGTCCAGACCGCCGTCAGGTACTCGTCCCCTTCCAGCGACGTCACGGTCAGCTTGGCGTCGTCCAGCAACTGGAACAGGGCCCACTCCCCCTCGGGATAGCCGTACTGCCCTTCGTTGGCGCCCAGGAACGTGCGGAACACGGCGGCGCGCCCCGGCCAGGAGAAGTCCTCCCAGCGCTCCTTGGTGTTGAAGTAGGTCAGCTTCCGGCTGCCGCTCTCGAACACCAGCTTGGTGTACGGCGCCGACGCGCGCAGCCGCATCGACACGGTGATGCCCACGTGGCCGCCGTCCTTGCCGTACAGCAGGTCGGTCAGCTCCTGGGCGCGCCGCAGGAACGCCGGCAGGCTCGGCTTGTACTTGAGGCTGGTCTGATCCTTCAGGTTGTAGATCGACGTGCCTTCGGGGTGATCGAAGTCGTTCTTCAGCGCCGCATCGAAGTACTGCCACAAGGCCCCGCTCTTCGGCTTGAGGACCTTGTCCAGGTCGGCCAGAGGAACGTCATGGGCCTTCTTGCTGCTGGAGAACGGGTAGCGGCCCGACAGGAGCTGGTCGAAGACCACCACGACGTTCTCGCACCACTTCCGGTTGGCCGAGTCGCTGGTGGCGCCGGTGACGGCCACCTCAGCCCCGCTGAGCGGCGGTGAGAGCATCTTGTCCAGCAACGCCCCCTCCCAGTTGTGGTCGTTGTAGGTGCCCACCAGCATCTGCAGCTTGGTGCGCGCCGCCTTCAACGCCGTGCCGAACGCGGCGGCGTCGGGCGCGCCCGAGTCGCCGAGGGCGCCCGACAGATCGCCCAGGATCTGGACGTAGCTGTCCAGGCCGGTCGGCTTGGTGATGCCGAACCCCAGGAACACCGAGAACTCGCGACCCACGTCCTCGGGGGCGGTCAGCTCGTCGCCGCGCGGGGCCCCGGTGTCGCCGCCCAGGAGGCCGCCCGGCGCCTTCTTCTTGGCCTCGTCGATCTTGTCGCCGAGCATCGACTTCCCGGCGGCGAGCAGGCCGGTCGGGGCCTCGTCCTTGAAGACCAGGTTGCGGCTGGCGTTCTTCCAGACCGAGTCGAGCGGCTTGGCGCTGACCAGGGTCTTGAGCAGCGTGCGCGAGTCCTCGACGCTGGTCGGCTCGCGGATGGCCAGCGACAGCAGGAAGGACTTCCAGGCGTCGACGTAGCGCCGGAAATACTCGGTGCGCAGGGTGGTCGCGTCCAGCCCCTCGCGCGTCTTGGGGGCCGCCAGCACCCAGGCATCCGGGTCGTGGCTGTGATCGGCGGTGAGCCGCTCGATCCGGTCGCGGACGATCTGCCAGCCGGCGGGTGTGAAGGCGCCCGGCACGGTGGGGCCGCCGCGGTTGCTCCCGGTCGCCGGCGGCGCCTGGAACACCGTCACCGCGCCGCCCAGCACGTCGACCAGGTGCACGTCGCGCGGCAGGCTGGGATCGCGCAGCAGGCTGGCCAGCGGATCCCCCTCGTGCGTGCCGATCAGCGCGGTCCGGGCCCGCGAGATCACCTGCGCCAGCTGGGTCTTGCGTTCGAGCAGGTCCCCCACGGTGACCGCCCGGGCGGCGTAGAAGCGCACGGCGTTCTCCATCGCCCGCCGCCCGTGGGCGCTGGCGTCCTCGCCGGCGATGCCGGCCCACTGCTCGCCCGCCTGCCGCCCGGCCACGTCGACCCACTTCTCGCGCCAGCGGTCGCTCTCGGGGGCGGGCTCGTCGGCGGCCTTGGGCTGCGTCAGCAGCAGCTCCAGCACCAGCGCGTTCTGGGCCTGCCCCTCGCTCAGGTCGCCGCGCCCGCGCCCGAAGTCCTGCAGGCGGCCGGCGTCGGCCCGCAGCAGCGGCACCACCAGCAGCTGCTCCACCGCCGACCGGAGCGGGTTCAAGAGGTCGTCGCCCGGGTACAGGCCGAACTCGTGCGACAGCTCCGGCCCCTTGATCTGCAGGGTGGCCAGCCGCTCGGCCATCGGGTCGGCGCGCTCCAGCGACCGCGACGACAGCACCGTCTCGCCGCGCTGATCGGCCAGGTGCTCGACGAAGGCGCGTCCGTCGTCGACCAGCTTGGTGTTCTTGAGGTACGACGAGATGGGCAGCGCCAGGAACACCGCCGAGATCGCCAGCGCCACGCCCGCGATCATCCAGCGGACCGCGCGCTTCTTGCGCAGGGCCCGCGAGCTCTCGACCGCCACCTGCGCGTCGGGGAACACCACGTTCTGGAACAGGTCGCGGACGAAGTAGCTCTTGGGCTTGGTGGTCGAGGCCGCGACCTGGGGCGGGCGCACGCCGAACGCCTCGGCCATGCTGGCCATCACCCGGTCGATGGGGCGACCCTCCTGGGTGCCGCTGGTGAAGTAGACGCCGCGCATGATGGGCGCGTCCTGGTAGACGCTCTGGGTGAACAGGTTGGCGACCAGGTCGATCAGGCCCTGGCGCAAGGAATCGAACTGGCGCGGGAAGGCGTAGATGCGCTCGCGCGCCTCGATGCGCCGCTCCTCGGCCATGCGGCGCACCACGTAGCGCTCGAGCACGTCGCCCAGGTCGTCGAAGTGCTGGGCGAACATCTCGACGTGGTCGGTGTGATCGGTGGCGACCGGCAGCGTGAAGCCCCAGATCTGGCCGCGATCGCGATCCTTCAGGTCCTCGAAGGTCTCGATGAACCCCGACAGCAGATCGCACTTGGTCACCATCAGGTAGACCGGGACGACCATGTCCAGGCGCGAGATCACCTCGTCGATCCGCTCGCGGAGCTGGCTGGCCAGGTCGGCGATCTCCTCGGGCGAGCCGGTCAGGTCGGGCGCGCCGATGGCCAGCAGGATGCCGTTGATGGGCTTGTCGGGGCGGGTCCGCTTGAGGACGTCGAGAAAAGCCAGCCACTCGTCGCGGTCGTCCTCGTCGGTGCTCCAGCGGCCGGCGGTGTCCAGCAGGATGGCCTCGTTGGTCATCCACCAGTCGCAGTTGCGGGTGCCGCCGACGCCGCGGACCTTGCCGCTCTTGCCGACCGGCATCTTGATCCCCGAGTTGCGGATGGCCGTGGTCTTCCCGGACGCCGACGGCCCGATCATCACGTACCAGGGGAGCAGCCCCAGCGCGTCCCGCCCCGATCGCCCCAGCTTCGAGCTCTTGAGGGTCTGGACGGCGCGCTCGAACTCCGCCTCCATGGCGGCGATCTCGCCGCGCAGATCGGGCCGCGCGCCCCCGGCGTGCGCGGACGCCTGGTCGCGCAGGCTCTTCTCGATGGCCGAGGCGGCCTTCTGGGCGGCCAGCAGCTTGAAGAGGACCCACGCCATCAAGCCGATGACGATGACCGCCGTCACCACGATGGCCGGCCACATCGGCACGTAGGCGTGGAAGACCAGGACGACCGCCCAGGCCAGCAGAATGAAGATGCCCCCGAAGATGTACTTCAGCATGGCGACCTCAGCGCGACAGCTCGGCCACCCGCGCCGCCAGCTCGGCGAGCTGGTGCGAGAGCGAGACTTTGAGGCCCACGAACACGGCGATGGAGGCCGCGATCATCCCCAGCGCCACGTAGAGGAACAGGTTGTTGCCCGACGACCGGATCAGCGGCTCGTCGGGCGGGTCGCCGGCCGGCGACAGGCTGTCGGGCGGCTCGATGTTCCGCTCGACCTCCGGCCGCAGCGAATCCATCAGCCGCATCAGCTCGAGATCGCCGCCCCGGATGCTGTACTGCCCCTGGAACCCGAACAGCAGGCACTGGTAGTAGATCCGCAGCGTGTCGGCCCGCCGCGGGTCGCGCCGGATCTCGGTCAGCCGCTTGAAGAAGCCCTCGCCGGCCAGCGTCTCGTTGAAGAACACCAGCTGCAGCGGCTGGCTCATCCAGGTGCCGCGCAGCGGCTCACCCTTGCCCATGGCGATCTCGTCGATCAGCGCCACCACGGCGTAGGCGATGTCGTCGGCCTCGCGCCCCGACAGCCCCGATTCGCGCGCCCGGTCCCTCAGCGCGTCGACGAACCCCTTCAGGCGCGCGTGGACGGTCTGCGGCGCGATCTCGCCGCCGTCCAGCTCGCGCAGCTGGCTGAGCGCGATGAAGCACTCCGAGGTGATCTCGTTGATCTTGTCCATGTCGAAGTCCCTCCGGCTGCCCTCATCCGCCCCGCGGCACCGCCAGCAGCTCCAGCTTGACGTGCGCCGGGTCGAACGGGGGCGGCAGGTAGATCGACACCCCCTTCTCCTGCTGGATCGACCGCCAGTAGTCGTTCTGCAGATTGAGCTGGAAGTAGGTCACCCCGGCGCGCACCGGGATCTCGGCGGGCGGCCGGTGGGTCGCCTGGATCGGCACGCCGGGGGTGGCGGCCGACCGCAGCACCTGCGGCAGCTGCGACTGCGAGGCGATCTTGCACAGCCCTGGCAGCCGCTGCAGCAGCTGCTCGGGCGGAAGCTCGGAGCGCACGGCCAGCACGTAGTGGGTCGCCATGATCAGGCGATCCTCGTCCAGCTTGCCGGTGTACACCGACTGGTTGAGATCCAGCGGCACCGACACGTGCGTCTCGCGGATGGTGGTCCGCAGGAGCGCGGTCGCCCGCGCCAGCAGCTCCTCGAACGTGCCGCGCAGGTCGGTGTGCGCGAACACCGGCAGCTTCCAGGGCTCCACGTCGGGCGAGAACGTGGCCAGCGCGCCCACCACCTGGATGAGGCACATGTAGAGCTGCGAGGGGCTGATCTCGCCGTTGGCCGCCGCGTACGACAGCACCGGGATGGCGGTGTTGACCGTGCTGAGCTGCAGGAAGCGGGTCACGTCACCGACGTTGAACTCGATGTTCGTGCCGTCGCGCTGGCGGCGGTCGCCCGCCAGCAGGCGCTGCTTGGCCACCATCAGCGCCAGCAGGCGCCGCACGCCCGCCATCAGGAACGGCGAGGTGTCGACGCGCAGCGCGGGCGGGATGTACGCCTCGTTGTTGATCACGTGGCCGGTGCCGTCGCGGACGATCTCGGCGATCTTGATGGCGTCGAAGTCCTCGCGCGCCTCGTCGCCGAACAGGATCACGGCGTTGCGCTGGGCGAACGACATGCTCAGGTCGGCGGCGTTGCCGGTCTGGTCGGCGACCGAGCGCGTGGTGGCCCGGAACCGGGCCCGCGCCGCCTTGGTCGCGTCGGCCGGGGTGCCGGCCACCTGGTCGGTCGCCACGCTCGGCACACCCTCGCGCTCTTTCTGGACGGCCAGGAAGATCTCGCAGAACGGCTGGGTGGGCGGGAAGTGCTCCCCGATCGGGCGGGCCGGCGGGCACTCCGGATCCTTCCCGTCGAAGCCCAGGTACAGGCCGTCCGGCAGGACGCCCACGAAGCGCGTCACCCGGAGCTGGTCGGACCCCAGCGCGCCGGCGTCGAGCTCGATCGAGACCACGCCCCAGCGGTACGGCGAGAGCGCGGCGATCCGGTCATCCAGCAACCGCTCGTGATACAGGTCCTGCTGCTGCAGGTGCTGGGGGGAGACCAGCATCCCCTCGGACCAGACGACTCTCTGAGGCGGCTTCATGGTGTTTTAATCGTGGTGACGTGGTTTTCTTCCAGGGAAAACCGCAGCGTCGGGTCTTTCGGCGGCGGTCCTTTTTTGCTGGGCGGCGGGGGGTGGCAAAACTGCGGGTCGGACGGCGGCAGCTTCTCGACCGCCCGCCATGAGGTGCCGGTCGGCCGCCGGAACAGGCCGACCACCGCGATGTGACTGGCCTCGGCGCTGCGCGCCAAGGGCGGGTCGACCGTGACGCCCGGGTTGATCGTGACCTCCTGGACCCCCACCAGGTCCTCGGCCAGGGTGTCGCGGTCGTGGTCCAGCAGGTCGTCGAATGACGCGACGCCGATCTTGCCGGTCCCTTTCAGCTGGTAGATGCGGATGACGGTCGCCAGCGGCTCGCCGCGCTCGCTGGGGTTCAGCCGCTTGGCGGCCCGCAAGCTGACCTTCAGGGGCTCCGGAGGGGGGCAGGGGGGCGCCGGGGTCCCCGGCGACTGGGGAGACGGTGACGGGTGCGAGCAGCCGGCCAGGATCGCGATCGCCGCCAACGCTCCCAACCTGCGGAAGCTGCCGATTTGTAAGCGCTTCATTGGGTTCCGCGCTCTCGCCGCGCAGCTTGCCAGCAAACCGCGACCGGGCGCAACTGGGATGTGCGGCGGCTTTTCCGTTATCATGCGGCGCCAGCGAGAATCGCCATTCCAACCATGACCAGAGCGGGCGCCGTTACGGGCCTCGCGATCATCTGCTTCTGCGTGACGGCGGCGCCCAGGGCGGCCCGGGCGCAGAGCGCGTCAGAGACGGCGCAGCAGCACTTCGATCGTGGGGCCAAGCTGTACAACCTGGGGCACTTCCAGGAGGCCATCCCCGAGTTCGAGAAGGCCTACGACCTGGATCCGTCGCCGATCTTCCTGTTCAACATCGCCCAGTCGCACCGCCAGCTGGGGAACAAGGAGCGGGCGCTGTTCTTCTACCGGCGTTACCTGGAACAGGCGCCCAACGCCGCCAACCGGGATGACGTGGAGCGGCGGATGAAGGAGCTGGACGCCGCCCTCAAGCAGGAGGAGGCGGCCAAGCAGAAGCCGCCGCCGCCCGGGCTGGTCGACCATCCCGGTGAGGCGGCCCCGCCGCCACCGGCCGCGCCCGCGGAGCCGCCGCCCTCGCCGGCGCCGGCCGAGCCGACGGCCCCGGCGCCGGCTGCCGAGCCCCTGCACTGGGTGACCGGCCTTGCGCTGGGACCCGCCATCCTGGGGATGTGGGGGAAGGCCAGGGTCGACCTGCCGACCATCTTCACGGCCCGGCTCGAGGCGGCCTACGCGTTCCAGTTCACCATCGGCGAGCTGCGGCTGGGCATCGACCTGGGGTATGCCCAGCTTCCCTTCAAGCACGGGTCGGTCCCCGATCCGTCACTGCAGGGCAGCAGCGGGAGCTCCGGCTTCTGGTCCGTGCTGGCCACCGTTCGCTATCTCTTCCACGCCACGCCGGCCCTGAGAGTCGGCGCCGGCTTGCGGGCGGGGTACACCTGGTGGTCGGGGCTCGACACCGGCAACCCGTTCACGGTCATGGGCGTCCCGGTGTCCGGCGGGGCGGTCCCCATGCCGAGCGTCGGCGGCGGGTTGCGACTGGAATACACGGTCGTCGCCGGGCTGTTCCTGGCGCTGGCCCCCGAGGTGCTCTGGAGCAAGACCACCAGCGAGGGTCTGTCGCAGTCCGTCTCCAGCCTGACCCAGTTCGAGTTCACGGCCGGCGCCGGCTACGCGTTCTGAGCTCGTCTCAGGTCGCCGAGGTCGCCAGCAGCGCCCGCAGCGCCTCCGCCACGCTCCAGGCCTGGGCGGTGCAGCCGCGCGGCAGGAAGGGCGGCTCGGCGTCGTAGATCTCGCTGATGGTGCCGATGCAGGCGGCGGACAGCTCCTGTTCCAGGCCATCGAGCAGGCGGCGCGCCCCCTCGCGATTGTCCGGGAAGGTCTTCAGCCAGGCGTCGGCGAAGGGGCCGATCAGCCAGCCCCAGATCGTCCCCTGATGATAGGCGGCATCGCGGGCCCGCAGGTCGCCGTCGTAGCGCGGCTTGAAGTCCGGGTG
>Ga0335083_10008044_pt1 | contig 12919 bp, 10 predicted proteins | sample Lox_Sample_42_FD_206716 | JGI IMG/M metagenome (GOLD analysis project Ga0335083, IMG submission 206716) | Soil microbial communities from Loxahatchee National Wildlife Refuge, Florida, United States - Lox_Sample_4.2 | ecosystem: Environmental > Terrestrial > Soil > Wetlands | place: USA...
CGCGTTGCAGAGATAGGCGGCCAGATAAGCGAGATCGTCAAACGATGTTTCGGGCGCACTGTCGAGGATCTCATAGCTTTCGAGGCTGCGCGCGCGCAGCTCATCCATGCGGGTGAGCGGGCTGGGGCCGGGACAGGCTGGATTTGTTTCGGAAAGAGAAATTTCGATGAGTCCGGTCACAATGTCATGAACCTCATTACATTACGGATTCATTATGAATTGTAAAGCTTAACCGGACATGAATTTCATGACGAGCGGAGGTGGAATTTAACGCTTTTGCCGGGCCGCCAACGGCCCGGCGGGCAGGCGTTCAGCCGAGCGCCTTGACGGCTTTCAGAACATCCTCGGCATGGCCGTCGATCTTCACCTTCGGCCAGATTTTTGCGACCTTGCCCTCGGCGTCCACCAGCACGGTGGAGCGCTCGATGCCCATATATTTTTTTCCGTACATGGATTTTTCAACCCAGGCGCCATAGGCGTCGATCATTCTGGTCTCGGGGTCGGAGGCGAGGGGGAATTCCAGCGTGTATTTTTCGGCGAATTTTTCCAGCGCCTTCATGCTGTCCTTCGAGACGCCGATGATTGTAACGCCAAGGCCCGAGAAATCCGGCAGCCCGGCCTGGAAGGCGCAGGCCTCCCTGGTGCAGCCGGGCGTGTCGGCGCGGGGGTAGAAATAGAGCACGAATGGCTTGCCCTTGAGGAGGCCGAGCGAGATGGTGCGCCCGCCCGTGGCGGGCAGGGAGAAATCCGGCGCCAAGGCGCCTTCGGTGAGACTCATGTGGCAGCTCCTTCAATGATCAGCTTTGAGAAAATTTCATGCACCGCGCGGGCGGTCTGCGCGATCTCGCCCTGCAGCGCGGCCAGGCTGGCGCAGCCCGTGGCGCGCAGCAGCGGCTCCAGCATGGCGCCCGGCGGCTGCGTGGCGCGGGTGGAAAGCCCGGTGATGCGGGTGATGCCCTGGATGCTGCGCCAGAGGAAATCGGCGCGGATCAGGGTATCCGCCGCGCCCTGGCGCAGATGCCCGGCGCCGGCCAGCGCGGTGAGGGCGGCGCTGGTATTGGGCTGGAACAGGGCCGGGTTGGCGGCGCCGTGGATGAGCTGCAGCGCCTGGGCCACGAAGCCGATCTCCATCATGCCGCCGGGACCGGCGCGCAGATCGAAGGGGCCGCGCGGGGGCATGTCGGTTACCAGCCGCGCCTGCATGGCGGCGGTGTCGGCCAGTATCCTGGCCGGCGGCGCCGGGCGGCAGAGCGCGCTCATAATCTCCTCGCGCACCGTGGCGGCGAAGCCGGGTGTGGCGGCCATCACCCGCGCGCGGGTGAGCGCCAGGCGCTCCCAGGTCCAGGACTCGCGGGCGTGGTAGTTGCGAAAGGCCGCGAGCGAGACCGCCACCGGCCCCTGATTGCCCGAGGGGCGCAAGCGCATATCCACCTGATAGAGCGGCCCGCCCGGCCCCTGCGCCGTCAGCGCCCCGATGAAGGCGTGGCTGAGGCGGACGAACCAATGTGTGGGGGCGATGGCGGCGGGGGCGTGATCATAGATCAGCATAAGGTCGAGGTCAGAGCCCGCCAGCATCTCCCCGCCGCCCGCCTTGCCCAGCGCCACCACCGCGATCTTGGCGCCGCGCACCGGGCCCTGGCGCTCCTTCTGCGCGGCGATGACGAAGGGCAGCAATTGCGAGAGGGCGGCCTCCGCCAGGGCGCTGCGCAGGCGCCCGGCCTCGTTGGCATCCAGCCGCCCTTCCAGCGTGGCGACGGAGAGGTGGAACTCCTCCTGGCGCACGAAGCGGCGCGTGGTGGCGGCGGCCTGCTCCAGGTCCTCCGCCTCCGCCAGCAGCCGGCGCAGCAGCGGGCGCGGCGCGGCGAAGCGGGCCTGGGGGGCCAGCAGCCCGTCCAGCGCCTGCGGGTCGTCGGCCAGATAGTCCGACAGCGCCGGGGCGGCACCCAGCACGGCGGCCAGGCGCCGCAGCAGCGCCGGGTTGCGGGCAAAGAGCGAGAGCAGCTGCACCCCCGCACGCTGGCGGGCCAGCAGCGTGTCGAAATGCGCGAAGGCTTTGTCTGGCTCCGGCTGGGCGCCAAGGGCGGCGAGCAGATGCGGCCGCAGCCCTTCCAGCAGCTCCCTTGCGCGCGGGGAGCGCAAGGCGGGCATGGTGCCGGAGGCCCAGTCGCGCAGCCGGTCGGCGATATGCTTGGCATTCTTGAAGCCGAGCGCGTGCAGCCGGGTGGTGAACTCCGCCGGCGGCGGGCCTTCATGGCCGGGGTTCAGCGCGCTTCTGGTCTCGGGCGCGCCGGCATCGAAGAAATTCAGGAAATGCTCATGCACGCGGGCCAGCAGGCGCGGGAAATCGCGCTTGAAGCGTGGCGCGTTCAGGAAGGTGCACAAGGCGTCCAATGCCGCGTCGGTGGTGGGCAGGGCGTGGGTCTGCCGGTCCGCCACCATTTGCAGCCGGTGCTCCACCCGGCGCAGCTCGCGGTAATCGGCGGCAAGCTGGCGGGCGGCGCGCTCGGGGATGTGCCCGGCGCGGGCCATGGCGGGCAGGGCCTCCAGCGTGGCGGGGATACGCAAGGCCGGGTTGTGCCCGCCCCAGACCAGCCCGAGCGTCTGCACGATGAACTCGATCTCGCGGATGCCGCCGCGCCCCAGCTTCACATCGAACCCGCGCAGGCCGTTGGTGCTGTGCTGGGCGTCGATCTGGCGCTTCATTTCGTGAATGTCCGAGATCGCCGCGAAATCCAGGTATTTGCGCCAGATGAAGGGGCGGATGGCGGTGAGGAAATGCTGGCCCAGCGCCAGATCCCCCGCCACGGGCCGGGCCTTGGAGAAGGCCGCGCGTTCCCATGTGCGGCCATGGCTTTCGTAATAGGTGAGGGCGGTGGCCAGGGAGACGACGGGCGGGGTGGCGCCGGGGTCCGGGCGCAGCCGCAGATCGACGCGGAAGACGTAGCCTTCCTCATCGCGGGCGGAGAGCAGGGTGGTGAGGTCGCGTGCCAGCCGGGCCATCAGGCGTTGCGAGTCGGATTGGTAGGGGGCGGCATCGGGGTCGTAGAGCAGGACCAGATCGATATCTGAAGAATAATTAAGTTCCCGCGCGCCAAGCTTGCCCAGCGCCAGCGCCACGAAGCCGCTCCCGTGCGCGGGCGCCTCGGGGTGAGGCAGGGTGATTTCGCCGTCCTCGTGCATTTCCCACAGCAAATGCCGGATAGCGGCGCGCAGTGTGGCCTCGGCCAGGTCGGAAAGCGCGCGGGTTACCTCCTCCAGCGGCCAGAGGCCGCCGAGGTCGGCGATGGCGATGGTCAGGGCCATTTGCCGCTTGGCGCGGCGCAGGGCGGCGCTCAGCACCGGGCGCGGCACCTCGGGCGGCAAGGTGTCCAGGGCGGCCAGCAGGGCCTGGGCCTCGGCGCGCGGTCCGGTTTGCATGCAGGCGAGCAGGGTGGCGGCTTCCCGGCAGGCGAGGTCTGCGAGGTAAGGGGCGTTGCCGCCAAGGGCCGCCAGCAAGGCCGTGCCCGATTCGGTGGCGGCGAATTGCGCCTCGCGCGGGCCAAGGGCCGCGAAATCCGCGCGCAGTCGCTCAGCCGCCGCCGGATCGGCCGCTTGCGGAAAGGATGGCTTGTGAAGATTGCCGGGCATCTGGCAAGCAGAACAGGATGAAGCCACGCAGAGGTCAAGCGGCCTGGATTATTATAGAGGCGCTGCACCAGCTCGGCCGGATTGCCATGCTGCTGGTGGTGCTTGCCCTGGCATCGTTCGGGCTGCTGGCCTTCCGGCTGTCGCAAGGGCCGCTGGAGATTCCGCAGCTGGCCTCGCGGCTGGCCACGCGGGTCACCGGCGAGGGCATCAAGGTTCATGTGGCCAAGGCGGAACTGGCCTGGGCAGGGTATCACAAAGGCGGCGCCGTGCCGCTGGTGCTGCGGCTGGCGGATATCGAGGTGCGGACGGATGCCGGCGGCACGCTGGCCGATATTCCCTCCGCCGACCTCTCCTTGTCGGTGGCGGATCTGTTCGGCGGGCGCGACCCGGTGCTGCTGAACGGCGCGGGCGCCACCTTCCCCGGTGGCAATGTGCCGGTCTCCTGGTACGCCAATCTCTGGCCCGGCCCCGGTTTCACCCTGTCGCACGGGGCGGTCTACGTCACCGTCGGCGCCGGGCTCATCGGCAGCGGGGCGAACAGCGTGGCGCTGAGCGGGGCCTCCTTCGTGCTGGCGGTTTCGCCGGGTGGGGAGGTGGATGTCAGCGATGGCGTGGCGCAGTTGCAGCAGCGCGGGCAAAGCGCGCCGCGCCTGACCTTCAGCCTTCATGCCCATCGCGAAGGGTTATGGCTCGGCCGGCTGGATGCCACGCTGGATGCGGTGCAGGCGCAGGACCTGCCCGCCTTTTGGCCGCCGGGCGCGCTGGCGGATACGCGCCAATGGGTGACGCGCAACATCACCGCCGGAACGGCGCGCGATGGGCATTTCACCTTCGACATGGCGGCCAATGGCGATCTCTCGCATTTCCGGGTCGAGAATGTGCATGGCCAGTTCAGCGGCGATGACATGACGCTGAGCTGGCTGACCGGGGCGGTGCCGATTGAGCGGCTGAACGGCGTGTTCACCATGCCGGGCATGGATACGGCGGTGATCACCGCCAGCAGCGGCGCGTGCGGCGGGGTGCGCCTGCAAAGCGGCAGCCTGCTGATCACCGGCATGTCGGCCAAGGACCAGTTCGGCACGCTGACGCTGGACCTCTCCGGCCGGGTGCAGGATGTGCTGGCGATATTGGGGGCGCCGCCGCTGCATCTGCTGGATAGCACGCCGCCGGAGATAAGAAGCGCCACGGGTGAGGCGCGCGGCACGCTGATCGCCAGCATCCCCTTCAAGAAGAAGCTGGCGATGGCGGATGTGGGGCTGAACGTGCAGGCCAGCCTGAGCGATGTGCGGATGGTGACCTTGCTCCCCGGCATCGGCTTCACCAACGGGCAGGTGGCGCTAATGACGGATGGCCATACCCTGCACGCCGAAGCCCAGGCAGATTTCGCCGGGGCGCCCGCGCGCGTGGTGGTGGACCAGGTTTTCGCCGGCAAGGATGCCGGCGAGACGCTGACGATCAAAGGCACCGCCGGGCCGGTGCTCTGGCGGGCGTTCGGGCTGGATACGCCAAGCGGTGCCGGCTCCGCCGCGCAAGGGTCAGCGCCGTTCGGCTTCACCCTGAGCGGCCCGCCGGACGGCGTGCAGCAGGCCGAGGTGAACGCCGACCTGACATCGGCCGGGCTCGCCTTGCCGCTGCTGGGCTGGGCGAAGAGCCCGGGCACGGCGGGGCGCATCGCGGCGCGCTTCACGCTGCAGGATGGAAAACTGGCCGATATCCAGGATCTGGACATGGAGGCGCCGGCGCTTGCCGTGCACGGCCATAGCCAGGGCGGCATTTTCACGCTGGCGCAGGCGCGCATCGGCCGCAACGATGCCAGCGGCACGCTGACCGCGCCCGCCAGCCCCGGCGCGCCCTGGATGCTGCTTGCCTCGGGCGCGGCGCTGGATCTGCGCCATGGCGTCCAGCAGGAGCGCGTCGGCAAGGCGGACAAGCCTGTGTCCCGGCCGCCCGCTTCGGGCCCGCTCTGGCAGGCCTCGCTATCGTTTAAGACCATCTATCTGACCAAGCCCCCGGCGCCAGGGCTTGCGAATGTCCGGCTCTCGGCGGCGGGGCAGGGCTATGATCTGGGCCGGCTCAGCGGCACGGCGGACGGGGTGAGCGCGACGGTGACGCCCCTGTCAGGCGCGCGGCGCAGCCTGGCTATTCAGGGCGATGACGCGGGCACGCTGCTGCAGGTGCTGGGCGTCTATGACGGCATGCGTGGCGGCAAGCTCAGCCTGCAGGCAGCGTATGGCGGCGGACCGGCCAAGGGCGCGCTGACCCTGGCCGACGCGCGGCTGGTGCATGCGCCGGGCTTTATCAAAGTGTTGCAGGCAGCCACGCTGTATGGCGTGGCGGAGGCGGTTTCCGGCCCCGGGCTGCTGATCAACCATGCCAACATCCCCTTCACGCTGGATGGCGATGTGCTGGGCCTGCAAGGGGCCGACGCCTATTCGGAATCTCTGGGCTTCACCGCCAGCGGCACGGTGAATACCGATACGAAGACCTGCAATCTCGACACCACCATCGTCCCCGCCTACGCGCTCAATGCGCTGCCGGGGAAGATTCCGCTGCTCGGGCATCTGTTCTCGGCGGAGAAGGGGGGTGGGCTGTTCGCCATGCGGGCGCATGTGCAAGGGCCGATCGATGACCCGCAGGTGCATGTGAACCCGCTTTCGGCGCTGGCGCCGGGCTTTTTGCGCGGGATTTTCGGTCTGGGAGAGGCCCCGCCCAAGGGCACGGCCTCCCCGCCGCAGAAATAGACGCTTAGAGCTTTTTTTGAGAGGCTGATTTACCCCCCTCGGTTGCCGCGCAAAGGCGCGTCAACCTCAAGCGATCAGGCTCTAGCTTTGCGCTGGTGCCTTGGAGACAACCACCATTGCCGGGCGCAGCAGGCGGCCATTCAGCTGCCAGGTCTGGCTCCAGGCCTGGAGCACGGTGCCGGCGGGGTGGTCGGCGCTCTCCTGCTCGGCCATCGCCTGGTGCAGATTGGCGTCGAACGGCGCGCCGGTGGGGTCTGAGCGGGTGATGCCGTTGCGCTCAAGGATGCCGATGAAGGCGCGCTCGATGCCCTCAAAGCCCTCGCGCAGCTTGGTGACGAGTTCGGGCTCGCCCTCGGCCTGTTTGGGCAGGCTGTCGATGCCGCGCTTCAAATTCTCGGCGGCCTCGGCCACGTCGCGGGCGAATTTCTGCACGGCATAAAGCCGCGCATCCTCGACCTCGCGCTTGGTGCGGGCGCGCAGATTGGCCATCTCGGCCTCGGCGCGCAGCCATTTGTCGCGCATTTCCTGCAGGTCCTGCTCCAGCCGGGTGATGCGCTCATCGGGCGCCTCCAGCAGCTTTTCGTCCTGCGGAGCCGCCTCTTCGGGCGTGATGTTCTCGTTTTCGGTCATGGCAGGGAATTAGGCGAAAATCCCCCGCCAAACAAGGCTGCGGGCCTGCCATGCCCTGCCAAAACCCGCGCGCCGCGCCGCCATGAAGCCATGTGCGGGCGGCGCCGTTTCCCCCTCGCGCGGGTGGGGAAACGCCGCTATGATTGTTGCATGAATATCCTGGCCCCCATGCCGGCGCGGCTGGTGATCGAGATCGTGTTCGATTTCGTCTGCCCCTGGTGTTATCTCGGGGTGAAGCGGCTTTCATTCCTGCTGGCGCGCCGGCAGGAGCTGGAAGTGGAGCTGAGCTGGCGCCCCTTTCTGCTGAACCCGGATATGCCGCGGGGCGGCATGGCGCGGGCTGATTACATGATCCGCAAATTCGGCGCCGAGGACAGGGCAAGGCGGCTTTATGCCTCCATCGCCGAGCTGGGCGCGGCGGAGGGGATCGCGTTCAATTTCGCCGCCATCCGCCGCACGCCCAACAGCGTGGACGCGCACAGGCTGGTGCGCGAGGCGGCGCGCGAGGGGCTGGCGGACAGGCTGGTGGCGGGCATTTTCGCGGCGCATTTCGTGGAGGGGCGAGATATTGGCAGTCATGCCGTGCTTGCAACGCTGGCGGGGCAGCTGGGGATGGATGAGGAGGCTGTCGAGCGGTTCCTGGCCGCCGGCGAGGGGGCGGAGGTCGTGCATGCGGAGAACCTGCATGCGCATCGACTCGGCATAAATGGTGTGCCTTGCTTTCTCATCGACGGGGAGCATGCGATTGCCGGGGCGCAGGAGGGGGAGGTGCTGGAGCGGCTGATCGACCTGGCGCTGAGCACCAGCCGGGAGCGTTAAGGCGGGGCGGGCCGGGTTTCTGTTTTTTAATGGTTGCGCTACACGTTGCGACGGCATTTCCGTCCTGTCCTGCTATAGTAAGGTCTGTTCCTACGTGAAGAAAGCCGCGACCACGTCTTATCTTGCCGCGCTGGGTGCGGCTGCGCTCATGGCTTTTCCCGCCACCGCCGCTGTTCCCCCGGATGATCCCCATAGCATTGTCACGATCCAGCTGGAGAACGACGCGCTCTCCCTGCCTGGCACGGATGAGCTGTATACCTCCGGCGAGCGGCTTGGCTATGTCAGCCCGACCGGGGCGGTGCCGGGGTTCATTTCCGGCCTTGGCGACCAGATGTTCGGCGAGGGCACGCAGCGTCTGGAGCTTGACCTGCAGCAGGTGATTTTCACCCCGACGAATACACAGGTTTACAACCCCAACCCGCAGGACCGCCCTTATGCCGGGCAGCTCTCGCTGCGGCTCAGCCTGATCCAGGATACCACGGTGATGCGCTCCATCGCCGGGGTGGCGGTGGGCGTGGTGGGCCCGGATTCGCTCGCGCAATCGGTGCAGAACGGGTTTCATGAGATCATCGGCCAGACGCCCAACAAGGGCTGGGGCTACCAGTTGCATAACGAGCCGACGCTGGATTTCCTCGGCGGGCGCATCTGGCGCGAGGATGTGGCGGATCTGGGCGGTGTGGGCGTGCAGGTGCTGCCGCAGGTCACCGGGCAGCTTGGCAATACCGAGATCTATGGCCAGGCGGGCGGGATCGTGCGCTTCGGCCAGGGGCTGGACTCCGATTTCGGCCCGGCTTTGATCCAGCCGCAGATCTCGGGCACCGACGCCTATACCCCTACACGCCCCTTCGTCTGGTATGTGTTCGGCGGCGCGCTGGGGCGCTTTGTGGCGCATGACATGCTCATCCAGGGCAATACGTTCCAGTCCAGCCGCGGGACGGGGCTGACGCATCTGCAAGGCGATCTGGAGTGCGGCGTGGCGGCGATCTATCGCGGCGTGCGCATCTCCGCCGTGGAGACCTTCGAGACGCCGGAATTCCACCATTCCGCCCCGGATTTTCAATATGGTTCAGTGGCGGTCTCCGTCAGGTTCTGAAATCCAGACGGCGTGATGTGCCGGGCGGCCGGGGGGCGCGCCGTTCAGGTTTGTTTCAGGAAGGCGCGGAAGGCGGCGAGCGTGGCGGGGGAGATATGGTGCTCCATGCCCTCGGCATCCTCTTCCGCCGTCTCGCGCGGCACGCCGATGGCGGTGAGAACCTCCACCACCAGGCGGTGGCGCTCGCGGCTTTTCGCCGCCAGCTTGGCGCCGGTCTCGGTCAGGAACACGCCGCGATAGGGCAGGGAGGTCGCCAACCCCTCGCGCTTGAGCCGGCCGATGGTCTTGATGACGGTGGCGTGGGAGATGCCAAGGCGCCGGGCGATGTCCGTGGGCCGGGCGCTGCCGGTGCTGGTCAGCAGATCGTCGATCAGCTCGGCATAATCCTCCAGCGTGGCGCTGGATTGCGCGGCGCGGGTCTTGCCGAAGCGCCGGGCTTGTGTTGGCTCCGCGGGTAAGGTTGCGGGCTTGGTGTTTGCGGCCATTTTATGGCAATTTCCTGTATGCGGGCGTGATTTGCTGGAAAACACGTATGCTGGCAAGGGCTTCTGGCGCGGTTGTCGCGTTGCACAATTTTGCTATAAACGAGGCCCGGAGGGTGTGCGCCACGCAACCGTCCGGACTTGAATTTTTTATAATGGACTCAATCACTCGTCCGGAAAAGCGGACGACAAAAACATAAGGGGCACCACCGTGGCCAACGAAAAATCGCAAAACGTGCAGGATGTTTTCCTGAACCATGTCCGCAAAAGCAAGACGCCGGTCACGGTGTTCCTGGTCAACGGCGTGAAGCTGCAGGGTGTCATCACCTGGTTCGATAATTTTTCCGTCCTGCTGCGCCGGGATGGGCATACCCAGCTGGTTTATAAGCACGCCATCAGCACCGTGATGCCGGGCGCGCCGATCATGCTGTTCGATGCCACCCGTACCGAGAGTGGCGCGCCCGCGCCGGCCTCCGAAGGCGGCCCCGGCACGCTGAAGCTGAACCGCTCGCCGGAGCCGCAATACGACCCGGAAGCCGAGGACTAAGGCCTCGGGCGGCGTTATGAAGGAGACCGCGCCCCCGCCGAGCCGGGCGGCGATCTTGTTGCCATGGGACAGGCAGGCGGCTTTTGCCGCCGGGCAGATCCGCTCCGCCGAGGCACGCCTCGCGGAGGCGGTGGGGCTGGCTGCGTCCATTGGCCTGGTGATTGTGCATGAGCAGGTCTTTCAGCTGCGCAGCCTCACCCCCGCCACCCTGCTCGGCAAGGGGCAGGTGGAGGTGGCCGGTGCCGCTTTGCGCGCCACCGAGGTGGACGTGGTGGTGGTGGATGCCAGCCTGACCCCGGTGCAGCAGCGCAATCTGGAAAAGGCCTGGGGCACCAAGGTGATCGACCGGACAGGGCTGATCCTGGATATTTTCGGCGCCCGTGCCCGCACCCGCGAGGGGGCCTTGCAGGTGGAGCTGGCGCATCTGGAGTATCAGCGCTCGCGGCTTGTGCGCTCCTGGACTCACCTGGAGCGCCAGCGCGGCGGTTTCGGCTTCCTGGGCGGGCCGGGTGAGACGCAGATCGAGGCGGATAGACGCTTGATCGGCGACAGGATCGTGCGGCTGAAGGCGGAGCTGGAGGATGTGCGGCGCACGCGCGGCCTGCATCGCGGCGCCCGCAAGAAGGTGCCCTACCCGGTGGTGGCGCTGGTGGGCTACACCAATGCCGGTAAATCAACCCTGTTCAACGCGCTGACCGGTGCCACGGTGATGGCGGAGGACCAGCTCTTCGCCACCTTGGACCCGACCATGCGCGGGCTCATCCTGCCCTCCGGGCGCAATATCATTCTCTCTGACACGGTGGGGTTCATCTCCGAGCTGCCGACCGAGCTTGTGGCCGCCTTCCGCGCCACGCTGGAGGAGGTGGCCGAGGCCGACCTGCTGCTGCATGTGCGCGATGTCTCCCACCCCGACACCGAGGCGCAGGCCAAGGATGTGCGCGCCGTGCTGAACCGCCTGGCCAAGGATGGCGCGCTGGATGAGGAGTGGCCGAGCCGCACCTTGGAGGTGCTGAACAAGGCCGACATGCTGGGCGGTGTTGCGCAGGTGGTGCAGGGGGATGGCATCGCCGTCTCCGCCCTGACCGGCGAGGGGCTGCCCCGGCTTCTGGCGGAGATCGATGCGCGGCTTGCCGCGGCGCAGGAAGTGTTTGCGCTGGAGGTGCCGGTGGCCGATGGGGCGCGGATCGCCTGGCTGTACCGGCATGGCGAGGTGCTCGCCCGCGAGGATGGCGAGCGCCATGTGACCTTGCAGGTAAGGCTTTCCGCCGTCGATAGAGCGAGGTTCGAGGCGCTATGAACGAGGGCGAGGTGCAGTCGGTCATCGGTCTGCTGCGGCATGTGGCGCGGACGGAGATTCTGCCCCGCTTCAAGAAGCTGGCGCCTGAGGATGTACGCACCAAGGCTGGGCCCCTGGACCCGGTGACGGTGGCGGACGAGGCGGCGGAGGCGGCGCTGACGGCGGGGTTGAACAGGCTGTTCCCTGGCGATGACGTGATCGGCGAGGAGGCGGTTTCCAGCGGTGCGGCGCGCATTGAGAGGCTCGCGGCGCCGGGGCGGGTGTGGATTCTGGACCCGATCGACGGCACCGCGAATTTTGCCGCCGAGTTGCCCTTGCTCGGCGTGATGGCGGCGTTGGTGGAAGCTGACGAGGTGCTGGCGGGGTTCATCTTCGATCCGCTCGGGAATGATTGCGCGGTGGCGCTGAAGGGCCAGGGGGCCTGGCTGGTGGCCGAAGATGGCACGCGCCGGCGGATGCGCGTGGCGCAGCCCGTGCCGGTGAGCCAGATGGTGGGCTCCATGTCCTGGCGCTTCATGGCTGAGCCGTTGCGCTCTCATGTTCTGCACCGGCTGGATAAATTGGCGGCGGTGACCGATTACCGCTGCGCCGCGCACCAGTACCGCATGCTCTCGGCCGGGCATTGCCATGTGCAGATGTTCCGCAAGCTGCTGCCCTGGGACCATGCGGCGGGCGTGCTGCTGCACCGCGAGGCGGGTGGGTATGCGCGGCAATTCGACGGGTCGGAATACCGGCCTTCCGTGACCGGTGGCGGGCTGCTGCTGGCGCCGGATGAGGCGAGCTGGAATGAGCTGGCGGGGGCGTTGCTGCGGTGAGGCTTGCAGGCGGGCTGTTTGGCCGCCTGCCTGAAACAAGGTTTAGCGGCGGGCGACGCGAATAAGAATTTGAGCTTTGTTGTGTGACCTGCGGCGTCGCGGGTTTTGCGCTTTATGCGGCACGCGGATGGCCTGCCGGCGGGCCGGGGCGTGGTCAAAGCAGAAGCGCTTTGCACCGGATTTCTGTGGCGCCGACGCGGCGGATCGATTTTTTCCAGACGTGTAAGGCGGGCTTCACGGCTTGCCTGCCGCCCCTTCCGGAAACCGTGAGCGAGCGCTAACAGAATGAAAAGCGTGGATAAATAGTCCCGGATTGCCCCTGGACGCACTCGAAAGCCGCAGAAAGTTTTGCTACCAATACGTGGCGGCTTTCGCGTCCGGTGGAACAAATCGGTTGGATAAGGTGGCTTTCGCTTGGATCTCGATCCCCAGACGCTCATGTTTGCCGCGTGGCTCGTGGTTTTTCTGGCCGCGGCGGCCTGTTTTCTGATCTGGCTGCAGGATCGCAGGCAGCTGGCGCCGCTCTGGATGGCCTTATCCGCCCTGTTGAACTGCGCGGCTGTGATTGGTCGTATCGAACTTCCATTCCTGGTGGGGGTCGCAATCACGACGCCGATGTTGGTGATCGGTTTTTGCCTGGTCTGGACGGCCTTCCGATCCTTGCGCGATCAGCCGCCCCAGATCGCTGTGAGCATATTGCTGGTGATCATCTGGCTCGGTCTCTGTTGTATCCCTTGGTTCATGGCGAAGCTGGAGTTGCGCATTGGCAGCGCGACCCTGTTGCTGTTGGTCCCGTTTGCGCTTGCGTCACGCGAAATTTGGCTGCAGCGGCGGGTGGCCATTGCCATTTGCGGGCCGGTGCTGACCA
>Ga0335083_10008046_pt1 | contig 12913 bp, 9 predicted proteins | sample Lox_Sample_42_FD_206716 | JGI IMG/M metagenome (GOLD analysis project Ga0335083, IMG submission 206716) | Soil microbial communities from Loxahatchee National Wildlife Refuge, Florida, United States - Lox_Sample_4.2 | ecosystem: Environmental > Terrestrial > Soil > Wetlands | place: USA: Florida...
CCGCGCCCTGCAGCAGTTCGGCATGGATTTTCTGCCGATCATTCTGCTATTCGCGATCTCCGTGACCGGCCTGGCGTTGACCGTGTCGCAGGAGTGGCTGCGCGGATCGGCGTACAGCTTTCTGGCCATTCTGCACGCGATCACGGTGATTGCCGCATTGCTGTTTTTGCCTTTTGGCAAGTTCTTTCACATCTTCCAGCGGCCCGCGCAACTCGGCGTGAAACTCTACCAGGACGCCGGCGTCAACGACCCCGGCGCACCCTGCGCCCGTTGCGGGGAGCGCTTCGCTTCGAAAATGCATATCGACGACCTCCGCATGATCCTTCCGCAGCTTGGGTTCGATTACGCCACTCCGGGGCCGGCCGGCCACTGGCAGGCGCTGTGTCCGGCATGCAAACGGAAATCGCTGGCCGCAGCACAACTCCGCATCCGGGAGGAATCCCGTGGCTAAAGCCCCTGCCGACCTGAACCAACTCCACAGCCAATTCGGCCCGCATCTCAACTACACGCCGCCCGGCGGCTGGCAGGCCGAATCGCAGAAGGAAGACGAGCGCCTCGTCAAGACGCATTGCTGCTTCTGCGGTCAGCAGTGCGGCATTCAGTTGAAGGTTCGCGAGAATCGCGTAACCGGATTCGAGCCCTGGGAGGATTTTCCCTTTAACCGCGGCATGTTGTGCCCCAAGGGCGTGAAACGCTACCTGCAGGGGAATCACCCGGACCGGCTGCTGCATCCTCTGATGCGGACCGACGCTGGATTTCGCGTCGCAACCTGGGACGAGGCTCTCGAATTCACGGCGCGCCGTCTGCGGGAAGTGCAGGAGAAGTACGGGGCCGACGCCGTGGCGGTTTATGGCGGCGCGTCGCTCACCACCGAAAAGGCATACCTGCTCGGCAAATTCGCACGAGTAGCTTTGCGGACACGCCACATCGATTACAACGGCCGCCTGTGCATGGTATCGGCCGGGACGGCGTACAAAGGTGTGCTGGGCGTCGATCGCGCGCCGAATCCCTGGAGCGACATTCCGAAGGCCGAAGTGGTCATGGCGATCGGCGCCAACATCGGCGAGTGTGCTCCCATCACCACCGATTACGTCTGGCGAGCCCGCGACAATGGCGCGAAGTTGATTGTGGCCGATCCGCGGTTCACTCCGATCGCGCGCAACGCCGATCTGTATCTGCCGGTGCGGCCGGGGACCGACCTCGCACTGCTCATGGGCATGCTGCACGTGATTATCCGCGATGGCCTGACGGACCGCGATTTCATCGAAGCGCACACTACCGGATTCGAGAAAACCGAGCAATCGGTGGCGGAGTGGAATCCGTTGCGCGCGGCGGAGGTCAGCGGGGTCGCGCCCGAAGCTATCGAGAAGGCCGCGCATCTGGTGGGCGAATCGCGCCGGGTGATGTTCATGCATGCGCGGGGCCTGGAACATCAGTCGAAGGGCGTCGAGAATTGCGAGGCGGTGCTGGCCATCGCGCTGGCGACGGGCAACATCGGCCGCGAAGGCGCGGGTCCGGTCATGATCACCGGCCAGGGCAACGGCCAGGGCGGGCGCGAGCATGGGCAGAAGTGCGATCAACTGCCGGGACAGCGCAGTCTCACCGATCCAGCCGCCCGGCAGCATGTCGCCGGCGTCTGGGGCATCGCTCCCGATGACTTGCCGGCGCCCGGCTACAGCGCGGTAGAGATCATGAACGCCGTACACGCCGGCGAAATCAAGGGTCTGCTTTCGATTTGTTTCAATCCGCTGGTTTCCCTTCCGCACGCCGCCTTCACGCGTGAGGCGCTGGAGAAGCTGGAATTTTTCGGCGTCATCGATTTCTTCCTCTCGGAAACCGCGGCGCACGCCGATGTCGTCCTGGCCGGAAGCCTGCAGGAAGAGGAGGAAGGCGTCACGGCCAATGTGGAGGCCCGCGTCATCCACATTCAGAAAGCCGTGGAACCTCCGGGCGACGCGCGCCGCGACTCCGAGATCATCTGCGATCTCGCGCACCGTCTGGGCCGCGGCCAGTTCTTCCCGTTTCAGACGCCGCGCGAGATTTTCGAAGAACTTCGCCTCGCATCCCGCGGCGGCCTGGCGGATTACTACGGCATCACCTACGAGAAGATCGACGAGCGGAAGGGTGTCTTCTGGCCCTGTCCTACGCTCGACCATCCCGGCACGCCGCGATTGTTCGAGGACGGCCGGTTCTTTCACGCCGACAGCAAAGCGCACTTCATGAGCCTGGCGTGGCGCGACAGCGGCGATCCGGTCGACGCCGATTTTCCGATCTATCTCACCACCGGCCGTGTGGTCAGCCAGTATCTGTCCGGCACGCAGACGCGGCGCATTGGGGCGCTGGTGGACCAGTATCCGGAACCGAAACTGGAACTGCATCCCCGGCTGGCGGCGCAGTATGGAATCGCGTCGGGCGACTGGGTGAAGATTACGTCGCGCCGGTCGGACGTGGTTTTGCAAGCCATGGTAGTCCGCACCATACGGCCGGACACGGTCTTCATTCCCTACCACTGGCCCGGCCGGCGCAGCGCCAATCGCCTGACGCATCGCACACTCGACCCGCGCAGCAAGATACCGGAGTTCAAGGTGTCGGCGTGCCGGATCGAAAAATGCACGGCTCCGGAGGACCGGCCGTAATGTTCGGCATGGAATTCTACGTCGATCCTTCGCGCTGCATCGGCTGTCAGTCCTGTTTGAAGGCTTGCGAAGAATGCGACACGCACCGCGGCGTATCGATGATCAACTTCGATTTCGTGGACCGCGAGGAGACCATCGCCACGGCGGCGTACGTCTGCTGGCACTGCGACAATCCGACGTGCGCGCAGGTTTGTCCGGCCGACGCCATCAAGAAGTACGAGGACGGAATCGTCGGCTCGTCGCTGAAGCCGCGGTGTATCGGCTGTTCCAACTGCGTGCTGGCATGTCCGTTTGGAATTCCGAAGCTGGTGCCGCAATACGAGCAGATGATGAAGTGCGACATGTGCTACGACCGCACGTCGGTGGGCAAGCGGCCCATGTGCGCCACGGTGTGTCCCAGCCAGGCTCTGGCCTATGTCACGCCGGAAACCATCGCTGCCACACGGCGCGAGAAGCCCGTGAATACGTTCTGGTTCGGGAATCAGAAGATCACCACCAAGGTCTACATGATGGCCCCGGCCGACACGGCGGAAATTGCGATCGATGTGGCCGACTACGTTTGGGAGGGAGAGCATGAGCTGGTTCCGCAAGCCTTCTAGCGCGCCGCTGTGGCGCGACGAGTTCTCCGTCTACACCGCCGACGAACGGTACGTGAACCGGCGCCAGTTCACCAAATTCCTGACGCTGACGAGCTTCGGCATGATGGTGGGGAATTTGTGGATTCTGGCCAAATCCGCGCTATACCGCCAGCCTTCAGGCCTTCGCGCGGTCGTGGCTACGGCGGGCGAAATCCCGGTTGGCGGCGTGAAGACGTTCAACTACCCGACCGCCGACGATCCCTGTATCCTGGTGCGCACCGCGGCTGACAGCTACGTCGCCTACAGCCAGAAGTGCACGCACCTTTCCTGCGCGGTGTATTTCGAAAGGCAGCGCCACCGCCTGCAATGTCCTTGCCACCAGGGTTTCTTTTCGATTGCAGACGGTTCGGTGCTGCAAGGTCCACCGCAACGGCCGCTGCCGCGTGTGGCGCTCGAAAGGCAAGGCGGCCAGTTGATCGCCATTCGCATGGAAGGTGAATCCGTATGAACGGCAAACCGCCCCAAAGCCGCGGATTGACCGCTATCGATGGCGCGATGGTGCTGATCATCGTGCTGCTGGTGGTGCAGATCTGGCTGCTCTCGGCAACACTGGAGTCGTACCTGGCAGGACATCGCGAGGTGGCAGTGCCGGGCGCGATCATCTCCGCGATTCTGTTTGCCGCCTGTTTCGCGCTGTATCGATTTGTCGACCGGATCGATTCCGAAGTGCGAAAGGGGTGAGCGGAGCCGGTCACGCACGCGCGAAATAAGCGACGTGATCCTGGCCATCCTCGGTGCAATAGACCCGCACGCTCGCCTGGCGCATGGTGTCGAGGAGGGGCTGGGGACGAAACGGCGCGCGGAGCCGGACCAGTTCTCCCGGGCCAAGCTCCCCTACGGCCTCGCGGATCTTTCCGATGGGGTGAACGCCGCGCTGGAGCATCGCCGCGGCATCGACCTCCTCCACGATGCTGCCCTGACATACCCAGTCGGGGATTTCGCTCTGGTCGTCTGCCGGCGACGGAGCGACGTCCTCATTCGGGCGGGGCTGGCCGGTGAATGACCGCAACTCCTCGATCATCACGCGAAGACTGATGCTCCCGATCTTCGCCGCCTGCTCCAAGGTCGCGACCTTGGCCACGGTTCGCCGGAGCACCGGATTGCGCAGGCTGGCGAATGCGGGCGCCAGTTCGATGAGGACCTTCTCGGCCTCCGGATACGCTTCCAGCAGCGCTCCAACCGTCAGGGATGGCCCGATGGGCGGCTTCATTGGGTGGCTCCAACTTCGGAAGTATCGTACTCCAGCAACCGGCGCTCGCCTTGGAGTTCGCGAACCCGGCCGACGTCCTGCGTGACCTCCAGCGTGCCGAGGTATCTGCCGGCCTCATCGCGGACCGCGAAGTAACGGATGTGCACGAAGCGGCCGGTGAACTGTATCCAGAATTCAGCGACGTTCTGCCGCCCCTCGCGAAAATCAGTCAGGATCCGATCCACCACATCGACGCTGCGGGGCGGATGGCAGTTCTGGACTTTCCGGCCGATGATTGCCCGGCTGCGGGCGAAGACACGGTTCGGCCCTTCGGAAAAGAAGGCTACGCGATCGTCAGCGCCCACGAAGGTCAGATCGACCGGGAGGGTGGAGAAGATCGCGGTGAGCTGTTCGATCGCCAGATTGCCGGTGGGCAACTGGACGCTGTTGTTGGCCGCCGGTTCGATGCGTTCCTGACCAACCGTAGGGCGATACCCCTGGCGCGGCTCGATCAGGCACCAGCCGTAGCGAGGAGACGACGCCCAGATCTCGGCCCATTCGTCCGCGGTAAACCTTTCCAGACAGATCGGGAAGAGGATCTGCTCCTCTTTGTAGATCATCTCTTTCAGCGCATTGGCGATGACGGCGCCGGTGGTGGACGCCAGCAGCTTCGCCTCGGCGGCGGTCAGATGCGGTTCCCGCAGAGCGGCGCTGAGATCCTTCAGCAGTTCCCGATTCACATCGTCCTTGCCCCACATCACCTTGGAAGGTCCGGAAATTCCATGGCGTTCCAGGCAGGTGAACAACAGATGCTCCTTGCGCTGATAATGCTTGTCGACATCGTGAAGTTCGTTGACGACGTGTCGCCAGGCAAGCAGGGCCGCGGTAGGGTCGTCGGTGTTGCCCAGCTCCAGAACTTGATTCATGGCCTGCTGCATGCCCGAGATCGACTCGCGAAGGGCCTCGTTTTCGCGGCGGAAAGTATCGACGGGATGTCCCGGCGAGAGCGGGGTCGGCGCGAGTTGCACCAGGACTTCCCGAGTCACCTGGGAGTGCAGGTCGCACATGCCCTGAATTTCGGAAACGGGCATGCCTTCGGCGATCAGCTCCTGCTCCATCGCCATGATCTCGGAGTAATCGGTCTGGCCCACCAGTTCTTTCAGGCGTTGCCGGACTTCGTTTTGCGGGGCGCCGGCGTGCAGGCTTTTGATGATCCCTTTCAGGGTGCGTACCCGCTGTGCCCGGTTATCGATCAGTTCGCTCATTGTTCCTGATCTGAGGTTACGGGACACCGGTGGGAAGGGCAGTGACTTAGGTCACTTCAGCGAAATTGCCGGCGGAGACCAGACAAAAAATCCGGCGCGGATTGTAGTCCGCGCCGGTGGGATAGTTGATTTTTTGGGGTCTGGCTTGCGTTTAGAACACGAGGTGCAGCGCGAACTGCAGGATGCGCGGCGAGCCCAGCGTGCTCTGAATGTACCCAAACGAGGACGACAGAGCGCGCACCGTCGGGACGCCGTTGGAAGTGCTGTACTGGCTGGAAGACACGTTGGGCGCGTCGAAATCGGGGTGGTTGAAGATGTTGAGCGCATCCATGCGGAACTGGACCCGGAACCGCTCGTTGACCTTGAACTCCTTGAAGAGCGATACATCGAAGCTCTCCTGGAACGGCGCGCGGAAGCTGTCGCGGCCGGTGGCTCCGAAGACCGTTTCCACGGTGTCTCCCGCCGGAATGCCAAGCGTGCCTGGCGCCACGGTGGGCACGAAGAAGTCGGCTGAGCTGATTACGGGTTTGCCGGCGTTGATGCCGGTGGTGCCCTGCAGTTGCGCCTGCTGCGGCGTGATGCCCGGTTTCAGGGGCATGACCGGGTCCAGAATCTCGACGAAGCTGGAGTAGTAGATGCCGCCCGCGGCGCCGGAGAAATCGATGGGACCGTAGGTGAATCCGCTTTGCAGCACGATAATTCCGCTGAGCGACCAGCCGTTGGCAACCTGCGCCCAGGCCGAACTCTTGGGGGCCAGGGACGGGATGTCGTAGCGGTACTGAGCGGTGAGGACGTGCGTCCGGTCGTATACCGAAGTGCCGTAAGAGTTGTGGAGGTTGAACGGATCGTTGCCGTTGAAGAACAGGCCCAGGCCGCTCTGCATATCCAGTGTGTGGGACCAGGTGTAGCCAACGGTAGCCTGCAAGCCGTTGCTCAAGCGCTTGCGCAGGCTGAATTGCAGGGCGTTGTAGCTGGAGACACCCTCTGCTTTGTAGAAGGCTGAATTGTTGTTGAAGCCGATGAACGGTGTGCGAAGGTCGGTGTTGCCGCCGTCGTACTCCTTTTGGGTTTCCGAGGGCACGACATTGAAGCCGTACGATGTAGTTTCGCCATTGATCGGATTGGTGGCGGTGGCGATACCGGGCTGGTTGAACGGAATCGGCAGGATCTGGTGGAGCCCGCGATTACCCACGTAGCCCAATGTCATCTGGACGCTGTTGACGGGCTGCCATTGCACGTCGAGCGACCAATTCTCGCTATACGGCAGGACGTTGGCCGGGTCGTACCCGCTGAAGGTGTATGTCTTGTTGGCCGACGTGTTCGACATAATCTGAGCCTTGGTCGGGATCAAACCGGCGAACAGCGTATTGTTGGTGACTACGGGGGGAATGGTGGCGCCGAGGAACGGATTGGAGAACGTGCCCTGGTTGGTCGCCGATTCCTGCTGCGCGAAGGGTGCGGCCACGGTGACTCCGAACGGTCCGTTGACACCGGCTCCGGCGCCGGGTGAGAGATAGGTGAAGTACTCGCCGCGATCATAGAACAGTCCGAACCCGGCGCGGACGACGACGTTCTTGAGGTGTGTCGGGCTCCAGACGATGCCGATGCGCGGGCCGAATCCCCATTGGCGGCCGGTGAGTGTCGAATCGCTGACACCCGGAGTGCCCAGCGTCTTGTTGTTGCCGGCCACAACCAGGCCCGTGTTGGTGACCACGCCGGTGGATGCGTTGTACTGATAGGCGTCCGGATGGAAATTGGTCAGCAGACCATACTTTTCGGAGAAAGGCCCGCTGTAATCCCAGCGCACGCCCACATTTACGGTCAGGTTGGAAGCCACTTTGTAGCTGTCGTTGGCATAGGCCCCGATTTGTGTGGCTCGCATATAGCGATTGGTGGCGCCATAAAAGATATTGCTGCTGGTGCCGCCCGTGATATTTCCGGCGAGAAGCGCCGTCATGTCGGTGAACGATTCCGTGGCCACCGAATTGGTGTTGTTGATGATATTCAACTGCGTGTAGTCAAGATTGAAGCCGGCGGCGAAAGTGTGGCCGCCTTTCACCCAGTTCATATTAGTGGCGGGCGCAACGCGATTTTGATAGAAGCCGGTGTTGGCGAAGTTGCCGCTGGGGCCGATCGAGAGGCTTTTATTAATGGTGGGGTCGGCGAGTTTGATACTGAGGGAGGGGAATCCGGCGCCGCCGTCCGGGTCGATTCCCAGGGACGTCGCCGTGAACGGCTCTCCGGTCTGCGAATAGTTGTACTGGCGCGAAATGCCGACGATCTGGCTCCAGGTGAGTGACGGAGTCACAATCACACTGTTCTGAATGCTGCCGCTCTGTGCTCCAGTGAGCGCCTGCTTCGGGAATCCGAGTGTGCTGCCGCCGCCGAAGGGGTTGTCGGTGGGGCTGTCCTGATAAATGTACTTTTCGGCGATCCGATCTTTGCTGCTCACGTCATAGTCCAGATCCACCAGGAATTGTTGCGGCTTGAAGACCGCCGGGGCGGCCAGGGCCACGTCGTATCCGAGAGCGGCGGCGGACGCCGCGTTGGTGATCTGCGGAGTCGGAATCATGTACTGATTTCCGATCTTCGCCTGGAAAAGCTTGAGTGCCGCGGGATCGATCTGGCTGGGGGCGATGGTCTTGCCGAAATCGGCCTGCAGCATGTTGGCCAACCCCTGGGCGCTGCGGTCGTCAGTGAGATGCAGGGGAACGGTCAGTGTCTTGGTGCCGTTTAGGGCGTCGGAATCGTGCAGACCCTGGTAGGCGGAAAAGAAGAAAAGCTTGTCCTTCTTAATGGGACCGCCGAAAGTGGCGCCATAGCGGTCGTAGTGCAGAGCCGCCACCTTGTCCTTCTCGGAAATAGCGGTGCTGGCGTTGCGGAAGAACTCGGCGGCATTGAACATGTTGTTTTGCAGGTAATCATAGAGCTGACCGTGGAACTGGTTGGTGCCCGAGCGCGTTGTGACTCCGATGTGGGCGCCGGATTTGCTCCCCTGCGAGGCGTCGTACATGGCCGCGTTCACGGTCATTTCCTGGAGAGTCTCGACCGGCGGCGTGGGGATGCTCTGCCCCACCGAATCGTAGGCGGAACTGCTGGTCTGGGTATCGCCGGCCGTGGCGCTGGTCTGACCTGTATTGGAAATGAACCGCGAGGACGCTACCTGGCTGGTGGTTTTGCCGTTGAACAGATTGTCGGCGCTGACGCCGTTCACCATAATGCTGTTGCTGGAATCGCGCTGGCCGTTGGCCCAGATTGCCTGGTTGCCGAAACCGGAATTAGACCCGGACGTATTCAGGAAGTCAGCGCTCAAACCCGGTGAGAGAATCGCGAGTTGGGTGAAACTTCCCGTGCCCAGCGGCGTACTGTTGATAGCCTGCGAATCGAGCACATATCCGCTGGTTGTGTCGACTTCATTCAAGAGCGGAGTGCCGGTCACTTCCACCGACGTTGCCAAAGTACCGACTTCCAGTCGCCCGTTGACCGTAGCGGTGCGGTCGCTCTCCACCAGGATCTGCGGATGCGTTTCGGTCTTAAACCCGTCCTTGGCGAAGGTGACACTGTAATTGCCCGCCTGAACGTTAGGCATGAGGTAAGAGCCGTTCCCCTGGGTGGTTGTTTTGATGGTGACGTTGGTGTCTACGTTCTTGACGGTGACGGCGACGGCCCCAATGGGCGCCCCGCTGCCATCCGTAACGGAACCGGCAATTCCACCGGAGATCTGCTGGCCGAAGCCGAGAGAGGCGGCGGCAAGGCAAAGCGAAAGAAACGGTGTTTGGCGCATCATAGTTATTGGTGATGGTCGAGACTCGCTGATTATAGGAAGTCTCGGTGAAATTACGATTCCAATGATGTTACGGAGCGGTTAAAGACACGGACCTTTACGAATGAAACCTGCCGCGCCGATTCGAAGCCCCGAGCGGCCCGGTGCTTGAATTAGTTCGAGACTCGTACTAAAGTAGAGGTCGGGAGTTTTTGTGGCTCTTTCCGCCGTTACCACGGCCTGGACGAAACGCCCTCTCCAGCATCTTCTGGAAGAGACCGACACCTTTGTGACCGTCGCCGAACTGGTCACCTCGCGTGGACTCATTACCGATACCAGCGGTTCTAAAGTGCTCGTGCTGGCGCGCGCGCTGGCGGAGCATCCGCGCTTCCACGCTCTCAGCATCACCGACAATCCCGGCGGCAACGCCATGCTCAGCTCCGACACTATGGGCACCGACCTCCTCTATCGCGGGCAGGAGGTGATCATTCACCTGTCGTGCAAGGATTGGAACCGAAACGCGCTGGAAAGCCGCTGCTGGAGCCTGGCCAGCGAAGGGTTTCGCAATGTGCTGGCGCTTTCCGGCGATTACCCCGTCACCGGCTTCCACGGGCAGGCCGCACCGGTATTCGATACCGATTCTGTGGGCCTTCTCAAAATGATGACCGAAATTCCCGGCGGCAACTTCTTTCCCGGCGCGGTGGTCTCGAACTATAAACGCGACGAGCGCGAAGTCATGCCGCAGTATTTCAAGCTGGCACGCAAAATCGAGACCGGCGCCAGGTTCATCATCAATCAGATCGGCTACGACGCGCGCAAGATGCACGAGTTGCTGCTATATATAGACGCGCACGAACTGCATGTTCCGGTGATCGGCAACATCTTCGTGCTGAGCGCGCCGGCGGCCCGCGCCTTTCATGCCGGGAGAATTCCCGGCGTGGTGGTCACCGACGATTTGCTGGCGTTAGCCGAAACGCAGGCCGCGTCGCCCGACAAGGGCAAGAGCTTCTTTTTGGAATTCGCGGCGCGGCAATGCGCCATCGCGCGCGGGCTGGGCTTTCGCGGCATGTATCTCGGCGGGCATCTCGCGCTCGGCGATTACGACCGGATCCTGCGCATACTCGACAGCTTCGGCCCGAACGATTGGCGCGAATTCGCCCGCGACCTGCGGTACTCGCAGCCAGGCGAATTCTACTACTTCGAGCCCGACGGCGATAGCGGATTGAGCTCTGCCGAAGTGAATCGCGAGTACCGGCGATCGAAAGAGCATCCTCCCGCGGCACCGCTCGCGTATCGGGCCAATCGCCTGGTACATAGGCTGGGCTTCGAGGAGGGCACCGCCGGATTTCGCGCCGGACAGAACTTGTACCAAATCCTCGATCACTCGCCACGCCTCGGCCGTATCGCCCATGCCGTCGAACAAGTGGTGAAACTGGCGGCATTCGACTGCCGCGACTGCGGCGATTGCTCGCTTCCCGAAGTGGCCTACCTGTGCCCGGAATCGCAGTGCGCCAAGAACCAGCGCAACGGACCGTGCGGCGGCACGCATCAGGGCATGTGCGAGGTCGGCGATAAGGAATGCATCTGGGCGCGAGCCTACGACCGGCTGAAAGCCTGCGGCGAAGCGGAGCACATGCTGGCGGGGCCGGTGGTTTACAAAAACGGGGCGCTGCGCGGATCGAGCGCCTGGGGCAACGCGTTTCTGAAACGCGACCATCGCAAGGAGTCAGGTTCTTCATGAATCCAAAAGGTCTCAGCCGGACGTTCTACGTGATCGGCGAGAACATTCATACCACGCGCGTCGTCCTGCGCGCGGGAAAGCTGGTGGCGATTTCGCCCAGCGGCCAGGAATCCGTCCGGTATTCCGCGAGCAACGGGGAGGCGCGCTATCTGCCGATTCCTGAGGATTTCAAGGAACGCCAGGATTACCAGGAAGGCAAGGTCAAGCACGTCATGGTGGCGGTGCGGGTGGGCATGTCGGGCGGCGAGAGCGCGGAAGAGGCGCGGCTGTATCTGCAATCGCTGGTGGACCGGCAAGTGAAAGGCGGCGCCGACTATCTCGACCTGAATGTCGACGAGCTTTCCTGGAATCGCGAGGAGCAAAAGGCTGCCATGGCGTGGCTGGTTCGCGTCGTGGAACCAATGTCGCCGGTGCCACTCTCCATCGATTCCTCGAACCTGGAAATCCTGCTGGCCGGCATCGAGGCCTGCCAGGGTCTCGCGGGCAAGCAGATGCTCAATTCCGCATCGCTGGAACGGATCGACGCGCTGGAGGTTGCACGGTCGCGGGAATTGCCGGTGGTCATCACCGCCGCCGGCCGGAGCGGCATGCCTTCCAATACCGAAGAACGCGTGGAGCACGCAACGGAAATGATCGAAGCGGCGTTGGCGATGGGAATTCCGCTGGAGAGGATGTTCATCGATACGCTGGTATTTCCGATTTCGGTGGACCAGCAATTCGGATTGCAGTGCCTGGACGCATTCCGGCAGCTGCGGTCGCGCTACGGCGAGCGCATTCACCTGACCGGGGGGCTGAGCAATGTCTCCTTCGGCATGCCCTGCCGAAAGCTGATCAACGAAGCGTTCATCAATCTCGCAGTGGAAGCGGGCGCCGACAGCGGCATCGTCGATCCGGTGGGAAGCAATCTGAACCGGATTTTCGTTTCGGACAAGAGCTCGCCGCAGTATCAGCTGGCGCTGGACATGCTGCTGGGCCGGGACGAGGGCTGCGTTAGTTACCTGACGGCGTACCGGGAAGGCGAGCTGGAGTTGGTGGGTTAAATTCAGGAACCCCGCCGGAGTTTCGGAGGTAATAATAGGTTATGCGTCCCTTTGCTGTTCTTGCCTTAGCGGCGCTCGCCTTGGCCGCCCAGACGGCTGCTCCCAAATACACCTTCGAGGTAGCGTCGGTGAAGCCGCTGGACCCGGCCGATCCATCCATCGCCGGACCTGGCCCTCGCGCGACCGGCATGGCTTCGCCGGTGGGTGGCGATCCAGTGCACGTCAGCCTTCCCCACGTGACTCTGCTCGGTGTGTTGAGCCAGGCCTACGGAGTCGCACCGCGCTTGGTCGAGTGCCCCGATTGGATGCGCACGCAATTTTATATCATCAACGCCAAGGTTCCGGACGATGCGCCGAAAGGCCATATCCCCGAGATGCTGCAGAGCCTTCTGGCCGATCGATTCCACATGGCGGTGCACTGGGAAACCAAGGAGGAAACGGGTTTCGCGCTCAGCGTCGGCAAGGGCGGGCCGAAGCTGAAGAAGAGCGACATTCCCGAAGATGAGGTCTCGACGAAGAGATCGTCTTTTTTCAACACTTCCGGACATTTGACGTTCAAAGCCACGACGATGGATCAGTTCGCGTCCAGCCTCAGCGTCGATATGGGGAAGCAGGTGGCGAATAAGACGGATCTGTCGGGC
>Ga0335083_10008047_pt1 | contig 12912 bp, 8 predicted proteins | sample Lox_Sample_42_FD_206716 | JGI IMG/M metagenome (GOLD analysis project Ga0335083, IMG submission 206716) | Soil microbial communities from Loxahatchee National Wildlife Refuge, Florida, United States - Lox_Sample_4.2 | ecosystem: Environmental > Terrestrial > Soil > Wetlands | place: USA: Florida...
CTCGCTGGCCTACCCCTGTTTGGGTAGGATGCCGTTTGTCAGGGGAGAACTCTTTGCGTCACCCGGCACGCAGTCTGCAGTGGCTGCGGCGACCAGCAACCGGACCGTCCCGCTTGCGTTGGGAGACTCAATCACTCTGAACGCGGTAGTACAGCCCGTCATGTCGCAAACGACATTGTTCATCGCTGACAGCTATGGCAAGCAGCCCGGGTTGTTATCGATCGGCTCGCCGGCGCTAACCAACCCCATTTTGTTCTATGACGGTTCAGAGCTTATCGGCACGGCTAGCCTCTCCGCCAATGGAACCCTGGCTACGATCGTAGTGAATAACATCTCGGCAGGAACGCACACCTACTCGGCCCAGTATCCCGCCGATCAGTACTATGACACCCTCAACTTCGGTTCGGTCACCGTAGTAGTGCAGCCGCGCTGAAGCATCGGTTTGCGACACTAGACACCCAAAACGGCCCTGAAACTACGTAACCTACAACGGCTATCACCCGTGGTGAGCCGGTCATACAAAGGACGATTGAAAATGTCAGACGCTTTCAAATCCACTAAGCCCGCAGAGATCGCTCCGTTCGTTGGCAAGCACTATATCTATACCTACGACAATGGCTGGCAGTACGAGTTCTACATCAAGAACGACCGCACCGCAGAATATCGTGTGCACACTGGAATTGTTGGCGGACGCTGGGTAAAGGATCAGGAGGCACACATCGTGCGGCTTGCCGACAATGTATTCAAGGTGTCGTGGGTGGAGCCGACGGGAACGTGCGTGAGTGTTGCCGTCAATCTTGCCGAACGCCGGGTGCACGGCGCGACATTCTTTCCGAAGTGGATTGTCGACGACCCTAAGAAGATCGTCGTCTACCAGAATGAACATCTCGACTTGATGCGGCAGTATCGAGACGCCGGTCCGACCTATCCCACCGATCTGGTGGACGAATTTGCGAATATCACGTTCATCGAAGACTGCGGGCGCGACAACGACAGCGTCATCGCCTGTGCTCCCGAAGACCTGCCGCCCGGCTATGCGGCGCGGCGAAACTGACGTGCGCTCCGGGTTCTGTTTGCCGATTCATAATCTGTTGCAGCTATCTTTCGTATTGAAAGGTTCTTATGGCCACAGTTCACGATGCGACCTACGAGATCTTGCGTTCATTGGGGATGACCACCATTTTTGGCAACCCTGGTTCCAACGAACTCCCGTTCCTTGACCGCTTGCCAGGCGACTTCCGGTACATCCTGGCATTGCACGAGGGCGCAGGTCTCGCGATGGCCGACGGCTACTGCCAAGTTACCGGCAAGCCGGTGCTGGTGAGCCTTCACGCCGCCGCCGGTGTTGGCCAAGCCATGGGCACTCTCGTCAACGCGCAAGTGCTTGGGACACCGCTGGTCATCATGAGCGGCCAGCAAGTTCGGCCCATGCTTACGCTGGAGGGCCAGCTTACCAGCCGCAATGCAATTGACTTGCCGCGTCCGCTTGTGAAGTGGGCCTTCGAGGCTCCCGATGCCGCATCGGTGCCGGCTGTCATCTCGCGAGCCGCGCACTTCGCGGCCGCAGCTCCCTCCGGTCCTGTCTTTGTTTCGATTCCTCTCGATGACTGGCGAGCCGAAGCTAATGACGATCAAACATCTTCCCTTATCCGCCGCCACGTGGCAGCGCAGCCAATACCTCAGGAGCATGAACTCAGAGCACTCGCCGCCCGCCTGAACGCCGCCCGTAATCCTCTCTTCGTCATGGGCGCTGACATCGATACGGAACCTGGTTGGAAAGCCGGGGTAAAGCTCTCGGAGCTTTGCGGCGCGCCTGTGTTCTTGGTTAGTGAGCCGGCCAGAATTGCCTTCCCAACCAACCATCCTAATTTTCTCGGTACCCTCAGCACTACGATCTCTAAGGTTTCCGAGCAACTGACCGGTTACGATCTCGTGGTCGTTTTTGGTGGTCCCGCGTTTCGTTATCACGCATGGACGCCGGGAGCATACCTGCCCAAAGGCACAGAATTGGTTTTGGTTACCGCCGACGCGGACCAGGCGGCGCGTGCGCCCATGGGAGACGCAATCGTCGGCGATCCCGCCATCGCGATGGAACAGCTTGTTCCCCTCATCAGGCGAACGCCAGCAGAGATCCAGCCGAAAGAGCCTTCTGCCGGTGTTTCTTCGACCGGCTCGAAGGTCACAGTCGCAGAGTTCAATCAAGTAGTTGCCAGTGTGTGCCCGCCTGAGACTGCATTTACATCTGAATCTCCATCTCTTGGCTCCTGGTGGGAAACGGCCGCTATCACTCGACCAAAGAGTTTCTTCTGTGGCGCCGGCGGCGGCCTGGGCTTCGCGCTTCCAGCGGCGGTCGGCGTCAGCCTTGCTTACGGAAAGCGTCCCGTAGTTGCTCTGGTTGGCGACGGGTCAGCCAACTACAGCATCACCGGCCTGTGGACGGCTGCGCAGCACAAATTGCCTTGCACCTTTGTCATCGTCAGGAACGGAGTCTATGAGGCGCTGAAAGATTTCGGATCGTTTCTCAATACAAACGTGACGGCGGGCATGGACCTGCCCAGCATCGACTTTGTGTCGCTGGCGGCCGGTTATGGACTGCCGGCGCGACGGGTTAGCTCGTCCGGCGACTTTGCCAAGGCCCTAAGTTCAGCGATCGCCGGCGGCACGCCCTCGCTGATCGAGGTTGAGGTTGAACCGACGAATAGCGGAATGTTTGGCAAATAAGCAACCAAAAAGAAGGGACGCAACGTGCAGCAGGAAACGAAGAAGACTGAAGGAGGCACCAGCCTGGAGCGGCGCCTCGTCGAACTCGCTTGGACAGATCATGCCTTTGCCGAACTACTTCACAAGGACCCCCGGCAGGCGCTAGCCAGCATTGGCGTGGAGGTTTCTCCCGGGATCCAGATTGATGTCCGCCAGCAACGGCGCGACACCCTCTACTTCGTCATCCCTCCGCTCGCAGAACGTCAAGAGGATGCGAAAAAGGTGATCAATCAGATGGATCTCTGGCAGAGCGCAGAACTCTTCTGCTGGATGATGCCGCAGACGCTCAAGCTTGAGCTCTTGCGCATGCGCGAGAGCTTTCGAAGGAACAATTCATGAGCGACAAACAGGACATTTTCACCGAGCACTATTGCCTGCTGCGCCGCGACCCTGAAGCACGCCAGCATCTGATCGACGATCCGATTGCCGGCTTGAAGGAATACTTCGGTTCGATGCCCGAAGGCAACTACCGGGTCGAGGTAGTACCGCAGCAGCCGCACACGATAACCATCGTACTACCCACGCCGCCGGTTGCCGGCAATCCAAGCACGGCCGACATCGACGCAGCTAGTAGACGGATTTACGACATGCTGTTTACGGATGGCATCGGCGGCTACCTCATCCCCGACGAGACACTTACCTGGACATTGCGAGAAATGCGCGCGGAATGGGCTGCGGCCGCCGCGCGCAAGGACGAAAAATGACGCTTGCTGACGCTTGAGCTGATTCGGCTTTCATCTGAGAACCCGTTGGCCGACTTGCTCTAGACCAGGAGCTTCTTCCCCTTACCCCATAGTGGTATGCCGGCCCATCCCAAGCAGGGTAGTGAGAAAACCTTCCATCTCGTGATGTGCCTTCTGCTCCTCCAGACGCATAGTAGTGCTGTCGAGGCAGTCAGATGGGCAGGCAGTCAAGAGCGGCGAACGGAAGCCGCTGAAGTGTAGCGGAGCCGAACCGGACAGTGGTTCAAACTCACATCGAGACCGCGCCTCCCTGGTCTCGATCCACAACTTCATTCTGTAGGAGCGAAGCATGAGTCCCCGGATCACTCACAGGACGGTCATCATTGGCGCCGGAATCACAGGAATGACCGCCGCCTATCAACTGCTACGTGACGGTTACGACGGAGAGGTCTATATCTTTGAGAGCAATGGCCAATGCAGCGGCCGTCTTCAGTCGGTTCGCGTCCCCGACAGTGACGATGTCATCGAGCTAGGCGCAGGACGATTTCATATAGGCCGTCACGCCGCGTTGAACCAGTTGCGGCTTGAGCTGGGTCTCGAGGTGCAACCGTTCAACTTTCCCGCTTCGTATGGCGGGATGGCGAACGGCCGCTCACCAGAGGATGGTGCAGAGGAGTTTCGTCGGCTACTTGGGCGGTTAGAGGCAAGCCTTGCCGGCTCACGCGAAGCGAGGTTTGCGGAGTTTGCCGCAACCGTACTGGGAAAGGAAGGGCTGCGCCGCCTGGTGGCTCTGACCGGCTACGACACGTTGGCAAATACGGCGCTGCCGGTTGCCGGTGGTATGTCCATTCTGAAGGACCATCCTGAAGGACAGTCGTACGTCACCCGTGAGACCGCCCAATGGTTCAGCATCAAAGGGGGCTTCCAAAGTCTGTTGACGGAACTGGAGCAACGGCTGGCCGACAGAGTTCAACTGCACTACAAGACCACGGTGGGGGCTATAACTGCCCTGCCCGAGCCGGAATGTGGATACCAGCTTAGCGTCAGCTCGGAAGGCGTGGAGAATACGATTTGTTGTGACGCCATCGTAGTTGCCACTCCTCCGCAAGGGGCACAAGGCATCGGAGGACTCGCACGTTCCAGTCGTCTAGAGAGTTTGAAGAGCGTGGAAAGCGTGCCGCTCCTCAAAGGCTTTTGCCGCTTCCGTACGCCGTGGTGGCGAAACAAAGTCGGCGGCGGACGCTGCGTTATCAATTCCACACCGTTGAGGAAGGTCTACCTTTCCGAGCGGGGGAATTTGCTCTGGTTCTACTGTGATGGCGAAAGCGCGCTTCGGACCTCGCGGATCCTCGAATTCGACGAGAGAGCCATCCTGGGACTTCTGGAAGATCATCTCGGCTGCCGCGTTCCGAGCGACACCGTACTTGAGGATTTCACCTGGAAAATGTGGCGTCAGGGAATTTCCTTCTTGCGATCGGAGAAGACAGGAACTGAGAAATTCAGAGAGGTGTCGAACAAGGTTGTGGTCTGTTCAGACATCTATACCGAACACGTAGGCTGGCTAGAGGGCGGACTGTTGAGCGCGCAGGCTGGTACGCAGTATCTGGCACATCGGATGTAAGAGAACGAATTCGTTCACTCTATTACCCAGATGTGATTCGAAGGGTAAGCGGATCGCCACAGAGATGACGTGAAATAGAGCGCCGCCAGCGCACCCGTAACTCAGTTGCGCATTCACAAGTGACGGTTCAAAAGTGAATGATTCCCCGCTTCACAGCGATGGCCACCGCCTGAGCCCGATCGCTGGCTCCCAGCTTCTCCATAATGTGCTTAATGTGCACTTTGACTGTTTCTTCCGAAGTGAACAAGCGCTGTGCAATTTTCTTGTTGCGATTACCGGCTGCCACCTGTTGCAATACTTCGATCTCCCGTGCGGTAAGGGCTTCATCGCTGTAGTGTTCCGCCAGATGTGCAGCGATGACCGAGGGAATAGCCTTCTTCCCCCCGTAGACCTGTCGGATCGACTCAAGCAGATCTCTTGGTGGCATACTCTTCAGCATGTACCCTCGGGCGCCCGATTGCAACGCCCGCTGAATCTCGACGGTTCCTTCGGAAGTTGTCACCATGACGACTCGCGCGTTGGGGAACTCGTCTCGGATCGCGATCAGCGCGTCGATACCGCTCATGTCGGGAAGCCTGACATCCATGAGAGTGACATCGGGGCGGAGCACTCGAAATCGTTCTAGAGCCTCGTTTCCGCTGCCTGCTTCACCCACCACCAGCATGTCCCGTTGGCTATTGATCAGGGTCGCGATTCCCTCGCGCAGGAGCGGATGGTCGTCAACACTGAGAACTCGGATACGGTTGCCACCGAGCATAGGGTCCAGACCTGCTGCGTTCCCAGAACGGCTCTCCTGTTCCTTCTGCGCCAGAAGAGCAGCGTGCACTGTGCTGAGCCGCGACGGGATTTGAGAATTCCCAGCTGTCCGGCTGTACAGATTGAATATGTGTACCCAGGCCCCATGCTTCACCTCAGCTCGACCAAGCTCGTGCAGGTATTCCCGCCAGGTACTTACCTCCAGCAGGATGTCAGCCACAGCCTTCGATACCAGAATGTGCCCGGCATCGCCTACTTCCATGATCCGTTGCGCCAGGTTAATTCCTCCACCTGTAACGTTGCGGTTCGCGTTGATGTCGGCAATGCGATACACGGGCCCGGTATGAATGCCCATCCGTACTCGGAAAGAATCTTTCTCCTGGAAGCGTTGTGCTAGCTCAAAAGCGCAACGCGCCGGAGCTTCGGCGTCGCGAAAGAAAACCAGGGCAGCTCCATCGCCGGTGGGTAATACGATTAACTGCTCATCGTCCCGGGAGCGCGCGTAGTCACGGGTGCTGGCAATGGCATCCTGCAATTTGCGAACGCTGAGGCGCTGGTGGTCGGCCGGGAGCGCGGAGTAAGCCACGATATCGACAAACAACACATGAGCGATCTCAAGAATTGGGTCAGGCATACGAAGCGTTTCGTTCATTCTGGGCGGCGGCACCCGCAATCCAACGGTCCGCCTGCTCTCGTCCTGACCTCAGCGACCTGAAGTCCGCGAGGGGAAGTGCGCTGTGTTCAGACGATGGCCCAATGCTGGTGCGTGAACAATTTCCCCGAGTGGTGGCTACCCACACTCGTGGTCAAGTTAGATTCTCATTAGAGTGTTTCATATTCCTGCGTAGGTTCGCGCCACCCGAGCCTAAAGTCACCCGACTTCCCTAGCTTGCGAAGGAGCACGGTCACACCGACGGCGCCTGGCGAAAGCTAGGATCTTGCCGCGATGCGCGGGGAAATTGGCCCCTTCGATCAAAGCGCAATGCTGGAGACTGGCTGCACGGGGGCGTTGCCTACGATGCGAGTCGAGGTCTACCAGGTCTGACATCGGAAAGAACTGCATGCCGCGCGAAAATGTGACGCTCAGGTTTGGGCGGCATCGGCTTGCCCCTGCTCGCTTGCTACGTCAGTAATAGCGAGGGGTTTGGGACCCGTCGTAGCCATTTGACATGCCTTCCACCGTTCTAGTTCTTCGTATGCGTAATGGTAGGCATCTTCGGCCATCTGCCGCCCTCGCTTGAAGTCATTGAACCGGTATTGCTGTAACGGCGGCGTTAAGTAGAGGTCAGAGAAAGACTGCATCCTTCGCTTGTAAGATTCCGTATCCAGCTCCATAGCACGCCTTAATACGGAGATGATGGTCGGCATCTGGTCCGATTTGATACGACCACGCAGTCGATCGAATAGCACTTTCCAACCCGAGATTTCGCTGTGCTCGCATCGGAACGATCCAAAGTCAGCCTTGCCCGATACGTCCACCGATATGATTCTGCCCACCCCAAAGGATGTCATAACATCCGCCGGTACATTACTCATCAAGGCGCCGTCCACGAGAAGGTCTGTGCCTCTCACAATGGGCGGCAACATGCCGGGAACACGCGAGCTTGCCAGCATTGCCTCATCCATTGGCCCTTCGTTCAAAACCGCGATCGTGGCCGTGGTCAAGTTCGTAGCAACGGCAAAGCAAGGAACCCACAAATCTTCAATGCACTTGCCGAGGGTGCGCCTGGAAATCGCCTTGCGAAGTCGTTTTCCCTTGAACAGTGCGACCAGCGGCAGGGTCCAATCGCTTAGCGATTCAATGCCTCCCGTACATGTGGCATCGACGATTTCTTCCAAGGGATAGCCGTAGACATATTGCAGGGCGATCATCGCCCCCATACTGGTGCCGCCGATGGCATCAATGGGGATCTCCAGCTCACGCATCGCGCGCAGAACACCGGCGTGGGCAACTCCACGGGCGAAGCCTCCACCCAGCGCCACCCCGATTGCCTGCCCAGTCAAAAAACGGGCGAGACGCTCGAAGTCGGACTCGCACGTCAGGCGAAGGTGGTGATGGCGTTGGACACGATACTTGCGCAACCACTCTGCAGTGTTGGAAGGTTCCTGGCCTTCGCCATGCACCAGGGCAAGGCTCAACGGCCGCCTGTCGCTCGTCGTCCGGAACATTTCCTCGGGGAGTAGGTCGTGGGTCGCGCTAGCATCAGCGACGAGCAAGATTTGATCAGCTTGCCTTAAACATCTTTCGCTCCAAGGCGCCCGGTTGGCATCCGTCTCATATAACACGCAGTCGTACTCTTGCTCTCTATTGCTCAACCAGGCCAGCAGAGTGTGGTGGCGTGGATCCCAATCGAGTATTTGCGCCCTGTCTTCACCCAGAGCGGCATCGACCGTCCCGCTGGTGAGGTGCAACACGCGGTGGTGACGACCAAGTGCGGTGGCGAGAGCCACCGTGAACGCATTCAAGTCAAACCCAGACGAGGCCGCAACCAGAGCAACCGTCCGCGCCGGGGATGAAAACGATTCCGATTGTGCCTGTCTACCGGCGATTGCCACCAATTGACGAGCAAAGAATGGTGCGGCGACGAGCGGGTGTTTTCCTAAGATGCCCTGGAAGGCTTCGACGGAAAGCGATGCCAGCTGCGTGTCGCGGACGGCGATGATCGTCGCCAGCCTCCTTTGCCCACCCAGAAGAGCTATCTCCCCGACAGTCTCTCCTGGACCCACCTCACCGATGACATTCGTTCCGCCGGGAATTTCGCGAACAATTTGGAGCCGGCCGCTAACTACGAGGTAGAGCGTATTTCCCGCGTCTCCCTGATGAAAGAGAGTTTCTCCGCCAGCGAGAAAACGATGCTGAAGGTCGTTAGCCAGATCGCGCAGCACGTTTGGGGGCAACGACGCGAAGATCGGATTGCGATGCAGCGCATTTGAGAGCTGTCTTCGTTCTACAGTTTCCAACACCCTTGCTAAGACTCTTGCAACCTCCGACGGGTGATCGGCCAGGGTTTTTTCAAACGCATTACGTGGAAGCTCAAGCAGCTGAGAATGATCTTCAGCAATGACGCTCGCTGCACGGTTTTCCGCAATGAGAACGGCGATTTCACCGATGACCTCCCCAGCGCCCAACTCTGCGACGACAGCGGGCTCGCGACCGGGTCTGGAGATTTGTACTTTCAGACGTCCGGATACCACCAGAAAGAGGCTGTCACCGTGGTCGCCTTCGCGTATCACCACTTCGCCCGGAACGAAGTCGACGCGCCGGGAATGCATGGCTAAAGAAGCGAGTGCACGAGGGTCAATGCCCTCAAAAAGCTTGTTGTTAGTTAGAATATCCTGCAAATTCGGCCCCCAGTCAGGCATGGCAGCGCGTGTTGTCTGCAGACTTGATGTGGCGCCCAACCGGGCGCTCGACTTTCGAGGGAGTGTGAAAGATATTCTTCTCCGCACCCAGTCGTGCCAATAGCCTACATGTGCCATTACTATCGAAACAACAGGTAACGATAAGCGTGCGGCCGTATGGCCAAGGCGGTTGCTCGACTACCGAGCCGCGGTCGTCGGGCTGCGGAAAAACGTCGAGTAGCGAGTGCTTGGGGCCGGCCCGCAGCCTGACGAGCAGCATCCCCGCCGTCGATAAGCTGCTCGAACAGGCAATCCGGTGGCTACGGGTTGAAGGAGAACAACACGTTATAGCCGGTCGCAGTATTGGGCACGCCTTCATTGTTCAACAGGTAGTTGTAGCGATGGTCGACACCGAGCTTCGGATCGGGGTCGGGCATCCACAGTGCGAGGGATAGCTTGCCCGACGAAGGCAGAAGCAAAGGGATCGCCACCGTCGCCGAAGCGTTGACCTTGCTTCCGGGCTGGATCTGGGTGATATCGAGAGCGACGGGCGCAGCGGATGCCGAGGGCAGTGGATTCCCATGCGAATCGAGAACCACGGCATAAATCGGGTGTTTCACATACAAGCTCGAATCGCCGTAGTTGGTCAGCACAAACGTCAGGTGAACGATGCTGCCGGCCCGGGGTGGTGCGTCCGTCGTGGCGCTTAGCAGCGAAATCTGTGGGCCTACGGTATAGAACACTGACGGGACGCAGTCCTGGATGTTGGTGTAGATCTGGTTGTCTCCCTCGCTGATGTTAAGCGCGGCGAGATGAACCTGCGCGAAGTAGGCGGGGAGGTCCTGACAGTTCTGCAGCGTCGGGTAGTAGGTGCCGAAGATGCCGGTGAACGGCCGGACGGCACTGCGCGACTGGCCAAACGCACGGATGGCACTCTCCGAGTAGTCGTAGGTCGGTTCAAGGTAGTCTTTATTCTTCCAGGTGTCGGCATCGGTCGCGTCGCCGGCAAGCCGGTCGTCATGGATTCCAAACAACGGACCGGAGGGCGGTTCCAATGCCATCAGAACCACGGGATCACGCTCCAGCAGTGTGACATAGGGATCAAAATAGGTAGCCTCAGCCTGGAGAATGGCGCTCATATTGGAAATCGTATTGTTGCCATAGGTCGAGTTGTGCTCCTCACCCCAATATCCGACGAAGCCTACTTCCATAGCGTAGATCACGTTGGAATACTTCTTGACGAGCGGTGAGAGCAGGTTGATGTCCCGCAGAATCACGTCCAGGGGCGCATCGTCGCCCGTAGACTCATTTTCATTAGGGAAGTTATAAGTAAAGCGAAGAATGACCTTCACTCCGGCGGGCTGAACCTTCGAGAGTTGCTGATCGATCGCGGCCAAATCTGAGAGGGACAACACGGTCGGGTTCGGATTGGTGTTGCTGCATTTTCCCGGTGCGGCTCCAACCGGATTCAGGCAAATGTAGGTGTGTAGCAGACGGACAGGACCATAGGTATAGTTCACACCGTTGGAGGGGTAGGTTTCGGTCAGGTTCGCCAGTTGGGCTGAGGTTTGGTGGGCAAGGTCGGCATTGACGTCCAGACCGCCATCGGGATTAAGAGCAGGTACCATCGCTCTTTGATAGGTGACGGAAATTCCGCCAGCAATCAGGCTCGGGCTGGGCTGAGCCGCCACCGCCAAAGGCAGCATCATTGAGATGGCCAGGGTACAAATACACACTTTCCAAGACATGCCTACATTCCTCTCGCTTTCTATCGTGTTGCTTTTGCATGAAGTGCAAAACCACAGTGATTGACTTCCGTAGATGGCCCGGTCGGGGGTTGGGGGAGGGATCGGGGGTTGCCGGGCCATCACTCAGGTTGATGTAGGCACTATGCCGGAACTTGCCGGCAGAAGCATCCCGACATGCAGGGCTTTTGCACTACCACGAAAAGCGACGAAAACAATTAACTCGATTGGGTGATGCGGTATTCGACGTCAGGGACGATCATTTGCTTGCCGATGCAAGTGTTCCCGCGGAAACTGGCGGCGCTCGTAGACTCGGCATCTGTGGGTGAAGGAAGCCGCCGAGAAGACGCATGCGGCCAGTCGTTAATTCTCAACCAATTTCAAACTTGAGAGTCGTGAGAATGAGCACTAATTTTGAGCATCCCCCTTTGCTGGACAACCTGATTTCCCTGAAGGGCGACGTTCGGCAGCAGCAGACAGCCGGCTGGACGCCGGGGCCTCCGGTACATAGCGGACTGGGTTGCGAAATTCATGCGGACCAGATGATTCCCGTCGCCGAAGGTATTTCGCTCGGCGCAGACATCGCAACGCCCAAGAAAGCGGGTCGCTATCCAGCGGTAGTGCTGTTTGCAGCCTACAGCCATGAGTTGCAACAGACAGGCGCTCCCACCGGAACAAACGAGACCGGGGCCTCGACAGTGTTCACCGATCGCGGGTACAACCACGTCGTGGTGTCGCGGCGCGGGATGGGTCGCTCGCAGGGCGGGAGCGGCGTGTTTTTCAATAGCACCGATGTGGACGATCACGTCGCTGTGATTGAGTGGTGTGCGAAGCAGCCCTGGTGCGATGGTAATGTAGTGCTGTTCGGGACCTCCTATTACGCGATGGTGCAGCCCGAGGTGGCGGTACGGCGCCCGCCATCGTTAAAGGCGTTTTTTGCCAACGGACTGGACACGGATTACTTCCGGCAGGTAGTGATGTTCGGCGGCGCGCCGCAAGTGGATTTCCTGACGCTTTGGATGGGTGCGAACTTTACAGAGACCCAGGAAAAGCTGCACGTGTCGCCGCTACTGAGAGCCGCACTGAGCCACGTGTTCAACTCGCCGCTCAAGCACTTGTGGGAGCCGGCGATCCAGGAACGGATGGTTGCGATCCAGAAGGACTTCAAGAAGCACGTGCCGGCACGAGAGTATCGGCAAATGTTTGCCGACTGGATCTTTGACGGAAAGACGCGAGCCACCAACAGCATTCCCGAAGGCCCGCGCGGACGATTGAAGGACATCACGGTGCCTTTCGTTGTGGTAGAAGACACGGGCGCCTTCAACCTGCATCAATTCGGTGCCTACGACTTGATGGAGAACGCGGGAACGACGGCGAACCGGAAGTGGCTGATCATGACTCCGCCGGAATATGCGTTGCCGGTGTATCGGTGGCAACTTGAAGCGCTGGCATTTTTCGACCACATTGTTTATGGCGCCGACAACGGCTACGCCATACAGGAGCCAGTGCGCTATCACCTCGACGGAACACCTGAGGGAGAGTATCGCAGCGCGAAGGCGTTTCCCATTCCCGACAGCAACAGGGTTCGGTTCTACCTTACGTCCGAAGGAGCGGATTCGGAAACGCATGGTTTGCATTCGGGAGCTCTGGAAGGAGGGAAGAACTCCTGGGGCGCCGTGCCCTTTGGAGCCATTGTGCCTCCTGAACTCGATCAAGTAGCCAACCCGATTCTTACCTTCGAAAAGACATTGGAAGAAGATACAGAGTTTGCCGGCTCGGTGACGCTCTCGCTGCGCTTCAGTTGCTCCGAGATCGATTCCCATGTCATTGCCCGTATAGGGCGCGTCGATGCAAGCGGCGGTTATCACCTGCTGTCGATGGGATCGATTCGACCAGCGTGCCGGCGAATCGACACAGCCCGCAGTACCAGTGTGGAAATTGCGATCGATATCGATAAGCCGGAGCCGCTGGTTCCGGGAGAGCCTGTGACGCTAAGGTTCAGCCT
>Ga0335083_10008050_pt1 | contig 12910 bp, 15 predicted proteins | sample Lox_Sample_42_FD_206716 | JGI IMG/M metagenome (GOLD analysis project Ga0335083, IMG submission 206716) | Soil microbial communities from Loxahatchee National Wildlife Refuge, Florida, United States - Lox_Sample_4.2 | ecosystem: Environmental > Terrestrial > Soil > Wetlands | place: USA...
ATCTAGCGCGTGTAACGCAACTGCGCGAAAACGCAAACGTTATCGCGAGTGCGCCGGATCTTCAGCCGGCAGCAATTCGCCCTGGTGTATTCCCGGGAATGCCGCGCCGACCCACCAATAACCCCCTGTCAAAATCTCAAAAAAGAATTCGCGGGGGTGTCGGGAGGCCTCGTGAATAACTGGGGCGAAAGGTCGGAAAGCCTTATTACATAACGCTTTCGGCTCAATTGATCAGGGTTTCGAAGTGGCTTGGTAAAACGCCTATTGGTACTCGCACCGATATCTGAAAAAAGTCCCCCAAATTAATTTGATCACCTACACTTGCGCGCAAGTATGGACGGGCGGTCTGTCATGAACGGGTCTTTCGCCATGCTGGCCAGGTGCATAAAGGATGCATCCTGCGTGGTCGTCCGCACGGGGAGCGACACGTTCGGGGCGCGGGAGCACTGGGCGATTACGTAGCTTTTGGGTTCGAAACTGGAGACTTACATGAATATCAAGATTCACAAGCTGTTGCCGATCAGCGCGGCGGCCATGCTGGCAGCGTCGTTCGCAACGGTGGCGAGCGCTGACGAAACGGTCAAGATTGGCCACGTCGCACCGCTCACGGGCCAAATCGCACACCTTGGCAAGGACAACGAAAACGGTGCGCGTCTTGCCATCGAAGAGATCAATGCCAAGGGTCTCGTGATCGGCGGCCAGAAGATCACGCTCGTGCTCGACGCACAGGACGACGCGGCTGACCCGCGCCAGGCCACCCAGGTCGCGCAGAAGCTCGTCGACGACAAGGTCGTTGCCGTCGTTGGCCACCTGAACTCGGGCACCTCGATCCCGGCTTCGAAGATCTACAGCGATGCGGGCATCGTCCAGATCTCGCCGTCGGCCACGAACCCGGCCTACACGCAACAAGGCTTCAAGACCACCTACCGTGTCGTGGCAACCGATGCCCAGCAAGGTCCGGCGCTCGCGAACTACGCGGCGAAGAACCTGAAGGTGAAGAGCGTCGCGATCGTCGACGACTCGACGGCTTACGGCCAGGGTCTCGCGAACGAGTTCGAGAAGACCGCCAAGTCGCTCGGCATGAACGTGGTGTCGCATGACGCGACCAACGACAAGGCCGTGGACTTCCGCGCAATTCTCACGAAGATCAAGGGCGAAAACCCGGACGCGATCATGTACGGCGGCATGGACGCCACCGGCGGCCCGTTCGCCAAGCAGGCGAAGCAGCTTGGCCTGCGCGCGAAGGTGCTCGCGGGTGACGGCGTCTGTACCGACAAGCTCTCGGACCTCGCCGGCGACGCGACCGACAACATCGTGTGCTCGGAAGCGGGCATGGCGCTGGAAAAGATGCCGGGCGGCGCGGCGTTCGAAGCGAAGTTCGAGAAGCGCTTCGGCCAGCCGATCCAGATCTACGCGCCGTTCACGTATGACGCCGTATACATCATCGTCGACGCGATGAAGCGTGCGAACTCGACGGATCCGGCCAAGATCCTCGCCGAAATGCCGTCCACGGACTACAAGGGCGTGATTGGCGAGACGACCTTCGATTCGAAGGGCGACCTCAAGCATGGCGTGATCTCGCTGTACAACTACAAGTCGGGCAAGAAGTCGCTGCTCGACGTCGTGAAGATGTAAATCGCGTCTAGCGATTCTGTCTCGCAAAGAGCAAAGCCCGTGGGTTTTCGGACCCACGGGCTTTTTGTTTTTCTTTTCATTTTCTGTCGCGCGTAGCTCGCGCCCGGCTTGATTACGCCAGACGCGCGCCGCTAGATCCCCAGCCGCCGCAGCACCTTCGGCCCCACGAAGGCGACGAGCGCCGCGCACAGCGCCACGACGGTGAGCCCGACCGTGAGGTTGGTCACCTGCGCGATGCCGCCGATCACCACCGGCCCGAACAGCAAGCCGAAATACGCGATTCCCGCAACATGCGCGAGCCCTTCGGCCGCGTGGATGCCCTTCACGCGCGCGGCGGCCGCGAACAGCACCGGCATCATGTTGGCGAGACCGAGGCCCATCAGCGTGAAGCCCGTGAGGGCCGTGAACGAGTACGGCAGCAGCAGCGCGCCGATCATGCCTGCGCACGCGAGCGAGGCGCTCGCCAGCACGAGCTGCGGCGCGCCGAAGCGCGCGCGCACGGCGTCTCCGGCGAAGCGCGCTGCGGCCATGCCGCCCGAGAACGCCGCGTAGGCCGCACTCGCGAGCGCGGGCGACGCAAGCACCACGTCGCGCATATAGACGGTGGCCCAGTCGTACATCGCGCCCTCGGCGATCAACGCGATCAGCGCGATGGCGCCGAGCGCCCAGAGCGCGGGGCTGCGCCAGCGATTGCCCGTTTTCGCATGCTCGCCGTGCGTGGCGTGCGGCACGTGCGGCAGGACGGCCGGACACGAGAGAAAGAGCACGAGCGCCGAGAGCAGCGAGGCCAGGAAAAGATGCAGCGCCGGCGCCAGGCCATGCGCGAGCAGCGCGCCGCCAATTGCCGCGCCCGCCATGCCGCCCAGGCTGAACATGCCGTGCAGCCCCGACATGATGGGTTTGCCGACGGCTTCCTCGACGGCGCTCGCCTCGGCGTTCATGGCGACGTCGAGCGTGGCCATGCCCACGCCGAACGCGGCGAGCACGACGAGCAGCATCCAGTAGTCAGGCACGACGAGGATCAGCGCGCCGCACGCGCTCATGATGAGGCCGCCGGTCAGGCACGCGCGGCGCGAGCCCACGCGCGCGATCCAGCCGCCGATGCTCGTCATCGCCGCGATCGAGCCGCCCGCCACGGCGAAGAGTGCATACGAGAGCAGCGCCGGGCTCAGGTGGAACTTGTCGCGCACCGTGGGCACGTGCACGCCCCACGAGGCGTACATCATGCCCGCGATGAAAAAGAGCGCCATCGTCGCGATGCGGGCGCGCTGGCGGGTAGCGGAGGGCAGCGCGCGGTGATGAGCGGCGGGGCTGGCAACGGCGAGGGCTGGATCGGTGGGGCGGTCGGACACTGGGAGTTCCAGTCAGAAGAGAGGTCGGGGCGCAGGAAGGCGACTGAAAGCAAACGTCGATTCTAGCGAAGGTGCCCGTGGGCTGCCGAAGCCGCGTGCGCGGCGGCAACTGCTCTATTATCGGAAAGTGCCGGATTGCCCTGCCTTGCGCCAGTGCGCCCGCCATTGCGCTGCCGGTGCACCGCCGATACGCCATTGGCGGACCGCCCGCCCGCTTCATCGTTCGAGGACGCGCCCTTGAAGATCCCTGCACACGCACCGCTGCATCTGCTGCACCAAACGTCCACCGGCACGCTCGCGACGCACTCGCGCGAGCCGCACGGCTTTCCGTATCCCACGTTGCTGCCGTTCGCGCCCGACGAGCGGCACCGCCCGGTGATTCTCGTGAGCCGGCTCGCCGAGCACACGCGCAATCTGCTCGAGGACTCGCGCGCGGGGTTTCTCGTCGCGCACGCAAGCGACGCCGACGTGCTGAACGCGCCTCGCGCCACGCTGCTCGGCCGCTTCGAACCCGTCGATGCCGCCGGCCACGAGGCAATCGCACGCCGCTACCTGCGCTATCACGCGGACGCCGCGCGCTATCTCGCGCTCGGCGACTTCACGTTCTGGGTTATGCGGGTCGAGCGGCTGCGCTATATCGGCGGCTTTGGCGCGATGGGCTGGATGGAAGGTGCCGATCTCGACGCGCTCCAACCGCTCGCCGCCCACGACGAACACACGTTGATCGGCTTCTTCGAAGCGCATCCGGCGCGGCGAGCCGGGCTGGAGCTGGCGGGCGTCGATCGTTACGGCGCCGATCTCGTGGTCGACGGCGCACGCACGCGTTTTATTTTCGAGGCGCCGCAAGCCGACCTGCGATCCTTGCATGCGGTGCTTGCGGATTGCATCGAGCGTCATGCATCGTGACCTTGTTTTCGCGCCCGTGTGCGCTGCCGCTGGCCGCATTTTTAGAGGAGGGATTCTTGTTGCGTCGCGGCAAATCGCTTCTCGTTGCCCGTGAACTGCTCGAAGTTCTCATGCGATGAAATGTTTGACGGATTTCAAACCAGTTAATTTTCATCCGCTGGCAATTATGAGATGAGATTTAACTGGCAAACGTGGCATTTAGTAAAAATACCGATTTGCACGAAATGGCAATGAGTTAGAACCTTGCGGACAGGGTGGCGGATTCGATATCGGGTTTAAATTATTTTTATTGTCCGTTCGCTTCCCGACATTCGATTTTGTGTTAATCTCGCCTCCGATTTCCGAGGCAAGCAGCTATCAATCGGCATACTGGCGTGAGATCAGTAGCCATTATGATCAAACCACAAGGGCACCTATGTCTTCCTACAAGGAACTCCTCGCTCAGCGAGAAAAGCTGGAAAAGCAGATTGAAGAGGCGAAGGCACGCGAATATGCCGAGGTCCTCGACGAAATCAAGCAAAAAATGGCCGACTACGGCATTACTCTCGCAGAACTAGGCGGCAGCCGCACCAGCAGCAAGGCCGCGAAGGCCAGCCGCTCGCGCGCGAGCGTCGCACCGAAATACCGCGATCCCGATAGCGGCAACACGTGGTCGGGCCGCGGCAAGCCGCCGCGCTGGATTGCAGGTCAGGATCGCGATCGTTTCCTGATCCAGAAGTAAATCGCCAGGTGCCGCGCCGTTCGATGGCGCCGGCCAGAAGGCGAGCTGGCAGCGGATCTGTGGATCCGCAAGGCAGAAAGCCGCGCAGTCAGGGGACGCGCGGCTTTTTGTTTTGTCCGGACACGCAGGCGGTGACTGCATTTCCTCAGTTTGAATGCGAATACGTCGTGTTCTTGTAGGCAACTGATTTAAAAGAGTTTTTTAGGGGCATTCATGAAATTGTCCGGTGCCGCACCTACAATTGCGGTTATTCCCCAATTTCCTGGATTCACCCTGCATGACTTCTTCCGCCGCCGAGCCGTTATCAGTTAAACACGAGGTTGCGCGCCGGACCACGTTGGTCAGCGTTGTCGTCAATAGCGTGCTGGTGGTGCTGCAAATCGTCGTCGGCGTGTTTGCGCATTCGCAAGCTTTGATCGCCGACGGCATTCATTCACTGGCCGATCTCGTCTCGGATTTCGTTGTGCTGCTGGCCAACCGGCATAGTGGCGCAAAACCGGATGCCGATCACAACTACGGCCACAGCCGCTATGAAACGGTTGCCTCATTATTTCTCGGCGCATTATTGATTGCCGTGGGCGTTGGCATGCTGGCGCGCGCCGGCACGCGCATCGCGCACCTCGGCGATATTCCGCCGCTGCACGCGAGCGCGCTGGTCGTCGCGCTGCTCGTGCTGGTTTCCAAGGAAGGACTCTTTCGCTACATGCTGCGCGAGGCGCAGCGTGTGCGCTCGGCCATGCTGATCGCCAACGCATGGCACGCGCGCTCGGACGCGGCTTCGTCGCTCGTGGTGGCGCTCGGCATCGTGGGTAGCCTCGCGGGCGTGCGGCTGCTCGATCCGATCGCCGCGGCCATCGTCGGCTTCATGGTCGCGCGCATGGGCTGGGTGTTCGGCTGGGACGCGTTGCAGGACCTCTCCGACCGCGCGCTCGACGAAGCCACCGCCGCCGATCTGCGCGCGCTCCTCATGGGCACGCCGGGCGTGCTCGACGTGCACGAGATGCGCACGCGCAAGACCGGCGACCTCGCGCTCGTGGACGCGCACATCCTCGTCGATCCGCTCATTTCGGTTTCGGAAGGGCATTACATCGCGGAGGCCGCGCGTGCGCGCGTGCTCACCGACTCGCGCGTGCTCGACGCGCTGATCCACGTCGATCCCGAGGACGACATGAACGCGCGCTCGGTGGCCAACCTGCCGCCGCGCGGCGAAATTGCGGGGCGCCTGCGCGAGGCGCTGGCTGCACAGGGCGTACATGTGCAGGCCGTGACGCTGCACTACCTGAGTTCGGGACTGGAGATTCAGGCGGTGCTGGCCGCCGACGAAGTGCGGCGCCTCGCGGCCGTGGATCTCGAGGCGTTACGCGTGCGTCTTGGTGCGAGCCGACTCGACGTGACGCAATCGCTCGACCCGCAAATTGCACTGGCAAGTGCGGCGGCGGCTTCGCACGACAAGCCGCACTGAATGATCCAAAAGACCAACTGAGCCGCGCGGCTGGGCTTGTGAAGAGAAGAGCGCGGGCGAGAAGCCGCCGCGCTCGGGCAACGTCAAAGCGGCAACTGCGTATCGAACTTGATTTCCCGCAGCACGACGCTCGTGCGTACTTGCGCCACCGCCGGAATGCGGAAGATGCGCTCGTGCAGGAAGGCATCGTAGGCTTTGATGTCGGGCGCGACGATCTTGAGGATGTAGTCCGATTCGCCGGTGGTGCTGTAGCACTCGGTGACTTCGGGGCAGGTGGCGATCTCGCGCTCGAAGGCTTCGACGCCGCCTTCGGTATGACGCGTGAGATGGATATGCGCGAGCGCGCAGACGTGCAGGCCGAGCTTTTCGCGATCGAGCAGCGCCGTGTAGCGCTGGATCACGCCCGACTGTTCCATGTCCTTGATGCGGCGCCAGCAAGGCGTGCTGGAGAGCCCCACCTGGTCGGAGATTTCCTGCACCGAGCGGCGTGCGTCGAGCTGCAGCAGGCGCAGGATCTTCTGAGAGAACGTATCGAGTGTCAACTGCGCCTCCATTGCGTCGCTGTGTTCGTGAATGTTAGAGGCCAGGAGAACAGAACGCAATGTAAAGCCGCAGCGATGAGGGAGATCACCTAATTTGCCGGTGCACTTGCGGCGTTTTGCCCTGAGTCGTCCCCATCAGCGGCGAGCGCCGCCTGCTTCGCGCGCAGGTCGGCCAGCATGTTGCAGAAGAGCGCGCCTTGCTCGATGGCGTCGTCGAGCGCGACGTGCGTGTGCGGGTGGTCATCGAACCAGTGCTTCGGAAAGCGCGGCTTGATGCACTTGCGGTACGGCAGGCCCGTCATCGCGAACGCGAGCGTCTTGATGTCGAGCGCCGACCACGAGTACGGGCAGCGCCCCGCGAAACGCATCATGTACCAGAACATGAACGTGAAATCGAAGCCCGCGGGCATCGCCACGAACACGGGCTTGCCGGGCAGCGCCTCCACCCATTCGACGTAGGCGACAAGGGCTTGCGCCGGATCGCGCAAGTCCTTGCGGCACGCGGCCCACGCCTCGGGCTGCGTTTCCCACCAGGCGGCCTGCACCGGGTGCGGCGTGGCGCCTTCGAGCGTCGCGAGATTGGCCGAGAACGTGCCGATCAGGCGCTTGTCGGCGGTATAGGCCGCCGACGCGAAGCTCAGCATCGAGTGCGGGCCGGGAATGGGACCATCGGCCTCGACGTCGGTACTGACGTAAATCTCCTCAATAGCGGCTTGATTCATCGTACGTTTCACTCATCCAGGTACGCCATCTGCTACATAGGGGTTGGAGCGGCGCTCTTCGCCGAACGTCGAAACCGGGCCGTGGCCCGGCACGAAAGTGACGTCGTCGCCGAGCGGCCACAGTTTCTCGCGGATCGAGCGGATCAGGTCCGCGTGATTGCCGCGCGGAAAGTCGGTGCGGCCGATCGAACCCGCGAACAGCACGTCGCCGACGATGGCGAGCCGCTGCTCGCGGCTGAAGAACACCACGTGGCCGGGCGTATGTCCCGGGCAGTGGTAGACCTCGAGTGCCTCGTTGCCGAAGCGCACCGTGTCGCCGTCATGGAGCCAGCGCGTGGGTTCGAACGCCTCGGCGTGACCGAAGCCGAAGCGCACGCTTTGCTGCGGCAGCATGTCGATCCAGAAGCGCTCGTCCTCCTGCGGCCCCTCGATCGGCACGCCGAACTTCGTGGCAAGCGCCTTCGCGCCGGCGCAATGGTCGACGTGGCCATGCGTGAGCAGCACTTTTTCGAGCTGCACGCCCTGACGCTCGATCTCGGCTTCGATGCGATCGAGGTCGCCGCCCGGGTCGACCACGGCAGCGCGCTTCGTCGCTTCGTCGACGAGCAGCGAGCAGTTTTGCTGGAACGGCGTGACGGGAATCAGCGTGACTTTCATGCGGGTTCGTGGGGTTCGGGGCTTGCGGGGAAAGCTCGGTGCCTCGCCATGAACAACGAAGCGCGGCAATCCCTGCGGTCAAAACAGCGATTGTACCGGGGTACATCGCACGCCGCCGATGGCACTCGCGGCGGCCTGAATTCCTTGTCAGACAAGGGATGCGGCGCCTCAGAATAAACGGCTTTGTTACATCAATAGTGAAAAATCATGGAGATTTGTGGGCTCCGGCAGTGACAGGAATAACTTTTGGGTATAATGCGACCCATCAACGCACGTTTTCCGTGCTTTCACTGGGCGATGTGACCCTCGTAGAAAAGAGGTCGCGATACATCGCCGTCAAGCAGTGCCGTCAGGTTAAGGCTGGCTAAACAGGCTGCCTTACAAGATGGCAAATCAGGTGTCGATCCGTTCGACGCCGCACGTCTTGCCCAGCCAGGCGCCGCGCGCCTGCAACGGCCTACATGCCGTGACGCTGGGTGGGGCCTACGCCGCCGTTCCTGTGCGCCGTGTGTATCCGGCGCGCCAGAACGTGTTCATCTCGTTCGATGGCGGCATGTGGGGTCTGGTCAGGCTGCCGGGGACAGGTTGCGCCAGACGTGAAAGATAACTAGCGGTTAGCGGCTTATTGGGGCTGCGTCCGGGCATTGGCACGCGTTCGCCTTTTTCACATTTGGCGAGCGATGGCGAAGCCATGCCTGCAACCGCCGAAGCCTTCCAGCAGCGCGCACTCATGGCGCCTGGCGGCTTCGAAACGTGATGGCAAGCTTATGAAACTCAAACTGACTCGACGACGATTCGGGAGTCTTGCAGCCGTGTCCGTGCTGGCCGGTTGTGCCATGCCGCCGGCTCAGCAGGATCAGGCCGCTGGCGACGCGCTGCGCACGAAGGACGTCGCGTTCACGGCGCCGCAAGGCTACGGCTCGGCGCTCGCTGCGCTGCCTGCATCGGGCTCCGCCAAGGACAACTCGCTCGCGAGCGCCGAAGCGATCGACGATAACGGCACGGACGTCAGCTCGTTCCACCAGACCGGCCGCGCCTCGTGGTACGGCCGCGCGTTCCACGGCCGCCGCACTGCGAGCGGCGAGCGCTTCGACATGCAGGCGCTCACGGCCGCGCACCGCACGCTGCCGCTCGGCTCGTACGTGCGGGTGAGCGTGCCCGGCACCTCGAAGTGGGTGGTGGTGAAGATCAACGACCGTGGCCCGTTCGCACGCGGCCGCGTGCTCGACCTCTCGTACGCCGCGGCCAGGATTCTTGGCCTGCAGCACGCGGGTACGGCGAAGGTGAACATCGAAGGCATCTCGCGCCAGGAAGCGAAGGTTGCACAGGCGGAGATGGTCGCGGCGAACTCGAACTTCGACCACTAAGCGCTCTCGCAAGGGCGTGGCGCGTGAATGCGCCGCGCGCGCCCGCAGCGAAGGCGCACCACTGCATGCCCATATACGAAGGGCCGCCTGATCAGGCGGCCCTTCGGCGTTTCTGGCGCATGCAGCCGACGCGTATTTCAGTCGTCCTCTTCCTCGCTTTCCCCTTTCAGCTCCAGCGCCCGCGCGTAAAGCGCATTGCGCGATGCACCCGTGAGCGCCGCCGCGATCTTCGCTGCACCCTTCACCGGCACTTCCTGCAAGAGAACGCGCAGCAGCGCGTCGTGATCGGCTTCGCCTTCGGCTTGCGGGCTTGCACCTTCCACCACCAGTACGAACTCGCCGCGCTGACGGTTCGCATCGGCGGCGAGCCACGTTGGCCCTTCGGCCAGGGTGCCGCACCAGAGCGCCTCATGTAGTTTCGTCAATTCGCGGGCGATCAGGAGACGCCGCTTCGGGCCGAACGCATCGGCGAGCGCCTGCACGGTTTCGACGATGCGATGCGGCGCTTCGTAGAACACCATCGCATGCACGTGCGTGGCGAGCGGCTGCAGTGCGGCGGCGCGTTGCTTGGGCTTGGGCGGCAGGAATCCGAGGAAGGTGAACGTCGACACCCAGTCGCCGGCTGCGCAGAGCGCAGTTGCGAGCGCGCTTGCGCCGGGCAGCGGCACGACGTTCAGGCCAGCGGCGCGCACGGCGTCGACGAGCTTCGCGCCCGGATCGGAAATGCCGGGCGTGCCGGCGTCGGAAACGCACGCTACGCGCTCGCCCGCGCGCAGAAACTCGATCACGCGCTGCGCCGCTTCGCGCTCGTTGTGCTCGTGCACGGCGATGAGCGGCTTCGAAATGCCGTAGCGCGCGAGGAGCTGGCCGGTATTGCGCGTATCTTCGGCGGCGATGCGGTCGACGAGGCCGAGCACGTGCAGCGCGCGCAAGGTGATGTCGGCAGCGTTGCCGATGGGCGTCGCCACGACGTACAGCGTGGCGGCGGGATATTGCTGGGCCTGTGCGAGTTCGAAGAGGGACGTCATGACACGGAACGCGCGAACGCAGGAAAAGAGGCCGCCATTGTGCCACGCGGACGCGGCCGCCCCCGAGGGAAGCGGCGCGAACGCACGCGCCGACAACTTTTACACGCGAGCCCAGTCCAATGCCGAACGCCGTGCGACAGGCGCACGCTTCGAAGCGCATGCGCTCGTGTTCTTGCGGCGAGAGCGCCTGGAACTGGTCGCGCGCAACGTGCACTGCCGTGGCGGTGAACTCGATCTCGTGATGCGCGAGCGTGATGGCACGCTCGTTTTTGTGGAAGTGCGTGCACGCGCGCGGCGCGAATTCGGCGGCGCGGCGGCGAGCGTGGGGTGGCGCAAGCAGCAACGCGTGTTGCGCGCGGCGCGCCACTTTCTCGCGACCCGGCGCGCGGATGGCGAAGGCGAAACGCGTACGCCGCCTGTGTGCCGCTTCGACGTGATCGCGTTCGAGAGCGGCCGGCTCGTGTGGCTGCGCGACGCATTTCGCGCGGACGCCTACGAGAGCTAAAAAGGAGCGCTGATAGATGAACGGTGAAAATGAACGCGCGCGAGTGCGCTAAACTTGCGGCACACCGCGCTACGCGGAAAATTTGCGATACCCGCAGTACAGATTAGAGAGTCGATGTCCGTCGAACGAATTCAACAGCACTTCCGCGATAGCGCAGCCATCAAGCTCGCGGCCATGGAAACCCTGGCGGTCCCGATTGCCGCCGCGGTCGATACGATGTTCGCCGCACTTGCGAACAGCAACAAGATCCTCGCATGTGGCAATGGCGGTTCTGCCGCCGACGCCCAGCACTTCGCCGCCGAACTGATCGGCCGCTTCGAACGCGAACGCCCGGGCTTGCCCGCGCTCGCGCTGACCACCGACGCGTCGGTGCTCACCGCCGTCGCCAACGACTACGCGTACGACCAGGTGTTCGCGAAGCAGGTGCGCGCGCTCGGCCAGCCCGGCGACGTGCTGCTCGCCATCACGACCTCGGGCAACTCGGCGAACGTGCTGGCCGCGATCGCGGAAGCGCATGAGCGCGAAATGGTCGTGATCGCGCTGACCGGCAAGGGCGGGGGCGAGGTGAACGCCGTGCTCGCTGATACCGACATCCAGCTGTGCGTGCCGAGCGAGCGCACGGCGCGCATTCAGGAAGTGCATTTGCTGACTATCCACTGCCTGTGCGACGGCATCGACGCGATGCTGCTGGGCGAGGACTGACACCGTAGGACGAAGAGGGGGAAGTTGATGAGCAGATACGGCATGACGCGCGCGCTGGCCCGGACCACGCTGACGATCGGCTTCGCAGCCTCGCTCTGCGCAAGCCTGCAGGGCTGCTTCCTGGCGCTGGCGGGCGCAGCGGGCGGCACGGCGCTGGTGGCAACCGACCGCCGCACGGTGGGCTCGCAGACGGAAGACCGCGAGATCCAGGTGAAGGCGCTAGCCGATCTGGGCAAGCAACTGCCCGATTCGGCGCACGTGAACGTGGCGGTGTTCAACCAGCGCGTGCTGCTGACGGGTGAAGTGCCCGACGAGGCCTCGAAGCAGAAGGCCGAGACGATCGTGCGAGCCGTGACGAACGTCGAGTCGATCGTCAACGAGCTGGCGGTGCAGTCGGCGAGCTCGTTCTCGTCGCGCGCGAATGACTCGTACCTCGAAGGTCGGGTGAAGGCGGAGCTGATTGCGTATAAGGACATCTCCGCGAACAACTTCAAGGTGGTGAGCGAGCGCGGCACGGTGTATTTGATGGGCCTCGTGACGCCGCAGGAAGGCAACATCGCCGCCGATGCGACCAGCAAGGTGATGGGCGTGGCGCAGGTGGTGAAGTGCTATCAGTACATCAACCCTGGGCAGACGGCGGTGGCGAATGCGGCTGCGGCCAGTGCGCCGGCGGCGGCTCCTGCTGCGGATGAGCCGACGGTGGGGGCGGTGCCGGATTCGGGCGTGACCTCTCAGCCTATTGACCATCAGCCGCCTGCGCCGGTGACGAATTCTTCGGCTGCAAGGCCGGCGGGAGCGGGGGCGGCGTTGTGATGCGGGGCTTCGTTGGGGGAATTCTGGCGGGGCTGGCGGTTGGGGTGGCTGCGCCGGCTTTTGCTGTTCCGGAGGGGATGGTGGTGGCGCAGTCCAATGCGTGCATGGGTTGTCATGCTGTGGACCGCAAGCTCGTGGGACCCTCGTTTAAGGACATCGCCGCGAAGTACAAGGGCGATGCCGCGGCCCAGGCCAAGCTGGAGAAGAAGGTGCGCGACGGCGGGGCTGGGGTTTGGGGGGCTATTCCCATGCCCTCTCATCCCGCGATGAGCGCTGCTGATATCCATAGCGTTGTGGGCTGGGTGCTGGCTGGAGCGCCTGCTAAATAATTTTGTCTGGGGTCAAATTCGACGCTTGGCAAAACTGATTTTGGCTGTGTAGAATCGGTGGTTCGTTGGGGCGGTAGCTCAGCTGGGAGAGCGTCGCGTTCGCAATGCGAAGGTCGGGAGTTCGATCCTCCTCCGCTCCACCAAACTCAAGTCTGGATGTGACCCGAGA
>Ga0335083_10008051_pt1 | contig 12910 bp, 12 predicted proteins | sample Lox_Sample_42_FD_206716 | JGI IMG/M metagenome (GOLD analysis project Ga0335083, IMG submission 206716) | Soil microbial communities from Loxahatchee National Wildlife Refuge, Florida, United States - Lox_Sample_4.2 | ecosystem: Environmental > Terrestrial > Soil > Wetlands | place: USA...
CGACGGCTCGATCACAGAGGTCTCGCCGAAGCCCATCACGGACCAGGCCGCGCGCGTGATCGACGTCGGCGGCCGCACGCTGATGCCCGGCCTCATCGATGCGCACATGCACGCCTACTGCAGCGACGTATCGATGCAGAAGGTCGAGGCGATGGGCGAACCGTACCGCACTGCGCACGCAGTACGCATGCTCGGCCACGCGCTCGACTGCGGCTTCACCACCGTGCGCGACATCGGCGGCGGCGATTACTCGCTCGCCAAGGCGATTTCTGACGGGCTCGTGCGCGCGCCGCGCTTCTTCTACGCCGGCCGCGTGCTTTCGATGACGGGAGGGCACGGCGACTTCCGTCCGCTGGAGCAGAAGTCACATGACCACGAGCTGTGCTCGTGCGGCATCGTCAACTGGGCTTGCCGCATGGCCGACGGCGTCGATGCGTGCATCGCCGCAGCGCGCGACGAGCTGCGGCAGGGCGCGCACTGCATCAAGATCATGGGCTCGGGCGGGGTGGCCTCGCCCACCGATCCGATCTGGATGAACCAGTATCGCGAGGATGAGATTCGCGCGATCGTCAACGAATGCGTCGAGCGGCGGACCTACGTCGCCGCGCACTGCCATCCAGCGAGCGCGGTCCGGCGCTGCGTGGAATTCGGCGTGCGCTCGATCGAGCACGGCACGCTCATCGACGACGATACCGCGCGCTTCGTCGCCGAACGCGGCGCGTACATCGTGCCCACGATGGTCGTCATCTTCGTCCTCGTGGAACTGGGGCGCGAGCTCGGCTTTCCCGCAGTGAGCCAGGAGAAGGCCGAATACGCGTACAAGCAGGCGCTCTCGGGCATGGACAAGATGCGCCGGGCAAACGTCAAGGTCGGCTTCGGCACCGATCTCCTTGGATCCACCTACGTGCAGGAGTGCCGCGAATTCACCATCCGCCGCGAAGTGTTCTCTCCGCTCGAGCTGTTGCGGCAGGCAACGTCGGTCAACGCCGAGCTGATGATGCAGCAGGGCAAGCTCGGCTGCATCGCCCCGGGCGGGCACGCCGATCTATTGGTAGTCGACGGCGATCCGCTGAAGGACATCTCGTTGCTCACGGCGGATGGCAAGAAGCTGCGGATGATCGTACGCGCCGGTGAGATTGTGAAAAACGAGCTGCGGTAACAGGCAAAACGTGCGGGGAGGTCATTTACACCTCAAATGCCATGCCTTCCCGTCCCGGCGTGACTCGATAGGCGGGCTTGGCTTCGTCGATCGCCGCCGTCATCAGACGATCGAGGTCGGCGTCGGAGTGACCGGGGTCATGATGAAACGGCACCAGGTGCTTCACTTCCACGAGCGTTCCGAAGTCCAGCATGTGCCTGAGAGAACTATGTCCCCAGCCGATATGGTTGGAATACTCTTGCGTGGTGTATTGGCTGTCGTGAATCAGCAGATCCGATCCTTCGGCGAGCGCCCCTCCGGACGTCCATGCGCGCGGCAGTGACGGAAAGGCCCGTGCGCCGAGCGCGGGCTCGTGGTCAGGCAAGTACGTCAACACCTTTCCCGTCGCCTCTGAAATGCGATAACCGACGGTGGGTCCGGGGTGGCATACCAGCGCGGTCGCAACGTGGAATTCGCCGATATCGACCTCGCCGCAAGGAACCTCGTGCAGATGCAACTCGCACGGCAGCTCGCGGAGTCCGACCGGAAAAAGCGGCGGTGAGAGGTACCGCATGAGCCGCGTCTGCAGGCTCAGTTGAATGCTGGCGGGCCCCCAGATGTGGACCTCGACATCGGGGCGGTACAGGGGGGCGAAGAATCCCAATCCCTGAATGTGATCCATGTGGAGGTGGGTCAGCAGCACGTCGACGCGGCGCACCGAAGCGTCGATTGTCGCCGCCATGCGGCGGATGCCCGTCCCCGCATCGAGCACAACGATGGTACCCTCGCGTCCGCGCACGGCCACGCACGATGTGTTGCCGCCGTAGCGAGCCGTGTCCGGGCCGGGCGTGGCAAGCGAGCCGCGTGTGCCCCACAGCGTCGCCTGCATTTCATATCTCCCAGAAGATATTCATCACGCCCAGAAAATGGCCGCCTTCGCCGACGAGCGGAAACGCGGTGACCTGCAGGTGTCGCCATTCGCGGTCCCCGCTTCGCGTCCATATGGTCCGGGAAATGGGCCGGCGCTGGAGGCGCGCCACCGTCATCGGCCTGTCTTCGGGCACGATGGGGTTGCGATGCTCGTCGACCACGGTGACCCCGCGGTTCCATTCGTCAGCGGGGATCTCGCCCGTTTCCTCGAAGCGCCGATCCATGATCGCTTCGGCCGGTTCGTTGTAGAAGATGAGTGTTCCCTCGGCATCCACAAGGAGGATGGGCATGGCCACGCAACTGGCGAGCTGCCTGGCCAGAATGACCTGGATGGCCTTGGAGGTCGACATGTTCTTCCTCCTGCGTCCGAGATGCTAACGAGATCTAGGTGGCGGGCGCATTCGACCCACACCAGACCCAGACGAGGCTTGAACGCGGACCTTCGATCTCGCCCCTCAGATTTAGCATTATGGGGGCAATGCGCCACCAACAAGGAGCCCCGCCGGAGCGAGGACGGGGCCAAGCCGAATGTCGTGGCTTTCTGCACTTCATCCCTCCCGGCCTACGGCGTGTCGTGAAAGAGTGGAGCTTGCCGGCCCCCTGCTCTAATCTCACGCCAAGCCCAATGGGCGCTTGAGATGCCATCCCGATGAGTACCGACCAACCCAACCCTGGCGCCGCGAGCGCCGCCCGCGGCACCCCGCCGCCTTTGCAACCCCCCGGCATCAAGCAGACGCTGCGCGACGTCTGGCGTGTAATCGTCGAGCTGTGGTGGCGGTTCTTCGATTGGCTGGCCGTCGTGTCGTGGAAGACGCTGCTGGTCGTCTACCTGCTGTGCCTGATTCTCGCCGCGATGCTCCATCGCCCCATGACGTTCTTCTTCTTCGTGATCGTCTCGGCGATCATCAAGGTGGTGGCGGGCGGCAAGCGGCGCGCCGAACTGACCGCTCGGCAGGCAACGCAGCGCGCCGATGACGAACAGCTCGAGCGGAGCGTACTTGAAGCGCGCATGCAGGCGCTGCAGGCGCAGATCGAGCCGCATTTCCTGTTCAATACGCTGGGCAGCATCGATCAGCTCATCCAGACCGACCCGCCGCGCGCCTCGAAGATGCAGCAGAGCCTCATCCGCTACTTGCGCTCGGCGATGCCGCAAATGCGCGAAGGAGCCCGTCCCACGCTGGGTCAGCAGATCGAACTGTGCCGCGCGTTCCTTGACATCATGGCGGTGCGCATGGAAGAGCGCCTGCAGACCGTCATCAACGTGCCGGAAGGCTTGAAGTCCGCGGTGTTCCCGTCGATGATGCTGCAGACCCTGGTCGAGAACGCGATCAAGCACGGGCTCGAGCCGAGAGCCACGGGCGGACAGATTACGATCATCGCCGAGATCGTCGACGGACAATTGACCGTGCACGTGCTCGACAACGGAGTGGGCTTCATGCCGAAAGGCAACGATGGCGTGGGACTCGCCAACATCCGCGAGCGCTTGAAGGCCTTGTACGGCGGACGGGCCGAGCTGATCATCGGCGTTCCCGCTGCCGGCGGTACCTGCGCCACGATCAAAGTACCTTACGAAGTCGCTCCCGTCACCGCCTGATTGACGAGCGCTGCATGCGTGCCACGCCCGCCCCGACTGCCGTGATCGTCGACGACGAGCGCCTCATGCGCGAGCAGATTGCCGGCCGTCTCAAGGAAGCGTGGCCGGAGCTCGTGATCGTGGGCGAAGCCGGCAACGGCCGCGAGGCGGTTGCGATGGTGCACAGCCTCGAGCCCGATATCGTCTTTCTGGACATCAACATGCCCGAGATGGACGGCATCAAGGCGGCTCAGGCGCTCGCCGGCAAGGCTCACCTCGTTTTCGTCACTGCCTATGATCAATACGCGATCAGCGCCTTCGACCACGGCGCGATCGACTACCTGCTGAAGCCGGTCGAGCCGGCGCGTGTTGCCCTCGCCTGCCGGCGGCTGCGCGAGCGGCTGCAGCAAAAGCCCACCCCGATGGATGACCTCCTCGAGGAGCTTTCGCAGCGGTTCGGCAGCGGCGGCGTCAAGCCGCGCGAGTACATGCGGTGGATACAGGCCAGCGTGGGCGCCAACATCCGCATGATCCCGACCAGCGACATCCTTTTCTTCCGCGCCGAGGACAAATACACGCGCGTGCAGACCGAGGGCTTCGAGGCGCTCATCCGCAAACCGATCAAGGAGCTGATCGACGAGCTGGACCCGAAGGAGTTCTGGCAGATCCATCGATCGACGGTGGTTCGCGTCGATGCGATCGCGCAGGTCAGCCGTAACTTCAGCGGCAAGCAGCTCGTGCATCTGAAGGGCAGCGACGAAAAACTCGAAGTGAGCCGCAGCTTCAATCATCTGTTCAAGCAGATGTAAGCCGGCATCGCAGCCGACGTCGTCGGGGGAAAGTTCTCTGTTCCCGTACAACGATTCAGCGGCGCGCCTCGACCGGGCGCAGCGTGAGCATGTGAACGGTCGGACCAGGAAGGAACGATGTCGCTGCGCCGGTGACCCATGCGGCGTGCGCATCCCGGTAATGAGGCGACAGCGGATGACCGCTCTGTCCGGTCGGCATGTGAAGATAGCCATCCTTCTCTCGTCCGGGTGAAACTGCGAAGCGTTCCGAGGCTCCGGACGTCGATCCCTGCACGCGCGGCATGTTCGAGTCGCCCGACAGCTCTTCGGCGGCCATGTCGAGCAACGGAGCAAGCATCGGCATGGCCGTGCTGAACGGATGCCGGATGCGCACGATGTTCGCCCCTCCCCACGTGTAGCTCGCGATGCTGCCGGCCTTCTGCGCTTCCTCCGCAGTGAGGTCGGCGGCGCGAACAAAAAGATCGGTCCAGGTCCTGAATTTCGGATCGAGCAGATGCATCGGCCGCTCTGAAACGAGTGCCCACAGCGGACCTTCGCTGCTGCGTCCCGCAACGAAAGAATAGTCCGGGTCGAATCGCCGGATGCGCTCGACCAACGGCGCGAACGCGAGCTCGCCGACATGGGCGCGGAATTCGCGCACGAGCCGATACGCGGCGGAATCGACCGAGGCGCGGCCGGTCCAGGTCGCGCTCACCACTCGGAGCAATTCCCGCCGTGTTTCCGAATTCTCGAGGCCGGGCGCGGCGAGCGTCTGCACCAGGAGGTCTCGCCAGTGCCCCATGAAGATCGCGCGATCGTCGAGCTGCACGTCCAGCATGTCACGTATCGAGGCAGTGGCGATTGTGTCGAGATCATCCTTGATCTGCCGCGCCCGCGCGCCGGGATCGTAGCCACCATCGCCGAGCAACTGCAATGCGGAGCCGTCGACCAGTCGATTGTTCGCGGTGACGATGCGTCCGCTCGGCGGATCGATCACGCGCGGGTAATCTTCCGGCGCGATCCATCCCTCCCAGCCGCGCGTGCCGTCGGCCCACGATGCGGGGAGGCGCCCATCGAAGCCCACGCGGCGCGGAATGCGTCCCGCGATCGACCAGCCGATGCGACCGTCGCGCTGCGCCGCGACGATGTTCTGCGCCGGGATCCCGGCACGCGCCGCCAGGTCGAAGATCTGCTCCAGCGTCCCGGCGTTCTCGATCGCCCTCAGCACGCCGTTCATGCCGCCATCGCGCAACGGCACCCACACGACCGCGCGCTCGCGTCCGCTCCAGTCGTGGTCGACGATCGGCCCCCAGATCGTCTCGCGGATCTCGACGGGCACGCTCGATCCGCCTTTCACCTGGATGGTCTCGTGCAAGGTCTCGATCGACCGCATGCCGGACGGCGTGCGGTAACGATTCACATCCGCAGGGTCGCGCTCGACGATGACGAGATCGCTCCAATCGCCGGTCGAGTTGGTGAAGCCCCAGGCGACGTCCCCGTTGCTGCCGGCGACGAGCGAGGGCACGCCGGGAAGCGTCACGCCGGCGAGGCGTCGCGGCCGCGGTTCGCGCCACTGCATCGATGCGCGATACCAGATGTTCGGCACTGAGAGTCCGAGGTGCATGTCGTTCGCGACGATGGCGCCGCCGCCGGCCGTGAGGCGGCCGGCGACCGCCCAGTTGTTGCTGCCACGCGCATCGTCATCCGCGGATGGCGAGAGCGAGGCGAGCAATGAGTCGCCGTCGCTCGCATCCGACCGGTTGAGCGGCCGTCGCTCGGCCGGCGGTGCGGCACGCACGTCGAACACGCTCGCATCGGGAATGGGCGGAACGCGGTGAACTTCCCCGACAAGCGGCGTTTCCCAGTCGCTCGAGGTTGAGGTGACGAAGTCGGCGAGCGGCCCGGGAAGCGCCGCGTAGGCCGCGGCGAGGCGCGACTCGCGGCGCGCCTCGGAATCCTGCAGCGTGAGAAACATCGAGGCGAGCACCAGCACCGAATCCTCGATCGTCCATGGACGCGGCTCGGTGCGCAGGAGCAGATACTCGGGCGGCTTGACCGCGAGCGCGGCAAGCCCTGCGTTGACGCCCTCGACATAGGCTCCGAGCAAGGCAACTTGCTCTGGTGTCGCGAGCTCGATCACGCGCCGCGCCCGCGCGCGCAGGCGAAGCACACGCGTGCGCGCATCGAGCTTGATCGCCACCGGCCCGAACAACTCCGACAACTCGCCCGCGGCGCGCCGCCGCGCGAGGTCCATCTGGAAGAAACGATCCTGCGCATGCAGAAAACCGAGCCCGCGCGCGACATCCGCACGCGAGGCGGCGTTGATCGTCGGAATGCCGAGCGCGTCGCGCTCAATCACGATCGCGCTCGTCGCGCCGGGCATCGCAACTTCACCGTCGAGTTGCGCCAGGCTGCCGCGCATTTGAAGGTAGAGCCAACCCGCGGTTCCGGCGAGCGCAACGAGAACGATGAGCGCGGCGATACCCGTATAACGAACGACCCTTCGCGGAAGCGTGCGCCGAGGCGAAACCGATGACGATGTCGGCATATTTAACGAAGGCCGTAGCGGTGCTTACTGTAGCAAGTTGCGGCATTCGCCGCTCGGCGGCCAGGTTACTTGCTGCGATGGCTCACGTTGCCACGCCGCTGCGCGACGAGTAACCTTGCCGCGCTGCTCTTTCCTCAGCATCCGCGCAGTGAAAACGCTTGCCGTGTTATACGCGACCCGCGAAGGCCAAACCCGGCGCATTGCCGAGCACATGGCTACCACCCTCCGTGCGCGCGATTTCACGGTGAGCGTTCACGACGTGGCCGTCGAGCTTCCGAAGGATTTTGACCTGGCTCACTGCACAGGCGCGGTGCTGGCTGCATCGATACACATCGGCAAGCACGAAAAGGAGATGGTGACGTTCGTGAAGAGGCATCGCGCCGAGCTCGAACGCATGCCGTGCATGTTTCTTTCGGTGAACCTGTCGCAGGCGGGGGTCGAGGATGCGAATGCGACTTCCAGACGACGGGAGCGCGCGAAAGTCAACGTGGCGAAGATGATCGACAAATTTCTTGGCAAGACCGGATGGAAACCCGATCGAGTTCATCCGGTCGCAGGCGCGCTCCTCTACCGTCAGTATCGCCTGCCCACGCGGCTGATGATGCGCTTCATCGCCAAGCTCGTCGGTGCTTCGACCGATACGACCCGCGACCATGAGTACACGGACTGGCGAGCACTCGACCGCTTCGCGGAGGAGTTGGCGCGGGACGTGAACGGAAAGACCCCGATCGTGGGCGGAGCTTCATAGGCTCATCAGGGAACATCCGGCCGCTCCGCATTGTCCCAACTGTTGCTCGGCTTCGGCGGTCAATCCGCCCTGGCGGCAAGATCGCGGCTGCGTGGATCGCCGCTCATCGTCTACAGGTTCCCGAAAGGATTCCCTATGCGGTCACGTTTGGACTTCACGAAGGTTTCGCCTGGCGCTCTCAAGACCATGCTGGACTTCGAAGCGTACCTCGCCAAATGCGGGCTCGATCGCTCGCTGCTGCACTTGGTCAAGATGCGCGCCTCCCAGATCAATGGCTGCGCCTATTGCCTCGACATGCATTCCAAGGACGCGCGTGCCGACGGCGAAACCGAGCAGCGCCTCTACGCCCTCGACGCCTGGCGCGAGACGCCGTTCTATTCGGACCGCGAGCGCTCAGCGCTTGCCTGGACCGAGGCGCTTACCCTGATCTCGGAGACGCACGCGCCGGATGGCGTGTACGAAGACGTCCGTGCCCACTTCACCGAGCAGGAATTGGTTGATCTCGCCCTAGCTATCGTCGCCATCAACTGCTGGAACCGGCTCGCGATCGGCTTTCGCGCCGAACCCGGGCGCTATCAGCCGGCCAAGCACGCGCACGCGACGAAGGTCGCCGCCTGAAAGACGAAGCCCATCCAGCGAAGACCGCCCATGTCCTTTCCGTCTTCCATCGATATCCTGATCGTCGGCGCCGGTCCGTCCGGGCTCGCACTCGGCTCCGAGCTGGCGCGTCGGCACATCCCCTACCTCATCATCGACGATCAGGCGGCAGGCGCCAACACGTCGCGCGCCTGCGTCGTGCATGCGCGTACGCTCGAGGTCCTCGAACCTTTGGGCGTGGTGCCCGAGCTGCTCGCCCGCGGCGTCGAGGTGCCGATCTTTTGCGTGCGTGACCGCGACCGGCCGCTGCTTACCATCGACTTCCGCGATCTGCCGAGCCGATACGCCTACACGCTGATGTGTCCGCAATCCGATACCGAAGCCGTGCTGTTGGCGGGGCTCGAAGCGCGCGGCGGAAGGATCGTACGGCCGTGTAAGCTCATAGCCGCGCGGCACGATGCCAACGGCGCAACCACCACGCTGCGCGATGCCAAAGGCGAGCAGATCGTGCGCACGCGGTATCTCGTCGGTTGCGATGGCGGGCACAGTGCCGTGCGCGATCAGGCGGGCATTGCCTTCAAGGGCGGCAGCTACGAAGAAGCGTTCGTGTTGGCCGATGTGCGTATGCAATGGCCCTTGAGCCGGGAAGAAGTCACGCTGTTCTACTCGCCCGCTGGACTGGTCGTCGTCGCACCGATACCCGACCAGCGGTTCCGCGTCGTCGCTACCGTCGATGTAGCGCCGCCGGCCCCCGCGATCAACGATGTACAGGCACTGCTGGATGCCCGTGGCCCGGCCAGTGCGCCCGCACGAGTCCATGACATCGTATGGAGTTCGCGGTTTCACATTCATCACCGAGTCGCCCGGACGTTGCGCAGCGGGCCCGTCCTTCTCGTGGGTGACGCGGCGCACGTACACAGCCCGGCGGGCGGCCAGGGCATGAATACCGGCATCCAGGATGCGGTGTCGCTCGGCGAGGCGCTCTCCGCGGCGGTCGAGAGTGGCAGCGACCAGGGCCTTACCGCATGGGCGGAGCAACGTCATCGCGTTGCCGAGAACATTGTCCGCCTCACCGACCGGATGACGCGAACCGCAACCATCGAGAATCGGGCCGGACAGGCGGTACGCAATGTCGCCCTCCAGCTCATTGGCCACCTGCCGGCGGCCCGGCAGGCCATTGCGATGAAGCTTTCCGAGCTGAGCGAGCGCGCCGCGTAACGGATAGAAACGAACGTCTTTATCTCAGGCGCTCGCCCGGCCGAGCGCCTGAGTCGCCTGCGCGTCGAGCTTGATCTCCGCCGCGCGCAGGATTTCACGTAGTTGTTCGAGATTGGTCGCGCTGGCGATCGGCGCAGTCACGCCAGGCCGCGCCATCAGCCACGCGAGCGCGATCTGCGCCGGTGTCGCGTCGTAGCGCTTGGCGACTTCGCCGAGCGCATCGAGTATCTTCATGCCACGCGGATTGAGGAACTTCTTCATGCCCGGTCCGCGCGCGCTCTTGCCGAAGTCCGCTTCCGTCCGGTACTTGCCGGTGAGGAACCCCGCCGCAAGCGAGAAATAGGTGATCACACCCAGGCTTTCGCGGAGGCACAATGCCTGCAGCTCGTCCTCGAAGCTCGCGCGCTCGTACAGGTTGTAATGCGGCTGCAGCGTCGCGTAGCGCGGCAAGTGCTTCGTCTTGCTCACTTCGAGCGCCTGCGAAAGACGGGCTGCGGAATAATTCGACGCGCCGATCGCCTTCACCTTGCCCTGGCGCAGCAGCTTGTCGTAGGCGCCGAGCGTTTCCTCGAAAGGCGTTTTCTCGTCGTCCCAGTGCGACTGGTAAAGGTCGATGCAGTCGACTTGAAGGCGTTTGAGCGACGCTTCTGCGGCCTTGAGGATGTAATCCCCGCGCAGCACCTTGTGGCCCTGCCCCATGTCCGAGCCGACCTTGGTCGCAATGATCACATCGTCGTGGCGTCCGCGCCGTGCGATCCAGCGCCCGATCACCGTCTCGGACTCCCCGCCCTGGTGTCCGGTCACCCAGCGCGAGTACGAATCCGCGGTGTCGACGAGATTGAATCCAGTCGCGACAAACGCGTCGAGGAGCCTGAACGACATCGCTTCGTCGGCGGTCCAGCCGAACACGTTGCCCCCGAGGGCGAGTGGCGCGACTTCGAATCCGGTGTTGCCAAGCTTGCGTCTCTGCATCGCGTGATTCCCTTCAGCGCTCTTGCGGCGGCTCTGTCCCGTTCGACATCAGGCGGGCGACCCAGAAACACGCGGCGGCCGTCGCGATCGAGAGCACGGCAACGGTACACCCGAGCCGCCGCCCGTGCCACAGGCTCGCGAACCAGTCGTTGACCTCGGCGAGGACGGCCCCGAGCTTCCCGCCCATCAGCTCGAGGTTGTGCTGATACATTCTCCCGCTGGCGATCTCCGCGGCGACTTCCGCGTCCCTGTCGTCCGAAGCAAAAGCATAGATCAGCGCCGCGGCGACCAACCCTACAAGCAGGATCGCGGCACCCCAGTAGCGGACGACCACGTGCCGTGGTACGGGCGCTTCTTTCATCCCAAGAATCCTCCGGGCAGGCCTTGCCAAATTTCCCCGGAGCTTACCCTGCGGGTTGACGAATCGCTACTGCTGCGCGCAGACGTAGTGATTCGCTGAGCCGCGTGCAAGGAAAACGGCGCGCGCTCAACGAGCGCGCGCAGTTTCGTTAGCGCTCTATAACTTAGTGCTCATAGTCTCGCTCGTCACGCCGTCCATAACCGTAGCCATAGTTCGGAGCGCCGCGAAGCGGACGTATCGACGAAATCTTGTTACCCATGCCGAGGGAGTTCAGCGAGCCATACTCGCCGGGTCGCAGCGTCACACAGCGACCGCGAAAGTAGGCGTCTTCGCAGGCTTCCCACACGCCGCGCTGGACCACGGCCGAGGATGCGCGGTCGTTGAAGCCATGATTGTCGAAGTTGTCGATCGCGCCGTCGGCGGTGAAGGAACGTCCATGCAGTCCCTCGCGATCATACAAGGTGACCTGCGCCGACGCGAGACCCGCGACCAGCGCAAGGATGAGACCTGATATAGCAAGCGTTGCTCTCTTCATCGTACCTCCTTTTGATTCGGGAGAGCGCGCAACAGGCGGCAACACCGAGGCTGCCGCGATGCGCGCCCCCAAAAAATTCGACCGATGCACCACGGTCTGGTTCTAGGCTACGCGCGCGGCTCGCCGCGCTCGTTCACCGTGATTGTCGGTCCGGGCGCGAAAGCGAGTTGCGCGCGGTGATATTCACCGCGGAACTGGTAGGTCACGTCCCAGTACTGCGGGCGCTCGGAACCGGCGACCCGCTCGCAGCGCTGGACGTTCTGCGTGTAGGTCTCGCCGCCGCGGTTCACGTTCGCACCGACCGCTGCGCCGCCCACGGCGCCGAGCGCCGTTGCGACGTCATTGCCGCGGCCGCTCCCGATCTGATGCCCCAACACGCCACCGACTAGGCCGCCGATGATCGCTCCGGGAATGTTGGGCTGATTTTCACGCACTTCCTGCTGCTCGACCCAGCACCGATGCTCGGGCGGGCCGACGACGGCACGCACCTTCACCACGTCCGCCTGATACAAGTGCTCACCGTGACGTGGATAGTAGGCGTAGGCCCCGCCCGACTGCGGTGGCGGCGCGTATCCCACGCTGGGCTCGCCGCGAACCGGCCGCACGGAAGAGATCTTGTTGTTCAGGCCGAAGGAATCCAGCGAGGGGTACTGTCCGGGTCGCAGCGTCGTACAGTGGCCGCGGAAGTAGGCGTCGTCGCAGACTTCCCATGTACCGCGCTCGACGACGGCCGATGATGCGCGGTCGTTGAAGCCGTGGTGCTCGAAGTTGTCGACCGTTCCGTCAGCCGTGAAGCTGCGTCCACGCAGTCCCTCCCGGTCGTAGAACACAACTTGCGCCGCGGCGACGCTCGATAGCAGCGCGAGAGTTAAACCAAGTGTTGCGAGCTGTACTGTTTTCACTTGCTCCTCCTTGTAGGAGAAAGTAGAAATGGCCCGTACGGTAACGTCTCACGCTGCCGCAATGAAATGCCATCAGTGAATGTTGACTTGCCTGCCGGCAGCACGGTTCCGCGCAAGATGGCTGGTACCATGTCGCTCGTACCCGACAACAAGAACGTTCGCGCATTTCCCGATCGATGCCCCCGCCGTCCGACAAGACCGCACCGCGCGTCGACGCCGAAGCCGTCAAGCGCTATCTGCCGTGGGTCGTCGCCACCGCGCTCTTCATGGAGCAGCTCGACTCGACGATCGTCAACACCGCGGTGCCGGCGATGGCGGCAAGCCTCGGCGTGGAGCCGTTGAGCCTGAAGGCGGTGGTGGCGAGCTACATCGTGAGCCTCGCCGTCGGTATTCCGATCAGTGGCTGGATCGCCGATCGCTTCGGCACGCGGCGCGTGTTCAGCACGGCAGTGGCGCTATTCACCGTCGCCTCGATCGCATGCGGCTTGTCGGTCAACGTCCCGATGCTCGTCGCCGCGCGCATTTTTCAGGGACTGGGCGCCGCGATGATGACGCCGGTGGGACGTCTCGCCATCATCCGCACCTTCGCCAAGTCCGAAT
>Ga0335083_10008052_pt1 | contig 12907 bp, 5 predicted proteins | sample Lox_Sample_42_FD_206716 | JGI IMG/M metagenome (GOLD analysis project Ga0335083, IMG submission 206716) | Soil microbial communities from Loxahatchee National Wildlife Refuge, Florida, United States - Lox_Sample_4.2 | ecosystem: Environmental > Terrestrial > Soil > Wetlands | place: USA: Florida...
GTATCTGATCGCCGAAGGCATTGCCGATCCGAAGCGCGTGGGAATTCTGGGGGGGTCTTACGGCGGCTATGCGACGCTGGCAGGTGTGGCGTTTACTCCTGATGTTTATGCCGCGGCGGTGGATATTGTGGGGCCGTCGAATTTGATTACGCTGCTCAATGCGATTCCGCCGTACTGGGAATCGATACGGACGCTGTTCTATTCGCGGATGGGCGATCCGCGGACTCCGGAAGGCAAGGCTCTGCTGATGGAGCGTTCGCCGCTGAACTCAGCGAACAAGATCAAGACGCCGCTGCTGGTTGCACAGGGGGCAAACGATCCACGGGTGAACCGGCGAGAGGCGGAGCAGATTGTGGTTGCGCTGCGGGACAGGGGATTTCCGGTGGAGTATCTGCTGGCGCCGGACGAGGGGCACGGGTTTCAGCGGCCAGTGAACAACATGGCGCTGTTCATGGAGTCGGAGAAGTTTCTGGCGGAGCATCTCGGCGGGAGATATCAGGAGGGTGGGACGCCGGAGGTGACAGCGCGGTTGAAGGAGATCACGGTCGACCCGAAGTCGGTAGTGGTGACGACTCCGACGGCGTCTGCGCCGGCTTCGAAGTGAGCTGAATCGTACCGGTCAGGCCCACTCAAGCCAACAACGGGGGCACGCTCCCGGTTCAGGCGAAGGCGTTCCGAGAGAAAAAAGCAGGTCCTTCGACTCCGTCTGGCGCGTGAGCGCCAGACTTCGCTCAGGATGACATCTGAATTAGTCGAGGGCGTTGGAAACGATCTGCTGGGCTTCGTCGACGATGCTTTCGAGGTGCGCTTCGTCTCTGAAGCTTTCGGCGTAAATCTTGTAGAGGTTTTCGGTGCCGGAGGGGCGGGCGGCGAACCAGCCGTTTTCGGCGACAACCTTGAGGCCTCCGATGGGCGCGTTGTTGCCGGGGGCGTTGGTGAGCTTCGCAGAGATACGCTCGCCGGCGAGATGGGATTCCTTGACGTTCGCGGGCGAGAGCTTGCTGAGCCTGGCTTTCTGCTCAGGCGTGGCGGGTGCATCGATGCGGGTGTAGTACGGCATTCCGAATTTCTGCGCCAGCTCATCGAAGTGCTGGCCGGGGTCTTTGCCGGTGACTGCGGTGATCTCGCAGGCGAGGAGGTCCATGATGGGGCCGTCCTTGTCGGTGGTCCAGACGGTGCCGTCGCGACGGAGAAGGCTGGCGCCGGCGCTCTCTTCTCCACCAAAGCAGAAGGTTCCAGTGAAGAGGCCGTCGACGAACCATTTGAATCCCACGGGAGTTTCGCAGAGGGTGCGGCCCAGGTCGGCGACGACGCGGTCGATCATGCTGGACGAGACTACGGTCTTGCCGACGGCCGCGGTTGCGGGCCAGTCAGGGCGATGGGTGAGCAGGTAACGGATGGCGACGGCGAGATAGTGGTTGGGGTTCAGGAGCCCGGCGGAGGGCGTGACGATGCCGTGACGGTCGGAGTCGGGATCGTTGGCGAAGGCGACCTGGAATTTGTCCTTGAGGCGCAGGAGGCTGGCCATGGCGTACGGGCTGGAGCAGTCCATGCGGATCTTGCCGTCGTGGTCGACGGTCATGAAGGAAAATGTCGGATCGATCACCGGATTAACGACTTCGATGTCGAGGCCGTAGACGGAATTGACGAGACCCCAGTATGGTCCCCATGCGCCGCCGAGGGGGTCGACTCCGAGCTTGAGTTTGGCGGCTTTGATGGCGTCCATGTCGACGGTGTACTTGAGGTCCTGGACGTAGGGGAGGTGGAAGTCGGTCTCGTGCGTGGTGGCGGCCTTGATGGCTTTCTCGTAGGGGACGCGCTTTACATCGGCGTTATTGCCGCGGAGCAGGTCGTTGGCGCGGTCCTGCACCCATTTGGTGACATCGGTGTCGGCGGGACCGCCGTTGGGCGGGTTGTACTTGAAGCCGCCGTCCTCGGGCGGGTTGTGGGAGGGCGTGATGACGATGCCGTCAGCGAAGTGGTCCTTGCGGCCGCGGTTGTAGACGAGGATGGCGTGGGAGACCACGGGGGTCGCGGTGACGCCATCGTTCTGCTGGATCAGGGTCTCGATGCCGTTGGCAGCCAGTACTTCGAGGGCGGTCTTCTGGGCGGAGGCGGAGAGGGCATGGGTGTCCTTGCCCATGATGAGCGGGCCGTCGATACCCTGGGTGCGGCGGTAGTCGCAGATGGCCTGGGTGATGGCGAGGATGTGCGCCTCGGTGAAGGTGCCTTTGCCGGGAGTGCCGCGATGGCCGCTGGTGCCGAAGGCGACCATCTGCGTGGGGTCGCTGACGTCGGGACGGCGATCATGATATTCGCGGATCAGTGCGTCGACGTTGATGAGCATGTCTTTGGGAGCCGGCTTGCCTGCCAGAGGGGAGATGCGGGGCTGGGTTTTCGTTTCAGTCGCCATGGCACACTCCTAGGGGTGGGGAGTCACGTCCTCAGGAAGGATACAACCAAATAAGATTCGCGGGCTCCGCAATGGATCGCTTGCTTCGTCGCCTGAGGTCAGAAGTGCACTTTCGTTTTCAGGCGTGATCGATTCCGTCGACTCGCCAGATGTTGGCGCTGTATTCGCGAATGGCGCGGTCGGAGGAGAACTTGCCCATGTGGGCTACGTTGAGGATAGCCATGCGGGACCATTTCTCATAGTCACGATAGGTTTCGCCGACGTGATCCTGGCAATCGATGTACGACTGGTAGTCGGCGAAAAGAAGATAGGGATCGGTGTTGAGCAACTGATCAAGAAGGGGCTTGAACAACTCTTTGTCGCCGCGTGAGAACTGGCCCGCAGCAAGAGCGTCGATGGCCTCGCGAAGGAAGGGATTCGACTCGTAAATCGAGCGGGGATGATAGCCCGCTGCCAGCTTCGCTTCAACCTGCTCGGTGGTGAGGCCGAAGAGGAAGAAGTTTTCGTGGCCGACAGCATCGCGAATTTCGATGTTGGCGCCGTCGAGTGTTCCGATGGTCAGGGCGCCGTTCATGGCGAATTTCATGTTGCCGGTTCCGGAGGCCTCCTTGCCGGCGGTGGATATCTGCTCGCTGAGATCCGCGGAGGGGTAGATTTTTTGTCCCAGGGTGACGTTGTAGTTGGGAACAAAGACGACCTTCAGGCGATGTTTCATCTGAGGATCGCCGTTGACGACCTCGCCGACCGAATTGATGAGCTTGATGATCAGCTTGGCCATTGCATACCCGGGGGCAGCCTTGCCGCCAAACAGGAAGGTTCGCGGCGCGATTTCGAGGTTCGGCCTGCTCTTCAGGCGCAGGTAGAGAGTGATGATGTGGAGGACATTGAGGTGCTGGCGCTTGTACTCGTGGATGCGCTTGACCTGCGCATCGAACATGGAGTCGGCGTCGACTGAGACTCCCGTTTGATCAAGGATGTAATGCGAGAGGCGAACCTTGACTTCACGCTGGGCCTTGCGCCATTCGGCACGGAAGCCCGCGTCATCTGCGTACTGTTCGAGCCTGTTGAGCTCATCGAGGTTGCCGAGCCAGTCGCTTCCGATGTGTCGGGTGATGAGGTCAGATAGCTCGGGATTGCTGACGGCGATCCAGCGCCGCGGTGTGACGCCGTTGGTGACGTTCAGGAATTTTTCAGGCCATAGCTCGTAGAAGTCGCGAAGCACCTCTTTTTCGAGGAGCTGTGAGTGCAACTCGGCAACGCCGTTGATGCGGTGGCTTCCCACGCAGGCCAGATTTGCCATCCGCACGAACTTCTCACCATGCTCGTCGATGATGGACATGCGCGAGACTCGCGCTTCGTTGCCATCGAAGTGCTTGCGCACGAGATCGAGGAAACGCGCGTTGATTTCGTAGATGATTTCAAGGTGCCGCGGGAGGAGCGAGGCGAACAAGGGCAACGGCCAGCGCTCCAGGGCTTCGGGAAGAAGGGTGTGATTGGTGTAGCTGAAGGTGTGAGAGGTGATTTCCCACGCTTTTTCCCACTCGAGGCCGTGTTCGTCGATCAGGAGGCGCATGAGTTCGGCGACGCCGATGGAGGGGTGTGTGTCGTTGAGCTGGATGGCGAATTTCTCATGGAAGGCATCAATGGAGCGGTTGGTATGCAGGTACACCCGGATCATGTCCTGCAGGGCGCACGAGGTGAAGAAATACTGCTGCTGGAGACGCAACTCCTTACCCTGAATTTCTTCGTCATTCGGATAGAGGACCTTGGAGATGGTCTCGGCGAAGGTTTTGCCGGCTACCGCGCCCTGGTAGTCGCCGCTATTGAAGCGATCGAAGTAGAACGACTCAGTCGACTCGGAGCGCCACAGGCGGAGGGTGTTGGCGATGCCAGAGCGGTAGCCCAGGACAGGAGTGTCGTAGGGTATGCCTTTGACGACGGAGGCAGGGAGCCATCGCACCCTGTATCTTCCGGTCGAATCGGACCAGCCTTCGGTTCTTCCGCCGAAGCCCACATCGAGCGCTTCATTGGGCCTGCGGATCTCCCAGGGATTCCCGTGGAGGAGCCAGTGGTCGGTGAGTTCTACCTGCCCACCGTCGCGAATCTGCTGCTCGAAGATGCCGAACTCGTAGCGGATACCGTAGCCGACTGCGGGAACTCCGAGAGTGGCCATGGAATCGAGGTAACAGGCTGCGAGGCGTCCCAGGCCGCCGTTGCCGAGACCGGGCTCGGGCTCGTGTTCCATGATGAGGTCGAGGTCGCGGTCCAGTTCGGCGACGGCTTGCCGTACCGGGATTTCGAGCTGCAGGTTGAGCAGATTGTTGGCCAGGTGCGGCCCCATGAGGAATTCCGCGGAGAGATAACAGACGACTCGGACGTCTTCGTTGCGGTAGCGCTCGCGGGTGGCAAGCCATCGAGCGAGAATGCGATCGCGCACGGTATAGGCGATGGCGGTGAAGAACTCGTCGTCACTTGCGGCGTGCTGGGTGGTTCCCACGATGAAGAAGAGGTTGTCGAGGATGGCGCGCTTGAGGGCTTCTACGCTGATGGCGGTGCGGTCGTCTTCGATCTGTACTGCCGGCTCTGGAGAGGTCAATTCGGGCATGATGGCCACCGTTCCGTGGGTAGTTGGTGGTTTGAAACCTGATCCAGAAGAAGGCCGTCGAGCGAGAAGACCAAAGCCTTACTGGACAACGACAGAGAGCTTCATCGTAGGAGCGTTGGCGGTCCGCGAACAACCTTGTGTCTGTAAATTCAAGCGATTGAAACCAATCTTTCACATTGCGCGCGGGCCGGCTTACGGCATGCGGCAGACCTGGGCGACGGCGTTGCGATAAGGGCAGGGGAATGAAGTGACGGCGGTGTTCGAGAGCAAGATCCAGGTGACCCCCAGGGGACGCAGGCGGGCGAGGCGTTTGGGGTCGGAGAGCTGGTCCATCTCCCGCTGCGCGTTGTATTCGACGGCCCATTGCGGCGCGAGATTGGGGAGCATGACGGCGAGGCCTTCGTCCTTGTAGTCGGCGAGGAGGGTTCGGCGCGTCATGAGGCGGAAGCTCTGGCCGTCTTCTCCGGGGAGCAAGACGAGATCGGGGTTGGCGGCGAAGACGGCGCCGGATGGGGTGTTGGCGCGTATCCAAAGGAAGGCTTGCTGCCAGGGGTTGCGGGGAGTGAGACCGGGAAGCTCGATGTGGCCGGAGGCAGGGTAAGTGCATCGAGCGACGACGAACATGGTCAGGGCGGCCGCGAAGAGCAGGGCGATGGGGATCCAACGCGGGCGGATCTGGCTGATGAGGCCTCCGAGGAGAAGGATTCCGACGAGGTAAATGATGTGGAAGGCACGGAGCAGTTGCAGGCGGGCGAGAAGACCGGGATGCGATGGATGGACGAAAAGGATGGCGGCGAGTGTAGTGGCGGTTCCGAGGATGAGGGCGGTGAGGCAGAGTTTTCCGGCGAGGGTGCGGGTTCCGAGACGGCGGAATGCGAGCGCGTAAAGGATCAGAGGAGCGGCGAGGCCGAGGTATTCGAACCATTCCCATTCCGATGGGAAGAGATAGTGCCGGCTGAGTACGGCTTGTCGCCAGGCCGGTGAGACCGGAGTGCGCAACGCAGCGAGATGGATCGCGCCGCAAGCTATGACGCCGAGGGCGGCGAGGGTCGGGGCGAGGCGCGCGCGGCCGAGGTCAAGGAGGATGAAGATCAAGATGAAAGCAGCCGCATAGAGAGCCATAAGCGGATGCATGAGGGCGGCGAGGAGGAGCAGGGTTGCGGTGAGACCGTAGCGGCGGTCGATGGCGGCGGCGAGTGCGAAGAGGCCCAGTGGCGTCGAGAAAGATCGGGCGGTGATGTAGGGGTCCATGAGCATAAGGGTTGTGCCGGCGATGGGCAGTGTGAAGAACGCGGCCGCCAGGAGGGTGGCGGTCGACTGCGCTGCGGGCGAAGTAAAAATGCGGCGGGCAAGGGTCCGGCAGGCGAGGAGGAAGAGAAGGATCGAGGCAAGGTGGGTGAGGAGCAGCAGGTAGTCAAGCGGGATGCGCGTGAGGCGCAGGATGGCCGCTCCGATGTGAGCGAAGAGCGACAGGTGTGTCCCGGCAAGGACGAAGAGTGTGTCGTGTTGGAAGAGGGATGGATCGGCGAGTTTGGTGACTCCGACGATGTAGATGGCGGCGTCCTCGGCGAAGGGGTGGTATCCGTGGATGAGGAGGACGAGAACAGAGCACAGAGCAAAGGCCACAGGGCTCAGAGAAGATTCGCGAGGGGGCGAAGAGGGCAAAGATGATTTTCACCACAAAGGACACAGAGGGCACAGAGAAAACTTCGAGCGAGGGAATTGGTGGCAATCGTCGATGCCTGTGAAATCTTGATGTGCCGTCCCTGACGGGACTCCAGCTCATTGATCATCTTTCCCGGCACTGCCGTGCCGGGCTACAGGTTGTTTCGTCCCTTCGGGACTGGTTCTCGCAAAGAGCCGGAAGGAGTTTTCACCACAAAGGACACAGAAAAGTATTCAACGCAAAGACGCAAAGGACGCCAAGAAGGCATTGACCACAAAGGACACAGAGAACACAGAGAAAACTTCGAGCCAGGGAAGGGGCTGAAGCTTGTCCCAAAGATGCGTTTTCACCATAGAGAGCCCAGAAAAGGCATTCAACGCAAAGACGCCAAGAACGCAAAGAAAGGCGTTAACCACAGAGGACACAAAGAGCACAGAGAACACTTTGCGGAAGCCTACGTCCGAGAATCCGGACCCTGCGGCATGCTCAGGCAGGCTGTGGGCACCAACTGGTTGGCTAGTAAGTGTAATTTTACGGTTACATCTGCGGGAGTTGGGAGGTGTCCCAGCCGCCGCCAAGGGCTTTGATCAGTTGGACGCTGGCTGCGAACTGGCGAGTGGTGATGTCGGCCTGGGTGCGCTGATTGGAGAGCTGGGTGGTCTGGGCGGTGAGGACTTCGAGGTAGGTTGTGACTCCGCCCTTGTAACGGGTGGTGCTGAGGTTGAGTGAGCGTTCAGAAGAAACGACGGCGGCGTTCTGCGTGGTGGCTTCGTCGCTAAGGATACGGATGGCCGCGAGATTGTCCTCGACCTCCTGAAATGCGTTCAGCACGCTCTGCCTGTAGTTGGCAGTCTGCGCCTCGTAGGCGTCCCTGGACTGAGCGGTGAGGGCGTGGCGGCGTCCGGCGTCAAAGAGGAGTTCGACCGCAGAGCCGCCGAGAGACCAGAGCGCACTGGGACCCTGTATCCACGTGCCGGCTTGTGAGCTGGCGAATCCACCGCTGCCGCCGAGGGTGACGTTGGGATAGTAGGCGGAGATGGCGATGCCGATCTGGGCGTTGGCGGCCTGCGTGCGGCGCTCGGCGGCGGCGATGTCAGGACGGCGCTCGAGGAGCTGCGAGGGAACTCCGGCGGGAATGCTCGGGAGGGCCAGCGTGAGGGGCATCGGCGGGAGTGAGAACGAGGATGCGGAGACGCCGATGAGGGTGGCGATGGCGTGCTCGTATTGGGCACGGGCGACTCCGACGTCGATGTCCTGCGCGCGGACCTGCTCGAGCTGGGTCTTGGCTTGGGCGACGTCGACCTCGGTGGCGACTCCGCCTTTGAAGCGGCGCTGGGTGAGCTGGAGGTAGTCGGCGTCGGATGAGACGGTGTTGTCGAGGAGCTGTTTCTGGGTGTCGAGGCCGCGAAGCTCGAAGTAGTCAAGGGCCAGCTCGGAGCGGAGGCTGAGCTCGACGTTGGCGAGGTCGGCGGCGCTGGCTTGAGCGTTGGCGCGGGCCTGCTCGACGGTGCGGCGAACCTGTCCCCAGAGGTCGGGCTCCCATGAGACCTGTCCAGTGAGGCTGAATTCGTTGTAGGTGAGACCGCGAGTGGCGCTGGGCTGATTGTCGGAGGTGCGCTGGCGCGCGATGGTGGGTCCGGCGCTCAGTGTCGGATAGTAGCTGGCGCGTGCGACGCGGACCTGCTCGCGCGCCTCGTAATACTGCTGGGTAGACGCCTTGAGGTTCTGGTTCGAGACGGTGAGCTTTTCCTCAAGGTCGTTGAGCTGGGTATCATTGTAGATCTCCCACCACTTGCCTTTGAGCGCGGCGTCGCTGGGCTGCGCGGGCTTCCAGGTACCGTTGGGCGGGTTGGGCGGGGGCAGTTCTTTGTAGGCAGGCGGCGCGGGAGGGGTTGAGGGCCGCTGATAGTTAGGGCCTGCGGTGCATCCAGCGAGGGACACACAGACACTGGCCAGCAGAATGGTCCTCAGATCGCAAGACCAGTTCGCAGGGGCTAAAGCCCGGAGCATTTTCGGCGAACTATCGGCACGGCTGAAGCCGTGCCCTGATACAAAGCTGAGCTTCGAAGGGAGGCGCATCGGTTACTTTCCTCCCTCCTGCGGGGCGGCGGTGTGGGCGGGCTGACCGGTGTTCTGCTGCTGGATGATGCGGACGGTTTCGCCGTCGATGAGGGAATCCGGAGGGCTAACGATGACCTGGTCGGTGGGGTTGATTCCGCTGACGACTTCGACGGTCCGGCCGTCGTCGCGGCCGATGGTGATGGGGACAAGTTTGGCTTTGTCTCCCTGGACGATGCCGACGCGCAGACCTTCGGAGCGGAACATGAGGGCTCCGACGGGGATGATAAGAGTGGGCTGCTCGTTCTTCAGCTTGAAGTGAACCTGTGCGTAGGCGCCGGGGTAGAGCTCGCCTTTCGGGTTGGGCACGTCGACTTCAACCAGCAGGGTGCGAGATGTGAGGTTGATGGCCTTCGAGGTGCGAACGACCTTGCCCTCAAAGCTGCGGTTCGGGAATTCGACAAGCGTGAGTGTGGCGGGGAGTCCGGGCACGCAGGCCAGCGAGTAGACCTGAGGCACATTTACGTAGACGCGAAGGATGTGCTCGTCGGCAAGATGGAAGAGCTCGCGTGCGGTTCCGGTGTCAATCAGGGTGCCGATGTCGACGTTGCGAACCGTGATGGTGCCGTCGAAGGGCGCGTAAATGCTTTCGAAGCCGACGAGCTGCTCGAGGCGATCGACGTTGGCCTGGGCGGACCTGACCTGCGTGGTCGTCGCTGCCTGCTGGGTGATGTAGTTGTCGGTGTCCTGCTGCGAGACGGCGTTGCCCTTGAGCAGCTCCTGATAACGGTCGGACTGGGTTTTGGCGTAGGCAGCGTTAGCCTGCGCGGTGGCGAGGTCGGCTTTTGCCTGCGCGAGCTGCTGGTCGACCTCAGGGCTTTCGATGGTGGCGAGAAGCTGTCCCTTTTTCACGCGCGCGCCGATGTCGAAGTACCACTTTTTGAGGTAGCCGTTGGTACGGGCGTAAATGGGGGAATCGGTGAAGGCCTGGATATTGCCGGGGAGGACGATTTCCTCAGCCGGCTGACCTTGCTGAGGCATTGCGACCAAAACGCTGGGCGCCGCGAGCGCGCTCGTCTGCTGCAGCAAAGTGGTGCGCGCGCGGAGACGCGGAATAATGCCGGTGACGGCGAGGATGACGGCGACAACCAGAGCAACCAGGAGCAGCAGCAGGCCTTTTCCGCCGGAGATCGGCGGCTTGCCTTGGTTTTGCGGTCGGTTTGATTCGGTCATTGTTTTTATTTCTCCGACTGTGCGGCTTCAGCAGGCGTGTGACGTGCTTCGCGTTCGCGACGCCGTCTTTCGAGCCGGCCGTGCATGACACTGAAGAAAGTGGGGACGAAGAAAAGAGTAGAGACGGTGGCAAATAGCAGACCGCCGATAACGGCGCGTCCGAGCGGGGCGTTCTGCTCGCCGCCCTCGCCAAGTCCGAGGGCCATGGGTACCATGCCGATGATCATGGCGAGAGCCGTCATGAGAACAGGACGGAAGCGGACGTATCCGGCAGAGAGGGCCGCGGCCTCCGCGTCGCCGACGGTTTCTTCGAGCTGCTCACGGGCGAAGCTGATGATCAGGATGGAGTTCGAGGTGGCGACGCCCATACACATGATGGCTCCGGTGAGTGCGGGGACGCTTAGGTGCGTGTGGGTGATGAACAGGAACCAGACGATTCCGGAGATGGCCGCTGGCAGCGCCGAGATGATGATGAAGGGGTCAAGCCAGGACTGGAAGTTGACGACGATGAGCAGGTAGACAAGGATCACCGAGAAGACGAGTCCGCCGAGGAGCCCTTCAAAGGAATTGCGCATGGTGACCACCTGGCCGCGGATGATGATCTGGGAGCCACGGGGCAGGTGATGACGGGCATCGGCGACGATCTTGTCGATCTGGCTGCTGACGCTGGCGAGGTCGGTGTTGACGACGTTGCCGTAGATATCGATGACCGGGGCGATGTTGTAGTGGGTAATGGTGCCGGGCTCCTGGCCGGGAATGACGGCTGCGACATTGCCGAGGATCTGCGAGAACGGACCAATGGTGGGCGAATAAGTGGTTTGTGTAAGCATCCCGTTGGACGACGGCGCGGGCGAGGCGGCCGGCACATTCGAGGCCGTAACCGGGATGTTCTTGAGATCCTGCATGGTGTCGAGCTGATATTGCGGCGACTGCACCGCGATGGAGTAGCTGACGCCATTGGTGGGATCGAGCCAGAAGTTGGGCGCGGTCTGGAAGCTTCCGCTGAGGGCGGTGAGCAGGCTGTTGGTAACGTCGCGCTGCTGGAGTCCGAGCTGGCTGGCCTTGGTGCGGTCGACATTGACGGTGAGGTTGGGATTGTCGAAGGGCTGCTGGATGCGGAGGTCGGCGGTTCCGGGAATTTGCCTCATCTCGTTCATCAGCTGCTCGGCGACAGCGCGGTCTCCGTACATGTCGTGACCGACAATCTGGACGTCGATGGGGGCGGGCAGCCCGAAGTTGAGGATTTGGCTGACCATGTCAGTCGGGAGGGTGTAGAAGATGACGCCGGGAAAGCGGTCGTTCAAGACCCGGCGCAGCTTCTGGACGTAGGCGTCTGTGGGATGGTGGTGCTCTGCGAGAGAGACCTGGATGTCGGCGTCGGCGGGGCCGATAGCGGCGGAGTTGGAGTAGGAGGTGTTGATTCCGCTATAAGGCAGGCCGATGTTGTCGATGATGGTGACTACTTCGTCCTGCGGGATGACTTCGCGGATGGTGTTGTCGACCCTGTCGCAGAGATCGGCGACGTCTTCGATTCGTGTTCCGGTGTGGGCGCGCACGTGGAATTTGAACTGGCCGGCGTCGACCGAGGGGAAGAAGTCCTCGCCCAGGAAGGGATAGAGCGCGGCCGCCGAAATGACCGCGAAAGCGATGAAGAAGATCAGGAAGACACCGGCGTGAGAAATGCAGAGCTGGAGGATGCGGTGGTAGCCGCCGCGCAATTGCTCGAAGTAGTACTCGAAGCCGAGCTGGAAACGGACGAGCGGGTTGCGGCTGTTATGTTTTCTCTCTTCGGCATCATCGTCGAACTCCTGGAGCAGGTATCTCGCCATCGTTGGCACCACAGTGCGCGACAGGAGATAAGAGGCCAACATTGCGAATACCACGGCTTCGGCCAGCGGTACGAAGAGGTATCTTGGCACGCCGCTGAGGAAGAACATGGGAACGAAGACGATGCATATGGAGAGGGTCGCGACCAAGGCGGGAACGGCGATCTGAGCAGCGCCGTCGAGAATGGCCTGCTCGATGGCCTTACCCATTTCGAGATTTCGATTGATGTTTTCGACTTCGACGGTGGCATCGTCGACCAGGATGCCGACGGCGAGCGCGAGGCCGCCGAGGGTCATGATGTTGATCGTCTCGCCGAGCGCGCTGAGGACAAGCAGGGAGGAAAGAATCGAAAGTGGAATGGAGACCGCAACGATGATGGTGCTGCGCCAGCTGCCGAGGAAGACGAGGATCATGATGGCGGTGAGGCAGGCGGCGATGATGGCTTCGCGTGCGACTCCGCTGATGGAGGCGCGGACAAAGATGGATTGATCGGCGAGCGGCGTGATTTTCAGATTGGGCGGGAGTTGGCTTTTGAGCTGGTCGATTTTGGCGCCGAGTCCCTTGACGATATCGAGGGTGGATGTGTTGCCGGTCTTGATGACGGAGAGCAGCGAGGCGCGCTGGCCGTCGACGCGCACAATGTTGGTCTGGGGAGGGAATCCGTCGCGGACGTGGCCGATGTCCTTAATGTAGACCATGGCTCCGTTGACAGAGCGAATGGGCAGGTTGTTGAGCTCAGCGACCCTACCTGGCGCGCTGTTGGTTTCGACCTGATATTCGAAGGGGCCGATTTTTGTTGTGCCTGATGGCAGGATGATGCTCTGCGATCCCATGGCGGTTACGACGTCGGCCGGGGTGAGTCCCTTGGACTGGAGGGCGGGGAGGTTGATGTCGACCTGAACCTGGCGCTGCTTGCCGCCATACGGATACGGAATGCCGGCGCCGGGGACGGTAACGAGCTGGGTGCGGATGAAGTTTAGGCCCAGATCGTTGAGCTGCGACTCGGTCATGCCCTGCCCGGAGAGTCCGAACTGGATGATGGGCACGCTGGAGGCTGAGTACTGGATGACGAGCGGTGGAGTGGTGCCCTGCGGCAACTGGCGGA
>Ga0335083_10008054_pt1 | contig 12906 bp, 5 predicted proteins | sample Lox_Sample_42_FD_206716 | JGI IMG/M metagenome (GOLD analysis project Ga0335083, IMG submission 206716) | Soil microbial communities from Loxahatchee National Wildlife Refuge, Florida, United States - Lox_Sample_4.2 | ecosystem: Environmental > Terrestrial > Soil > Wetlands | place: USA: Florida...
GTGGATTTAACTGGCCATTGCATAAGAAAATTCCCGTGCGGGGAGCATTTCCACTCATTGATCTGACAAAACACCTACATGTATGAAACTTTTAACAATCTTAATCCCTGGTCAAATGTATAAACACGGGGAATGCCTGTGGGAATATTTACGCTGGCAATTTCTTCCCCATTTATTCCTTCCAGGTACATCATCAAAGCACGAAGGCTGTTGCCATGAGCTACAACCAGTATATTTTCATTTTTGATAAGGGGCTCTATATTTAATTTGTAGTATGGAATGACTCTGTTAGCAGTATCGTGCAAACTTTCGCCTCCGGGCGGCGCTACATCATAGCTTCTTCTCCATATCGAGATTTGCTCGGCTCCATATTGCTGAGCCATTTCTGATTTGTTCAATCCCTGCAGGCTGCCATAATTTCTTTCATTTAAAGCGCTGTCTTTAATAACAGGAATGGATACCTGATTTATTTCTTCAAGTATAATCCGGAGGGTTTCCTGGGCCCTCACCAGTGAAGAAGTAAAAGATTTTTTAAAAATAATTCCTTTTAGTTTCTTTCCGGCATTATGAGCTTCTTCTATACCTGCAGGCGAAAGAGGGACATCTACTTCACCCGTAAATCTGTTTTCCAGGTTCCATTGTGATTGTCCGTGCCGGACGATAACGAGTTGAGCCATGATGCAAGATAGTGTTATTCGTGAATCGTGAGACGCGAATTGCCAAAGGAGGATCGTGAAACGTCAGACGTGAGAGGTGAAAGGTCGAACGATGATCTGATAAATAAATTTCACATTTGCTGTTTAACTCTTCACGATTTACAATTTACCATTCACGCCTCAAAACGGATATCCTATGGCAAAATTCCAGACAGCGTTTTTATTATCAAAATACCAGCGTGACCCTTCAGGTCTGTATGGTTCCCTGATCGGAATTCCCAGGTCCAGGCGAAGAATAAGAATGCTGATATCGACACGGATCCCTGTTCCAACGCCAACGGCTATCTGCTGTAAAAAATTTTTAGTGAATACAGAACCCGGCCTGCTCGTATCTTCTCTTCTTGTCCAGATATTGCCCGCATCCACAAAAAATGCCCATCGAAATATTGAAAACAATTTAAATCTTAACTCCGTATTCATTTCGATTTTAATATCACCAGGCTGATCAGGTAAAAAAGCAGTGTCCCTGTTTCCGGCATAATAAGATCCGGGCCCGATCGATCTTGATCTGAATGCACGTAAATCATTGGCGCCACCGGCAAAAAATTCTTTGATAAAAGGCATGGTAGTGCTGTTGCCATATGCATACCCAAGACCACCGGTTGCCCGGCTAACCAGCATTGTGTTTTTACTGAATGAATAATAGTGACGGAAATCCAGTTCAATCCTGGCATATTGTGAAAATGGCGTATTGAAAATCTCCTTTTGCTTTCCTCTATCGACATCGGCGCCGGTGATCCATCCGAGCAGGTTGGCAGACAAATCAAGGTTGGCATTGAAATAAAAATTATTGGGCCTGAAATTGGGTTTGAGTTGTGTGTTGAAATTGAAATTATAATTCGGACCAATAATGAATTGTCTTTCGATGCTTCTGGCCAGGGTTATATTGGTATCGAGTTGAGCCTGAAATTCGGGAGTGATATTACTTGGACTAACGAGATTTACAGTCATAATATTTAACTGATGTTCTCTCTCAACAGATTCCTTCCATACATAACCGAAACTGACTTTTGCTGAATTCAAAGTATACTGCGAGGTCCTGTTATAATATTCGTATCCAAGATTAATCCTGGTTTTGGGAACATAGCTGCCATATGCTTTTATATTAAAGGGAGAGATGATCTTCGGAATGTATAAATTTAAATCCGTTCCTATTTTACTCGTCGTTATACTTTGTCCCACTCCGATATATTGAGCTTCCAATCCTCCGTACACACTCGCGGTAAATAATTCAGCTCCCCGAAAAAAATTCCTGTGACGCCAGCTAACAGTCAGTAAGCCTCCGTTTGCGTCGTCTGATTTGGTAAGGCCGGAAACCTCAAAACGCAATGATTTTTTTTCTGCCGGGATCAGGTAATAAAAAGTGTTCAATTTATTTTTTGCAGTATCGGTTTCTTCAAAGCGAACTCTGACAAATCTGAAAACGCCCAGGTTGATCAGCCGGTTGAGGGAAAGTTCCTGATTTTTCTGGTTGTAGAGATCACCCGATTTGAATACAAGAGCCCTGCTGAACACGATGGGCCGGAATTTTTCTTCCGGATCAATGATCTTATATCCATCAAATATTTTTGGATGCTGATCCGCCATGTTCGTATCTACATTACCGTTATAATCAGCAAATATTGTTATATCATTGATGTTATAAACTTCTTTTGCTTTTGCCGACGAACTTCTTTTAACAGTTATCCTGATATCAACCTGATGATTGCCCACTGTTGAATCAACCAGCATTAATAAATCTTCAGGAGTAAAATAATAGTATCCCCTTCGCTTCAGTCTGTCCGCAATTCTGCCTCTTTCATTTTTTATCATGTCCAGATCGTAGGGTTCGCCTGGCTTTAAAATAGATTTGGAAGAAGATTCCTGTATCCTTTTGCTGACTTCTGATGAATCATTGGGAAAGCTGACACTATGTATCGTGTACCGGGGGCCAATTTGCGCTGTATACACAGACGTCATTTTCCTTTTTTTTACAACAGTATCAAGCATAACAGTATCCCGAAAATATCCCCGGTTCTCGAGCCTGTTTTGAAGGATAGACCTGTTTTTTTCAAATACTGACATCGATGCCAAAACAGGAGGCTCCCCAACTTTAGTTTTTAGCCAGTTCCTGAGCCCCTTACCTTTCGGTTCTCCAACAACATTATAAACCCATAGATCAAACCGGATACCCAGAAAACTGCTATTGGGTTTTGGCCGGAGTAAATCTTTCAACTCTGTTTTTAGATCATTTTCTTTTTTGGAAGACAGTTTTTCGGATGATTTGATCTTAACAGATGATCCGTCGTACAAATATTGCCCCTGCTGCAAATGGCTGGTCTCATTACAGGAGACTGTGAAGAATATAACCACAGCAATCCAAATCCATTTTATTACTAATAATCTCATTGTTGCTTTTCCGGAGTTTCAGCGGATGCTTTATTTTTCGGGTTATTATTTTTTTGAGCTCCTTTCGTCTTTTGAAACAATTCTTTGAACTTATTATAGTCAAGCGTCAATATAAAACTGACCCCGGTTTCAACGACCTGGCCTTCTACAATGGTTTCGTACTGATCCTTGCGGTAAGCACGGAGCATATATCTACCGTCCTTGCTTAACCGATAATCCACGCTCACGTTGCCCGCAATTGTAGATGTGTTCTGTCCCGGATACGTATTTTCCAATTGGAAATTGCTTCCAACTGTCACACGGACTCTGTCGCTGAACAGGTTCTTGGAAACATCCACATCCAACTGTGTCTGATTTTGACCCTGGCCAGTCGAATAATCTTTATCGGATGTCAGGTCAAAATTGACATCGACTCCTTTGATCAAACTTCCGGCAAACTGATTCAACTGGGCTGTCAGCAGGCTGCTTACACTCTGACGGGCAATCGTTCCCACATCTGAACTCCCTGATGCACTTACAAAAGGATTTTCGTCAACGAAACGGCTCAATAATAATAGAGCAAAGACCTGCTTGTTCATTTCAGATTCATCTGTACGAAGCTGTTGTAATTTAGTGTCCACATCCGGCCATAAAGTCAATTGATCAGGCGGCAGTGTGATATCGAATTTGATCACAGGTTGCAATAACTCGCCTGTCATTTTAAGATTTACACGGAAAGGCAATTTCTGCTTGTACTTATTGACGTCATCCTGTGATTTGCCTGCCAGTTGTTGCTGCATCAGGTCAATCGAGGCCGTATTTACAATATACGTGGCCGTTATATCGATGTTTGCCTTAGTGGGATCTCCCGTCCAGGTCATTGTACTCCCTTTTACAATGTCGAATTTTCTTTTCAGCAGACTTAGCGATACGCTATAAGCTCCTTTTTCCAACTGATAATTTCCATTAAGGTCGATTTTTCCGCTTCTGTCAATTCCGCCGGTCAGGGATGCGCGGCCGCGAACTGCCAATGCATCTCCATTTCTTTCATCAATGATCATGGTAAATTGTGCGCTGCTATCTGTTTCAATGGTGGCTGCAATATCCATTCCCCTTAATTCAGCTCTCGAACTCAGCGAATCCAGTAATGACCTCAAGCTTACTGTATCTACAGGGTGGTCCTTATCGATGAATACTACCACTCCTTCCCTGCTCTGTGCTTCGGGGTCATTACTTGGTAATATGATTGTTAAATCTGTCTGCTTGTTGACACGAATATTCACATTGGCCTTTGCAGAACCCATTTCCCCGGTCAGATCAACCTTGGCATCCAGGTTAAGTTTTCCATAAAATAAGCGATTGGGCTCCTTTGGCGCATTGATCAGCCTGAAATTTACTGTGCTCAGCGTGAGACCGTATCTGTAGTTTTTGTAATCCTTCGTATATATGTTACCGTTAATTGTCGCCTTGTCCCCCAGGGAATCCAGCAAAACAAAATCCTTAAAACTCATTCCTTCATTGTTGAAGACGATATCATCTGAAGGCAATTTCAGGGTTTCACCTGAAATAGTGGGCTTAAGGAAAGCATTTTCAAAATGCAATGCACCTGTGAGAACAGGTTGAGTCAGATTACCAGAAGCAACCAGGTTACCTTTTAAATTTCCTCTTATATCCTCGATCTGACCAAAAGAAAGAGCCTTTAATATAGCAAGGTTGAACTGGCGGATATTTAATTTCAGGTCCATTTTGCTCTCGCCAGTATAATATGTCCCGTCTGCTTCCAGATCAGAGTCATGCCCTTTGAGAGATATATTTGCCAGGAATTCATTTTGATGTTCATTGTTGACCTTTATAGTCAGGTTCCCAACAGTGTCTTTTTTATATGCGAGATCATTGATCAGAAGATCAGTAGTAAAAACCGGATTGGATAAAATGTGCTGAACCTGCATTTTTCCATTTAAAATTCCATCGATATATAGAGAATCCTGTCCGGCAAATGAAGTCAGTGTGCCAATTTTGAAATTATTAAAACTAATATCTATCGGCGCTGTGGAAGAAGGTGAACTACTGTTGACAATCATTGACTGATCTGTCTTATCCAATTTTAAATTATGAATCATCAAACCTGAAGAATCATACAGGATGAAATTATCTTTGGCGATATTCCATTTATCGTAGTTGAGTAAAAAGCTGTCAGTTGCAAAAGCAAATCTGAACCCGGCATTTTCCTGCGTAAGCAATCCTCCCAAATGATATCTTTCTTTGTCTTTCTGATCTTTCGTTACAATCTCAGTCGTTATTTTATTATCTGCCAAATGACCTTCAACCGATGTCTTGTGCAATTGAAAACCATTTGTACTTGCTCCGCCAATATCGATCCGGTAATTTAAGGAACTATCATGTGTAGACGTCTCAATTTGCAATTGGTGAATCTCCTGCTGACCGTATTGAATTTTAGGAGCTGTCAGTGTTAAATTCAATTCATTCTGCTGACTGTTAAATTGAATATTCGCATTGACCGAATCTGTCCCCTTGAGAGAAGGTATATATTTCAGCAACATTGGAGAAGCCTGAAACCTGGCCTGTAGTTTCCAGTTTTGCGGAGAAACATCTTTAGGCTGGAAACTACGGAATGCATAATACCTGCTGATCGTCTGCCTCAATGCGTCGGCGACTTCTGTCAATTTATATACACCCGTCCAATCTATATCGGCCATCTCCATACGAAGATGGATGTCCTCGATCGAATCCTTCCTGTTTGCAACCAAAACAACGCTGTCGATATTTACCCGGGTTGAACTGTCGGCCACGGTAATATCATGCAATTTCAGGTTGCCCTGCAAAGCATCCGGATCCGTGTTTTGAAAATCGGCTTCCATGGCCAATTTCAGATGCAGGCTGTCTTTGATCAAATGAAGTGCATATGGATTTAATGTGTCCAGTTGCAAATTCAACCTGACAGCGGGAAACTTCGAACTGAAATCAGCATTCGCTTTCAGGTCAAGATTTATATTCTCATCATGAATAGACGATTGAATTTCCCCCCTGCCATTTTGAAAATTTCCATCCGCTGAAAAATCTTTGTATTCATATCCATTTACTGTTGCTTCCGCCAAATGAACATGCATGGTATTGCTCATTGTTTTATAATCGAACCCTCTTCCTTTCGCCGATGCTTCAAGACTTATTTTGCCAAAATAATTTTGCTGACTCAGGATATGACCCAGATCCAATTCATCTGTTTTTGCATGCAAATCATAAACCTTATTCTTTATATCCAGCATTCCTTTGACATCGGCATTGCCATCACTGGTTTTAGTATTCAAAAAAATATTGAACTGATCCATATTGCCTTTGAATGATCCGTTTGCAGAAATTTTTTCAGGAATACGGATATCGGCCGGAATTGTTTTCGGCGGAATCAATGCTTCCAGATCCTTCCTGCTTGTGTTGAACTCCGGCAACCTGATATCATAATCAATTTTTTTGATATCGGGTAAGCCTTTGATAGTTCCGGAAGCTTTTAAGGCTGTATTACTCAATCCGGATATTTCCAGGTTTGACAAAGTCAGGTTCTTTAGGAATCCATTCAATTTCCCGTTCAGCCGGATCAAAGAATTTTCGTTACCCTTTAATAGATCTGCCAGTGAAGGGACAAAAGTCAACAGGTCTTTGGCTGAAATAATGCAATGGTCAAAATTCATATTCGCCTGAATTTCTCCAGGGTGTTTTGCAATCATCTCTGCCGATGGATAACTAATAAACGACTGGTTATTGATTACAGAATGATTTGTAACGAGGATCAGATCCTTTAACTGAGCCTGGTGATTATTATACAGAAAAGAACCGGATAATTTCTTCAGGGTAAATCCTTTTTTTTCGTCAAAGGATATCTTTGAAATATGTCCGAGATATTCATCGGAACCAATCGAGAGGTTATCACCCAGAATAATGATATGATCAATCAGCAGGTGGTTATAATCGATTCCCTTTGCAATTGCCTTTTTATTGTCGTCATCATATTGAATTCTGTTATTATCCAGGTTCAGTTTGGTAAATTCAATTTTCCATCCGGAATTATTTACCGCGCTATCATTTCTATTTTCTTTTTTGTCTTCAGCCACTCGTTGCTTCCCCATTTTTACTGAAACCACGGAATTCTTCAGTTCAATATTTTTCAGGCCGAAAATCATTTTCCCTAAATCAATTGAACTGACTTCAGTGTTGAATATGCCAAGGCGAAGGCCCGCATCCTGATGATCTATATCATTCCTGTAATCAAGGGCAATATTTTTTAATCCGATCGTTCCCAACTGAAGAGAAACAGGTGAAGAATTTTTGCTGTTCGTATCAGCTGTTTTTTGAATGATCAATATCGGCTTGTATTGCCGGAGATTCGATTTGACCCCGGATAAATAAATATCCCGGATAGAAAAAACAGAATGGCCCGGGTCGAAGGTCTTGATATCTGTCTCGAAATTCTCGAGGTAAACAAAATCATCATTTCCCGTTGCATCATCCTTATAGGTTGCAGATATGTTATGCAAATGGATTTTACCAACTTCAAAAACAAAAGAGCCGGCAGTGTCAGTTTCCCTGACTTGCTTTGCCGAATTTCCTGAAAATGCCTTGATGATATAATCAAAATTGAATGTTGAATCAGGCAGAAGCCTCTTTACTTTCGCATTTACCTGATCGAGATTCAATTCATTCAGTTGAAGCTTGCTCCTGAGCAATTGAAACATGCTGATATCCGCGTCTATCCTTCCGGCATAAAGCAGCGTGTCATGTTGCTGGTCTTCGAAATAAATATTTCTTAAAACAATTTTCTTAGGGAAATCAATATGAAGATCGCCAATATCAACCCGGGTATGCAGTTTTGATTGCAGGTAAGACACTATTTTTTTTCGTGCGAAATTTTGAACAGGATCTGTTTGAATAAGAATGATGATTGTAATCACCAGCACAATAACCACCAGGGCCGTTATCCAAATGATACGGAAAATTCTTCGCACTATTTTTTTCATTCGCGGCTGAATGACCATACACGTTATACGTTATCAATTAAGCAAAGATCAGGCCCTTACTATTGGATTTATATTGTAAGATAAAATGAGGTCAGAAAATACTCCAAAAAAACAATAATAAATTCTTTATATTAAATCAAAATTAATCTATCTGTCAGAGACAAGAGTAGTTCAATAAAGTTGTATCTTATCCACTTCAAAAGAAAGTTTTGATTTGTCCGGAAAATGGCTGACTGTTTGCAATGAGAAAATAAACCTAACTAGTTGAGGAAAAAAAATAAACCCAAATCAGAAAAATCGCGTTCAAAAATCAGTCAATTCTGGTCAATGCTTGGACCGGGTTTAATTACCGGAGCAAGCGATGACGATCCATCCGGCATTGCGACTTATTCACAGGCGGGCGCAGGATTTGGATTAGCTCCCCTCTGGACTGCATGGATTACATTTCCATTGATGGCTTCGATCCAGGAAATGTGCGCAAGAATTGGAGCCGAAACTTCACAGGGACTGACAGGAGTTTTGAAAAACCATTATCCAAAAAGCATTTTGTATACTATGATGCTCTTCAGCTTCCCGGCAATTATTTTCAATATCGGTGCCGATATCGAAAGTATGGGAGCCGTGATGCATTTACTCTTGCCAGGGATACCCACCTTTAGCTTTGAAATTTTTTTTACAGCCATCATTCTTTTCGCGCTGATCAAATATTCATATCAAAAAATTGCTTTTATTCTTAAATGGCTTTGTCTCGTTTTATTTCTTTACATCATTATTCCCTTTCTTGTTCATGTAAACTGGGGGCAGGTCATCCGGCAAACATTTATTCCTACGATTCACCTCAACAAAGATTTCCTGATGATACTCGTTGCCATATTGGGAACTACTATTTCCCCCTATCTTTTTTTCTGGCAGGCCAATATGGAAGTAGAAGATATCAACAACAGGAAAACAAAGCTGGTGGTCGATAAAAATTTCCTGAACAGGTTGCAGCTGGATATCTCCATTGGCATGTTCTTCTCAAATTTTGTAATGTTTTTTATTATACTCACAGCCGGAGTAGTCCTTTACAATGCCGGCATAAGAAAAATTGACACTGTAGAACAGGCTGCAAAAGCTTTTGAGCCGATCGCAGGCAACATGGCATACCTGCTGTTTGCGATTGGCATTATTGGTACGGGGTTTTTAGCAATCCCGGTCCTTGCCGGAGCGCTTTCCTATATTGTGGCGGAAACTTTTAACTGGCAACAGGGGCTTGAAAAAAAATTCTCTGAAGCGCCGGGTTTTTATATTGTGATCATCGTTTCGTTACTTGCCGGACTGTCGATGGATTTTTTAGGACTTCCGCCCGTACAAGCCTTGTTATATTCTGCAATCCTCTATGGAATAACTGCGCCGGTGATGATTGCCGTTATTTTGCATATAAGCAATAACAAAAAAGTTATGGGGGATGCAGTCAATGGAAAATGGTCGAATATTTTAGGGATCATTACGTTGATCTTAATGTCTCTCTGCGCCATTGCATTGCTCTATTACGAATTCCTTGGATAAATGAGATGAATTACTCCTTTTCTTCGCCGATTAATATCGCCAGCGGTTTCAAACCCTCTACTTCTTCACTGATAATGCGAATAATTGCTGTAAGCGGGATAAACAAAAACATACCGGGTATACCCCAGAGCAAATGCCCGATCAATACAGCAATGATCGTGATAAAAGGGTTCATTTTTACCCTGCTACCGACAATTCTTGGCAGAATGATATTGGCATCTACAAAATGAGCGGAAATAAAAACAATGATGACTTCAATCAGCTGGGTATTCGTTCCATTAGCCAAAGTAATTAACAAACTCACGAATAAGGCAGTATAAATACCGAGATATGGAATTATATTCAATACGGCCGCAAGCAGGCTTATCAGTAATGCATATTTAATTCCCATAATGGAGAGTACCGTAAAAATCAAAATAATTAAAACCAGCATTTCGGTTAACAATCCAAGTACATAACTATTAATGATGGTCCGGATCTTTTCTATGACTTTTGTTACACGCACAGCATGATTTTTATTAAAAAGTGACAGTAAAAAACGTTTTAATAATTTCTGATGATAAAGCATAAAAAAACTAAACACAAAAAAGAAAATAGTGAGTATAAAAAATTGAATAATTCCTACAAATGTTGTAGCCAGTGAATTTACAACGGGATTCACTACACTGTTTGCAGACTTATTGATATAGCTCACCTGCACTTCATCATCGATATGAAAGTGATTCGATATCCAGGTCTGCATATTCTGCAATTTTTCAGAAAATTTTTGTTCCAGATTAGGTAAGTCCCTGCTAAATTTTATGACCTGCCTGCTAAAAAAATAAATCATTCCACCGATAATTACCATGAAAAGAAGGATAGATACAATTGCGACGATCATCCGTGGAATATGTTTTTTTTGCAGCCATTTGACCAGGGGAAGCAGTAGAATTGCGGCAAGAAAAGCGAAGAAAAGAGGAATAAAAATGGTTCTCCCAAAATACATGAACAGAAGAATCAAAGCCAGTCCATGCAAGACCAGCGCCACACGCGCGTAAAATGCAAGCTTCACCGGTGCCATAGGAAATAGTTAATTGACAAAATGCAATCTCTTCTTCGGATTTTATTCAATTTAATTAAATAATGCTTCATAACCATTTCATATTTTTGAGCTGATTTATGTGACCTTCAACCGAGGATATAATTTTCAATACCTCTTTTCCCATAAAATGTTTTTTGACCTGAATGATATGTGGAAGTATTTCTACATAATTTCGATTGTCTGACAATAAATACAAAACCTTGGCTAAATTACCAGTTGTGAAAAACTCCTTGTTCAAGCGATTACTGAAATTTTTGAAAATTACAGTTATTGTCATCGGCAGTCTGCTTTTATTACTTTTTCTTGCTCCCTATATTTTTCCTAATACAGTTGCAGAAAAAATAAAGCAATGGACCAATAGCAGTATCAAAGGAGAAGTGAATTTCTCAAGGGCAAGATTGTCTTTTTTCAATCATTTCCCTTCCCTGACGCTTTCATTGCATGATTTCAGTCTGAAAGGTTCTGCCCCTTATCAAAATGACACCCTGGTAGCTGCGGAAAAAATTTCCTTTGGAATCAATTTAAAAACATTGCTATTCGACAAGAAAATTAAAATAAATAAAATATTCCTGACACATGCACTGATAGATGCCGAGGTCAATGAAAAAGGAGAAGCTAATTACAATATTTATGAATCAAAAAAAGAACAAAAGCAAACCCCGGAATCAGATACATCCGGCGCGTCCCTAAGGTTAGAAAGAATAGAAATTGATCAAAGCCATTTGATTTACCATGACCGTTCAGTCCCGCTCATATTTGAAGCTAAAAATTTTAATTACAAAGGAACCGGCGACCTGAGTGAAGCCATTTTTGATTTGAAATCGCATATAAAAATTGATTCGCTGGATTTTATTTTGAATAATGAACCTTATTTAAGGCATAAAAAAATCGATGCCGACCTGATAACAAAAATCAATACTAATTCGCTTTCCTTCATATTCGGAAAAAATAATCTCGTCATCAATCAGCTTCAATTACAATTCAGTGGCAAACTGGATATTTTGAAAACCGGATATAATATTGATTTAGGGGTAAGCTCAGGCCAGTCTGATTTTCATGATTTCATTACGGCGCTTCCTCCTCAATATGTAAGCTGGCTGCAAAAAACACAAGTGAAAGGAACTGCGGCACTCTCATTGGCGCTTAGAGGGCAATACATCGCTTCTACCAACCAGGAGCCCACTCTTTCATTAAATATGAAGATCAGGAACGGATATGTCGCTTATGAAAATGCTCCTGTGCCTGCCAGCAATCTTATGGCCGATTTGGATATAAAGCTTCCTTCCTTTAACACAGACAGCCTGCAGGTAAACCTGGATTCATTATTTTTCACCCTGAATAAAAATTATTTCAGAACAACTCTCCATACTGTCGGACTTGCTCAACCTTTTATCAGGGCAAAAGCGGATGCACAAATGGACCTGGAAGAATTAAATAAAGCATTCGGGATCCAGTCAATCGATACAAAGGGAAAAATAAATTTACATCTTACAGCAGAGGGAAAATATGCAACCGGACTTGATCCAAAAAGTTTTCGAAAAAAAGATACGGTCATCTTAAGCTTTCCTTCATTCACATTGGAATCATCGCTTCGGGACGGATATTTAAAATACAAAACATTGCCGGAGCCCGTAACAAATATCAACCTTGTGATGCATGCCACCTGTCCCGGCCATGACTATAAAATGATATCTCTTAAAATTGACACGCTGAATGCGATTGCGCTGAATAATTATCTCAAGGGTTCTGCACTTATAACCAGTTTAAAAGATTTTCCGCTGGAAGCAAATTTGCAGTCAGATATCAATCTTGCTGATATCAAAAAATGTTATCCGATCGACAGTCTTGACCTGTCTGGATTACTAAAGCTCAATATCAATACAAAGGGCAAATATGCTCCCGAAAAAAAATTATTCCCACAGGTAGCAGCAGATATCGAAATTCAGAACGGATTGATTCAAACCAAATATTATCCTCACCCGATTAAAGACATCCAGGTCAATGCCAAAGCGAATGATGCCGATGGCAGTTTCAGCGGATTGAAGGTTTCTGTCGAGCCCGCATCTTTTCTATTTGAGGGGAAAACATTTTTCGTCAAAGCCAATCTGCAGAACTTCGACGATATATTATACGATATAAAAGCAAAAGGCGAAATCGATATCGGGAA
>Ga0335083_10008056_pt1 | contig 12905 bp, 14 predicted proteins | sample Lox_Sample_42_FD_206716 | JGI IMG/M metagenome (GOLD analysis project Ga0335083, IMG submission 206716) | Soil microbial communities from Loxahatchee National Wildlife Refuge, Florida, United States - Lox_Sample_4.2 | ecosystem: Environmental > Terrestrial > Soil > Wetlands | place: USA...
CCCCACGCGCTCGCCGATCTGCAGGCCGCTCACCCCCGCGCCCAGCGCATTCACCCGCCCGACGATCTCATGGCCGGGAATGATCGGCAGATGCGGGTGCGCCAGCTCCCCATCGACCACGTGCAGGTCGGTCCGGCAGACGCCGCAAGCCAGCACCCGGACCCGGATCTCTCCAGGGCCGGGTGCCGGGTCCGGCCGTTCGGTCCATTCCAGCGCGGTGCGCGGTTCCTTCAGAACCATCGCCCGCATGGCATGGCCTCAGCCCTGGAAATCGATGACGATGCGCCCCTGGATATCGCCCTTGTGCATGCGCGCGAAAATATCATTGATATCCTCCAGCTTTTCGGTGGCGATGGTGGCCTTCACCTTGCCCTCGCCCGCGAAATTCAGCGCCTCCTGCAAATCCAGCCGCGTGCCGACGATGGAGCCGCGCACGGTGATGCCGTTCAGCACGGTATCGAAAATCGGCAGCGGGAACTCACCCGGCGGCAGGCCGTTCAAGGAGAGCGTGCCGCCGCGCCGCAGCATGCCCTGCGCCTGGGCGAAGGCTTTCGGCGAAACCGCCGTCACCAGCACGCCATGCGCGCCGCCCACCTCGCGCTTCACGAAGGCGGCCGGGTCTTCCTTGCGGGCATTCACCCCCAGCACGGCGCCGAGCGACTTGGCGAGTTCCAGCTTGGCGTCATCGACATCCACGGCGATGACATTGCGCCCCATCGCCTTGGCGTATTGCACGGCCAGATGGCCCAGCCCGCCAATGCCCGAGACCACCACCCAGTCATCAGGCTTGGTGTCCGTCACCTTCAGCCCCTTATACACCGTAACCCCCGCGCACAGGATCGGCGCGATTTCGGTGAAGGAGATATTGTCCGGCAGATGCCCGACATAATTCGGGTCGGCGACGACATATTCCGCGAAGCTGCCATTCACTGAATAGCCGGTATTCTGCTGCTCCTCGCACAGCGTTTCCCAGCCGCCCAGGCAGTGCGGGCAATGGCCGCAGGCGGTGTAGAGCCAGGGCACGCCCACGCGGTCGCCCTCCTTCACATGGCGTACCCCCTGCCCCACGCCCACCACATGCCCCACGCCTTCATGGCCGGGGATGAAAGGCGGGTTGGGCTTCACCGGCCAGTCCCCCTCGGCGGCGTGCAGGTCGGTATGGCAAACGCCGGTCGCGGCGATCTTCACCAAGATCTGCCCCGGACCGGGCTCGGGCACCTTCACCTCCTCGATCCGCAACGGCTTGCCGAACTCGCGGACGACGGCGGCTTTCATGGTTTTAGGCATAGGCTCGACCTTTCCTGGCATGACACAAACACAGCCACACCGTCCCCCCCAGCGCGGGCGCAAGCGGGCCGGTTCAGCCTGTACAGTCTAGGAACATTGGCCGGCGGCGCATTGATCAATATCAATGGCCCGCCCCGCCTGGTCAGGCCTTGCGGAGCAAAAACAGCCCTTGTTCGCCGAACAGATTGGCCAGGCCCGGCGAGCGGCGCCAGGGCGTGCGCAGCCCCTGCTCGTCAGCGGCCAGCCAATCCTCCACCACATAGCCCTCGGCATCGCACAGGGCGAAGAAATCCTTGATGGTGCAGGGATGGATGTTGGGGGTTTCGTACCACATCCGGTTCCAGCCGGCGGTCATGGGCATGCGCCCGCGGGTGAGCAATTGCAGCCGCAGCGACCAATGGCCGAAATTCGGGAAGGAGACGATGGCGTGGGTGCTGATGCGCAGCATCTGGCGCAGCACCTCGCGCGGCTTCTCCACCGCCTGCAAGGTGCGCGACAGGATCACGTAATCGAAGGCATGGTCAGGATAGGTGACCAGCTCGGTATCCGCATCGCCCTGCATCACCGGCAGGCCATGGGTGATGGCGCGCTGCACCTCCTCCATGTCGATCTCGATGCCGCGCGCGTCGCACTGCTTGGTGCGGGTCAGATGCTCGATGAGCTGCCCATCGGCGCAGCCCACGTCCAGCACGCGCGAGCCGGGTTGCACCATCCCGGCGATCAGCGCCAGGTCGACACGGATTTTTTTCACCCCGCTCATGAAAGCCCCGCATGCTCCGCGCAGCCCACCAGAAAGCCGCGCAGCGTGGCGTGGAAATCCGGCTCATCGAGCAGGAAGGCGTCATGCCCCTTGTCGGATTGCACCTCCACGAAGGACACATTCGCCGCCACATGGTTCAGCGCGCGGGCAATGGCGCGCGACTGCGCGGTGGGAAACAGCCAGTCGGAGGAGAAGGACACCAGCAAAAAGCGCGTCTGCGTGCCCCGGAAGGCATCGGCCAGCACGCCGCCCTGCTCGCCGGCGATGTCGAACAGATCCATGGCGCGGGTGATGGTGAGGTAGGAATTCGCGTCGAAACGCTGCACGAAGCTGGAGCCCTGATATTGCAGGTAGCTCTCCACCGCGAACTGCTCGCCAAGGGCGGAAAGCCCCTCGGCATTCTGCAGCTTGCGGCCGAATTTGCGGGTCAGCGCCTCTTCCGAGACATAAGTGATGTGCGCGGTCATGCGCGCCACGGCCAAGCCGCGCTCCGGGCGCACGCCCTCGGACCAGTAATGCCCGCCATGGAAGAACGGGTCGGCGGCGATGGCCTGCCGGCCGATCTCATGAAAGGCGATGTTCTGCGCGGAATGGTAATAGGCCGCGGCAATCGGCACGGCGGCGAACACCATCTCAGGGTACTGCACCGCCCAGGAGAGCACCTGCATGCCGCCCATCGAGCCGCCAATGACGGCAAAAAGCTTGCTGATGCGCAAATGCTCGACCAGGCGCTTCTGCACCCGCACCATGTCATGGATGGTGACCACCGGAAAATCCGTGCCCCAAGGCTGGCCCGGAGCCTGGGCCGATGGCTCGCCATGGGGCGAGCGCGGCCCGGTGGAGCCCATGCAGCCCCCCAGAACATTGGCGCAGATGACGAAATATTTGTCCGTATCGATCGGCGCGCCGGGGCCCACCACCCCGCCCCACCAGCCGGGGCGGCCGGTCTCGGGGTTCTGCTCGGCCACGTACTGGTCCCCGGTGAGGGCGTGGCAGACCAGGATGGCGTTGCTCTTATCCTGGTTGAGCGTACCATAGGTCCGGTAGGCGACGGTCACGTTGGGCAGCACGCGGCCGCAATCAAGCGCCACACCTTCCGGGAAGGTGACGCTCTGGTGCGGAAAATCCGTATAGGCCGTGGGCTGGTCCATCTTGATCCCCGCATATGCGCTGGCCGCTTATCAGGTGCAATCCCCATCAAAGCATGAAAGAACCGCCCGCTTATACGGCTTTGCGGGGGGGCGGCGGATGCGGTATCTAGGCGGGCAATGAATGACCTCTCCCCCCCCGCCACGCGCTTGGCCGAGCTGCGCGCCGAACTCGACGCCATTGATGACCAGATTCACGACCTGCTGATGACGCGCGCCAAGGTTGTCGAAACTGTCGCCGCCGAAGGCGGCAAGAAGGGCACCAAGATCCGCCCGGGGCGGGAGGCCATCATTCTGCGCCGGCTGCTGGCCCGGCATACCGGCGCCTGGCCGGCGGCGGCGATCGTGCGCATCTGGCGGGAAATGTTCGGCGCGGCGCTGATCATCGAGGGCGGCCAGACCATGGCGGTGTGCGATGGCGAGGGCGGCGAGTCCCGCCTGGCTTTGGCGCGCGAGCATTTCGGCCCGCTCACCCCGGTGCGCCGCCACCACAACCCGGCCCAGACCCTGGCGGATTTGACCCGCGAGGGCGGCGCCCAGCTGGCGGTGCTGCCGCCGCTCGGCGAGGGGGATGATATCCATGGCGGCTGGTGGCCGATGCTGGCCGCCAACGGGCCGACGCGGCTCTATGTCATCGCGAAAATCCCGTTCTGGACCCACCGCGCCGAGGGGCTGCCGGGGGGCGAGGCCTATGTGGTGGCCACCGTGCAGCCCGATGCCAGCGGCGCCGACCGCGGGCTGATGATGCTGAGCTTCAACGCCGAGACCTCCCGCACCAGGATCATCGAGCAGGTGGCCGCCGCCGGGTTCGCGCCCGGCCCGCTCTGGGTAAAGCGCCTTCCCGGCGATTCCCGCCTGCTGGCGCTGGTGGAGGTGGAGGGGCTGGTGGACGATGCCGACCCGCGCCTTGGCGCCATTGCCGGGCTTGATTGGCCGCCGCATGTGATCGGCGGCTATGCGCTGCCCCTCAACGAGACAAACTGACATGAACAAACCTGTTGCCCGCGCGGAGATTTTCTCCGTGGCGTCCTATGTCGGCGGCGAATCGAAGCTGGCGGGCTTTGAAAAGCCCATCAAGCTCTCCTCCAACGAGGGCGCGTTCGGCCCGCCGCCGGGGGCCCTCAAGGCCATCAGCGAGGCAGGCGCCGCCATGCACCGCTACCCGGATGGCGGCGCGCACCAGCTGCGCCAGGCGATCGGTGAAAAATTCGGGCTGGACCCGGCGAAGATCGTCTGCGGCAACGGCTCGGACGAAATCCTGAGCCTGCTCATCCAATCCTATGGCGGGCCGGGCACGGAACTCATCATGAGCGCGCATGGCTTTGCGATCTACGAGATCGCGGGCAAGCTGGCGGGCTGCACGGTGCTGAAGGCGCCGGAGCGCGACCTCACCACCGATGTGGATGCGATCCTGGCGCTGGTGACGCCCGCGACCCGCATGGTGTTCATCGCCAACCCCAACAACCCCACCGGCACCGCGCTGGCGCAGGGCGAGGTGGAGCGGCTGCGCGCCAACCTGCCGGAGACCGTGCTGCTGGTGCTGGACGCCGCCTATGCCGAATATGTCGAACGCCCGGATTACGATGCCGGGGTAAAGCTGGTGGATGCGGGCGAGACCACGGTGATGACCCGCACCTTCTCGAAAATCTTCGGCATGGGCGGGGCGCGGCTGGGCTGGGCCTACGCGCCGGCGGCGGTGATCGACGTGCTCAACCGCGTGCGCGCGCCCTTCAACATCAATGTGTTCGCCGCCGCGGCGGGCATCGCCGCGCTGGCCGAGCCGGGCTGGCTGGAGATGAGCCGCGCCCATAACAGCACCGAGCGCCGCCGCCTGGCCGAGCGCCTGACCCAATGCGGCTTGAAGGTGATCCCCTCCGAGGCGAATTTCCTGCTGGTGGATTTCACCACCACCGCGCGCGCCAGCGCCGCGGATGCTTACCTGCGCCAGCACGGCATCATCGCCCGGCAGGTGAAATCCTACGGGCTGCCGCATTGCCTGCGCATCACCATCGGCACGGCGGCGGAATGCAGCCGCGTGGCGGAGGTTCTGGCCGCTTTCCATCATGGCTGAGCCCCTGTTCAACCGGCTGGCGCTCATCGGCATCGGCCATATCGGCGCCTCCATCGCCGGCGCGCTGGCGCTGCACCCCGGCACGGTGGGGCATCTGGTGATTGCCGATGCCAACCCGGCGCATCTCCAGCGCGCCGAGGAACTGCATCTCGGCGACGAGTACGTGGCCGATGCGGCGCAGGCCGTGCAGGGCGCGGATGGCGTGATTCTCTGCACGCCCGTCGGCAGCTTTGCGGCGCTGGCGGAGGCGATCGCCCCGCATTTGATGCCGGGCTGCGTGCTCTCGGATGTCGGCTCCACCAAGCAATCCGTCATCCGGGATGTCGGCCCCTGCGTGCCCGAAGCCGTGCATTTCGTGCCCGCGCATCCCATGGCGGGCACGGAATTCTCCGGCCCCGATGCCGGCGTGCCGCATTTGTTCGAGGGCCGCTGGTGCCTGCTCACCCCCCCCGAAGGCACGCACGAAGCGGCGGTCAACAAGATCGAGACGCTTTGGAAAACGCTGGGCGCGCGCACCGCGCGCATGGGGGCGGCGCATCACGACCGCGTGCTCGCCATCGTGTCGCATTTGCCGCACCTCATCGCCTTCACCATCTGCGGCACGGCCGATGACCTCGCGGATGAAACCCGCGAGGAGGTGCTGCAATTCGCCGCCACGGGCTTTCGCGATTTCACCCGCATCGCGGCCTCCGACCCGGTGATGTGGCGCGACATCTTCGTCAACAACAAGGAAGCGCTGCTGGAGATGTTCTCGCGCTTCTCCGAGGATGCGCAGGCCATGGCCCGCGCCGTGCGCTGGGGCGATACGGACTATATCGAGGACCGGATCAACCACAGCCGCAAGATCCGCAAGAGCCTCATCGACATCAAACAAGCCTGAAAGACACCGCTCCATGATCGTTGACATGCGCACCTACAGCTTCCACCCCGGCAAGATGGCCGCATGGCTCACGATCTATGAGGAAACCCTCTGGCCCTTGCAGCAGAAATACCTGGGCAATTGCCTGGGCTTCTACACCAGCACGGAAGGCAAGCTGAACACGGCGGTGCATCTCTGGGGCTATGAGAGCATGGCCGACCGCGAAGCCCGCCGCGCGGCGATGATGCAGGACCCGGGCTGGCCGATCTATCTGCAAAAAATCGCCGCGCTGGACGGCTTCATCGCGCAGGAAAACAGCATCCTCAAGCCCACGCCCTTCTTCGCGGCGAAGTGACCATGCAGAGCACCGCCGTCATCATCGCCGCCGGGCTGGGCACGCGGATGAAATCCGCCCTGCCGAAAGCCGCGCACAAGATCGCGGGGCGCGAGATGCTCGCCCATCTCATCCGCGCGGCCGAACAGGTGTTCGACCGGATCGTGGTTGTCACCGGCCCGGACATGCCCTTGCTGGAAAAGCTCGCCGCCCCGCATGCGCTGGCGGTGCAGCATGAGCGCCTCGGCACCGCCCATGCCACCCGCCAGGCGGAGCGGGAATTCGGCGAAGGCCCGGTGGCGGTGTTCTATGCCGACAACCCGCTGGTCTCGGTGGAGACGATGCGCGCCTTGCTGGCACGCCTGCACCAGGGCGATGCCGGGCTGGTGCTGCTGGGCATGACCCCGCCGGAGGCCGGAAAATATGGCCGGCTGGTGATGGACGGCGCCTATGTCTCGCGCATCGTCGAATATGCCGACGCCAACGAGACAGAGCGCGCCATCGGCTTTTGCAACGCGGGCGGCATGGCGGCACGCGGCCCGGATATGCGCGGCTGGCTGGAACGGGTTGGCAACAACAACGCCAAGGGCGAGTTCTACCTCACCGACATCGTCGCCATCGCGCGCGATGAGGGGGTGAATGTCGCGGCCCTTAACGCGCCTTACGATGAATGCCTGGGCGTGAATTCCCGCGCCGAGCTGGCCCAGGCGGAGGCCGCCTTCCAGGCCCGCGCCCGCGCCCGCTTCATGCAGGACGGCGTGACCCTGCAAGCGCCGGAGACGGTGTTCTTCGCCGCCGATACCGAGATCGGCGCGGATACGATCATCGGCCCGCATGTGGTCTTTGGCCCCGGCGTCAAGCTGGACGGCAATGTGGAGATCAAGGCGTTTTCACATCTTGAAGGCTGCGTGGTGCGCAGCGGTGCCGTCATCGGCCCCTATGCGCGGCTGCGCCCGGGGGCGGAGGTGGATGAGGATGCGCATGTCGGCAATTTCGTCGAGCTGAAGGCGACCAAGCTGGGCAAGGGGGCCAAGGCCAACCACCTCACCTATCTGGGCGATGCCGAGATCGGCCCCGGCACCAATATCGGCGCCGGCACCATCACCTGCAATTACGACGGCAAGGCCAAGCACAAAACCAGCATCGGCGCGAAAGCCTTCATCGGCTCCAACACTGCCCTGGTGGCGCCGGTTTCGGTGGGAGACGGCGCGCTGATCGCCGCCGGCTCGGTCATCACCGCGGAGGTGCCGGATGGCGCGCTGGCGCTGGGCCGGGCACGGCAGGTGGTGAAAAACCGGAGAGGCTAGAGCAATAGGCGCTTAGATTGAATCAGGCGATTCAATCTAAGCGCCTGAAATTGACCGCTCGGACAAAGCCTGGAGCGCGGCCGTCTCAGGCCAGATGCAGGGCGTGGAACAGCTTGGCGCTGGCGGGGATCACGCGGATGACCGCATGACGCTCCACCACGATCACCGCCAGGATCAGCAGCAACCCCAGCAGGGCGACAAGGCGCCAATCGGCGGCGCGCCCCACCGGCTTGCCGGCTGATAGGGACTCCAGCTCCACCTCATTGTTGCGGGCCGCGCGCACAAGGTCGGCAAAGCGGTCGGACTCGCTGCTCTCATGGGGTGGGTGGGCCAGGGCCTCGTCCTGCAGGGCGGCGCGGATTTCGGCCATCGCCGCCGCATCTTCCGGCTGGCCGAAGCGCCGGCCCAGCGCCGCGTTCACGCCCTGGCCGGGCGCATCCTCACTGGCCGCATCCTCGGCAAACAGGTCCTCTGGCAGGTCAGCAGGGCTGGGCGGCGCCGGCATGGCGGCGCCCTCCTGCCCACCCGGCATCACGTGCCAGCCATGGCCGCATTGCTCACAGCGCAGCCTGCGCGGGCGGCCGCCGAGCAGATTGTCGGGAACGTCATAAAGGGCATGACAATTAGGGCAGGCGATCCGCATTGCGCCTCAACGCATGGCATTTTTAACGCGCCCCCGCAATAACTCGGTCAACGCGCCGGGATGATTGCCGGAAAATAAATGGCCGGCGCGTCTTGCCGGGGCGCGGCCTGTCGCGGCACTACAGTTAAATCAACACGGGTTTAGCCGGACTCGCCAGATTTCGGCTAAACCCATGAAATTGACCGCCAAAAAGGAATTTCGCGCGTTCATCCTTTTGATGAACGCGCGAATATGCGAGGACAAGCCTGATGGTCCGATTCGACGATGTCTGGCTGCGCTACCGGCACGCCGCCCGCGGGGGCGAGGCCGAGGCGTTGCGCGGCATCAATTTCGAGATCGAGGATGGCGGCTTTCGCTGGCTCACCGGCCCCTCGGGCGCGGGCAAGACCAGCCTGCTCAAGCTCATCTACCTGGCCGAGCATCCGGCGCGCGGGCGAATCGAGATTCTCGGCACGCGGGCGGCGCGCGTCACGCGGCGCGAGGCGGCTTTGCTGCGCCGGCGCATCGGCGTGGTGTACCAGGATTTCCGGCTGCTGCCGCAGCTGGACACCTACGACAACGTGGCCCTGCCCATGCGCCTCGCCCGCCGCAACGAGGCGCAGGTGGAGGCGGATGTGACCGAGATCCTGCGCTGGGTCGGCCTCTCCCACCGGATGCGCGCGCGCCCCGACGAGCTTTCGGGCGGCGAGCAGCAGCGCATCGCCATCGCCCGCGCGGTGGTGGCGCGGCCCAAGCTGCTGGTGGCCGACGAGCCGACCGGCAATCTGGATGACGAACAGGCGCAAAGGCTGATGATGCTGATCACCGCGCTCAACAAGCTCGGCACCACGGTCATCGTGGCCACGCATAATACCGGGCTGGTGGAGCGCTACCCCGCGCCACGGCTGGGGCTGGAAAATGGCCGGCTGGTGCATGATGGCTAGGCGCCACGCTGATCTTCTGGGCGTGCGCGCCGCGCTCTCCGACCGGCTGCTGCCGGTGCTGGTCGGCGCCATGAGCTTTCTGGCCGCCCTGGCCCTGGGCGGCACCCTGGCTTGCGCCACCCTGGCCGGAAGCTGGCAGGGCGATACCGCCTCGGCGCTCACCATCCAGGTTCCGCGGCCCAATGACCCCGATGCCGCCAATGACGGCACGCGCCTGGCCGCCGTGCAGCGCGCCTTGGCCGCCAACCATGACGTGCAGAACGCCACTGCGATGAGCGCGGCGGAGATGAACCGGCTGATCGCCCCCTGGCTCGGCAGCGATGCCGCATCGCTGGGCCTGACGCTCCCGGCTGTCATCACCGCGCAATGGGCGGGGGCGGGCGGCACGGATCAATTGACCGCGCAATTGCAGGCCTTGAGCCCTGACACGCTGGTGCAGACCGGCGCGCTATGGGCGCAGCGCGTGGCGGCGCTCACCACCAGCCTGCAGGCCAGCGCGCTCGCCGTGCTGCTCATCGTGGCGCTGGTGGCGGCGGCGGTGGTGGCGGTGGCCACGCGCTCGGGCATTGCCCAGCTGCGCGAGACCATCGAGACCGTGCACGGGCTGGGCGCGCTGGATTCCGACATTGCCGGGCGCTTTGCCGCCCGCGCCACCTGGCTTGCCCTGGCCGGGTCCCTCGGCGGCACATTGTTCGCGCTGCCGGTGCTGGCCTGGCTCTCCTGGCTCGCCGCCCCCTTCACCGGCCTGGCGAAGTTCAACAGCCTGTACAACCTGCCCCCTGCCCTGCTCGCCTTGGTGCCGCTGCTGCCCGGCTGCGCCGCGTTCATCGGCTGGGTTACGGCGCAGCTCACCGTGCGCGGCTGGCTGCGGCATCTGCCCTGATGGCCCGCCCGCCTCTGCGCCGCCGCCGCCGTTTTTCGCCGGCCCGGCTGCTGGCCCGGCTGGTGCTGCTGGCCGGCGGCGCCTTGGGCGCGGGGCTCCTGATCTTCATGGCGGCAGTGTTCACCGCCCAACCGCCCAACCCGATGCCGCCGGCGGATGGCATCGCGGCGCTGACCGGCGGGGATGACCGGATCAGCGAGGCGCTCGCCTTGCTCGCCGCGCGCGAAGCCCCGCTGCTGCTGATCTCGGGTGCCGGCAAGGGCACCTATCTCGGCGATTTCACCGCCGATGACAGCGCCGCCGCCACCCGCTACGCCAGCGCCATCACCATCGGCCACATGGCCGCCACCACCCATGACAATGGCGTGGAAACCGCCGCCTGGGCGAAGGCGCATCACATGCGCTCGCTCATCATCGTCACCGCCGACTACCACATGCCCCGCGCGCTGCTGGAAATGCGCAACGCCCTGCCCGGCGTGCGGCTGATCCCCGACCCGGTGCGCCCGCCCGCGATGCGCGACCGCCTCACTTGGGCGACGCTGCACCTGCTCGCCGCCGAATACAGCAAATATCTGGTGGTGCGCGCCGGGCTCGGCGGCCTGTTCAGCACCAGCACCTCAGGAGATTACTGACCAAAGATGCAGCGGCTTCGTTCCTTTGCCTTCAACGCCGTGCTCTGGGGCGCGGGCGCCGGTCTCAGCCTGTGGTGCATCCTGCTCGGCCGGTATTTCCACGAGGGCATTCTGCACGCCGCGCAGCGCTGGGCGCGGATCAGCCTGTGGGCGCTCAGGGTCTTCTGCGGCATCAGGCTTGAGGCCAGCGGGCTGGAGCGGCTGCCCGAAGGCGGCTGCGTGATCGCCGCGCAGCACCAATCGGCGCTGGATATCCTGCTCTGGCTCGCGCTGCTGCCGCGCCCGGCCTTCGTGTTCAAGAAGGAGCTGAAGCGCATCCCGCTCTTCGGCGGGCTGCTGGAGCCGGGCGGGATGATCCCGGTGGACCGGAACGGCGGCCGCAAGGCCCTGCGCGAGATGATCGCCCGCGCCCAGGAGGCGGTGGCGGCGGGGCGGCAGGTGGTGATCTTCCCCGAGGGCACGCGCGTCGCCCCCGGGGTGCGCGGGGAGCTGCGGCACGGCATCTCGATGCTGGCGCAAGGGGTGGAGGCGCCGGTCCTTCCCGCCACCACCGATAGCGGCCTGCGCTGGGGGCGGCTTGCCTTCAACAAACATCCCGGCACCGTGCATATCACCCTGCATCCGGCCCTGCCGAAGGGGCTGAGACGCGAAGAGCTCATCGCCGCGCTCAACCAGCTTTATTACGGCTGAGCTTGATGACGGTTGAGCCCTAGGCGACGGATCTCGCCGCAAAGAAGCTCAGCCCCAGCAGCACCGCATCCACCCCAAAGGCGGTGCCCAGGCCGAAATGGTTGGCGACAAAGCCGATCATCACCGGGCCGGTGAGGAACCCGGCATAGCCGATGCCCACCACCGCCGGCATGGAATGATGCGCGGCCATGCCCGGCACCCGCGCCGCGGCGCTGAACACCAAAGGCACGATGTTGCCGGTGCCAAACCCCACCAGCCCGAAGCCGATGATGCCCGCCAGGCCGGAGGGCACCAGCACCGCCAGCGCAAAGCCCGCCACCCCCAGCGCCACGCCCAGGCGCATCACCGCCGGCTGGCCAAAGCGCATGGCCAGCCTGTCGCCGGTCAGGCGCGCCAGCGTCGTCATCACCGCGTAGGCGGCATAGCCCAGCGTGGCGCTGTCGATCGCCATGTTGCGCGAGAAGCGCAGGAAGATGGTGCTCCAGTCCGTGGTGGCGCCCTCGGTCATGAAGGCGGCGTAGCAGCACAGGCCAAGCACCAGCGCCTGCCGGTTGGGCCGGGCGAAATTCCGGCCCGAGGGCGGGGCATCGCCGCTTTTGGGCACCAGCCGGACGCTCTGCGTCAGCCCCAGCAGCACCGTGACCGCGCTGGCCACGCAGACCAGCGGCACCGTGCTCCCAAGCTTCAGCAACAGGCTGGCCGCCAGCGCCACGGCCAGCGTGCCCAGGCTGTAGCAGGCATGAAAGCCCGACATATGCAGCCGGCCGGACATCTCCTCCACCACCGCGCCCTGGGCGTTCATCGCGATGTCCAGCGCGCCGAAATTGGCGCCGTAGATGAAGAGCAAAGCGGTAAAGGCCAGCGGTGACGGCGCGTTGCCCAGGGCGGGCAGCAGCAGGCACATCATCAGCGTGGTGGCGATGATGCAGGTGCGGCTGCCCCAGCGCGCCACCGCCATCCCGGCCAGCGGCATGACGGCAACCCCGCCCGAGCCGCCGGCGAGCAGCACCAGCCCCAGCGTCCCATCGTCAAGCTGAAACCGGATCTTGGTATAGGGAATGACAATCGCCCAGACCGAGATGCCGATGCCCGACATGCAGAAGACGAGCCGCATGGTCCAAAGTTTGGCGTGCATATCAAACCGTTATCGCGCCGCATCAGGGGCGGCAAGGCGGAGCCGGCAAGGAAAAGGGGGCTTTAAGCCCCCCCTTTTCGCCCAGCGCTGGAACAGCGCCTACAAAACCCTGCGCCCGGCGATCGCATGGTAGATCACCAGCACCACCACCGCCCCCACCACCGCCACGAACAGCGACCATAGATTGAACCCCGTGACGGGCACCGCGCCAAGGGCCGCGAAGATCCAGCCGC
>Ga0335083_10008058_pt1 | contig 12901 bp, 10 predicted proteins | sample Lox_Sample_42_FD_206716 | JGI IMG/M metagenome (GOLD analysis project Ga0335083, IMG submission 206716) | Soil microbial communities from Loxahatchee National Wildlife Refuge, Florida, United States - Lox_Sample_4.2 | ecosystem: Environmental > Terrestrial > Soil > Wetlands | place: USA...
AGAAGGTGGAGGAAATCACCGGCATCATCGAGGGCATTGCGTTCCAGACCAACATCCTCGCGCTCAACGCGGCCGTGGAGGCGGCGCGTGCGGGCGAGCAGGGTCGCGGCTTCGCGGTCGTGGCGAGCGAGGTGCGCAGCCTCGCGCAGCGCTCGGGCACGGCGGCCAAGGAGATCAAGGAACTGATCTCCCACTCGGTGGCGACGGTCGGCGCGGGCGCGCGCCTCGTGGAAGACGCGCGCCGCACGATGGACGAAGCACGCGACGCGGTGGCGCGCGTGAGCGGGATCATGACCGGGATTGAAACCGCCACGCTCGAGCAAAGCGACGGCATCGAGCAGGTGAACCGCGCGATCGCACAGATCGACGAGGTCACGCAGCGCAACGCGGCGCTCGTCGAGGAAGCGGCGGCCGCCGCGCAATCGCTCGAAGCGCAGGCCGACGCGTTGCGTGAAGCCGTGGCGGTGTTCAACCTGGGCGGTGCGGGGCAGACTGGCGCACACCCGACGCGCGCCGCGAGGGCCGACGCCCTTGCGGGCCTGCGGACCCTCTCGGCGCTGGCCTGAGCGGGCGGATCGCGCAACCGTTGCGCGAACAACGTTCGAGGGGCGTGGTAGAGACCGTCGCCCCATCGCCCGGCGGATCCGTTTGACCGGAGGTCATCTCCCGCACGCAATTCGCAGTTGAGTTCCGTTTCGTTCCCGGCGAGACTGGCGGCATGGGCCGGAAAGGTTCGGCCGCAAGCCAGAGAGAACGACACACTATGCGAGTATGCGTTTTGGGCGGTGGGGTGATCGGCGTGACGACGGCGTATGCGCTTGTGCGCGACGGACATGAGGTGACGCTCGTCGAACGTCACGCGGACGTGGCGCGCGAAACGAGCCACGCCAATGGCGGCCAGCTCAGCTACAGTTATGTCGCCCCACTGGCCGACCCTTCGGTGCTGCCGAAGCTGCCGCAATGGCTCTTCTCGCGCGACGCCGCGCTGCGTTTCGTGCCGCGGCTGGATCCGCATCAATGGCGCTGGTGCGCTGCGTTCCTGCGCGCCTGCACGCGCGCGCGCAGCCGCGCGACCACGGCCGAACTGCTTGGCCTCGGCTTTCTGAGCCAGCGTCTCATGCATGAAGTCGCCGAGCGCGAATCGCTCGCGTTCGACTACGTGCGCAACGGCAAGCTCGTGGTCTATCGCGATCAGGAAAGCTTCGCGCTCGCGCGCCGCCAGGCCGAATACCAGGCGCAACTGGGTTGCGTGCAGCACGTGCTCGAAGGCGCGGCGTGCGTTGCGCTCGAGCCCGCGCTCGCGCATATCGGCGGGGAGATTGCGGGCGGCATTCACACGCCGGGCGAAGAGGCCGCCGATTGCGACCAGTTCACGCGCGGCCTCGCACGCGCGGCGCAGCGCGACGGCGTGGACCTGCAGATTGCCACCGAGTTTTCGGGCCTGCGCACGAAGGGGCTGCGGGTGCTCGCCGCGCAAACCTCGAAGGGCGACATCGAGGCCGACGCGTTCGTGGTCTGCCTGGGGTTTCAGAGTCAGCCGATGCTCGCAGCAATGGGCGTGAACGTGCCCGTATATCCGCTCAAGGGCTACAGCCTCACGCTGCCCAATGCGAATGCGCAGGGCGCGCCACGCATCTCGATTACGGATGCCCATCACAAGGTGGTCTACGCGCCGCTCGGCGAGCGTTTGCGCATTGCGGGCATGGTGGATCTCACGGGCATGAACCCGCACGCCGACGAGGAGCGCATCGCGCTGCTCACGCGCCAGGCGCGCGAAACGTTTCCCGCTGCCGGCAATTACGAAGCCATTCAGACGTGGACCGGCATGCGTCCTGCCACGCCCGACAGCAAGCCGCTGATCGGCGCGACGCACTTTCGCAACCTGTGGCTCAACACGGGGCACGGCGCGCTCGGCTTCACGCTCGCGCTGGGCAGTGCGCAACTGCTTGCCGACCTGCTGGCGGAGCGTGAACTATCGCTAGACGGCGACGCCTTCGCGCCGGGCCGCTGATCCGCGAGCACTCACTGCAAGGTTGCGTTTTCCTCGCGCGAGATGACGCTTCCACGTTCGTCGATGCGCGCAATGAATCGCCGCGCACATGATTAGGGCACCAAAAGAAAATGACGCAGACCCGCGAGGGAATGCGTCATTCACAAGATGCTGCAAGGTACAGCTTCTTTACTGCATGTTCGTTGGTAGGCTCGATTGGATTCGAACCAACGACCCCCACCATGTCAAGGTGGTGCTCTAACCAACTGAGCTACGAGCCTGTCGAGGCGCGAATTATAGAGACACTCGCGCGCGCTTGCAAGCGCTTTTCTCGAATCGGGTGAAACGTGCGATTTCGGCCGGGTCTTGCGCTGGTGAGCATCAGGCAAGGTCAGCCAAAATCAGGCAAATTCGCGCGCCAGATTACGCAGATTCTGCGCAGGATCTGCGAGCGTTTCGCGCGCGATGCGCGCGCGCTTGCCGATCAGCGCTTTCGCGCTGCGCATGTCACGTCCCTGATTTACGGTGATCGCGCCCACGAGCGCGCCTTCGCCATCGAGACCGAACAGCACGCAGGGTGGCGTGTCGAGCGTGCCTCGCGCGAGCCATTCGGGCGCGGCCATGTCGCCCGCGAACTGGATGTTGAGGCCGCATTGATCGGTCCAGAACCAGTCGGCTTCGCGTGCCTCGGGCGCGAGGCCGAGTATCGCGCGTGCGGCCGTCTGCGCTTGCTGGTTCGCGTTTTCCCACGTTTCGCGACGCTGGTGGCGGCCGCTCGCTTCGTCCCACTGGGTGGCGGCGTCGCCCGCCGCGTAGACGTGCGCGTGCGAGGTGCGGCATTGCGCGTCGATCACGATGCCGTTTTCAACGTGCAGGCCGGCTGCCTGGGCGAGCGTGGTCTCGGGTTCGACGCCGATGCCGTAGATCACCGCGTTGCCCGTGAGGCGCGTGCCGTCTTCGAGCGTCAGCACGATCTCGCCGCGCTCGCGCGCCGCCGCCGCGAGCGGCGAGCCCAGATGCAGCGCCACGCCACGCGCGCGGTGCACGTCGCACAAATGCGCGCTCAGAACGGGCGGCGCGCAACGCATCATCGCGCGCGGCGCCTGCTCGATCACGGTGACCTGCGCGCCGAGATCAACTGCGCTAGAAGCGAGTTCGAGGCCGATCACGCCCGCGCCCACCAGCAGCACACGCTTGCCCGGTTGCAGAACCGGTAAAAGGCGCTGCGCGTCGTCGAGCGTGCGCAACGTGTGGACGCTTTCGCCGAGGCCGCCGAGCGCGTCGAGCATCGGCAGGCGCCGCACGCGTGCGCCCGTGGCGAGCAGCAGCTTGTCGAAGGCAATCGTCTCGCCGCTGGAGAGCATGACCGTACGAGCCTGCGCGTCGAGCGCGGTTGCGGCCACGCCGAGTTTCAGCTCGATCGCGTGCTCCGCGTAGAAGCCTTCTGCGTGAATGGCGCAGCGCGCGGTTTGCGGCTGGAGCAGCACGTCTTTCGAAAGCGGCGGCCGTTCATAAGGCGCGTGGGCTTCTTCGCCGATCAGCACGAGGCGGCCCGCGTAGCCTTGCCGGCGCAGTTCGGCGGCGGCGAGCGCGCCGGCCTGGCCTGCGCCGACGATGACGATGACGATGGTCGAGGCGGTCATGACGCGTTTCCCGTTACAGATGCAGGCCGCCCGCTGCGTGACGGATGCCGCGAATACCGAGCCCGGCATCCGCGTTGATCATCACGCCGCTCAGCACGCGGTTATTGGCGCGCGAGGCGAGCATCACGTAGGGGCCGGTGAAGTCGGAGGGCTGCGGGAAGAACTGCAGCGGCAGAATGCTTGCGATCGCTTCAGGCGAGCGCGAATCCATGATGCGCAGGTCCTGCTGGCCGAGCGAAACGGGGCCGCGCAGGTCGCTCGCCATGCCGCAAGGGCCGACGCCGTTCACGCGCACCTTGGGCGCAAGCTCGTAGGCCAGCTGGCGGATGATGCCCACGGCCGCATGCTTGCTCGCCGTATACAAAGGACCGCCGCCGCCCGGATAGAACGACGAATTGGAGAGCGTGAAGATCATGCTGCCATCGCTCGCAATGAGCGCGCGCGCGGCGGCTTTCGCGCCGAGCAGATAGCCCTTCACGTTGATCGAGAAAAGCTCGCGAAAGCCGCTGTCGAGTTGCTCGGGCGAGAGATCGACGAGGCTCGACGCGTGATCCCAGATCGCCGCGTTGCCGATGAAGGTATCGAGTTTGCCGAACGCATCGACGGCGGCGTTCACGGCGCGCTCGTTGTCGGCGTACGACGTGACGTCGCCCTCTACGACGACGACGCGGGCCACATCAAAGCGCTCGCGTAGCGACGCGACCTTTTGTGCCGAGCGTTCGAGCACGGCCACGCGCGCGCCTTCTTCGAGAAAGCGTTCGACGAGCGCGAGGCCGAGACCCGAGCCGCCACCCGTGATCAATACGACTTCGTTGTCGAGCCAGCCGTTGGAGTGAGCCATTACGCGGCCTCCGGCACGTCGACGTACACCGCGCCGTCGACGAGCGCAATGGGGAACGTCTTGAGCGGCTCGGTTGCGGGCTGGCACAGGGCCGCGCCCGTCTTCAGGCAGAAACGCGCCGCATGCAGCGGGCATTCGACAGTGCCGTCGTCTTCGATATACCCTTCGGACATCGAAGCATTGCCGTGAGAACAGCGATCGTTCAGCGCAAACAGCTCGCCATTCACCTTGAATACGGCGATCGCGGCGGAAGGGTCGCCAACCTTGATCGCTTCGCCATCGGACAATGCATTGTCCTGGCAGACAAAAATACGGGCCATGATCAGAAAAGCACACTCAGGTTATGGGAGGTGAGCACCACCTGGTCCAGCGTGATCTCGCGGCGGCACACCTGCCAGCCTTGCGCGCTGTCCACGCGGCGCACGCGGTCGATGCGGCGGCCCACGTAGAACGTTTCGTCGCGTTCCTTCTGCGAGCGGTAGAGCACGTAGTTCACATGCGCTTCGTATTCGCCCGGCGTTTCGGTGGTGAGCGCGCGCAAGTTCGTCACGAGATGGCGCGTGCGCGAAGGCGGCTCCTCTGCCCAGGCCATGCCGGTTTCGAGGCGCGCCACGCGGCGTTCGAGCTGGAAGTGCGTGTCGTTGAAGATCCACGTGGTGGGCGGCTGCACGCCGCGCCGGCGGTCGCGCGTTTGCGCGTTGACGGTTGTGCGCATCGTGTAGCGGATGTCCTTCGACATCAGTTCGAGCCAGGCGCGAAAGCGCCATTCGTCGAGCAGCGCCGCTTCGTCGAAGAGGAATTGTTCGATCTCGTGATGCAGTTCGAGGCCGACTCGCGCGGGCGTGAAAAGGGGCGTGATATCCGCGACTTCGCTCATTTGAGCACCTCCGCTTCGTAGCGCGCGGTGCGCTCGTTCACGTCGTCCCACGTTTCGGACATCAGCAGGTCGGCCCAGCGCCGGTACATGCCGCGCGCCGCCGTTTCCGAGAAGATGTAGTTCGTCATGCCAGGTATGCCGTCTTCGCGCACGCGCTCACCGCCAAGGCCCATTTCGAGGCACAGCTTCGTCTTGCGTGCGCGGCTGCCGCGCAGCACCTTTTGTACCTCGGCCCAGTTTTCGGAGTCGTCCTGTTCGAGGAAGCCAGCGGGGCCGAACGCGCGCGTCGCGCTGCGCTCGAAGGCGGCTTTGACTTCATCCGTGGCGGCCTTGTCGGCGATGCAGAACGCCCACACTTCCACCTGGTTCGGGCCGCGCGGGTGCCACACGCGCAGCGTGGCGGTGCCGTTGAGCCACGAAAGCGTGGGGAACATGTTGTTGTGGCCCGCGAGCCGCATGGCGCGCACCTTGCCGAGGCGCGCTTCGGCTTCGGCATAGGTGTCGCGGAAGTACTGCGAGACTTCGCCGTCCACCCATACGTTCGCGTCGGGCTGCTCGGTGAAGAAGAAGCCGCTGCCGTGGCCGGCCTGACCGTACTGCAGCGCGTCCTTCGCCGTCTCCCAGACAGGGCGCGCGGTCTGGCCCGCACCGAGCGCCTTGTCGCTCGCGCCTTCCTTCGCGCCGAGCACCTCGATGGCGGAGGCGTGCGTGAAGAGCGCGTGATACTGGTCGCTCGCGAACTGTTCGGCAGGAAATTTCCAGTTGCAGTCGATCACCCATTTGTGCACGCCGCCCACGATCTCGGTGCCGCCCTCGCGGCGATCGAGCACGCCGTCCAGATACCAGGCGATGTCACCCATGTAGGTTTCGAGGTCGGGCGCGTTCGCGTCCCAGTTGCCGAACACCAGGCCCTTGTACACTGCCACACGCGTGACTTCCTGCAGGCCCCACTTCTCCTTGCACAGGCCTTGCGGATAGGCGCGCGGCTCGAGCGGCACGTCGATGAGCGCGCCGTCCACGCCATACGACCAGCCGTGATACGGGCAGGTGAACGCGCGCGTATTGCCGCAATCGGCGTGGCTCACGCGCATCGAGCGGTGGCGGCACTGGTTGAGGAAGGCCTTGATCGAGCCGTCCTTCTGGCGCACCACGACAATGGGGTCTTCGCCCATGTAGGTATTGAAAAAGTCGCCGGCTTTCGGTATTTGACTGACGTGGGCGAGGAAAAGCCAGCAGCGGCCGAAGACGCGCTCGAGCTCGAGCGCGTAGATGTCGGGGTCGGTGTAGATCGACGACGTGACGCGCCCATTTTGCGCGTCGACGAGTGCATCGATGTCGATGGTTGCGGACATGCGAGTCTCCTCCGTGGCAGCATTCCCCTTTGGCGGAGAACGCGAAACGGATGATCGTTGCTCGCTGAACCGTTGTGAAATATTTTGTTTGTTGGCAGTTAGACTTTCGAACGATAAATCCAGCATGGAACTGAGACACCTGCGCTATTTCATTGCCGTCGCCGACGAGCTGAGCTTCACGCGCGCGGCGCAGCGGCTACACACGGCGCAGCCTTCGCTGAGCCAGCAGATCCGCAATCTCGAAGACGAAGTGGGCACGCCGCTGTTCGAGCGCACGCGCCGCAAGGTGGAGCTGACCGAGGCGGGCAGGGTGTTCCTCGCCGAGGCGCGCCTCGTGGTGGCGCAGGCCGACCGTGCGGTGGCGCGCGCGCGCCAGGTGGGGCAGGGCCGCGCGACTGTCACGATCGGCTTCGTGCCCGCTGCGGAAATCCGGGTTTTCCCGGTGATTCTGCCGCGGCTGCGCTTGCGGTATCCCGATGTGAACGTGGAATTGCGCAGCCTGCCCACGGCCGAGCAGGAAGAGGCGCTCTTGCGCGGCGATATCGACGTGGCATTCATGCGGCGGCCCATTCTCTCGCCACAGTTGCGCAGCGAAGTGGTGTTGACCGAGCCGCTCGTCGTGGTGCTGCCGGGTAGCCACCCGCTTGCGAGGCAGACGAGCATCGCGCCGGCGCAGTTGAGCGGTGAGCCGTTCATCAGCACGCATCCGCAGTTTTCGGGGCAGGTGCACAGCGTGGTGGAGGCGTATTGCGAGGCGAATGGCATTCAGCGTAAGGTCGCGCAGGTTGCGACTAATATTTTGCTGAATCTGAATCTTGTCGGCATGGGGCTTGGGTATGCGCTGCTGCCCGCCTATGTGGCTTCGCTCACGAGCAGCGCGATCTGCACGCGGCCGCTCGAAGGTGAGCCGCCTACCATTGACCTGCTAATGGTCTCGCGCAAAGAGCCGCATTCTGCGGAGCTTGATGCGTTGTTCGAGTTGGTGCGCGAGAGTGCGCACGCGGATTGATTGAGTGTTTGGGGTTTTATTTTTTTGTGACGGTGTGCCTGGGTTGCCCCTGTGTGGGGTGGCGCCCGTGTTCCGTTGGTCAATGCCGCTTCGAGTAACGAGTGTGTTCCGCTCGTATTGCGATGTACCCCGCAGCGCTGCGCGAGGCTGACGCCTGTTTCGTGGGCCCACGTCAGCAGGTTGGCGACGAGCGCTGGGCTCAACCGCACGTTCGGCGCGTGCCCCCCTCAGCAACGGCGCTGTATGCGCGACGAGCAGCTCAAGCGCTTCGCATCGCGCCATTCGGGATTGCGATAGCGATCTGAGCGGCAAGGCGCCCGGCAGTTGCACGCCACATCGCGCGGCGCATAGGCGACTACGAGCGGTGCGCGGTACATCAGGCAAACGATCAAGCCGGCGGCAGATGCGGCCTGCCTGTGCCGTGACTGCGTTGCCGGTCGGCGTCGCAATGGACGCCACACCCTGGTGCAATACGCCTGGCGAAGGCGCGCCGCCGCGTTCAACTGCGCGGCGTAGCGTGTCGCGCAGGGCCGCAGCGGTGCCCGCGTAACAGTCGCGATGGTGAGGGAATTCGGGAGCCACTGAGAACGACAAAACCCGCATTGCGCAGGTCCCGGGGGGCAGGGACGATATTGAGGCATTCCGATTAATTCATATTGGGTAGTTTTCGTCGAAAGTCGAATTTCATGCGATTTCTTCGACACTGAAAATGCAAGCGAAAGTTCTCCGTAACGACCGTTCGGGTTTGGCGACGCTCTGGTCGCGAATTTATGAATTATTGTCAAATTGGCATCTCATAAATTGTGTCCGTCCCCTTCAACTGCTAAAACTCACCGCGAATAGTTGCGCGCGCAACGCAGGATTGCACCGGATAGACGGCACGATCAAGGCCTGGCCGCCGCGTCCTGGCACACGCGAAGTTTTCTGAACCATTTTCGAATTCTGCACCCGCAAGGAGGTTTCGATGTTGTGGTTTGAGCAGTCCCGCATTCTGGAGCTATCGGGCGCAGCACTGCCAAAGTGGCGGGACGAAAATCTCTTCACGGTGTCGCGTGTGCACGGCACCGAAAAGATCAGCAGGCTGTACAGCTACACGGTCGACGTCGCGACGCTGGATGAGCGCAGCCTGCATGTGAGCGAGGCGAAAAAGCTGGTGGACGTGGACCAGCTCGTCGGCAAGGAAGTCACCATCGAGATTGCCCTCTCGGGCAATGGCACCTGGGCAGCGGGACAGGTCGGGGTTTCAGGCTCGGAGAACATCGGCGCAGGCGTGCGCGAGATCACGGGCCTGATCGTCTCGGCGCAGTGCGTGGGTGCGGACGACCGCCGCGCGTTCTATCGTTTGCAGGTCCGCCCATGGCTGTATCTGGCGACCCTCAACCGGGACTCACGGCTGTTTCTGAATGCATCGGTCAGGGACATTTCCGAAGAACTCCTGAAGAAATATCCGTACCCGTATGAGCTGCGTCTGAATGGCCCCGGTCTGGGGCGCAAGCAGTATCCGAAGCGCGACTACCAGCGCATGTTCTGGGAAAGTGATTTCGAGCTGCTCACCCGGCTATGGCAAGAATTCGGCATCAGCTGGTACTACCAGGGCAGCACGCTGGTACTGTGCGATTCGCCCGGCGGCTTCAGCAGGCATGGTCCCGCGTATGAAACGATCCGCTACCTGGCGCCCGAAGGCCAGCGTATCGACGAGGAGCACATCCACCGGTTCAGGATCGCGCGCACGCTCACGACCGGCAAGGTCAGCGCCATCGACTATGACTACACGCAGTCACTGCGCAAGCTCAACGTGAAGGATACGGAGTACGCCGACCGGTCCTTCGACAACTACGAGGAATACACGTGGGGCGACTACGCGCAACCGCTCGAGGGGCCGATGGGCACCGCCGGTCAGCCCAACGACGTGAAGTTCGAGGGCGCGTTCCTGGCCCGGGTGCGGCTGGAGGCGCACCGCTGCAGGAGTCTGCGTGCGAAGGGCAAGGGCAACCTGCGCGGCCTGATGGCGGGCCACACGTTCCGCCTCGAAGGCTATCCGCTCGAACCCGGCAACGAGAACTACCTCGTGGTGGGCACGAAACTGGACATCCGCAACAACGACACGGTCACGCAGCCGGGCGGCAGGGGTGCGGGCTACCGCTGCGAAACCCGCTTCACGGTGCAGCCGCTGGCGTGGGGATACCGCACGCCGCTCAGGGCGAAGAAGCCGCGCTCGCACAGCGAGATTGCCGTCGTGACGGGCTATGAGGGCCAGACGACCTGCACGGACCAGTATGGCCGCGTGAAGATCCAGTTCATCTGGGATCGCGAACGGCCGGCCGACCAGAATTCAAGCTGCTGGATACGGGTGTCGTCGCCGTGGCAGGGCGAGGGCTACGGGGCGATCTACATTCCGCGCGTGGGCCAGGAGGTCGTTATTGGCTATCACGACAACGACCCCGACAAGCCCTTCATCATCGGACGGCATATCAACCGGTGGCAGCCCTCGCCGTGGGCGCTGCCCCACAACCAGGCGCTCTCGGGCTGGCGCAGCCAGGACGCGAGCGGCAGGAGCGTCGCGGCGAACAGCGTGGTCACCGATGACACACCGGGCAGGCTTCAGGTGCAGGTGTCGAGCGACCAGGCAGAATCGCGGCTCGTGCTCGGCAGCAATACGCGCATCGACGGGCACAGGGGGCGGGCGCAGGCGCGCGGGGAAGGGTTTGAACTGGCCACCGAGGCGCACGGCGTGGCACGCGCGAACAGGGGCATGCTGCTGACAACGGAATCCCGTAACGGCGCGCAGGCACCGGCAATGGATCGGGGCGAAACCGCCCTGCGGCTCAGTCAGTCAGCCGACCAGCATGACGTGCTTGCTGCGGCGGCAGTCCAGGCAGGCGCGCAGCAGTCGCAGGACCGGCTTGATGTTTCGCAGGCGCTCAAACAGCAGGGCGCGGAGATTGCCGATACCGGGGGCGATGGCCTGGGTGGTCCCTCGAAGCCGCATCTGGCGCTCGCGTCTGCTGCCGGCATCGCCGCGACGGCAACCACGGATACCCATCTGCACAGCGGGAGACACACGGCCCTGACCAGCGGCACCCACACGAGCGTAAGCGCGGGCGGAAACCTGCTGGCAGCAGCGCGCAAGGCGATCAGGCTGTTTGCCTATCAGTTCGGTATCCGCATCATTTCGTATGCTGAGGACATCAACATTTCCGCGCTCAAAAAGAATCTCAACCTGCTGGCAAAGCTCGACATCACGCAAACGGCAAACCGGATCACGATCAAGGCCACCGAAGAAGTGCTGCTGCACGGCGGCGACAGCTATATCAGCCTGAAAAGCGGAAAGGTCACGGTGGGCAGCGGCGTTTATGAGGTCAACGCACAGGCAAAGAATCTTCCGCCCAAGTCGATGGGCGTGAACACCAAGGGGCTACCGGACGTGAAGGCGAACGACCAGGGGTTTCGTGTCCTGTCGCCGTCCGGGGTTCCATTGGCAGGCATCTCCTATGCACTACAGGGCGCGTCCGCAGCGCATGTCGCCACGACAGGCACTCAGGGGCAGTCTCCGGCAGTCAATACGGAGCAACCCGAGAACGTGAATTTTGACCTGCATCTGGACGAATTTTCTGCTGCGTCTGGACGTGCTGTCATTCCTGCACCATCAGACTCAGACGACTAAACAGGGTAAACGAATCATGCCGACTCCACTCGCCGTACAAGGACAGACGAGCCCGGAAAATAAAGCGCCCGTCGATCTCAAATGCGATTGCAAGGCGATATGGACGCTCGCACAGCAGTATGCGATGCGCCAGATTGTGACGCACGCTCCGGTATGTCAGGACAAGCCGGATTACCGTGAGGGTGACCCCGCAGCAAGCAGCACGACGCAGAACAAGACCCCGCCAGAATTCGTCAGCAACTACGCGGTGAGAGCGCGCCGCATTGCCGCCGCTTATGCGGCGACATATCTGGAAGATTTTTCGCACGGAAAAAAGGAACTCGTGGGGCGTTTTTACTGGCTCGGGCTTGGTGCGTTCGCTTCGAAACAGGTGGCGGTCACGCTGGAGTCAGTACTGCTGCGTAAGACGCACCTATATCCAACGTACCAGCTATTGGGCAGGGGTAATCTATGGCTTTTCAACGACATTCTCGCATGGTTCTATGGCTACGCCTGTGGTGCGGATACCTTTATGCTGTGCGCCAGGAAGCGCAACAGCAATGACTTTATGGATCCAACAGGAGCCAGTTTTCGTCGCCAGGTTGACTATGAAAAGTCGATCAAGAGTGTCCCGCAACAGCGCAATGGTGAAACTGGCGAGGTAATAGACGATCAGCTTGGTTATCTTAAATGGACCCCCCTGGTACAGACAGGATTCGAAAATGTGAAGTCGTGGGAAACGGCGGAGGCAAAGACCAAGCCGTCTCTAGCAATGAATCACCTTTTGGCGATCGCAAAACATGAGCAAGGAGAGGTATTGCAGGGTCTGATATACGACAAATTGCTCTTCCGTGCGGGGCTCAACTTGCAGAGTGCCGCACTGGCTCCACACCCAACAGACAACCCGGTTGTAGCGGGCATCGAGGGGCCGATCGGTATGGCTAAATATAGTGCGTCGATTATCGCTCACGCTTTGATACCAAATCTGGAGCTTGTATTGACTGCTGACGACACAACGGATGACGAAAGATTTAAATCCCTGCCGAAAAAAGATATAACCCTTCAGGATTACCAGCAGCGAATGGTATGGATTACAAATGCGGCAGGCAAATACGATAATTTGATGACAGGTTACAAATCTGAAATGCATACTCATCTAGCACGTATAGCCAGTTGGAGTGATCTTCCGGATGACCAATGAAACGGGCAATTCTGGCTATATTTTGTGCATTATGCTTGTCCGCGGCTGCATGGTGCGTAGCTCACAGTGGAAATTCGTTCCTTGGTTCTGGTAAATCTATGATCGGCTCGACCTCAATAATTCGACTTGGCGACCCCACGCTTTCAAATCTGGATGGAGCGGGAAAATCTGTTGATCGGCATCCCGTAGGGCTGAATTTCTATCAAAAGGAATTTTCTACCAACAACCCCGGAAAAGCGGAGTTCATCCATGGACAATACAGTTTCTCAGTTGACCACGTGCTGTCCCTGATAGGCACTGAGGACAGGGAGGTTCCGGGAGGTATTTTTGAATGGAGCATCAATT